>CXWL01003919.1_pt1 | contig 44778 bp, 33 predicted proteins | sample 590931 | NCBI WGS metagenome assembly CXWL01 (sample SAMEA3498368, study PRJEB10139) | groundwater metagenome | biome: water well; material: biofilm material | place: Germany | collected 2015-04-27 | reverse complement strand
AGAAGCGCCGCGTCACGCCGGTATCGGCGATCGCCGCCCTTCTGGCGCGCAGATTCCTAGGTCGTTGGCCACCATCGTCGGCGCGTTCAAGTCGTTTTCTGCGAGGGAGATCAATCGGCTTCGCTGCACTGTGGGCGCGGCGGTTTGGCAGCGCGGCTTCCACGAACACGTTGTTCGCAGCGCCGAATCACTCGATCACATTCGTCGCTACATCACGAACAACCCTGCGGCCTGGGCCGTGGACCGGGAGAACTCCTCAGCCACGGAGACAGAGCGGAAGGACGTCTGGCGCATCTGATCTGTTGCGGTATTCCTTCCGTAGGGGCGGGTCTCAGACCCGCCCTCGTTCGTTCCGCTCAGATCTGGAAATCCAACCCCGGCGGCTCACTTCCCTTGACCGTCAGCTCGGGCGGCCGGATCGCGACGCGCGACCCGGCGGGGACGGAGCGCGTCAGGAACACCGAGCCACCGACGACGCTGTCGCTGCCGACGACGGTCTCGCCACCGAGGACGATGGCGTTGGCGTACAGGGTGACGTTGTCGGCGACCGTGGGGTGGCGCTTGGCGCCGCGCACGACCCGACCTTGGGCGTCGCGCGGGTGGGACAGGGCGCCGAGAGTGACACCTTGGTAGAGCTTTGCCTGGGCGCCAATGTTGGACGTCTCGCCGACCACCACCCCGGTGGCGTGATCGATGAAGAAGGACGGGCCAATGGTGGCGCCAGGGTGGATGTCGGCGCCGCTTTGGGTGTGCGCCCACTCGCTCATGATCCTCGGCATCAGCGGCACGCCGAGCTCGTAGAGCTCGTGGGCCACGCGGTGCACCGTGATGGCAAGGAAGCCGGGATAGGCCAGGATCACCTCGTCGAGACTCTGCGCCGCCGGGTCGCCGTCGTAGGCGGCCTGGACGTCGAGCAGGAGCGCGTCGCGGATCGACGGCAGCCGCGCCAGCAGCTGCGCGGTGGCGTCGCGGGCGGCCTCGCCGCAGGCGGCGGCCGGCTCGCCGTCGCGCTCGGGGGCCGAGCGCAGGCAGGTCTCGATCTGCGTGGCGAGCTTCTCGCGGAGGGTCGACAGCAGGTTGCCGACGTGAAACGGCAGGTTCTCGGCGGTCAGATCCTGGCGACCGTGGTAGCCGGGGTAGAACAGCTCGAGCAGGAGCTCGAGGATGTCGATGATCTCCGCCCGCGACGGCAGCAGCTGGCGGTCGACGTGCTGGCCACGCGGGTCGCGCTGGTAGCTCGCGAGCATGCCGGCGACCAGCTGCCGCAGGGCGGGTTGGTCGCCCTGCGGGTTGGTGTCGTCGCTCACGGCCCGACCGGTACGGCCTGCGCCGTCTCGACGGCGGTGAACAGGCCCTCGAACAGGGCGCCGGACAGGTAGCGCTCGCCCGAGTCGGGGAGCACGACGACGATCGTCTGGCCGGCGAACGCCGGGTCGAAGGCCAGACGAAGGGCCGCCGCCATCGCCGCGCCGCAGCTGATGCCGCAGAGAATGCCCTCTTCCTTCGCCAGCCGGCGGGCGACCGCGATCGCCTCGTCGTTCGACACCTGCTCGATGCGGTCGACCATGGACAGGTCGAGATTCTTCGGCACGAAGCCGGCGCCGATGCCCTGAATCTTGTGGGGCGCTGGCTTCACCGGCTCACCGGCCAAGGTCTGCGTGATCACCGGTGAGGCGGTCGGCTCGACGCCCACCGAGAGGATCTTCCTGCCCTTGGTGCCCTTGATGTAGCGACTGACGCCGGTGATCGTGCCGCCGGTGCCGACGCCGCCGACGAAGACGTCGATCGCGCCGTCGGTGTCGTCCCAGATCTCGGGGCCCGTTGTCGCCTCGTGGATCGCCGGGTTGGCGGGGTTGTCGAACTGGCGCATCGGCACGTAGAGGTCGGGGTCGGCGGCGTAGAGCTCCTCGGCCTTGGCGATGGCGCCCGGCATGCCCTTCGGCCCCGGCGTCAGGATCAGCTCTGCCCCAAAGGCGACCAGCACCTTGCGCCGCTCCATCGACATCGTCTCGGGCATGGTCAGCACGCAGCGGTAACCGCGCGAAGCGGCGGCGAAGGCGAGGGCGATACCGGTGTTGCCGCTGGTCGCTTCCAGGATCACCTTGCCCGGCCGCAGCACGCCGCGCTTCTCGGCATCCCACACCATCGCCGCGCCGATCCGACACTTGACCGAGTAGGCCGGATTGCGGCCCTCGATCTTGGCCAACAACCGGGCGTGCGCGCCCTGCGTCAGGCGGGAGATGGCGACCAGCGGCGTGTGGCCGATGCTGCGCGAGTTGTCGTCGAAGATGCGGCTCATGGCGGGCGGCTCCTGGTCGGTTCGAGTGGCAGGCCGGCGAACAGCCTTGCTGACCGCGGACGGTCAGGAAAGCCATAACCTCGACGGCCGACCGTTTCGTTCCCGACCGCGGCCGCACGCGTTCGGCTCGCCGCTGGTGGGCGGCTCCGCTACGGGCAGGTGGCGAACGCCGAGGTGTCCTGAATCGGCTGGAAAGCCGTGTTCTGCGGGTTGTTGTAGATCCGCGTCACGCCGCTCGCGGTGTCGGTCACGGTGATTTCGGTGTCGACGTTGGTCAGCCCGCTGGCGAACACCCAGAAGTGATTGTTGACGCCACAGGCGTCGAGCACCTTGACCACGACCTCGACGTTGGCGGCATCGAAGAACGTGAGATAGCCGGTGTCGCTGGTCAGGCGGACGGCGTCGGCATCGCCGCTCGACGGTTGGAGCGTCTGCCAAGTGGCAGCGACCTCGAACCGCCCTTGGTTGAGGCAGACGTGCTGGAAATCGGGCACGCACTCGCCCTGGGGGACCAGGAACACGTCGTCGTAGAACGCGACGGTGCCGGCCTGACTGGCCAGCAGACGCGTTGCCAGCCGGACCGACTGCGTGCCCCCGGGCGTGGCGTCGGCGACGGTCCGCAGCTGGGTGAACTCGCCGCTGCCGCCACTGCCGCCGATGACCCCGATCAGGCTGACATTTCCCGTGCAGCCCGGACCGCTGAAGGCTTGGAGCGAAAGGCCAGGCGCAAACTGAAACGGCGGCGGCACGATGGGCAGCGACAGGACCTTGGCGCCGAGCTCGTACGTCACGCCGGCGCTGGCGGCGACGCACTGACCGACGTCGAGGATGGTGCCGCCCCCGAACTGGTTCACCGCGCGCAGCGACCCCGACCGCGCGAAGCTCGCGGCGTCGGTGGTGCTGAAGGCGAAGCTGCCGATGCCGGGGCTGGGGTTGCTCCAGCCGGTGACATTGGTGGCGAAGTCGGGGTTGGTCAGGAGATTGCCGCTGGCCGAGGCGGGACCGGTGGCGAGCGCGGTGACGAGTAGACCGGCGAAGCAAGAGCGGTGCATGCGAGACTCCCCTTGGGCACGAGACGGTGGCTCGTCTCTCGCCCCGGATCCTGATGCTGGGGTTCCACGGGGTCAACCTGTCGAAAGTGAGCGAGTACTGCGGGCTGACCCGCGGTTGTCGACGACTGGCGGAACGCCGCTGTCTGGATGTCGGGCTTGGGCGATAATCCAGCGGTTCATTCTCGTGAAGCATCCACTCGACAGCGCTCGTGCCGACCTGCGAGCCGGACGTCTGCCGGAGGCGCGGCGGGAGCTCGAGGATTTGCTCCGGCAGCGCCCGGACGACCCGGCGACACTCCAGCTCATGGCCTCGCTCGCGTACCGCTTCGGCGACCTGCGTGGGGCGCGCGCGCTCCTCGAACGCGCGGTGGCGCGAGCCCCCGACGACGGCCCTCTGCACGCCCAACTCGCCGAGGCGCGACGCAGCACGGGCGATCTCGCGGCAGCGGAAGCGGTGGCACGGCGAGCCGTCGAGCTCGCGCCGGCGCTGCCTGCAGCCCTCAACAACCTGGCGCTGGTGCTTCAGGACCAGGGACGGTTGGCGGAGGCGGAAGACGCGCTGCGGCGGGCGATTGCCGTCGACCATGCCTACCCCCGCGCCCACTACAATCTGGGCAACGTCTTGCGCGCCGCCGGAAGGCCGCAGGAGGCCGCGGCCAGCCTGCGCACCGCCCTGGCGCTCCAGCCCGAATATCCACAGGCGCTGAATTCCTTGGGGGTCGTGCTGGGAGAGCTCGGACAGCCCGAGGCGGCCGAGGAGCGACTCCTCGCCGCGAGCCGACTGTCGCCGCTTGCTGCCAAGCCGCTCCTCAACCTCGCCGCGCTGCACCGCAAGCGCGAGCGTCCGCACGAGGCCCTGGCCTGCTACGAGCAGGCGCTGCGCTTGGCTCCCGACTCGCCCGCGGCGGCGAGCGGCCGCGCCGAGATCCTCGCCGGGCTTGGACGGGCGGACGACGCGATCGCGCTGCTGGAGCAGACCGTTCGTCGCGGTGCCCATGCGACGGCGACTCGAGGGACGTTGACTCCGGCCCTGCGGGCCCAGGCACTTGCTCAGCTGGCCGGTCTCTACCAGGCGCGGTTCGATTTCGCGCTTGCCGAGCGGACATTCGCGCGGGCCGTCGAGCTCGACGGAAGCTGCGACGAGGCGGTCGCCGGCATCGTCGGCTGCCGCGCCCAGCTCTGCGACTGGCGCCAGCGCGCGACGGACATTGCGCGTCTGCGCGACGTCTCGAGCGCGCGGCTCGCCGCCGGTCGGCCGTCGCCAGTCTCGGTGAGCTTGGCGACGATCCTCGGTTGGAGCGCCGCCGAGCACCTGGAGATCGCCCGCGACACCGCTGCTCGCCTCAGCGACCGAACCGCCAGTTCCGGGTCTGCGCTACCGCCCCGACCGGCGCCCGAGCGGAGCGGTCGGCTGCGCCTCGGCTACCTGGCGAGCGACTTTCGCGACCACGCCCTCGCCCACCTCACCCGCCGCATGTATGGCCTGCACGACCGGGCGCGCTTCGAGGTCCATGGCTACTCACTCGGCCCGGACGACGGCAGCGAGTACCGGCAGGGCATCGCAGACGACTGCGACCGCTTCGTCGACCTCGCCGGAGTCTCTCCGGAGGCGGCGGCGCGGCGCATTCGTGAGGACGGCATCGACGTGCTCGTCGACCTCACCGGGCTGGCGGCTGGCTCGCGGCCGGAGATCCTCGCTCGCCGACCGGCGCCGGTGCAGGTCGCGTACCTTTATCCGAGCACCTTGGGCGGCGTCTTGACCGACTACCTGATCGGCGATCCGATCGTCACGCCGCTCGAGCATCAGCCGTTCTTCGGCGAGTCCCTGGCCCTGCTGCCGCACAGCTACCAGGTCAACGATCACCGGCAACCGATCGCTTCTCGCCGTTTCGAGCGCGAGGCCCAGGGCTTGCCCAGCCGCGCCTTCGTCTTCTGCAGCTTCAACAATCACTGGAAGATCGAGCCCGCCATCTGGGACGTGTGGATGCGCATCCTCGAGCGGGTGCCGCGCGGCGTGCTGTGGCTCCAGGACATGGCGGGCGGGGCGCGCGTCAACCTGCGACGCGAGGCCGAGGTGCGCGGCGTTCGGGGCGACCGCCTGATCTTTGCGCCGCATCTGCCGAAGGCCGACCACCTGGCCCGCTGCGGCCTCGCCGACCTGTTCCTCGACACGAGGATTTGCAACGCGCACACCACCGCTAGCGACGCGCTGTGGAGCGGCGTGCCGGTCCTCACCTGCCTGGGCGAGCACCTGCCGGCGCGGGTCGCTGCCAGCTTGCTCACTGCCGTCGGCCTGCCCGAGCTCATTGTTCGCGGAAGGACTGGGGCCGACCTGGCCGCCTACGAGGCGGTAGCGGTCGACCTGGCGCTGGACCCCGAGCGGCTGCGTGCCCTGCGCTCGCGGCTCGTCGAGCAACGTCACACCGGCCCGCTGTTCGACACCGCCCGCACCGTGCGCAACCTCGAGCGCGCCTACCTCGCGATGTGGCGCCGGCACCAGGCCGGTGACGCGCCCGCGCCTTTCCAGGTCGATGAGACCATGGAGCCACAGCCATGACCGCCGTCGACCGCGCCAGCCGCATGCCCGACATCGAGGTCACCGCCTCGCGCCATTTCCTGCCCTGGCTCGCTGGCCAGCGGGCCAGCCTGGCGTTCACCACCTACCACGGCAACCGTCTGTTCCTCCTCGGCGTCAGGCGCAGCGGCACGCTGTCGGTGTTGCAGCGCGTCTTCGAGCGGGCGATGGGGCTCGCGGCAACGCCCGATCGGCTCTATCTCGCCACCCGCTGGCAGCTGTGGAAGCTCGAGAACGCGCTCGCGGCCGACGAGATCGTCGGCGACCACGACCGCCTCTACCGCCCGCACCTCGCCTGGACCACGGGCGACCTCGACATCCACGACATCGCGATCGACGCCGATGGCAACCTGGTGTTCGTCAACAGCCTGTTCAGCTGTCTCGCGACGGTCGACGATCGACACAGCTTCCGCACCCTCTGGAAGCCGCCGTTCATCAGCAAGCTCGCCCCCGAGGACCGTTGCCATCTGAACGGCCTGGCGATGGGCGACGGCCGGCCGCGCTACGTCACCGCGGTGTCGCGCGCCGACGTTGCCGGCGGCTGGCGCGGCCTGCGCGAGGAGGATGGAGTCGTGATCGACGTGGGCAGCGGCGAGATCGTTGCCAGCGGTCTGTCGATGCCGCACTCGCCGCGCCTGCACGACGGCAGGCTCTGGATTCTCAATTCCGGCAGCGGCGAGCTGGGCACCATCGACCTGGCGACCGGCCGCTTCGAGCCGGTCTGTTTCTGGCCCGGCTACCTTCGCGGCCTCGCCTTCCACGGCGGTTTCGCGATCATCGGTTCCTCGCTCTGCCGCGAGGAGCGCACCTTCAACGGCCTCGCCCTCGACGCCCGGCTCGCGAAGGGCGGCACCGACGCCCGCTGCGGCTTGGCGGTCGTCGAGCTGGCCACCGGCAACGTCGTCCACTGGCTCGACCTCGGCGGCCAGATGCGCGAGCTCTACGACGTCCAGGTGCTCCCCGGCGTGCGTTGCCCGACGGCACTCGGCACCCGCTCGAAAGAAGTCTGGGCCACCGTCACCCACGAAGAAGACGGACGGCTGCGGCGGCACACCGGCATCGTCGAGGACTGAGCGGGGTACTGCCAGAGGCCCAATGCGGCCAAGCCTCTCGAGGCGTCGGCTGGGCGTCCGTCGCCTGTCGTAAGCTCTCTGCCGAGTACATCCAGGACCGCCGCCACGCTCCGATCTTCTTCGCGGCGGCTCACTTGCGAGGGTTTCGTCGCATGCGTCGACCCAGGCGCCGTCCGACCAGCTACAGCCGTAGGCGCCGCTCCCAGCGCGCTCGGCGGGCGTTACTCATGGTGTTCGCCCTGATCTTCGGAGCCCACCGTGCGGCGCGCGCGACCGCGGTGCCGTTCGCCACCCCACCGGCGATCTCCACGATCGCGGACGTCGCGAAATCGGTTTTTGCCGCCGACCTCGACGGTGACGGTGATCTCGACGCCCTCTCCGCTTCGAGCGGCGATGCGAAGATCGCGTGGTACGAAAACAGCGGTACGGTTCCTCCCGCCTGGACCCTCCGCACCATCTCCAACAATGCGCTGAACGCCTGGTCCGTTTTCGCCGCCGACGTGGACGGCGATGGTGACCTCGACGCACTCTCGGCTTCGGCCGGCGACGACAAGATCGCCTGGTACGAGAACAGCGGCACCGTTCCGCCCACTTGGACCCTGCGCACGATCTCCACGGCTGCCGACGGCGCGTTTTCGGTCTTTGCCGCCGACGTGGACGGCGACGGCGACCTCGACGCCCTCTCCGCTTCGACTACCGACGACAAGATCGCCTGGTACGAGAACAGCGGCACCATCCCGCCCAGCTGGACCCTGCGCACCATCTCCACGACCGCCGACGGCGCCTTCGCTGCCTTCGCCGCCGACCTCGACGGCGACGGCGACCTCGACGCCCTCTCCGCCTCGTACCACGACGACAAGATCGCGTGGTACGAGAACAGCGGCGCCGTTCCGCCCACCTGGACCCTGCGCACGATCTCCATCACCGCCAATGGCGCTCAGTCCGTCTACGCCGCCGACCTCGACGGCGACGGCGACCTCGACGCCCTTGCGGCTTCGTACATCGACGACGAGATCGCCTGGTACGAGAACAGCGGCACCGTCCCACCCGTCTGGACCCCGCGCACCATCGCGACGACCGCCATTGGTGCCGACTCCGTCTTTGCTGCCGACGTCGACGTCGATGGCGATCTGGACGTACTTTCGGCGTCGTCTTTCGACGACGAGATCGCCTGGTACGAGAATAGCGGCACCGTTCCGCCCACCTGGACTCTGCGCACCATTTCGACGACCGCCAATGGTGCGTACTCCGTGTTCGCCGCCGATGTGGATGGCGACGGCGACCTCGACGCCCTCTCGGCTTCTGTCGCCGACGACAAGATCGCCTGGTACCGCAACGAAACCATCCACCGTAGCGCCGCCTTCGCCAGCCCGCTGTCGATCTCCACCACCGCCAACTTCGCAGACTCCGTCGTCGCCGCCGATCTCGATGGCGACGGCGATCTCGATGCCCTTTCCGCCTCGTTCATCGACAGCAAGATCGCCTGGTACGAGAACGCCGGCACCGTTCCGCCCACCTGGGCTTTACGCACCATCTCCACAACCGCCGCGTTCGCGACCTCCGTCTTCGCGGCCGACGTCGACGGCGACGGCGACCTCGATGCGCTCTCGGCGTCGCAGTTCGACGACAAGATCGCCTGGTACGAGAACAGCGGCACGGTGCCGCCCGGCTGGACCCCGCGCACCATCTCGACGACTGCTGACGGCGCCAACTCGGTCTTCGCCGCCGACGTCGACGGCGACGGCGACCTCGATGCGCTCTCGGCGTCGGCCGGCGACGACAAGGTTGCCTGGTACGAGAACAGCGGTACCGTCCCGCCCACCTGGACCCTGCGCACCATCTCGACGACCGCTTACAACGCCACCTCCGTCTTCGCGGCCGACGTCGACGGCGACGGCGACCTGGACGCCCTCTCGGCGTCGGCCAACGACGACAAGATTGCCTGGTACGAGAACAGCGGCACCGTGCCGCCCAGCTGGACTCCGCGCACCATTTCGACGACTGCTGACGGCGCCACCGCCGTCTTCGCCACCGACGTCGACGGTGACGGTGATCTCGACGCCCTCTCGGCTTCGGCCGGCGATTCGAAGATCGCCTGGTACGAAAACAGCGGCACCGTCCCGCCCACCTGGACCCTCCGCACCATCTCCACCAACGCAGCGAACGCCCGATCCGTCTTCGCCGCCGACATGGACGGCGACGGTGACCTCGACGCACTTTCGGCTTCGGCCGGCGACGACAAGATCGCCTGGTACGAGAACAACGGCACCGGTCCGCCCAGCTGGACCCTCCGCACCCTCTCTGCAACTGCCAATTTTGCGATGTCCGTGTTCGCCGCCGACGTCGACGGCGACGGCGACCTCGACACCCTCTCCGCGTCGGGCTACGACAGCCGGATCGCCTGGTTCGAGAACCGAGGCGGTCAGGTCGCCTTGCCGACGGCCGACTCTGCGGCGGCGCGCGTCCTCCAGGGAGCCCGTGACGACGTGTTCCGGATCGACGTCGCCCACCGCGGGCGAAGTGGCGATTCGGCAGTCGAGCCTGCCGAGCTCAGCCTCCTGTTCGAGGCAGGCCCAGGCACCCCACTGACCTCTGCCGAGGCCAACGCGCTGCTCACCGACCTTCACCTCTACCGCGACGACGGCTCCGGGGTCTTCGAGCCCGGGCTCGACACCCTGGTGAGCAGCGAGACGGATCTGAGCCTCACCGCTGGGGTGCAGACCTTCGTCCTCCCCGACGACGACGCAAACCTGCAGGTTCCGCCTGGCGGCTCGCAGCGCTACTTCGCGGTTCTGCAGTGGGCCGCCAACGCCGCGGCCCAAAGCCCCGACAACCTGCGGGTCACCCACCTCTTGGCCACCGCTCCGGCGAGCCGCGGCGAGGACGCCTCGGCCGATATTTCGCTGCGGCTCGAGATCGCCCTCGACGTCGCGTCGACCGTCGTCGAGGTGAATGACGCGCCGGTCGCGGTCAGCGATGGTTGGGCGGTGGCCGAAGATGGCGCCATCGCCCCCGTCGCTCCCGGCGTCGTCGGCAACGACACCGACGAGGAGAATGATCCGCATCCCGCCATCCTGGATGTTGGCCCAACTCACGCTCTGGGCTTCAGCCTGGCCGCGGACGGCTCCTTCATCTACGTTCCCATGGCCGACTACAGTGGCCCCGACGCCTTCACCTACCATTCCAGCGACGGCTTCGAGAGCGGCAATGTCGCGACCGTCTCGATCGCGGTGACCCCGGTCGCCGATGCGCCGTTGCTGACGGTCAGCGACGCTTCCGGGCTGGTGGACACGGCCCTCCCGCTGGCCATCAGCGCCTCTCTCGCCGACACCGACGGGTCGGAGACTCTCGCCGCGATTGACGTCGCCGGCGTGCCGGCTGGCGCCAACCTGTCGGACGGCGTGCTCCAGGGCGGGATCTGGCACGTCCAAGCCGCCGACCTGCCGGGCCTCACTCTGACACCCGCCCCCGGCAGCGACGCCGACATGACGCTCGGCGTCAGCGCGACGGCGACCGAGACCGCCAACGGGGACAGCGACACCAGCTTCCGCGTGTTGCGGGTCGCCGTCTACCAGCCCGGCGAACCGCTCTACGCCGAGACGTTCGAGCTCGGCAACCTCTCGCGCTGGTCGGCGACCGAGCCGCCGGCGTTTCGCATCATCGGCATCGCCCCGATCGCCCCCGAGGACACCGGTGTGGCTTTCGCCTACGACCTCGCGGGCGTGCGGCCCGGTGTCGTTATCGCGCCCACCGCCATTGCGATGGCGGTGGACGCCGCGGGCAACACGCTGTTCAGGGCCGAGGCGCGTCGCACGGACGTCGCCGGGCCGCTCGAGCTGCGGCTTTGCAGAGCCTCCGGGGCTGTCGCGACCCATGTCCAGGCCGATGTCGGGAGCCCGTGGCAGCCGGTGGCCGAGAGCGCGCAGCGACTGGCCCTCGAGTGGCGCACTGGCCGCCCCGGCGCGCACGACGGCACCCTGGCTCTCACCCTCGACGGTCGCCTCGCGTTGTGGCTCGAGGGGCGCAGCGACATTGGCGTACCGGCGACGTTGATCGTGCTCGGGAGCCCGCCCGGCCCCTAGTGCCGCCCCTAGTGCCACCCGCTTGGTCTTAGTCCTCGCTTGCCGCGTGCTTCGCCGTTGCCAGCCGCTGCGTGAGCTCGCGGATGGCGACCGCGAGGACCGGGTCGCGGCGGCCACGGAGGTCGTCCAGGGTCGGCGCCACCGGGATGTCGGGCTGAACGCCGACTCCGACGAACTCCCGGCCGTCCGGGTAGGTGTCACGCTTGGTGCAGATGCGGGCCGACCCGCCACCAGGTAGCTTGATGAACAGGGGCTGGCCGGTGCTGCCGCCGGTGGCCTCGCCGACGATGGGGCCGCGATTCATGACGTCGAAGGCGACCGTGAAGTCCTCGGCGGCGGAGTAGGTCCGTGCGCTGGTCAAGAGCGCCACCGGCTCCGCGAAGTGCTGGCCGCCTGCCGGCTGCCTGGTGCCGCCGCCACCGTACACGGACTCGCCGTAGCCCCAGGCGCGGAGCGTCGGCCGCAGCGTGCGGGTGTGCCATCGCGACGTGGCATAGGGCTGCGCGGTCAGGGTGGCAAGGATGCGGAAGCCGACATCGCTGTTGCCGCCGCCGTTTTCGCGCAGGTCGAGGACGAGCGCCCTGGCCTTGGCGATGGTCGGCCACGCGGCGAGGTAGTCGTCGGCGGTCCGCCGATCGTCGAAGGTGGTGAGCGTCACCACGACGATGCCGTCGGCCAGCTCGCGGATCGCGAAAGGCGGTCTGGCGAGCGCTTGGCGGCGGGCCGCGAAAGGGACTCTCGGGACGCTGATCGCCCTCTCCTTGCCGTCCGCGTGGCGCAGGCCGAGCGCCACCGGGCGGGCAAGCGGCCCGCTCAGGAGGGCGTATTCGTAGACGCGGGTGGCCAGGTCCTGGGGCGTCGAAGCCGCCTGGTAGGGGGCGACCTGCTCGTCGGCGTAGCGTTCGATTGGGGTGCCGTCGATCGCCACGATCTCGTCGCCGACGACCAGGCCTCGCACGGCCAGCTCGGGATCTGCGACCTCGGCCAGGACGACCTTGCCCTCGACGCGGCGGGTACGCAGCAGCGGCCCAGCCAGGAGCTCGTCGTAGAGCTCGGTCGGGGGCGTGACCCCGGTGTGGCCGTCATGGAGCTGGGCGACCAGAGCGCGGAGCTCCTGATAGAAGCTCCGGGTCGAGGTGGTGGCGCGGACGCGCGGCAGGGCGGCGAAGTAGAGGGCGTCCCAGTCGAGATCAGGCACCAGGTCGAAGTTGGCGAAGTTGTCGCGCACCTCGGCCCACAGGCGCGAGAGGCCGGCGACCTTGTCGTCGATCGGCAGGTCGGCGCGGTAGGGGGTGGCCCACAGCGGGTTGGCCTGCCGACGTTGCTCGCGGGTACGCAGGCCATCGAGGTGGGCGACCAGCAGGGGCCAGCGTGGGTCGGCGCGGAGGCTGGCGAGATCGGTATCCGAGGTGAGGAGCTGGCCGTCTCGGAAACCGGCATCCGAGGCGCGTACCAGCAGTGCGAACGCGGCGTCGGGGTCGCCGCTGAGCGCCGCCGCGCAGGCGGCGTTGTAGGCCACCTGGGGGTCGCTCGGGTCGCGATCGGACGCCGCGCGAAAGAGCGGAGCGGCGCGCCCGTGGTGCCCCTGGCGCAGGGCGGCCATCGCCTCGTCCGCAAGCTGCGTGGCGTCGTTGGCGGCCGGTGGCGACGGTGGCAGCGCAGGGCCAGAGGCGAAGGCCCGGGTGGCGAGCAAGAGGGCGAGACCGGCGACGAAGCGGCGAGCGGTGGGCATGGGGAGTTGGACGCCCTGGACCGGCAAACGGTTTGAAAACCGGCGGGCGACTTCGCGGTCAGCCCGCGAGCAGGTCGGCGAGGAGCTCGATACGCCGCCCGAGCGAGCCGAGGTCGACCCACTCGCCGCGGGTGTGCATGCCGCCGCCGACCGGTCCGAGGCCGTCGAGGATCGGCACCGCGCTCGGGTCGGGCAGCATGTTGGGGAACGAGATGCCGCCGCGGTCGGTCTCGAGCTCGAGCCGCCAGCCGCGGGCGGCGGCGAGCTGCTGGGCGCGCACCGCGAGGGCCGACGAGGCGCCGGCGGGATCGAGCGGCGGGATCCGCGAAGTGACGGTGAACGTGGTCGCGACCTCGTGGCTGGTCGCTATCTCGGTCGCCAGGTCGGCGAGGCGGGCGCGGAGGTCCGGCTCCTCGCTCGCGCGTAGAAAGCGGGCCTCGCCTTCGACGATGGCGCGGTCGGGAACGACGTTCAGCTGCCGCGGGCTGCCGACGAGGGGCGCCATGGTCGCGAGCTGCTCGACGAAGCTGGCGTCGCCGGCCACCAGACGGGCGGGGTTGACGGTGGGGCCGCTGCCCGGCTGCGCGAGATCACGGGCGGCGGTGGTCCAGGCAGTGGCGGCGGCGAGGGCCGAGCGCCCGCTCCAGAAGGCGTTGCCAGCATGCGCGCCGCGGCCGCGGACGTCGAGCTGCCAGGTGAACAGACCGCGGCGCCCGATCACCAGGGTCTCGCGATCCGCCCCCGCGCGGTCTCCGGGCTCGAGGACCCAGATCTCGCGCGCCCGAGGCCCGAGCTCGCGCATCACCCGATGCGAAAGATCGCCGCCAACTTCCTCGTCCGGAACGACCACGAGCAGCGTATCTGCTGGCGGACGGAGACCACGATCATGCAGCCGACAGAGAGCGCCCCAGAACGCCGCCAGCCCAGCCTTCATGTCGACGGCGCCGGTGGCATGCAGACGATCGCCCTCCCGTCGCGGCGGCACCGCTGGCAGGACGGTGTCGAGGTGGCCCACGGCGAGAAGGGTGTGGCGGGCCTGCTGCGGGTCCTCGATCGCTGGCCCATGGGCGAAGAAGACGGGCTGCCCGTCGCCGGCAAGGTCCAGTGTCCGGCAGCGCAGGCCGACGGCCGAGAACGCGGCGGTGAGGGCCTGCGCCATGCGCTCGAGGCCCGGGAGGTCGCCGCTCGGCGACGAGATGGCGGCCCAGGCGGTGAGCAGGTCGGCGGCGCGCTCACGGACGGCGGTCGCGTCGGGATCGTGAGTCGGGATCGGAGGCGCCAAGGTGGGTCGAGCATACCAGTCGCTGCCGAGGGTCCTGGCGCGGTCTGTCTATCGACTGTCCATGTAATTGCGGCCCTGATCCTGCGTGGTACGGCTTGACGTCGGCCTGTTGTCCAACTATTGTCTCGGTTTGAGGATAGAGTCCTAATGAACCTGCTTCATCCATGGTTGTTTGGTGCGGCCGCCGTCGGTGGCGCCGCGGTGCTGCTCTGGCTGCTCAGTATCCCGCTGCGCAACGTCGCCATCGTCGACGTCTTCTGGGGTCCGGCGTTCCTCTTGGCGAGCGTCGTGTACCGCCTGCAAGGGCCGGCCGCGGAGCCGCGTCAGCTGCTCCTGCTGGCTCTGGTGGGGATCTGGTCGCTACGCCTCGGGGGGTACATCCTGCTTCGGGCGCGTGGCAAGGCGGAGGACTACCGCTATGCCGCCATGCGCGCCGGGCACGGGCCGCGGTTCTGGTGGGTGAGCCTGTTCACCGTCTTCCTGCTGCAGGCGACGTTGGTGACGCTGATCGCGCTGCCGCTCCTCGTCGTCCAGGCGCAGGCGACGGCTGCGGGCTGGCGGCTGACCGACCTGCTGGGCGTCGGGCTGTGGGCCGTGGGCTTCGCCTTCGAGGCGGGAGGCGACTGGCAGATGGCCCGCTTCAAGGCCAGCTCAGCCAACCGCGGCAAGGTAATGGATCGCGGCTTCTGGCGGTATAGCAGGCATCCCAACTACTTCGGCGACGCCGCCCAGTGGTGGGGCTTCTGGCTGATCAGCCTGGCCGCACCGGGCGGCTGGTGGACGGTCCTTGGGCCGGTCGTCATGACCTTCTTTCTGGTCCGCGTCTCGGGCGTCGCGCTGCTCGAGAAGACCATCGTCGACCGGCGGCCGGAGTACCGCGCCTACATCGAGGCGACACCGGCCTTCCTCCCCTGGTTTCCGAAAGCGAAGCCGTGAGGATCGCCGTCCTTGGTGGGGGCGTCTCGGGCCTCGTCGCCGCCCACCTGCTGGCGGAGCGGCACGAGGTCCGGCTGTTCGAGGCGGCGCCGGCGGTGGGTGGTCACACCTACACGCTCGACGTCGAGGAGGACGGGCGGACGATTCCCGTCGACCTCGGCTTCATCGTCTACAACGATCGTACCTACCCGCTGTTCAGTCGCCTGCTCGCCGACCTCGGCGTCGCCACCCAGGCGAGCTCGATGAGCTTCAGCGTGCGCTGCGAGCGCAGCGGGCTCGAGTACAACGGCACGACGCTCAACAGCCTCTTCGCCCAGCGGCGCAACCTCGTCTCGCCCCGCTTCTACCGCCTGCTGCGCGGCATTCTCCGTTTCCACGACCTGGCACCGCGGCTGCTGGCTGCGAGCGCGTTCGAGCCCGGGCCGACACTCGGTAGCTGGCTGGCCGAGCAGCGCCTCGACGGGCCATTCGTCAGCCACTACCTGGTGCCGATGGTGTCGTCGATCTGGTCCGCCGCGCCGGAGCAAGTGATGGACTTCCCGGCCCGCAGTCTCGCAGCGTTCTTGCACAACCACGGCATGCTGACGGTCAACGACCGGCCGGTCTGGCGGGTGGTCGTCGGGGGTTCGCGGAGCTACGTGGCGCCGCTCGTCCGCCGCTACGGCGACCGCATCGCGGTGGCGACGCCGATCGAGTGGATCCGCCGCCGCGACGGTGCGGTGGACGTCAAGCCGCGCGGTGATGTCGAGACCCGCTTCGACCGCGTGGTGATCGCCACCCACAGCGACCAGGCGCTGCGACTGCTTGCCGACGCCTCGCCGGCGGAGCGCGAGGTGCTGGCGGCGATCCCGTACCAGGACAACGACGTCGTCCTCCACACCGACGCCCGCTTCCTGCCGCGCCGTCCGCTCGCCCGCGCCGCCTGGAACTACCACCTGAACCCGCCGCGGAGCGGTGTCGGGCCGCAGATGACCTACTGGATGAACCGGCTCCAGGGGCTCGACGCTGTCGGCGCCCGTCGCGACTACTGCGTGACGCTCAACCGCACCGCCGAGATCGCGCCGGAAGCCGTCCTGCACCGCCTGACCATGGCGCACCCGGTCTACACCCAGGCCGGAGTCGCCGCCCAGGGTCGCTGGGCCGAGGTCAACGCAGGCCGCCAGACGTACTTCTGCGGTGCCTACTGGGGCCACGGCTTCCACGAAGATGGCGTGCGCAGCGCCTACCGCGTCGCTGCGGCGCTTGCGGCCGAAGCCGGTGGCGCGCCGCTGGCAGTCGCCGACGGCGAGCTGGTAGCGGTGGGTGGGTGAGCTCGTGAACAGCGCGCTCTACGTCGGCACGGTCCGGCATCGTCGGTTCAGCCCGCGGCCGCACGCCTTCCGCTACCCCTTGTTCCTCGCCTATCTCGACCTCGACGAGCTCGATACGGTCTTTGCCGGCCGCTGGCTGTGGTCGACGCAGCGACGCAATCTCGTCTCGTTCCATCGCGCCGACTACCACGGCGACCCCAGGCTACCGCTCGCCGAGTCGGTGCGTCAGACCGTCGAACGGGAGACCGGCCGTCGTCCAAGTGGCCCGATTCGCCTGCTGACCCACCTGCGGATGTTCGGCTTCGTCTTCAATCCGGTGAGCTTCTACTACTGCTTTGCGGCCGACGGCGAGACGCTGCAAGCGGTGCTGGCCGAGGTCACCAACACCCCGTGGGGCGAGCGACAGTCGCATGTTCTCTCGCCTCGCGTGCCCGGCGCTGCGGTTCTCCGCGACCGCCATCGCAAGGTGCTGCACGTGTCGCCATTCATGGACCTCGACCTCGACTGGGACTGGCGCTTCTCGACCCCTGGGGAACGGTTGGCGGTACACGTCAGGGCGCTCGCGGTGGCCCCGACGACCACCACGCCGTCGCTCGACGCCACCCTCACCCTGCGCCGCCGGCCGATCGCGGGTGCCTCGCTGGCCGCCGCCCTCCTGCGCTTCCCGCTGATGCCGGCGCAGGTGCTGGTCGGCATTCACTGGCAGGCGCTGCGCCTGTGGTGGAAGGGCCTGCCGATCCACGACCACCCGCGCCAGCGTGCCCCCACGGCACGCCCTGCGGATTCACATGGAGACGTCCCGGCATGAGCGAGCTCGAGTCCGACCTCGGATCCCCCTTGGTCGCCGGCGACGCCGTCGGTTTCGACGACGCCCTCCCGTCCCGCGCCCGTGGCCTCGACGCGGCCTGTCGGCGGATCGTCCTGGCCGCCATGTCCCAGCTCTCCGACGGCGAGCTGGTGGTGCGGGAGAACGGGGCGGCCATCCGCCTGGGACGCCCTGGCGGTCTCACCGCCGAGGTGACGGTGCGCGATCCACGCTTCTGGCGTCAGGTCGCCCTCGGTGGGAGCATCGGCACCGCCGAGGCGTTCATGGCCGGCACCTTCGTCACCCCTGACCTGGTCGGGCTGCTGCGCCTGGTGGTGCGCAATCGACCGGCGCTCCTCGCCCTCGAGCGAACGTTCGAGTGGGTGGGCGGGCCCTGGCAGCGGCTCGCCCACTGGCTGCGGGCCAACACCCGTCGCGGCAGTCGGCGCAACATCGCCGCGCACTACGACCTCGGCAACGAGTTCTTCGAGCTCTTCCTCGACCCGACGATGATGTACTCGTCGGCGGTCTTCACGCGGCCCGAGATGACCCTCGAGGAGGCCCAGCTGGCGAAGCTCGACCGCCTCTGCCGGCGGCTCGACCTCCAGCCTGGCGAGCGCGTGGTCGAGATCGGCACCGGCTGGGGCGGCTTCGCCGAGCACGCCGCGCGGCACTACGGCGCGCACGTCACGACGACGACCATCTCGCCGGCCCAGCTGCGCTTCGCCCGCGAACGGGTCGCCGCCGCCGGCCTGGCCGATCGCGTCGAGGTGCTCGACCTCGACTATCGCGACCTGCCGGCCTGGGCTTCAGGGCATGGCGGCCGCTTCGACAAGCTGGTGTCGATCGAGATGATCGAGGCCGTCGGCCACCGCTTCCTCGACACCTTCTTTGCAGTCTGCTCCGACCTGCTGGTGCCGCACGGCCGCATGGCGCTCCAGGCGATCACCATCCGCGACGCGTTCTACGAGCGCGCCCTGAGGAGCGTCGACTTCATCCAGCGCTACATCTTCCCCGGCAGCTTCATCCCCTCGATCGGCGCCCTGACCGCCGCCGTCGCCCGTTCGACCGACCTCGTCGTCACCCACCTCGAGGACATCGGCCCGAGCTACGCCGAGACGCTGCGCAACTGGCGCCAAGGCTTCCTCGCCAACCGCGACGCGGCCCACCGCCAGGGCTTCCCGGAGAGCTTCCTGCGTCTCTGGGAGCTCTACTTCGCCTACTGCGAGGCCGGCTTCCGCGAGCGGACGATCGGCGACGCTCAGATCATCCTGGACAGGCCAGGGGCACGGCCGGTGGTCCCGGTATGACACCGGTGCTTCTGCCTCGACTGCCAGCGGGAGGGGGTGGCGGCGCCCGGCGGGACGCCAGCGACCGGAGGGCTCCCGAGGCGCGGAGGACGGCACCAGGACGCTGGCAACTCGGAGATCGTTGCCTCCGTCCGAGCACCTCGGGAAACCGGCGCGGCAAGCGAGGGACCCGCCGGGCGGCGACACACCCGGCCGAGGCGGAGCTCCGGATGGACCGCCGAGGGCACCCATGCGTGGCGTCCTGACCTTCCTCGCCCTCCAGGTCGGCTGGTTCGCCTGCGTCCTCGGCGGTGCCCGCGGCAACTCCTGGCTTGGGCCGCTGGTGGTGCTCGCCCTGGTCCTCGGCCACCTGCTCCTCCTGCCCGATCGCACCGGCGTCTACCGCCGTCGGGAGCTGCTGACGATCTTCGGCTTCGGGCTCGTCGGCACCGTGGCCGACTTGCTGCAGTCGGGACTCGGCCTGTTGAGCTTCCACGGCGGCCCGGCGAGCGGCCTGGGTGCGTGGCTCGCGCCGCCCTGGATCGCCGCCCTGTGGTTCCACTTCGGCACGGTGTTGCGCGGCCCCCTGGCCGCCCTGCGCGACCGACGGCGGCTGACCATCGCCCTCTGCCTGGTCGGTGCTCCAATCGCCTACGCCGGCGGCATTCGTCTCGGGGCAGTGACCTTTCACCAGGCCTGGTGGCCCAGCGTGCTGTCGATCGGCCTGGTCTGGGCGGCGGTGCTGTCGGCTGCTCTTCGTCTGGCTCCCGGGGCTCCCGCTGGAGGTTCGCGATGAAACGCACGCTGATCGTCTTCTGGACCCTGGTGCTCGTTGCCATGGTCTGGGTGACCACCTGGGCCAGCCTGGACCGCGACGTCCTCACCGCCGGCGGCGAGCTGTGGCGCGATCCATGGGGTCGGGCGACGCTCTTCGACGCCTACTTTGCCTTCCTCGCCGTCTTCGTGTGGATCGCCTGGCGCGAGCGCACGCTGCTGCGCTGTCTGCTCTGGTTGATCCTGCTGCTTGCGCTCGGCAACATCGCGATCGCCGTCTACTTCCTCGTCGCGCTCCTCACCCTGCCGCCCGACGTTTCCTGGGACGGCCTGTTCCTGCTGCGGCGCCGCCGCGAAGGGCCCTCCCGATGACCACCACCACGGTCGCCCACTCCGGCGCCGAACGAGCAGGCGTTGGCATCCCCCTGCCGACCTCCGTCCGCGCCTTTCTGAACCTCCTCGAGCGCGACCTGCTGCCCGACGCGGTGATCCGCTTCGGGATTCGGCGGCTCTGTGCCGAGCGTCTGGAAACCGAGGCCGCTGGCGGCCCCGCCGCCATCGAGGAGCGCAAGGTGGCGTTGGTCGAGCGCCTGCGGGCGAGCGCGCTCGCCCTCCACACCGCCGAGGCCAACGCCCAGCACTACGAGCTGCCGACGGCCTTCTTCGAGCGCGTGCTCGGCCACCGTCGCAAGTACAGCGGCGCCTTCTGGCCGGCTGGCGTCACCACCCTCGACCAAGCCGAGGACGCGATGCTCGAGCTCACGGCGGAGCGGGCCGAGATCGCCGACGGTCAGTCGATCCTCGACCTCGGCTGCGGTTGGGGCTCGTTCACGCTGTGGGCGGCCGCGCGCTGGCCGACGGCGCGGATTCTCGCGGTCTCGAATTCGGCGACGCAGCGCGCCTCGATCGAGGCGCGGGCGCGGGAGCTCGGGCTCGCCAATGTCACCGTCCGCACCGTCGACGCCAACCTCCTGGGCACTGCCGAGGCCCCCGAGGGCCTGCGCCACGCCGACCTCGCCGGCCGCTTCGACCGCGTGGTCTCGGTCGAGATGCTCGAGCACGTACGCAACTACGAGGCCATGCTCGGCCGCATCGCGGGTTGGCTGGCGCCGGCGGGCAAGCTGTTCGTCCACGTCTTCTGCCACCGCCAGGTCGCTTACCCGTTCGACGTCAAGGACGACAGCGATTGGATGGCAAAGTACTTCTTCACCGGCGGCCTGATGCCGTCCGCCGACCTGCTGCCGCGCTTCGTCAGCCCGCACGGCAGCGTGCCACTCACGGTGGAGGCGCAGTGGCCGGTCGACGGCACCCACTACCAGCGCACCGCCGAGGCCTGGCTGGCGAACCTGGATCGCCACGCCGCAACCCTCCGGCCGCTGGTTTCCGAGGTCTACGGCGCCGACCAGGCGACGCGCTGGTGGGTCTATTGGCGCGTCTTCTTCATGGCGTGTGCCGAGCTCTTCGGCTACGCCGATGGCAGCGAGTGGCAAGTGGCTCACTACCGCTTTGCCCGCCGGAGCGGCACCGGCTCGAGTCGGTCGCGACAGCAGGCGCACGAACACCTGTGAAAGGCTAACCGGTGCTCCCGCCACCGGCCATGCCCCCCGCCTTCGCCTCCGCGCCGCCTGCCGACGACCCCTGCGGCCCTCGCGCTGCCGCCGCCGCGGCGGCGGCGGACGAGCGCGCTCGCCTCGGGCGGCGGATCGGCAACGCGCGGCTGGCGGTCTTCCTGGTCGCCGCCCTGTGCCTGGGTGCCGTCCTCCTCGACACCGGGATCGCGCCGGCGGTGCTGTGGGCCAGCGCCGGCGTGGCGCTGGTCGGCTTCGCCGGGCTGGTCGCTTGGCACGACCGCGTGCTGCGGGCGCAGCGGCGGGCGTTGGCGCTGCGCGACGCCAACCTGCAGGCGCAACGTCGCGCCGCGGGTGAGCTGGCGGGCCTGCCAGGCAGCGACATTGACGCGCCCCCCGGCGCCGTCGAGCTCGCCCGCGACCTCCAGTTGTTCGGTCCCGGCTCGCTGGCGGTGTTGCTCGGCACGGTCAGCACGCCGTTCGGTCGCGATGCGCTCGCCAGCTGGCTGGTGACGCCAGCTTCCGCCGCCGAGGTGGCGGCGCGTCAGGAGGCGGTGCGCGAGCTGGCGCCGCTCCTCGACCTGCGGCAGGAGCTCGAGATCCTCGGCCGACTGCGGCGTCGGCAGCCCGCGCTCGGGCGCTTCCTGAGCTGGGCCGAGGGCGCCGACGAAGCCGCCGGGCGGCCACTGCCGAGGCCTGGGGTGGCTCGCTGGCTGTCGGCGCTGACCGCGCTCGCCATCGTCGGCTGGCTCGTCGGCGGGTCACCCGGCTCCTTGGTGGGCGTCTTGGCGGTGCTCGCGCTCGGCCTGTGGCGCTGGCACCAGGCGGCGCTCGACGCCCTGCTGGGCCATCTCGAGCGGGGGGAGGAGGAGCTCGAGAGCCTCGCCGACCAGTTGCGCCTGCTGGCCGACTACCGACCGCAGTGCGCCCGTCTGCAGACCGCCTTGACACCGCTCGCGGACGGCGGCGCCGAGACCGGGCTGCGCGAGCTCGCACGACTGGCCAATTTCGCCACCCTGCGCCACTCGGGACTGCACGCGCTGGCGAATGCCCTCGCGCTCTGGGATCTCCACCTGGCGACGGCGTTCCTCGCCTGGCGGGCACGCCACGGGGCGCGGGTCGGCGCCTGGCTCACGGCGCTGGGGGAGGCGGAGGCCCTGGCGGCGCTCGCGGCCCTCGCCAGCGAGCACCCGGGCTGGGCGTTTCCGCGCGTCGACCCGGCCGTCGACTGCCTGGTGGCGCAAGGTCTGGCCCACCCGCTCCTGCCGGCGGCGCAGCGGGTCGCCAACGACGTCGCCCTCGGGCCGCCCGGCACCGTGTTGCTGGTCACCGGCTCGAACATGGCCGGCAAGAGCACGCTGCTGCGGGCGCTGGGCACCAACATCGCGTTGGCCCAGGCCGGTGGCCCGGTGTGCGCGACCGCCCTTTCGCTACCGCCGGTCGAGCTCGGCACCAGCCTGCTGGTCGAGGACTCGCTGGCCGACGGCGTGTCCTTCTTCCTCGCCGAGCTGAAGCGCCTGAAGGCGGTGGTCGACCAGGCGACGGCGGCGCATGTCGCGGCGGCTGGCGGCAGTGCCCCGCGGCGGCTGGTCTACCTGCTGGACGAGGTACTTCGCGGTACCAACTCGGCCGACCGCCGCGTCGCCGTCGAGCGCGTGCTCAGCCGGCTTCTCGCCGTCGGCGCGATCGGCGCGGTGACGACCCACGACCTCGGGCTGGCGGAGGCTCCGGGTCTCGCCGGCGCGCTCGTCCCGGTCCACTTCCGCGAGCACTTCGAGGAAACCGGCGTCGGAGTCGAGATGCGATTCGACTATCGGCTACAGCCGGGCCTCGCTCCCACCACCAACGCCCTGGTCCTGCTGCGTCTGGTCGGGCTCGACCATCAGCCCTGACGGCGCCGACGCTCGGTCGGTGCCGTGCCGCGGGGCTGGGTGGCGAGCGTCGACAGGGTCTGACAGAGGGCGTCGAGGGTGCCGGGGCGGAGCGCGCCGACCTCGTCGAGGAGCGTGCTCAGGGCGCCGGTGGCGCGCCCGCCGACGATCAGCGGCACGTCGGGCGACAGGAGCTGACGCAGCCGGCGCAGCTCACCGGCGAGCGCCGGATCTTCGACCGGGTGGACGATGCTCAACGCCACCGCCTTGGCGCTCACCTCGTGGGCGGCGATGGCGATGTCCTCGGCGGGCAGGTTGGGGCCGAGATAGGCGACGTACCAGCCCTCGGCGGCGGCAGTGGCGCTCACCAGCAGGGCGCCGATCTCGTGCTGCTGGCCCGCCGGGGTGGTGACCACGAGGTTCGGTGCCCAGTAGGGCGCGCGGTAGGCGCCCTGGAGGTTGGCGAGAAACGACGTGACGACGGCGGTCGCAAGGTGCTCGTGGACCGGCCGGAGATGGCCCTCGCGCCACTCGGTACCGATGGCGTGCACCAGCGGCACCAGCACCTGCTCGATCAGGTCGCGGCGTGACATGTGGGCCGCCGCCTGCTCGAGCTCGAGACGCAGCTGCTGGCCGTCGAGCGCGGTGACGGCCCGCAGGCAGGCCTCGCCGAGGCCGCCCGCGAGCTGGCTGTCGCCCTCCCGTCGGGCAGACGCGCCGCGACCGCGCAGCGCGCGTTCGTCGTCGGCGATGAGGCCGGTGAGCTGCTCGTCGGTCAACCCGGCAATCTGGCTGATGCCGCGCCCGCCCTGGGTGGCGCGCAGCAGCAGCCGGAAGCGCTCGATGTCGCGATCCGAGTAGAGGCGGCGCGCGGTCCGTCCGCGGCGTGGCATCACCGCGCCGTAGCGCTTCTCCCAAGCGCGAACCAGGTCGGCCTTGAGGCCGGTGCGACGGCAGACGACGCCGATCGGATGGCGCGGATGCGTCGCCGTGTCGACCGCCACGGTCGAATCGCCTTCATCGGCAGCGGCGGGTCGGGGAGCGGCGATCCGAGGTGGGCTCATACCGAACATAGTCTGGCTTGACCGATCCGTGTTGTCAAGGTATTGTCCAAGAAGAGACGAGGTTTCGGAAGGCGACAGGAGCCGTACCGCGCTTCCGGAGCAGGCTGGGACCGCTGGAGGTGGGGCAGGACATGAGCGACCGCAGCAGCCGCAGCGAGCGAGCCGATGTGGTGATCGTCGGGGCCGGCCTGGCTGGCCTGGCATGCGCTCGCGACTTGGTGCGTCGCGGTGTCAGCGTCGAGTTGCTCGAAGCCGGCGACGCCGCCGGCGGTCGCGTGCGTACCGACGTGCAGGACGGCTTCCTCCTCGACCGCGGCTTCCAGGTCCTGCTCACGGCCTATCCGGAGGCCCGCCGGGTGCTCGATTTCGACGGGCTGGCCTTGCGCCCGTTCGAGCCGGGGGCGTTGGTGCACTGGCAGGGCGCCTTCCACCGCCTGGGCGACCCCTGGCGACGTCCAGGCACGGCGCTGGCGACGCTGTTTTCGCCGCTCGGCAGCGTGGGCGACAAGCTGGCGGTCTGGCGACTGCGCCGGGCCGCCTGCCGGGGCAGCCTGGAAGAGCTCCTTGCGCGTCCCGAGACGACCACCCGCGAGCACCTGGCGGCGGCCGGCGTCTCGCCGGGCATGGTCGACCGCTTCTTTCGCCCGTTCTTCGGCGGCATCGCGCTCGACCGCGACCTCGGCGTCTCGAGTCGGCTCTTCGAGCTCGTCTTTCGCATGTTGGCGCGGGGCGACACCGCCCTGCCGGCAGCGGGGATCGGCGCCCTCGCCACCCAGCTGGTGCGCTCCCTGCCCCCGGGCGTGCTGCGCCTGTCGACCCGCGTGGCGTCGCTCGCCAGCGGCGAGGTTCGCCTGGCGGACGGCAGCCGCCAGACCGCGCGCGCCGTCGTGGTGGCGGTCGAGGGCCCCGAGGCGGCGCGCCTTCTGGAGCGGCCCGCTCCACCGCCAGGCCGCGCCGTCACCTGCCTCTACTACGCCCTGCGCCGGCGACCGGTGGCGGCGCCGGTGCTGCTCCTGAATGGCGATGGCTCGAACGGCGACAGCGCCCCTGGTGGTCCGATCAACAACGCCTGCTTTCCGACCGCGGTGGCGCCGAGCTACGCGCCGGCCGGCTGGGACCTGGCGTCGGTGTCGGTGCTCGGCCTGCCGAGCGACGCCGGTGCGCTCGAGGTCGCGGTGCGCGCCCAGCTGCGCACCTGGTTCGGCCACGAGGTCGACGCCTGGACCCATCTGCGGACCTACCAGATCGCCCACGCCCAGCCGGCGCAGCCACCGGGCGCGCTCGAGCCGGCCTCGCGCCCGGTGCGGGTGGCGCCCGGGCTCTTCGTCGCCGGCGACCACGTCGAGACGGCGTCGATCCACGGTGCGCTCCAGGCCGGCCGGCGTGCCGCCGAGGCGATCGTCGCCGAGCTCGGCGTCTGACCGTCGCCCCGCGAGGCTGGCCGCAGGAGCGGCGAGGCCGACGGGTTCAACGTGGCATGAACCGCATCGGCGCTTCCCACTGGCCACGTCGCTTCGCCCTTACCGCCCTCGCCATCGGCTCGCTCGCGACCATCCAGCCGGCCCCCGCGGCGGCCAGCTGTGGGACTCCGCTCTGTGCGGGCGCGCCCATCCCGCTGCGCCCAGCGTTGCACCGTGCCCCCGACGACAACGTCCTCAAGCTGTTCTCGTCCGCGGTCGACGACACCCGGCACCGACTTTACGTGGCCGGGGCGATGACCGCGCCGATCGCGGTCTACGACACCGTCGCCGACGCCTTCGTCGGCACCGTCGACAGCGGGGTGGCAGGCGAGCTGACCCACAAGTACCTGTTCATGGACGAGGCCGCCAACGGCCTGTGGATCGCCGACGCGACCCGCCAGGAGCTGCGCCACCTCGATCTCGACACCGGCACGCTGGCGGGCCCGGTGGTGCTCGGCCCGTTCTTCGGCAACGCGGTCGTCGACAGCGCCCGTCATCGGCTGATCGTGACGTCCAGCGAGAGCCCGACCGTCCGCGCGTTCGACAGCAATCTGACGACGGCATGGGCCAGCACGGCGCTCGGCATGGGCACCGGTCCGGTGGTGCTCGACGCGAGCGCCGACCTGCTCTACGTGCTCGACATCGCCGCCCGCGGGACCAGTCGACCGATCCATCGCCTGCAGGCGAGCAACGGCGTCGGCCTGTCGGACCTTACCTATACCGCCGAGCTCAATTCGCGCTCCGTGGCGCTCGACCGCGACCCGGCGAACGGTCGTTTCTGGGTCGGCAACGATCGCGGGATGCTGGTGGTCGGTGCCGCCGGTGGCACGACGGCGACCCTGTCGATTGCCGGCTACGTCCTGGAGGACGAGTTGGTCGACGCCGAGCACGGCCGCTACGTCGCCCTGCTCTCGGCAAACCCGGCGGGCGGCGAGGTGGACCATGCCGAGTCGCGGATCTGGGCCTTCGACCGCGACAGCCTGGCCAAGGTCGCCGACCTCGCGGTCGGGCGCAAGGCCCACCGCATGACGCTGTCCGCCGATCGCGACGCCGTGTTCCTGCCCAACGGCGACGCCTCGACCGTGTGGCGGGTGCCGACGACCACCTACGCCTCGGCGACCGCCATCCGTCTCGGCGACAGCCTGGAGGGGATCGTGCCCGCAGCCGATGGGCGCACGGTCTACACCACCAGTCGTCTGGGCGGCTCCTACCTGGCTGCCGTCGACACCACGAGCGGGCAGACCGAGAGCTTCGACAGCGGCACCTGGCCGTATCCGATCCTCGGCGACAGCGTCGGCGAGACGCTCTACGTGCTCGACTTCTGGGACTCGAACCTGTCGGTGTTCGACCTCGTGCCGACGCGCAGCCTGCGCGCCCGGATTCCACTCGGGTTGCCGCGTGGCACCACCGACCGCTTGCCGGACCTCGCCGTCGACGAGGCGCGGCAGCTGGCCTTTGCCGCCCTGCCCGAGCTCGGCAAGGTGGCGGTCGTCGACCTGGCGGCCGAGGTCGCTCTCGCGGCACTCACCGTGCCGGCGTTTCCGGCCGGTGAGGAGGGCGGCGGGCCTGGCGATCTCCAGCTCGCCGTCGATGGCGACCGCGCCCTCCTCTACGTGCTGGCCAGCGATCAGCAGAAGCTCTACGTCTTCGACCTTGCGGCGGGGCGCAGCCTGAAGACCACGGTGGATCTGCATGCCCTCGACTGGGGCTGGGCCGGTCTGGTGGCCGACCGCAACAGCCTCTTCGTCGACCTGACAGGCGACGTGCTGTTCGTTGGCCCGCACGAGCTTGCCGCCACCACCGGCCAGCCCACCGGACGCCGTCTCGCCGGGAACCGGCAGGTGATCGGCAGGAACGGCGACGGGCGCTACTGGATCTACGGCGGCGACGAGGCGGCGGGAGTCGTGACCTACCAGGCCGTCCTTGCCGACCCGGGGAGCCTGGCCACGGTGGAGTCGCCGCTCGCCCTCGGCGCCGCCGGCACCCTGGCCTATGTGCCGCTCTACGACCCGCGCACCGACACGCTGTGGGTTGGCAACCAGGTGGCGGTCACCCTGACGCCGTGGACCGTCGACGGGGGCGCCGCCGTCGGCTGCGTGGCGGACGCCGCCGCCGTCTGCCTGCAGGGCAACCGCTTCCGCCTCTCCGCGGCCTACCAGGCGCCCGGCCAAGCGGCGGGAGCAGCCCACGCGGTGGCGCTCACCGCGGACACCGGCTACCTGTGGTTCTTCGCGGAGAGCAACGTCGAGGTGGTGGTCAAGGTGCTCGACGGTCGCGGCGTCAATGGCGCGTTCTGGGTGTTCGCCGGCCCGCTGTCGAACGTCGCCTACACCCTCACCATCGAGGACACGGTCACGGGCGAGCGGCGGGAGTACAGCAACCTCCAGGGCGCCGTGTCGGTGGTGACCGACACCAGCGCCTTCCCGGCACCTTAGGTCTTAATTTGCTTCCCCGCGTTCGCGGGTGCTCGCGGGCTCAGGTCGCCGCGGTTTGGACGACGATGCCGCCGTCGACGACGTCGACGACCGCGTGGCCGCCGTCGGCCAGGGCGCCGAACAGCAGCTCGTCGGTCAGCGGGCGCTTGACCATCTCGTCGATCACGCGGGCGAGCGGCCGGGCGCCAAACGCCGGGTCATAGCCGCGCTCGGCGAGGAGCGCGCGAGCCGCCGCCGAAAGCTCGATGGTGACCCGCTTCTCGGCGAGCTGGCGGCCGAGCTCGCCGATCATCTTGTCGACGATCTGGCCCATCACGGCCGCCGACAGCGGCGCGAACTGGAGACGGGCGTCGAGACGGTTCCGGAACTCCGGGGAGAACAGCCGCTCGACGGCGCGGTCGGCGTCGGCGGCACGGCCGCGGGCGGGTCCGCCGTCGGCCGCCAGGGGCTCGCTCGGGGCCTTGGCGCGGCCTTCCGCCTCCTCGCCGAAGAAGCCGAGACGGCGGGCCGCGAGCTCGCGGGCGCCGACGTTGCTCGTCATCAGCAGGATGGTGTGGCGGAAGTCGGTCGACTTGCCGTTGCTGTCGGTCAGCGTGCCGTGGTCCATCACCTGCAGGAGCAGGTTGAAGACTTCCTCGTGCGCCTTCTCGATCTCGTCGAGCAGCAGCACGGCGTGCGGGTTCTTGGCGACCGCCTCGGTGAGCAGGCCGCCCTTGTCGTAGCCGACGTAGCCGGGCGGCGCGCCGACCAGCCGGGCGACGCTGTGGCGCTCCATGTACTCGCTCATGTCGAAGCGCAGGAAGCTGATGCCGAGCACCTCGGCGAGCTGCTTGGCGACCTCGGTCTTGCCGACGCCGGTGGGACCGGTCAACAGGAAGCTGCCGACCGGCTTCTGGGCGTCCCGCAGACCGGCGCGGGCGAGCTTGATGGCGTCGACCAGACGGTTGATCGCGGCCTCCTGCCCGAACACCCGGCCGGCGAGCTCGCTCGCCAGGTTGCGCAGGCGCTCGCGCTCGTTGCCGGCGACGGTCTGCGGCGGGATCTGGGCCATGGTGGCGAGCACCGCCTCGAGGTGACGGAGCTCGACGCGGGCCGGCGGCGGGCCCGGGTTGGTCTCGCCCGCGGCCGCGGTTTCGAGGCCCTCGGTCGGCACGGCCGCGGCGGCGTCGGGGGCGCTGGTAGGGCCTGCCGTGGCGGCTTGGGCGTCGGCGAGCAGCGCCACCGCGGCGCCGGCCTCGTCGAGCAGGTCGATCGCCTTGTCGGGCAGGCGGCGGTCGCGCAGGTGGCGGTCCGCCAGCTCGACGGCGCGCGGGATCACCTCGTCGTCGTAGCGCACGTGGTGGTGCGCCTCGTACCGACTGCGCAGCCCTTCCAGGATGCGGATGGTCTCGGCGACGCTCGGCGGGTTGACCTCGACCTTCTGGAAGCGCCGGGCGAGGGCGGCGTCGCTCTGGAAGACCTGGCGGTACTCCTCCCAGGTGGTGGCGCCGATGGTGCGCAGCTTGCCGTCCTGGAGAGCTGGCTTGAGCAGATTCGAGGCGTCGACGGTGCCGCGGCCGGCGCTGCCGGCGCCGACCACGGTGTGGATCTCGTCGATGAACAGAATCGGCCGTTCGAGCGCCGACAGCGCGGCGAGGACGGCCTTGAGACGGTTCTCGAAGTCGCCGCGGTAGCGGGTGCCGGCAAGCAGCGCCCCGAGGTCGAGGCGGAACACCTTGCTGCCGCGGAAGGCGGCGGGGACGCGGCCCTCGGCGATGGCGAGTGCCAGGCCCTCGACCAGGGCGGTCTTGCCGACGCCGGGATCGCCGACGTAGACCGGGTTGTTCTTGCGCCGGCGCTGCAGGATCTGCAGCGTGCGCTGGAGCTCGCTCTCGCGGCCGATCAGCGGGTCGATGCCGCCGGCGGCGGCGATCGCCGTCAGGTCGGCGGTGAAGGCGCGCAGCGGGTCGCCGGCGGCGTCGCCGTCACGCTCGTGCTCGCTCTCCTCGTCGCCGGCCGGCAGCGGATTGCCGGCCGAAGGCAGACGCGAGACGCCGTGCGCCAGGTAGCTGACGACGTCGAGCCGGGTGACGCCGAGCTGGGCCAGGGTGTGGACCGCGAAGCTGTCGCTCTCCTCGAACAGGGCCACCAGGAGGTCGCGGCCGCGCAGCTCGGGCTCGCGCGCCGCGCCGGCGGTCGACGAGCTGGTCCGCCCCGCCGCTTCGAGGCGCGCGGCGGCCGCCGTCAGGACGCGTTGCACGCCGAGGGTGAGGCGGGGCTCGAGGGGTGGCTTGCGCTGCAGCGACAGGCTCTCGACCAGGCTCTTCTTCTTGCTTGCCGGCGCCTTCTCGTAGTCCTTCGCGAGGTGCTCGCCGAGCACCTCGCGCAGACGGTCGAGGTCGGCGCCGGCGTTCTTCAGCACCCGCGACGTGTCGTCGTCGAAGGTCAGGGCGTAGAGCACGTGCTCGAGGCCGGTGTAGGTGTGCCCAAGGCGCGCCGCCTCGCTGACGGCGACGGTGAGGGTGATCTGCAGGTCGGGCGAGAGGTTCATCTGGGGCATCGGGTCGGTGTGAGAGGCCGGCGGGACGAGCACGGCGCAGGCAGTAGCTTGAACCACCCTGGCCCGCCCGGCGATTCCCGTCGCCGCCCTCGGAGGCTGCGCGCCGGCAAAGACGCCGTGCCGTATCGACGGCCGAAGGCCAGTGCGCGGAGCGCACGATCCAATAAAACCCTAGGCGAGTGGCTGGAGCCGCCGCGCCTTGATCGTCTGGAGCTTGCGCCGCAGTCGACGGTACTCCTGCTCCTGGCGTGGCGTGCGGTGGGCTCCCGGGTGGGCGAGGTTGTGGGTTTCGAGGGGATCGCTCGCCAGGTCGTACATCTCCCATTGGCTGGCGACCTCGCCCGCGGCATCGTAGTACTCGGCCAGCTTGTACCGCCCCTCGCGGAGGCTGACGATGTGGTTGGGCGGCGTCGGGTAGGGGCCCGAGGACTGGCCCGACTGGATGTCGTCGTAGGTAAACACGACGTAGTCCTGGGTCCGTCGCCCGGCCGGGTTGCGGACCAGGCGGGCGTAGTCGACGCCCTGCCAGGCNNGCGAAGAGACTGGCCAGCGTCGGCAGGAAGTCGACGTGCGAGACCAGCGCCGTCGAACGCGCCGCGGTCGGGAAGAGCCGGCGGTTGCAGAACACCAGCGGCACCCGCGTCGCCTCCTCGTAGACGTTGAAGTTCTTCTGCCGCATGCCACCGTGGGTGAGGCCCATTTCGCCGTGGTCGGCGGTCTTGATGACCAGCGTGTCGTCGGTGAGGCCAAGCGCGTCGAGCTGGTCCAGCACGGCGACCAGCGAGCGGTCGGAGGACTTCATCAGGTTGGCGTAGAAATTGAGGTAGTCGCGCTTCATCCGCGCCGTCGGCAGCGGCCCGAGCCCGGCGGTGGTCAGCGCCAGGAACTGCCGCTGCACCGTCGGCTTGGTGTCGAGCGTCTCCCAGTTGGTGTCCGGAATACCGATGCCGCCGGTGAGCCAGCTGCCGTCGTATCCGGCCTCTTCGTAGGTGTTCGGGTAAAACAGCACGTCGTGCGGGTTGACGAGGGAGACGATCAGGAAGAACGGTTGCTGGGCGGCCGCCACCGACGCGAGATAGGCGAGCACGCCCTCCTCGCCCGCCGCCGGCTCGCCGTCGGCGTGCATGTAGCGCCCGTCGTTGTCGGCGACGCCGCCACCGCCCTCGGCGATGTCCTGGTTGGCGCCAGCGTCCGGCGGGTTCCAGCGCCCGAAGCCGTAGCGCTCGAGGTCGGCCGGCACCCACTCCGCACCCGCGGGCTTGCTGCAGTGCCACTTGCCCTTGTACACGACGTTGAAGCCAGCCGCCGACATCACGGTCGCCAGGTTGGGCAGGTCGACGGGCAGCTCGCCCTGCGGATACTGGTCGGCCGGCATGCTCTCCTCGAGCGTGTACTTGACCCCGTGCTGGGCGGGGAAGAAGCCCGTCATCAGCGTCGAGCGCGCGGGCGAGCACATGCAGGCATTGGTGAACGCGTTCTCGAAGGTCAGCCCATGGCGCGCGAGGCGGGTCAGGCCCGGCAGGTTCCGCTCGGCCCAGCCCGGCGGGAAGTGCTGGATCGCCCGCTCTTGGTCGGTGATGAAGAGGACGACGTTCTTCGGGAGCGCTCCGGCGGTCGGTGTCTCGGCGAGGGGCGAGGCCGCCGCACCAGGCGCCGGCGTCGCGCTCGCAGCCGCCGCGGCGCCGGTCGACGCCGCCAGCGCGGCCGACGCGCCGAGGCCGGCAAGAAGGGTCCGACGGTCGATGCCACGACTCGCGTCAGCGGGCTTCTTCATGGCTGCTCCTTTCGCGCGGGCGACCCTGCGTGAGCGGCGAAGCTTAGTCACTTTCGACCCGATTGGGAGTCCGAGCCTCCGTCGGACGAAGCCGCTCAGCGCCGGGCGGCGATGCGCAGGGCGGCGTCGAGCGCATGCAGGAAGCGCGAGCGGTCCTCCTTGGCGAACGGCTTCGGCCCGCCGGTGATCGCCCCGAGCTCGCGCAGGTCGGCCATCAGCTCGCGGGTGGCGAGCGCCGAGCCGATGTCGTCCTCGGTGAACGGCCGCCCGGTCGGCGCCACCACCTGCGCGCCGGCCTCGAGGCAGCGCGCCGCCAGCCGGATGTCGGCGGTGACCACCACGTCGCTCGCGCTCGCCCGCTCGGCGATCCAGTCGTCGACGTCGTCCAGCTGCCCGCTCGCCACCACGACGAGCTCGATCCCCGGCGCCAGCGGCACCCGCATCCGGGTGTTGGCGACGACCGTTACGGGCACGCCCAGCCGACCGGCGACGCGGAAGACTTCGTCCTTCACGGGGCAGGCGTCGGCGTCGACCAGGATGCGTGGCATGGGGAAAGCGTAGCGTGGCATGGCCGGTGGCGGCGGCGCGCGGTGGGTCCCTCGCTTACCGCGCCGGTTTCTTGCGTGCTCTCGCTGTCGCTCGAGCCCTCGACGGTCACTCGAGCGGCGCGTGCGCCCCTCGCGTGGGCCCGCGGTGCTCGCCCGGACTTAGGCCCCTGCTGTGACCCGCATACGCTTGTGCCGGTCTCCGCGCCGCGGGAGCCCTCCGGACGCTGGCGTCCCACCGCGCGCCGCCGCCACCTCCGGCCGTCAAGCGCCAACCAGGGCCCCGGGGCTGGCCTCGTGGACGGCGACTCGCTGTGGGAGTGACCGGCATGCCCTGCTTGGCACACAATGGTCGCTCGGCGATGAAACACAGATACCTGGAAGTGACTTTTCGGAAGGGCGTGGCCCTCGCCGCATACCTATACCTGCCTCGCCCGGACGGCGCGCGGGTCACGCGCACGGTGGACGAAGGCAGCGGGATCAAGGTCGACTACGACGAGGCGGACGTGCCGCTTGGAGTCGAGGTCACGGCCCCGGCAGGGCTGGGCCTGGCGGATCTGAACGTAGTGCTGCAGCGCCTGGGGCAGCCGGCTCTCGATCATGGCGAGTGGGCGCCTGCCCGCGCGGCTCGAAGCTGTTGCTCGATGCCTGGAGTGCGTTCTTTGGCCAGCCCAGCCCTCGCCACTGACGTCGGCGTCACCGCCGAGAGCCTGAACGTCAGCCTGTCCGACGGGCGCACGCATTCGGTTCCCCTGGTCCGGTCGCCGCGACTGCTGGCCGCGACGCCGGAGGAAGGAGCACACTGGGAGCTCCTCGGCGACGGCGAGGGCATCCACTGGCCCGACGTGGACGAGGATCTGGGCGTCGCCGGCCTGCTCGCGGGCCAGCGCAGCGTGAGTACGCCCGAGAGCCGGCCGGCTGAGCCGGGGGATGAGCTCTCTGCGTTCTCTGTGGTGAAGGCCTTTGGCAGCTTTGCCATGTCGCAGCCGCACGGAGCTCGGCCACCACGAACGAAGACACTCACCACAGAGAACACAGAGAACAGCCTGAGGTCGGAGCCAACCCGGCAGTCGGTGCGACGGTCGGGTCGCGTTCGCCGGAAGGTCGAGAGGCAGGGGGCCGGCTTCCCAGGTCGTCATCCCCGCAAACGGGGACCCACTTGCCCTCTACGAATCAGCGTCCGGGTGCGGAACAGCGATGACTTCGAGGCCGTCGATGCCGGCGAAGTCGTCCGGATTGACGGTGTAGAGCGGGAGCACGGCGGCCAGTGACGTCGCGGCGATGAGGGCATCATAGGCGCGAGCTGCCGGCGTGCGACCCCGACTCCGGAGGGACGCGGCGACGCGACCGAAGGCGCGAGCGGCTGCCGCATCGAAGGGAATCGGGTCGAAGTCCGCCTCCGCCTGTTGCAGGTGCGCCAACCGGCGCGCGCGCTCGAGGTCGCTGGTCGCGACGAGGGGACCCACGGTCAGCTCGGCCAGGGTGATGGCGGAGATCAGCGGCACTTCGGGCAGAACGGTCGGGTCGCTCAGACGGGTGAGGAGGATCAGCGTGCTGGTGTCGAGCAGCCCAGCGGCCGCGGCAGGGCGCCTCACAGAGTGGGATCCAACGCGGCGTCGAGGTCGCGACGCAGCTCGGCGGGGTCGACCGGCGGCAGTTGTCGCCAGCGGCGCAGCAGGGTGACGCGATCGAGCCCGCGCCGCACGAGTGGGCGGAGCTCGGCTACCGGAGTGCCATCGCGGGTGACGGTGATCGCCTCGCCCGCCACCACCCGGTTCAACACCTCGCCTCCATGGTTGCGCAGCTCGCGCACGGTGACGGTCTCCATTGCGCAAGTGTATCACCGGTGAGACGACGCTACGTGAATGGGTCGAGCAGTCCGATTCCGCAACCCTCGAAGTCGCGGACGTTGCGCGTGACGAGGGTGAGCTGGTGCACCTGGGCGGTGGCCGCGATCAGCATGTCGGCCTGGGTGCGGACTTCGCCCCGAGCGCTGAAGCCACCGCGCAGGCGGCCCGCGCGGCGGGCGATCGCGTCGGTGATGGGAAAGATGTCGCAGCGCGGCACCAGAGTCTCGGCGAACCAGGCCTCGAGCCGAGCGCTGGGCCGCCAGGAGAGCCCGAACAGCACCTCCTCGACAGTGATCACGGAGAGCGCGAACGAGCTCCTCGTCGTCGCCCAGGCGAGCACGCCGGGATTCGGCGTTCGGCGAACCAGCTCCGAGATGACGTTGGTGTCACACAGCAGGGTCATCGAGCACCGCGACGAAGGAATTTGGTCGATCGGACCGGGGCGCCGTCTCGAAGCTCGCTCCCTCGGCGTCCAGGATCTCGCGGAGCTCGCTGAACACGTCGGCCACCGTGATCGCGTCGCGGCGAGCCTTCCAGACGCGGAACTCCTCGAATTCTGCCGCGCTCACCACGACGGCGACCGTCGTCTGTCGGTTGGCGATGGGTTGGGGCTCGACTGCGGTGGCGCGCAGCAGCTCGGACAGGCGGTGCTTGGCGTCGGCGACACTCCAGACCATGATGTCCTCCAGTCATGGGCATGATGGGCCGCGTGCATGCCCATGTCAAGGCGAGGCTCTGCCCGAGGTAGGGTCCTGTCGCGATGACCGGCAAACCCGCCTCGCGGTTCCTTGCGCTGGCCATTCTTGGCATCGCCGTCGCGCTGGCCGTCGAGCTCCTGGCGCGTGCCGGTCTGGCGGTCCTCGCTGGACGCGGGGTGCGCTATCAGCCGCTCCTCGCCGACGAGCTCAGTGTCGAAAATCGCCGCGCGATCGAGGATTTCCTGGCTGGGCGTCCTTCGCCCTTCGAGCTCGACGGCGTCCTCGGATGGACGCTCCGGCCGGGATTTCACTCGCCGCAAGTCACCGTCGACGCCGCGGGTCGGCGTCGCGCCCCCGACCGGCCGCCGCCGGCGGCCAATGCCGTGCGAGTCGCGGCCTTCGGAGATTCCTTCACCTTCGGCGGCGACGTGGTCGACCGCGACGCGCTCCTCGAAGCGCTGGCGCGCCTCGACCAGGGGATCGACGTCGCAAACTACGGGGTGCCCGCCTATGGGCTCGACCAGGCGTTCCTGCGCTACGTCGAGGAAGGTAGAGCGGCACGTGCGCAGGTGGTGGCCATCGGCTACCTGTCCGAGAACATCTGCCGGAACGTCAGTGTCTTCCGGCCGTACTACAGCCCGCGTACCGTCTTCCCCCTCGCCAAGCCGCGCTACCGCCAGTCCGCCGGCGGCCTCGAGCTCCTGCCAAACCCCCTACCCACCCCGGAGAGCTACCGAAACCTGTTGGCGCATCCCGCTGCGACCCTCGCCGAGCTGGGTCGCCACGACGCCTTCTACCGCTCGCGCCCCCACGTTGCCCGATGGGACGGCCTTGCGACCATGAGGCTCTTGAAGCTTGCTGCCGCGCAGGTGCCAAATCCGAGCCGGGACGGCTGCTACGGCGACGAGGAGGCCCTGACGGTGACCACAGGCTTGTTCGATCTGTTCTACGAAACCGTGCTCCGGGACGGCGCGCAACCGATCATCTTGATTTTTCCCGCTCGCGACGAGGTCGAGCGCTGGCGCCGGGACCACCGGAAGCAATACGCGCCGCTGCTCGAGGTTCTCGACGGCAAAGGCTACCGATTCGTCGACGCGATGGACGTGTTCGACACCACCGGACGCAGCCTTTCGACCGACGAGCTGATCCCGACCCACCTGAGCCCGCTCGCCAACACGCTGGTGGCCGTGTACCTGCGACAGCGCTTGCAGATCTTCGGCCTGATTCCTGGCGTCTGATCGTGTGGCTCAGGGAAGCGCCGACCGGCTCGGGTGCTGAGCCGCCGGTGCAGCCGTTCACGGAAACTGCCCCGTCATGGCGGGCAGGGTCATGGCCGAGCCCACTGCGGGCAGCTCGACGGTCTCGTAGCGCTGGTCGCGGAAGCGGACCCACAGGTAGCGGGAATCGTCGAGCGGGTGGGGGAAGTGCACGTCGACCGCCGCTGGCCGGCCGTCGGACGTCGTCGCCTGGACGACGATCTCGGTCGCGCCGACGTCGAAGCGATCGCCGACGCGAAAGCCGGTGCGGGTCGGGCGGTAGAGCGTCTCCATCATCTGCAGCACGTAGTAGAGCGAGACGGTGGGTGGCGGCTCGCTGCCTGGCAGGGTACCGGAGGGGATCAGGAAGCCGCCGCGGGGCGTGAGGCGCAGCGTCTGTTGGTCGAGCCGCTCGACGGTGATCGGGGTGGCGCCGGTGGCCAGGGCATGCATGCGGTACGGCATCGGCAGGCCGAGGGTGTGACGGGCGATGTGGGCCGTGGCGTAGAAGAAGGGCCCTGGCGCGGACAGGCAGATCACCTCGCGTTCCGCCGGTCGCGGACCAAGGTCGAGGGCGCGGGCCGGCTCGTCGATCAGGGTGCGGAGCTGGCCCAGGCTGGCGATGCCGCCGACCATCCCGAGCGCCGCCAGCGGGCCATGGACGAGCAGCACGACCCCCGCTGCGACGCGTCGGCGGGGTGGCGTCCAGGCCGCCGACGATGTCGTCCGCGGAGTCGTCTGACAATCGCCTGGCACCTTGTTGAGTACTTGGAAAGACAGCGAGAGTCGCTCCGCGATGAGGCCGAAGGCGCCGACGCCGGCGAAGGTGAGCAGGCGGTCGGATGGCAGGGTGGCGGCGAGAGGGATGAGGGAGAGGACGAGCCCGCTGGCGAAGAACGCCGCGGTGGCCGAGCGACGGACCGGCCAGACGAACCAGGCGATGAAGGCCACCCAGGCAACGGCGGCGAGCAACCAGAAGCCGCGGGCCGAGGTCGACAGCAGAGAGACGGCGTCACTCGGCAGCGGGCCGAGCTGGGCCGCCAGCAGCAGGAGCAGGCGTTGCGGCACGGCCGCCAGGAAGCGCAGGGGCTCGCCGACAGGGTCGAGGTAGAACGCTGAAGCCGCGGCGCCGAAGCCGAGCCGGCCGTAGACGAGCTGCCAGACGCCACCGATCGCGACGTAGGGAAGCACGGGGATGAGCCGGCCGGGCCACCAGCGGCTGTGCCCGGTTGCTTGGAGGCTCGAGTCGGGAGCGGATCGCGAGCGAGCGGGCTCGAGGAACAGGGCGTGAGCCAGCAGATACGCGCCGGTGGCGACTCCGAGCTCGGCCGACAGCAGGCTGGCGAGGAAGGCGAGCGGTCCGAGGACGGCGCCGGGGCGCCAGTCGCGTCGCCGCCAGGCATCGTGGCAGACCAGGGCAGTGACACCGCAGCAGGTGGCGATCACCGCGTTGCGGTTGGCGATCCAGGCCAGCGGCCAGGCGTGGGCGTCGTCGACCGCGTAGAGCAGGGTGGCGAGGCCGGCAACGGCGGTGGCGCCGAGGAACCGGCGGAAGAAGAGGCCGGCGAGCAGCGTCATCAGCCCGCCCCAGGCGAGGCTCTGCGCGTGCTGGAGCGGCGCCGAGTCGGGCCACAGCCGGTAGTCGAGCCAGTGGGTCAATGCGGTGAGCGGCCGCCAGAAGGCGAGCCGCAGGTCGGGCGACGTCCACCAGGGGAANNAAACAGCGTCATCGCCACCTGCGGCCGGGACTCGACCCGCTGCAGCGTCTCGCGGTGGACGTGGTCGTCGAGGACGAAGCCGACACGCAGCGCGGGTGCCGCGAGAAGCAGTGTCGACGCTACCGCCAGGGCGAGCGCCCAGCGACTACCGAGCAGGGTTCGCAGGCGGTGCATCGAGCCGAATCTTCAGGCCCCACACCAGTGCGTGCATCGCACGATCAGGGAAATCCGGCGCTCCAGGCACCCATCGTGCCGTTCTCGAACGCGTTGCGGAAGATGGTGCTCTGGTAGAAGCGGCGGCCGAGGACGGTCTCGCCACTGCCGTCCTGACCACTGCTCTGCCAGGCGACGACGAAGTCGCCGTCGCTGCCGGCGGCAATGCCGGGATGGCTGTGGGTCGAGGTGCTGACGTTGACCGTGAATTCGTCGGTGGCGGGCGAACGCCCCGGGCCGCCAACACGTCGGCCGCGCACCAGGATCGGAGCGCCGGCGATCGCCTCGGCCTGTCGCCAGCGACCGCCGGGCAGGCAGGCGACGCCGCTGCACAGCCAGGTGGCGACCACCCCGACGTTGCCCTCGGGAGCGTCGTCGGCGGTGACGCGGGGATCGTGCTGATCGCCATTCGGCACCTGGTTGACAACTTCCTCGCCGCCGATCGGCGTACCGTCGGCCTGCGCGAAGCGGCGCAGACGGATGCCGCGGCCGTCGGCGTCCGGAGCCTGCCACGCGATGACGAAGCGGTTGAGGTCCCCGGGGTCGGGGTTGCGTCCGCTGGCGGCGACGGCCGGAGCCTCCTGATCCCCGGCGGTCGTGCCGTTGACCGGGATCTCGCCGCCGACGGGGGCGCCGAGCGCCGACAGACGCTGCGCAAAGATGCCGCGGCCGTCTGCGTCCGGCCCCTGCCAGGTGACGACGAAGCCACCGGAGAGGTCGAGGCCAACGGCGTCGGCAGCCGTCTGGTCGCCGCCCGTCGTGGTGTTGATGATGATCTCGCCGCCGCTCGTCGGGCTGCCGAGGGTGAAGCGGCGGCCGTTGATCGCGCTGCCCGACGGATCGGCCGGCCCGCCGATGCCGTGCCAGACGACCAGAATGTTGCCGTTCTCGTCGATCGCCACTGCCGGTCGCAGCTGGCTGCCAAGGGTGGTGGTGTTGACCGCCGTCTCGGCGGAGAGGAAGTTGCCCGAGCGGTCGTACATGCGCATGAAGATGCCGCGCCCGTTGGCGTCGTCACCCTCCCACGCGATCGCGAAGTCGCCTGCGTCGTTGCTCGCGACCACCGGAAAGCTCTGGTCGCCGGCGGTGGTCTGGTTGACGGCGAATTCTCCGCCGCGGGCGTTGCCCTCGCGATCGAAACGGCGGGCGGTGATGCCCAGGCCGTCGCCGTCGACGCCCGGGCCGTGCCACACCGCGATGAAGGCGCCGTCGGACAGGGCGGCGATGCGTGGCGCGCTCTGGTCGCCGACGGTGTTGGTCCCGAGGATGAGCTCGCCGCTCGCCGGAGCGGGTGAACCGGTGGCGAGGGTGGCGGTGAGGCAGGCCGAAAACTCGGAGGTCTGGTTGCTGGCGTTGGTGGCGGTGGCGGTGATGAACGTCTCGCCGGGCGGAATGGGCCGGGACAGCGGTCCGAAGAGAACGTCGCCGGTCGGTCCGGTCGCCACGTTGGTGGCGCCAAGGTAGGTGCCGCCCTCGCCGAACCCTGTGGCGTCACAGCTCGTGCTCGAGAAAATCTCGACGCGGTAGTTACCGCTCGGCACGCTGTTCAGACTGCCCGCGACGAGGAGATTCGAGCCGGCGATCACGGCGTTCGTGAGCAGCGGGTAGTTCTGCAGGTCGCTGGGGCCGGTGTCGCCGTCGCCGGGGTCGTTCGGGGTCACCAGGTCGGGTGCGAAGAGATTGATGCCGAAGCGGCCGGCGGGGGGCTGGGCGAGGCCGTTGTTGCGGATCGCATTGCCGAGGATGGCGGCGTCCGAGGCGGGGCGGATGGCGCCGACGCCGATGCGCACGTCGACGCCGGTGTCGCCGTTGTTGGCGATGACATTGTCCTCGCCGGCGCCGGTGCCGCCGATGTCCGCCAGCGCGCTGTTGACCTCGACCCCGAAGCCAGAGTTGCCGAGGGCTTGGCCGCCGGCGCCGACGCCGATGCGGTTGCCCTGCACGGTGACCGTCGCCAGCCGGACATTGACCGCGTTGCCGGTGTTGCCGGCGACGCTGCCGCCGATCGTGGCGCTGGCCTCGAAGGCGCCGACGCCATCGATCGTGATGCCGTTGGCATTGGCCCGCTGCAGCGTGCCGGTGATGTCGGTGCCGATGTAGTTGCCGCGGATGATGGTGCCGGCGGCGATCGCCCGGATGCCGCCGCCCGTGTTGCCGGAGATCACGTTGCCGGCCCCGACGCCACCGACGGTGATCGGCCCGAGCGCCGGCGGACTGCCCGATCCGAGGTCCGAGTCTTCGATCGCGATCCCGAAGGAGGCATTGGCCACCGCCGCGGTGCCGGTGGCGTTCAGTCCGATGATGTTGCCCTCGATGGTGCCGGCGCCGATCACCGTCGAGCCGCCGAGGGCCTGGATCAGGATGCCGCCGAGCCCATTGCCCGAGATCACGTTGCCGGCGCCCTGACCCGCGGTGGTGGTGGGCCCGCCAATGGTCGGCCCGTCGATGGGCGGCCCGCCCACCGAGCCGATGGCGATGCCGTAGCCGCCGTTGGCGAGCACGGCGGTGCCTTGCGGATCGACGCCGATGTAGTTGCCGAGCACCGGATTCGGGAATCCCGACCCGTTGTTCATGATGATGCCGCTGCCGGAGTTGCCGGAGATCACGTTGCGCTGGTCCGGGTTGGCACCGCCGATGGTGTTGGCGCCGACCGTCGCCCCGTTCGACACGTTGATGCCGACCTGGTTGGCGCCGGCGACGCCGGAGGGGTCGGTGCCGATGAAGCAGCCCTCGATCGAGAGGTGGGCGGTGGCGATGTTGATGCCGAAGAAGAAGCCACGGATCGTCAGCCCGCGCACCTTGGAATTGAGGCCGCCGGAGAAGCTCAGCGCTTGGTTGATGGCCAGAGTGCCGGCGAGCTCGATGTTGACCACCGCGTCGTTGCCGACCGCCAGCGTGTTGACGCTGCTGCCGGGCTGCGAGTAGCCGTCGATGACGACGGTCTGGCTGATCGCCGGCAGGTTGGCACCGAGCGTAATCGTGCGCACGCCGCCGCCCGGGATGCTGAAGAGGACGGTGTCGTTGGTGCCGTAGCCACTGGCGCCAACGTCGGCGTTGACATTGGCGCCGGCGTTGATCGAGGCCAGGGCCTCGCGCAGGGTGACCAGACCATCGACGGCGAGGGTGTCGCCGTTGCTGGTGACGGTGACGGTGGCCGCGCGCGCGGTGAGCGGGATGAGCGTTGCCAGGGCGAGGACGGTCAGCGTCCGCACGAACGAGCGACTGGTCATGATGCAGCGGATCCTAGTCTCATTGGGGTCCCATTGGGGTCCCATGTTGCCCGCGCGGACGACGATCAGCCTCCCTCGCCTTCGGACGCGTCCGTGGGCTCGGTGGTCAACAGCAGGGGCATGCCGGCCAGCTGCGCCTCGGCCATCACCTCGGCGACCTTGGTCTCGGCGAGGTCGCGTGGGTAGATCCCGGCGACGCCGAAGCCGCGCTGATGGACGTGCATCATCACCTGGGTGGCCTGGGCATGCAGCATGCCGAAGTGGCGAATCAGCACGTCGGTGACGAACTCCATGGTGGTGAAGTCGTCGTTGTGGATCAGCACCTTGTAGCGCCGCGGGCGCTCCACCCGCCGGGCGGTGGCGGCGCCGAGCTCGTCGTCGGCGGCGGGGTCGGACCAGGGCAGGCTCGGCATCGGCACACGTCCAGCGGGGTTACTCTCCGGCGGGCTCGAGGACCTCGCGGGCGTGGGCGAGCAGCCACTCGGCGAGGCCAGGCTCGGCGGCCCAGAGATCGCCGTTCTCGCCGGCGTAGCGCCAGGCCTCGCGCAGGCCGACCATGGCGCCGGCACGGTTGGCGGGGTCGCCGGCGGTGGCGGCTGCTGGCAGGTCCGGGCCGAGGTCGTCGAGGTCCAAGTCGTCGACGTCGTCCGCATCCCCGTGGTCGGAGTCCTCGTCGTCCGCTGCGCCGAGCAAGGCTGCGGCTTGGGCGCTGTCGGCTTCGTCGGCGAGCTCGGCCTCGTCGCCCTCGTCGTCGGCCAGCTCGTTGATCAGCGCCATCAGCACCATCGGGTGATGCTCGACGGCGTCGGTGAGGGCGACCGCGGCCTCGTCCTTCTGACCCAGCCGGTAGAGCGCGAGCACCCGGCCGTAGCGCGTCTCGGGCGCGTTCTCGGCCGCGGGCAGGGCGGCGGTCAGGGCGACCACCTCGGCGTCGGCGCCACCCTGGTCGAGCAGCATGGCGACCAGCTCGCGGCGCGGATCGAGCTCCTGCGGCCAGTGGGCGACGACGCGCCGCAGCTGGGCTGCGGCGGCCGTCTCGTCGCCACGGGCCTCGGTGCGGATGGCCCGCCAGCCGAGAAGGACGCAAGCGGCATGCGCCAGGTGGTCAGCGTCGCCGTCGACGACCTCGGGGGCTGGCTCGCGGGCGAGGAGCGGCCCCAGGATCGCTGCTGCGCGCTCGAGCAGTGGGTCGAGGAACAGCTCCGCCGTCCACGGCGTCGGCTCAGGCATCTCGTCGACGGCGTCGGCGACGGCGGCGAGGATGCTCAGGCTGTTGGCCGCGGCCGGCGTTGCGGTGAGGAAGGCGGCCCAGGCCTCGGGGGCATCCTCCGCCCACAGGCCGTGGTCGCAGTCGTCGCCATGCTCGTGGGCGTGGTCATGGCCAGCATGCTCGTGCTCGTGCTCGTGCTCGTGGTGGTGGTCATGATCGTGCTCGGCGGCGGCCTGCCAGGCGGCCGCCGCGGCGGCGATCTCCGCGCCCTCGGCAAGTGCCACGCCGTTGCCGCTGGCCACCAGCGTGATCGGCGTCACCGCCTGCTGGGGCAGGCTGCGCACCCAGGCCAGGAGCTCCTCGGCGGCGCCGTCGCGCGCGCCCTGGGCACCGAGGACGAAGGTGGCCCGCGGGTCGCTCGCGGCCGAGTCGAGCCAACCGAGCAGCGGCTCGTCGTCCTCGAGCCCCTCGCGCCGCAGCTCGACGGCGGCCGCCGACGCTTTCGCCGCNNTCTCGTCCCACTGGCCTTCGAGCGCCAGCACATAGGCTTCGAGCAGCGGCAGGTCGAGCTGCCGGCCGACGTCCTCGCGGGCGCGGGCGAGCAGCCGGCGGGCCACCGTCCGGTCGCTCTCGGAGAGCAGCAGGTGACGCCAGACGACGTAGCGCAGCACCGGCCGCAGGCGTCCCGCGAGGCCGGTGACGCGGGCGTCGAAGTCGTCGGGGTCGTCGAGCGAGGCGGCGGCGTCGAGCAGCACGTCGAGGGCCTCGGCGTCGCGCTCGCCGGCTCGCTCGGGCCGTTCGAACAGCGGCTCGACGAGTCCGAGGGCCAGCTCGTCCTCGCGTTCGTCGAGCAGATAGCGGGCGACCGCCGCCGCCGCCGCACGCGGCACGGCGCGTTTCTCGACCACCGCCGGCGCGTGCTCCGGCGCGGCGGCGAGGAACAGCGTCCACACCGCCTCGAGCGGCAACATCTCGGGTGCGGCGCCGAAGCGACCGCAGCACGCCTTGTACTTCTCGCCCGAGCCGCAGGGGCAGCGGTCGTTGCGCGTCGGCTGGATCGGCCGCGGCTGGTAGTCGGCGGCCGGCAGCGGAAACTGGTTCCACAGCGCGAGGCCGAGCTGGACGGCGGAGACCGCGGCGTGCTCGGGCGTGGGGGCGTCGGAGAACACCAGCGGGTGAAGAGCGGGGGACTGCTTCATCCAGGCGAGGAAGGGGGTCGGTTCCTGGTGGCGCAGGAGCTCGTCGACGGCGGCGGCCAACAGGTCGCCGAGCGCACCGCTCTCGTCCTCCGCCGCGTGGTCGTGGTCGTGGTCGCCGGGCTGGTCGTCGTTGGCGGCGCGGTGGGGGCGGGGGTCGGTTGGCTGGCGGTCAGACATGGCCCGAGCGTATCGCGAAGCGCCATCCGCGCGACCGCTGCGCGTTGGACCAGGGGGTCTGGCGCTCGGCCGGCGGGTGCATAGGATGCGGTCGTGAGCAGCGCGCCCGAGTCCCGATCGCCGCTGCCGGCTGGCTACTACCTGGTCAACTTCGAGCTGCTCCTCGACACCGTCGTCGAGCGCTACGGTGACCTGCTGTCGGCGGCCGAGCGCGCCTTCTACGTCGAGCTGCGGGCGCTGTCGCTCGCCGCGCGACGGCTCTACGTGCGGCTGCTGGGCCGACGTGGGCCGCTGGTGCGTTGCGACCGTCTGCGCTACCCGGAGATCGCTGACGTCGACGCCGCGGTCGACGAGCTGGTGACGACCGGCTTTGCCGACCGCGGCGAGGCGGCGCCGCTCGCCGCCTGGTTGGCCCTGCCGCTGCGGGCGGAGCTTGCCGGGCTGTGGCAGGAAGCCGCGCCCGAGTCGGCGCGGATGGTGGGCCGCCGGCCGCTGCGGCGGGACGAGCTGGCGGCGCTCCTCGCCAGCGCCCCTGACACCGCCGCTGACACCGAGGTGGCAGCGCAGGCCTTGGCGCAGCGGATCGCCCGCCTGGTGCCGGCGGTGGGCCTGCGGCGGCAGGCTGAGGTCACCGTCTTCCGCCTGCTGTTCTTTGGCAACCTGCGGCAGGACCTGAGCGAGTTTGTGCTACGCGACCTGGGCGTGGTGCGCTTCGAGGACGTTCCCCTCGACCCGGCGCGGCGCTTCTTCCCGGACCGCGCG
>CXWL01004480.1_pt1 | contig 44789 bp, 42 predicted proteins | sample 590931 | NCBI WGS metagenome assembly CXWL01 (sample SAMEA3498368, study PRJEB10139) | groundwater metagenome | biome: water well; material: biofilm material | place: Germany | collected 2015-04-27 | reverse complement strand
TCACCATATTGTCGAGGCTAGTTGATGGCTGACTTAGATTCCCGAGGATATCCTGAACAGAGTTCGCGGGGATACTTACACGGACATCTCCGCCCGACATTACGTTGGAAACAAAGATCTCATAAGTGTTGCCGGTTAAATTCAATATTTGTACGGAGGCATTTGAAATATCCGCGGTCGAGCCCAAAAACGACACATCGGACGAAGTGAATCCAGTAATCGCCTCACTGAAAACTGCCGTAAAATGAATTGGTTGGACATTTGTAGGGTCTAGCTGTCCTGGCGATTGATCGATCGAAGCCGTGGGTCTTACATTATCTAAGGTTACCGCATTGTCAATACTCGGGAGTGCCAATCCGACATTACCGGCTAGGTCACGAAAAACAGTAAGACTCGCGATTAACGTTCCGGGATTTCCATTTACAAATCTAACCGCAAGATTCCAAGTGATGCCATCAGAAGAGGTCTGAGTGACTGATCCTGTTCCAGTGGTCGTTGAACCTGTAAATGAAATCACGCCTGCCGAGTCAACTTGTTCACTAAATACTGCTGTGAAATTGATTGGTAGAATTCGCGTTGGATCAATTTGGCTTTGAGCCTGATTAATAGATCCTGTTGGCCCAACTCTATCAAAGACAACCGCGGTCGGAGAACTTGTCGCACTTGTCTCTCCCGCAAGCACTTGCCTGCTCGCATAGGAGACGCTACCGTTCGCAGGAGGATTTGAATCGGAAATCGACGTCGTAAACGACACCGTATTCACACCAGCGACCACGACATTGTCTCTAAGTAATTCAACTCTTGAGCCGGGAATGGTGTTGAGAATTTCGAAGATCGGAGCAGTGGAGTTGGTAATATTATCCGTATTGCTAGTCCCAGAATCACTCGATGCAATTAGGTCGGGCGAGGCACTCGCAAAGAGGCCGTCCGAACCAAACTCGTAAGCTCCACGGTCGATGATTCCGCCTACTGGAAAAATCCTATTGTGGTTTCGCTGGTCTATTAAGAGGGGCGGCCAATTTGGCGGAAAAAATATCGGATTGAATACTGCGTTATTGCCGCTGTCAATCGCCGGACTTCCCGGCAGAAGAGCCCTGGTCAGCGTCGGCCCACCGTTGTCGGCCAATAGACCAAGCATCGGGTCAACAGGATTAGAGAGAGTCCCTACAATGTTTCCGTTTACTCCATTCAAGATCCCCGTCGCCCCGTCGCCAATTCTGATCAGGTTATTGCTCGCTTCAGAGAATGGGCCCGATAAGTCTGGCCCATTGGAAGCCGAATTGTTTGCAACGATATTATTGCGAAAGGCTGAGCCCGAATCCGAAGAACCACCGTTGACAAAAATGCCACCCCCATTACTTGTTCCGTTCGTAAGCGTTCCATTACCTCCGACGGCAGAACTATCAGTAACCGTCAAGTTAAAAATCTTGAAATTTATGGTTACTCCCTCAGAGTCTCCAATAGCCATAGATCCACCGCTTCCGCTGCCACCAATAGGTCCGTCTCCCCCCCTAACAGAGTTCTGAACCATCGTCGCATTTGCAATGCGAGGAAGGGTGGTTTGATCGAAAGTCGCTCCTCCTAGCGCCCGTCCTCCGACGCCAGAATTGGCTAAGATAGTAGAAGTGCCGCCGTTTCCTCCTAATGCACTGTTCCCATAAAACGCAGAATTCAGGATATGTGTAAAAGATGCATAGTACGCTCCACCTACCGCCTCCCCACCACGGCCGCCAGGAGCATTGCCGCCATTGGCAGCATGGCCGCCTAGAACTGAGTTTGAAGAAAAGGTCGTATTGATAACGTCCAAATTAGCGGCAGTATAAATAGCCCCGCCATGTGCAGGGCCTCCAAACCCACCCCACAATCCAGTCCCGGGAACCGACGCATTTCCGCCCTGTGCAATGTTGTTGTCAAAAGTACACCCCACCACCTTGCGCTCGAACCCGGCAAAGAAATAAATACCTCCTCCACTACCATCGGTGCCGGAAGGCCCGAACTGTGAATTTGCAGGTGCTATGCCTCCGCGCGCTATGTTATTACTGATAATTGAATTTCGAATGACCAAACCATCCACAGCAAATATTCCCCCACCAGCCCCACCGGGTAGGCCCTCAGTCGTGTAACCTTCGGCGACGTTCGCAGTAATCACACAGTCGGAGACTACCAACGGTATACGTGACTCGATAGCGCCGCCCCGAATGGCAAAGCCACGTTTCAAAGTTAGCCCGCTAAGAGAAAAGCTAAAGGTGGGGCCGTCTGTTCGGAAAATCCGGCTACGATAGTTAGCGTCAATCGTAAGTAATTCAGGTCCAGGTCCTAAAATTGTGACGTTTGCCCCGAAACCCGTAACGGGATCCAAGTCCCACAACACAACAAGTTCACCGGAAGTTAGGTCAATCGTCTGCGGAGTCGAGAAAAGAACTGGATCAAAGGCTATCGTATCGGTCTGCGAGTTGCTGTTTGCTATAGAAAGAATCTGACGCAAACTCCCCGATCCACTATCATTTGCATTGGAAACAACCAGCGTTGCCGCATGGGCAGCATAAGCGAAGATAAAGAGTGCCGCTGAGATTCTTAGCAAGTTGGTCTTGGCCGCTTGGCCGTCTGACAAAGGGCGTCTGAAGGAATCCCAGGAACGAGCTAAGGTTACGCCCTTCGAGGACTTGATTCCAAACTTTGCAAATGCACGGATGATGGAAATGATTTGGTCGGAAGCTAGGAGCATAGGGCTTATTCCAACACTGCCACTACAGATAATTGAAGCATAACCGCGACACCAACCAAAAAGCAAACGATTATGGATGCGGTATCATTCGTCGGCGTTAGCAGCGGCCGGCGATCCTATCGAACCGAGGCGCTCGACCTCGGTTTGAACGTCGCCGAACGATTTTTGGACAAGGTTTTCGCCAATGAAGAATGCATCATTCGTGACCTCAAACACCGCAAAAGGCGGTGGAGCAAAGCTCTCAAGATCTTCAGGCGTTTCAAAATCTACCTTCGCCATATTCAGTCCCCAAAGGGCTCCGAGATACACATCAAAGGTGACCATTACGCGATCGAATTCGTGAAAGTACCGATTTTTGCGTATTTCCCGGCCTTCAAATTGTTCGAACGCCGCATATTCGGGGTCGTTCAAATGTATCTCGGCGAGCTTTGTTACGGCGTATTCGCCCTCGTGAGACGGGAAACGCTGCTGCAATATTCGCGTCCATGCTTTCGAATACGGATCGCGTATCTGCCGCAAACGGATACGGGTATTCTCGATGTAATTATCGAATATTTGCAGATGACTGCTGGCTGGCGTGAGCGGCTCGGGCAGGCGTTCGATCAGGAAAAGTCGGTGGAGTTCGGTTTGCGCTGTTTTGTTCATTTTCGCTAGATTTATTATACTCGTGAATTCGATCTGTTGAGGAGAGACCAGTTTATTATGCGTAAGAAAGTGATACTTTTTGCAGTGATCCTTGTCACGACGATAGGAAGTCTTGGATGCGGCGGCACAGCACCAAGTGCAAATAAGGCCGCGGCAAACGCTAATAGCGATCCGCTCGCAACCACAAAACCCAAGACCGAAGAAGTGACAAACAACGCCCCGACGCTTTCGCCAGCAGTTAAGGCTTATTGCGACGCGTGGGCCAAGAATGACGAAGCCGCCCTGAGGAAGGTCTATTCATCCGACACGATCAAGGATTTTGAGCAGCAAATGAAGGACGCTAAGGAAAAGAGCCTGCTTAAATTCCTCGAGGATGACAAGGTCGCAGCCACGCCGTGCGAAGCCACGAACGAGCAGATCACCGGCGACAATGCCACCGTTCGGATCGTCCTGAGTATTTATCCCAAGGGCTTGAAAGTTGTTTTCGTCAAGGAAAACGGCGAGTGGAAATTGACCAATAAGGTTCCTGATATCGACTCGGTGACCAAGTCGGCCGCAAATGCCAATACGCCATCGGACAAAGCCAAGTAAAAGGACTACTAATTTGCAAACTAGAAAGGCCCGATGCAGATCGAGCCTTTTCAATTTTTACCTAGGCAGCCTATGGGCTCTGCGGCCGGGCCTTACTCGGATTGCTTTCGATAGGCGGGCCTTTTCTTTTTGCAAAAGCCCGGGCTTTTGCAGAAACTACGCCGATGCCGCGGCAGAATACGGCGGCAGAATTACGCGAGCAGCTTTTTCCATCTTCATTCCAAGCGCCCAGTCGGCCTGCATCAACGTGTGAATGTCACGTGTTCCTTCGTAGATCACCGCGGCTTTACAATTCCTGAGATAACGCTCGACCGGATAGTCGTTGGTGTAGCCGTTTGCACCGTGGATCTCGATCGCCATCGATGCGGCGGTCTCGCTGCGGACGGTCGCCTGCCATTTGGCGAGGCTCGCGGCCTTAGCCGAAGGCAGGCCTTGGTTCTTGAGCCAGCCGCACTTTAGCCACAGCAGATGCGCCATCTGGTAGTCGGCTTCCATATTGGCGATCTTTTGCTTTACGAGCTGGAAATTTGCGATCGTCTGGCCCTGCACCTCGCGTGTGTTCGCATACGCAACCGACGCATCGCGGCTCGCACGGATCACGCCCGTCGCACCGCTGGCAACCGTGTAACGCCCGTTCTCCAACGAGAACATCGCGATCTTAAAGCCTTCGCCTTCCTGCCCGAGCATATTGGCGGCGGGAACGCGAACATCTTGGAGCGAGAAATAACCGGTGTTGCCAGCCTTGATGCCGAGCTTGCCGTGCAGCGTTCCGCTCGAAAATCCCGGCATCGTCCGCTCGACGATAAAACACGAGATGCCGCTGTGATCGCGAATCTTCTGCTTTTCCTGATCGGTCCAGCAAAAGAAAAGAAAATGATCGGCAACGTCGGCGAGCGAGATCCACATCTTTTCTCCGTTGAGGATCCAGTCGTCGCCATCGCGGCGGGCCCACGATTTCATACCGACGACGTCACTGCCGGCATTTGGCTCGGTCAGACCAAATGTGGCGAGCTTTTCGCCTCTCGCCTGCGGGACGAGATATTTTTGCTTCTGCTCCTCGGTTCCCCACGAATAAACGCTCAGGCTGTTGAGCCCGACGTGAACGCTCATCGCCACACGCAAAAACGTATCGCAGGCTTCCAATTCCTCACACACCAGCCCGAGCGAGATGTAATCAAATCCCGCCCCGCCATACTGCTCAGGAATGCAAACGCCCATCAGCCCAAGATCGGCCATCTTGTCAAAAACGCTTCGTTCGAAATGCGACTTTTCGTCCCATTCCTTGATATACGGAGCAACCTCGCCGGCGCAAAATTCGCGAACAGTGTTCTGCAAAGCTATTTGTTCTTCGGTCAGTTCAAATTCGATCACGGTGTTAAATTATCCTCACTGTTAACCTTGTATGGTAAAATTCGGGTCGTAATTTCAAATTGAAAGTCTATCACTTCGCGGGGGTCTCGTGCGAGAACTCACCGATTCTTTTGCCTCATCTATGTTTGTAAAAAAGCTAATATTGACCGCCGCAATTGCCTTGAGCGCCGTGCCCGTAACTTTCGCTCAGAATCGCTCCGACGAGCCGATTCCCGCAATGCCAAAGTTGCTCTCCCAGCGTGTGCAGATGGACGTTCGAGAAGCATGGCTGAAAAAGCGTCTCGACACATTGCTTCTGCCGATGATGCGAAAGCACGGCATCGCAATGTGGATGGTCGTCAATGAGGAGTTTAACAGCGATCCGGCGACCGAATATATCGTACCGCCGATTCCGATGGTCGGCAGCCGCGACTTTTTTATCTTCGCTGATACGGGCGACAAGCTGGAAAGGATCGCTATCGTTCGATATTCCGAGGAGCGTCTGAAGAATCACTATCAGATGACCAGCGTATCGCGGGACAAACTCGGCGAAACGCTCCGCGCGACGATCGCAAAGTACGCACCGAGGAACATTGCTCTGAATATGAACGGACCGCGAGGCCAGCAGAATGGGCTTTCACAGGCTTCGTACAAGATGCTTGCTGAAACGCTCGGACCGGACACGGAAAAGAAATTTGTGCCGGCAGGGAATTTTTTGAGTGATTTTTTTGATACGAGATTGCCCGAGGAACTCGAACATTACCGGACAGCCGTCCTGGTGACCGATATTCTGACGCGGCGTGCTTTTTCGAACGAGGTCATCACGCCCGGCAAAACAACCGTCGGCGATGTTCGCTGGTGGTTTTTGCAGCAGCTCAGCGATCTGGGGTTGACGACCTGGTTTCAGCCTGACATTCGCGTTCAGCGGCGTGCGAAGGCAAGCTCAACGAGCCAGCAGTTTCTCTCGGTCGCCGACGAAGCCACGGTCATCGAACGCGGCGACCTGATCCATATCGATTGCGGACTCAATTACATGGGCCTCGCGACCGATTGGCAAAAGCACGCATATGTACTGCAGAAAGGCGAGACGGATGTTCCTGCAGGAATGAAAAAAGCCCTTGCGAACACAAACGCGCTGCAGGACGCGATATTTGCCGTTGCCCGCGTCGGCATGACAGGAGCCGAGGTCTACGACGCAGCGATGGCGGACATGAAACGACGCGGCATCGAGGCGATGATCTATTCGCATCCGATCGGCACACATGGACACGGGCTCGGGGCGTCGATCGACTTTCGACGTGCGATCACGGGTTCCGAAGAACGGTTCCGGCTAGGCTCGTTTACATCGATCGAACTGAATACGGCAACAACACTGCCCGAATGGGGTGATCAAAAGATCACGATCATGGCCGAAGACGACGCCGTAATGACGCCGGAGGGTTTCAAGTTCATCCGCCCGCGACAGACCTCATTCTATTTGATCCGATAATCTTGCAGCTCGACGCTGGAAACTGGTGACTGGTTCTCATGCCGCCCTTAGTGACTGTCAGTTAACAGTTCTCAGTCTTCAGCTTCCGGTTTCTGAACGACATGATCTCAATAACAAGTGCCCTGAAACTCATCGAACGCGAGGTCAGCCCCTTGGCCACGGCGACGGTTGCTTTGGCCGAAAGTGTCGGCCGTGTTCTCGCGCAAGAAATCGTCGCCGACAGCCATCTTCCACCTTTTGACCGGTCGCAGATGGATGGATTTGCTGTCGTTTCGGCGGATACGATCGATGCTCCGGTTTCGCTCAAGATCGTCGGTGAATCAGCCGCCGGACGTGGCTGGCGCGGAACATTAAAGGCGGGCGATGCTGTTCGGATCATGACCGGAGCCCCGGTTCCAACCGGCGCGGACGCGGTTCAGAAGGTTGAGCTTACGAGGGAAAACGATGGCTCGGTCACGATCTTAGAGCCGGTCAAAAAAGAAGCGTCGATCGTGCGGCAAGGTGACGAGATCAGAAAAGGTGCGACGATATTCAGGGTCGGCGCGGTCGTTTCTGAAAGTATGATCGCCGCTCTCGCCGCCTTTGGTTATGCAAAAGTAAAGGTTGGGAAACAGCCGAGGGTCGCCATTCTCGGAACCGGCAGTGAGATCGTCGATATTTCAAAAAAGCCTGGCCGCGACCAGATACGTAATTCGAATTCGGTGATGCTCGATGTAATGTCCCGACGATTTGGCGGCGAGACCACGATCTTGCCGATCGTGCGCGACGAGATCTCAGATCTGATAACTCATATCTCAAATGCCGTAAGACCGCACGATTTGCTGATCATCACGGGCGGCGTCTCAGTGGGAAAATACGACCACACAAAAACCGCGCTTGCGGAACTCGGAGCAGAGATATTTTTCGACAAGGTGCGTCTAAAACCGGGCAAACCTGTGGTCTTCGCCCGCCTCGGCAGAACTGTTATCTTTGGCCTGCCCGGCAATCCGGTCTCGGCGGCTGTCACGTTCCATCTTTTTGTTCGCAAAGCGATGCTGCAAATCCAGGGTGCCGCAGCCACTGGACTGCGCAAAGGCTTTGCCACCCTCGCCGCCGACGCGAAAGCCGCCCGTGAACGCGACACTTACCTTCCATCGCGGCTCGAAACAAATAAATTGGGTCAATTGGTCGCGTTTCCGCTAAAATGGCAGGGCTCGTCGGATTTTGTCGGCTTTGCACGTGCGGATTCGATGATCGTCCTGCCGAAAGGCGGTCATTTTAAAAGAGGTGACGTTGCAGAGATCGTTTTTCTCTGATTTTAGTGTTATTTCGTAGTTGCTATATGAATGAACTTTCGCATTTTGATGAAACCGGCAAGATAAAGATGGTCGATGTCTCTTCCAAAGACGTGACCGCCCGACGAGCCGTCGCATCCGGCCGCGTCATCTTAAACTCCGCAACTCTCGAAACTCTGCAAACTCAACAAACTCCCAAAGGCGATCCGCTCGAGATCGCACGTATCGCGGGAATAATGGCGGCAAAGAAAACGTCCGAGCTGATACCGCTGTGCCATCAGATCAACCTAAGCAAAGTAAACGTAACCGCCGAATTCACTGCTTACGGCATTTCTCTGACCGCCGAGGCAGTCACAATGGCTCAAACCGGCGTCGAAATGGAAGCCCTCACCGCCGTCTCCATTGCCGCCCTCACCATCTACGACATGTGCAAGGCCGTACAAAAAGACATCGTGATCTCCGATATCCGGCTCGAATCAAAGACCGGAGGCAAGACAGACTTCGTCGTGGGGGACTGAAGGTAGTCCGGGCACTGCTAATGATCGCAGATGCCACCGTGGCAACCTTCGGCGCGGAAAGCCCACCTACCTCGGCTATTTGCACTTAATCCGCATCGGCGTGCCGAACGAATCCGAGACATTGCACGATGCCGAATCTCGTCTAAGCTCGACATATGGATCACTCGACGCTTCGACTGTATCGAAGCGAACCACAACGACCGTTCGCCTATCGGCGGTCTCCACAGCTTCGGTCGAATCGATGAGTATCCGCAATTCGCCCGGCACCTGATCATTGACGGTCAGTACGGCATTTTTGCCGAATGCGTCTCCAATTTGTACAAATGGATCGCTTACCGCAGCCGGATCGTAATCGAGGGTCAGACTTATCGCCGATTCACCGCCGAGTAATGTGATCTCGACAGGGATCTCCATCGTCTTGCTTCCGATCGCGTATGCTGCGCCAAGTCTTACATCGCGACTCGAAAAATAGGCAGAGATATCTGTGATCAGCGTCGATATCGTGTCAAGGCCCGCTGGTTCGACTGGGCCGCCGGCGCTTCCGGGCGTGTCGAGCCCGGCCACAAAACGCCGTGTCTGCACCACATCGGACGAATTTATAACTCCGTCCCCTTTTAAAGCTATCGGGGCCGAGTCCGCTCGTTGAAATTCGTTTGGCGAGGTAGCCGGAGTGTCGAGCCCCGATGCAAAGCGCCGTAGTTGAACTACATCATTGGCTACCAAGCTCCCGTCCCCGTTCGGCCGCGTCGCCACATCACCCTCAGTCCCAGCCGGCGTCGGAGTTGCCGTAGGTGTAGCCGTTGGTGTCGGCGTAGGAGTAGCCGTTGGAGTCGTAGTGGGCGTTGGTGATGGTGTTGGGGTTGCGAAGATTATTGTTATTGAGACCGTTGCGATGTTGCTAAGATTTGTTCCATCACTGGCGCGATATGTGAATGTTGCCGGTGAGGAGCAAGACGGCGTTGCCAGATAGGAAAAGCTGCCGTTAGCATTAAAATTGAAGACCGAGGCACAAGGAGCAGTTACCAGCTGAGCAGTCAGCGGATTACCGTCAGGGTCGCTGTCGTTACCTAGAATTCCCGGAGCCGCAACGACTACTGAGGGTGAGGCGGATGGCACCGGCGATACTGCAGTGTAACTATCGTTTGCCGCAACCGGTGCCGCCGTTCCCGAGCCAGGATTGCCGTCCCGGTTACTGGTAAACGCGATACCGCCAGTTGGCGTGGCTCCAAGCGGAGTTGAAATATCAGCCTCCACCTTTTCTAGAGAACCGACGAACACCGCCGCCATTGCTAGGATAAAAAGAGATATTAGGAAATTCCGGCCCGATCTATAGGCTTTCATTTTGGTTCCTCCCTGAAAGAATCTTTATTCTTTGACCTATAGGGCGAAGAAATTGCACCGAAGCGCTAACCCGGCTTGAAAATCTTCCACATTATTTGCGATTCGACGACCTGCGCGGCTCGCGGGAGCTACGGGAGCCCTTCATCCCAAAGAGCGGACAGCCTAAGAATTTTGATAGCTCGTAACCGCCTCGAACGACGCGATTGGGTTCCACAAAAATAATATCGGCGAACTGCGACATTAGCGGCGGATCGTTATTTCAATTCGAGACGAGATTTGCTAGGATGCGCGCTTGAATGCGGCATTCTTGCACGCAAGGGAGTGAATTCGTGTATGACAAAAACCATCGTTTGTATGACAAAACTCGGCGTTTGTTATGCATAAGTTGATGGATAGTTGGGGCAATATAGTGAGCCGGAATGTAATAAATATAGTATTTGTAATGTTTAGCAAATTGGACGTGGAGTGCCGTGGTGGGGGAAATGTATGGAACGCGGAACGCACCCGTTGGCTAGTTTACTCGTTAGCAAGGGCGACAAACTCAAGTTGGCTGGTACGCCCTCGCTCGTGCGCGGGCTTTCGGCATCTAATGAACTTTCCGATACAATAGACGTATTCGCTTGTAGGAAAATAAGGAGTTTTTTATGCCGATAAATTACAAGCTCGCTGATGAAGCAAGGCCGCAGGTTTCGCTGCTATTGACGGCGACGGCTGTAAGCGTTGGGATCTGGGTCGTTTCGTGGTTTGTGCCAGTGGCGGCGTATGTTGTGTATCCGCTGCAGCTGTTTGCGACGTTTATCCATGAGAGCAGCCATGCTCTCGCGGCGTTGATCACCGGAAACGCGGTGATGAGCCTCACGGTTTCGCCGGATACAAGCGGTGCTGTTTGGTCTCAGGTTTCGGGTGTTTCGCAGCTATTGATATCGAGCGCCGGCTATCTGGGGACAACCGCATTTGGCACGATATTACTGGCGTGGATGCGGTTTGGCTGGTCGTCGCGGCTGGCCTTGTACATTTCGGCCGGGCTGGTTGGCGTGATGACGATCGCCTTTGGATTCCTGGCTCCGTTTTGGAATCTGTTGGCGAACGTCACGTTTCTGAGTGTCGTATTTACCGTAATTTCCGGATTGGTGCTTACCGCCGGGCTGGCCGCGACCGCAAGATTGGCTCCGGCGAAATGGGTGAATTTCGCTCTCGCATTCCTCGCCGTACAGTGTCTTCTCAACGCATTTTTCAGTCTTAAAGATCTTTTTTTCATCTCTGCCGCAGGTTCGCAGCCGACCGACGCCGCAAATATGGCATTGGCAACCGGCATTCCCTCGCTTGTTTGGGTTTTCCTATGGATCGTGATCTCGCTTGTAATGATAACGGTCGGTATACGGCTCTATGCGACCGGAAAAGGAAAGAAGACGAGCGATTCCGTGTTTGTGGATTAGATGATATTGCGGTCCTTCGCGTCCTTAGCGAGCTTTGCGTGAGATGGGTTTTAATAACGCAAAGCTCGTTAGGAACGCAAAGAAAACGCAAATCTGTTCTTAATTTCATCGGCATGAAAATAACTAACATAATTTTTCTCTTGTTGGTTTCTTTGGCTGGAGTTTCTTTTGGCCAAATAAAGACACCGGACACTCCAAAAACTAAAGTTCCTTTCGACAGATCGCTGCAGGCCGTCGTTGTCACCACGACTGGCTGGGATACGTATGCCGGGACCGCGGCGTTGTTTGAAAGGAAAAATGCGACCAGCGATTGGAAACAGGTAGGCGAGAATTTCCGAGTCGTCGTTGGCATCAGCGGCCTCGCTTGGGCCGAGCTTTTGAACGGCGACATTGACATGGCCAAGATCAAGCAGGAAGGGGACGGCAACGCACCGGCCGGACTGTTTCCGCTTACCGAAGCCTTTGGATCAGGGTCAAAGCCGAATGCCGTCGAATTGCCCTACACAAAGCTCGATCAGTATACCGAGTGCGTCGATGACGTAAAGTCGCGATTTTACAACCGCATTGTCAACCGAATGCAGGTCGGCAGTTTCGACTGGAAATCATCTGAAAAGATGCTCGCGGTCGGAGATCAATATTCACTCGGCGTTTTTGTGGGCTATAATTCGTATCCGGTCGAAAGCGGCCGCGGGTCGTGCATTTTTTTGCACGTATGGAAAAATGCGAGCAGCGGAACCGCAGGATGCACTGCAATGGAACGCCGCAACCTCGAACGCATCGTCGCGTGGGCATCGCCGACAAAAAATCCGTATCTTGTGCAGATGCCGCGTGAAATTTACAACAATCGCCAAAAATCTTGGAAACTGCCAAAGATCAGATAAAGCTCGCCTCGCTGCCGATCGGCTCACGGCTCGTAGTGCGTTCGCGCACGGATTGGCGTTTTGCAGCCGTTTCAAAGATCGCTGACGAGCGTATCGTACTGACCGTCTGCTCGCCGACGGGGCGTACGTATCGGCTCAGACGGGATATGGACACGGTCATCGCATTCGACGGCATTATTCCATTCCTTATCCACGACGAGAAGGAAAACTGGCGCGACAATTTCACCCGCTACGATGTTCGTTGGTAATGTTTTGTGCAAGCTCTAGCTTGTATTCCGGCTCGGCGAAGATACAGGCTAAAGCCTGCACTCTGAACTTCATTCGATGAAACAACAAGAAAAGGACGATCTATTCGCCGCTCACATGCCCGGTGTCCTGCATTATCACAATATGATGCTCGCCGACGGCGTGCGAAATAAGCTGCTTGCTCGGGCAATAAGGCAAAGCGTGAATTCCGACACCAGCTTTCTCGACATCGGTGCCGGAACGGGCGTTTGGGCAATACTCGCCGCCAAACTAGGTGCAAAGCGTGTGGTCGCGGTCGAGATCGAGGAATGCCTGATCCCGTTCATCCACAAACACGCCCAGGAAAACAGCGTCGCTCACCTCATTGAGATCATTCACGGCCGGTCGAACGATGTGAAGATCAAAGGTAAGTTCGACGTCATCGTCAGCGAGCTTTTTGGCGGCGATGCGTTCGGAGCGGAGACGGTCACATCATTTATTGACGTGCGAGAACGATTTCTCGCTCCCGACGGCGTGTTGATACCGCAGCAAATATCGATGTTTGCAGTTCCGGTTCATCTAAAAGAGCAACCAGCTCCGGCAGATGTTCCTCTGATTGCAAGTTTCCTGCGCGCCATTCGTCAGAATTATCCTCAGAACCTACCCGTTTCTGATAAGAAAAGGATCGAGTATCTGGCCGAGCCGGTGCAGATATCCGCAGTCGATTTTCGCGATCTTCGCGTAGCGCCATCGCTCGTCGACCTCACCGCATCGTGGAAAATGAACGACGTTTCGCACGCAAATGCCATCGCGACATTTAACCGTCATACGTTTACCGAGAAGATCGAAATGGACTCACGCGATTCGCAGAGTTGGAGCACGGGTATTTATCCTTTTGAGCCGTTCGACCTGAAAAAAGGCGAATTGAAAATTGTTTTCACCATCAATCCAAAGCAAGGTAATTGGACAGTCACCATCCCGACAGATCCCGACATCCGGCCCCAAAGCTACTCGCCGGTTTTTGCGTTTGCCCGAGTAAGAATGAGTCAACAGATGACCCCGCATCGGAAATTCAAGGCGCCAAAGAAGACGTGATCACCGCGCTAATGGCAGCGACACCATGGATCTTTAGGGTGGTTTCATCCTGGACAAAGACTACGTAGCGAAGGCGATCAGTCTTCCACTCGCCTTTTGTCGGAGCAACCGCTTGAACAGTGAACGATCTCCTTCCGGACTCGATCTTGCCCAAAGACTTGAGTTCTCGAACAACCGAAGCGTGATCCAGAGTTCTTCCCGAATTCTCACCGCCGCTAACCGCCGACCGCAACCCACTCTCAGCGACCGCCAGAAAAACTGTTGATCCTTTATGATCCGGGATTCTGTCTACGCTCACTGACAATTTGTCATCCTTTATCTCAAGTCTGATCTCGGCTTTTTCGCCTCGCGACCTGGAAATAGCATCATCGACACTTTGCCGGCTATTGCCGACAACCTCGCGTTCACCGTCAACGACAACCTGAGGTGTGTACGTTGAATCAAGCCGAAACCGTCGCGAATATTCTTCCTGCCGCTTTGTATGTTCAGGCGACGAAAAGCGGTCTCTCCAACCGATATGGTCCCAATAATCGACGTGAAACCCAAGCGCGATCACCTCGATGCCTTTGTACGGCTGATTCGTCGAGAGGTCCATCAGCAAGCGGTCAGCCGGCGGACAGCTCGAACATCCTTCGGATGTAAAGAGTTCAACAAGGACGGCCTTTTTATCGCCAGTTACTGGCTCGGCAACGCCTCCAGCGACATTAGGAGCGGCACAGGATTTATCAAGTTCGCAACCAGAAATGATAAGAGCGACGGCTAGACCAAGTGCGATGAGAAAGTACTTCATGCTTCTATATCTCAGCTCGGCCCGCAGATATTCCAATTTTGTCCACCAACCGCCGATTTGTTAAAATACTCTTTTGCCCTTAGGGCCGAATTCCTATCCATGCAGCCTGCGAGATCAAAAGAAGAACAGATCGAGGTACGCGGGGCCCGCACTCATAATCTAAAAAACATCTCCGTCTCGTTGCCGATCAACAAGCTCACGGTCATCACCGGCGTTTCCGGGTCGGGCAAATCTTCGCTTGCTTTCGATACCCTCTATGCCGAGGGTCAACGCCGCTACGTCGAATCGCTCTCGGCCTACGCCCGCCAGTTCCTCGAACGTATGGACAAACCTGATGTCGACGAGATCGTCGGCATTGCTCCTGCCATCGCCATCAGACAAAAGAACTCGACCAAAAATCCACGCTCGACGGTCGCCACTCAGACTGAAATATACGACTATCTACGCCTGCTGTTCGCGCGTGCCGGTACGACGATCTGTCATGTCTGCGGCCGCGAGGTGAAAAAAGATTCGCCCGAATCAGCTGCGGACGAAATATTGACTGAATTGGCGGAAGGTACGAGATTCTATGTGCTCTTTCCGATACAGGACGAGGTTTCGCGTGTCCTTGTTCGTACCGCGAGGAAAGGTGTTAGTAGCCCGCCCGTAAGTAAGGGATCAACGCGAGCTGGAAAAACCGCAGATCTCAGCACGACCGCGTTCCTCATTTCTTTGCTGCAACAGGGATTTTCGCGTCTGTTTCGTGATGGCGAGATGATCGAGCTTTCGCGGCCGGAGGATTATCCGTTCGACGAGTTTGACAACACATTTGTGCTCATCGACCGATTGAAAGCGAATGCCGATATACGGCAGCGGCTGGTCGATTCGCTTGAGATATGTTTTCGCGAAGGGCATGCTGCTGAAATTGTTGTTAGTTCAGAGTTCAGGGTTCACTGTTCAGGTGACTCGGAACTCAGAACGCCGAACTCGGAACGAAGATTTAAGTTCTCCGACCGCTTCGTCTGCAAGTACGACGGCACGCGTTATGAGGAGCCCGAGCCGACGCTGTTCAGTTTTAATTCGCCGTTCGGCGCGTGCCCAACGTGTCAGGGGTTTGGCAATACTATCGGCATTGATTACGGCCTCGTCATTCCAAATCCGCTGCTTTCGTTAAAGCAAGGTGCGATCGAGCCTTTTACGCGGCCGACACATGCATGGGCACAAAAAGAGCTGTTTAGATACGCGGCCTCGGCGAATATTGACATGACCGAATCCTTCGCCGATCTGCCCGACTTTCAGCAGAACTGCATTATTTACGGTGACGAAGGATGGCGCGGTCTAAAGGGTTTTTTTGCGTTTCTCGAAACTAAAAAATACAAGCTGCACGTTCGCGTATTTCTCGCGAAATATCGCGGCTACACAAAATGCCCGACCTGCGACGGACAGCGCCTGCGGCAAGAAGCAAGAGATGTAAAGATCGGTGGGCGTTCGCTGCCCGAGATCGTCGAGATGTCGATCAGCTTCGCGCACGAATTCTTTGAGAAGCTCGAATTGGATGTTGAGCGTTCGCAGATCGCCGACAAACTGCTGCTCGAAATTCGCCGCCGTCTCAAGTTCCTCGTCGAGGTCGGCCTGGATTATCTGACACTCGGCCGTCTTGCGGCAACGCTGTCCGGCGGCGAGGCCCAACGTATCCAACTCGCGACAAACCTCGGTTCCCTGCTCGTCGGCACGCTCTACGTCCTAGACGAACCAAGCATCGGCCTGCACCCGCGTGATAATTCCCGGCTCATCAAGATCCTCAGAAACCTTCGCGATATCGGCAACACCGTGCTCGTCGTCGAGCATGACGAAGAGACAATGCGAGCCGCCGATCACATCATCGACATCGGCGTACACGCGGGCGAATTCGGGGGCGAGCTTGTTTTCGAAGGTGATTTCAAACAGTTGCTCAAGAGCGATAAATCACTCACGGCCAAGTACTTACGCGGCGATTCCGAGATCAAAGTCCCGCAGAAACGCCGCAAGCCGGGTAAGGACAAGATCGAGATAGTAGGTGCTCGCGAGCACAATCTCAAGGATATTTCAGTCAAAATTCCGCTCGATATGCTCGTCTGCGTGACCGGTGTTTCGGGCTCGGGCAAATCGACTCTGGTCCACGACATTCTTTACGCCGGCCTGAAGAAGAAACGCGGCGAGTGGAACTCGCACGTTGGTTTTTTCAAGGAGATCAAAGGCGGCGAGAATGTCGATGACATCATCCTCGTCGATCAGTCGCCGATCGGCCGCACGCCGCGATCGAACCCGGTGACTTATATCAAAGCTTACGACGCGATCCGCGAAGTTTTTGCAGGTACGAACGGAGCGAAAACTAAAGGCTTTAACGCATCGCATTTCTCTTTCAACGTGCCCGGCGGACGCTGCGAAATATGTCAAGGCTCTGGGACGGTGACGATCGAGATGCAGTTTCTCGCGGATGTCGAATTGACGTGCGAGGATTGTCGCGGGATGCGGTTCAAGCAGGAAATACTCGACGTAAAATACAAAGGCAAGAACATTCACGAGGCCCTGCAAATGACGATCCGCGAGGCAATCCTGTTCTTTAAAGACGTCGCCAAGATCGTCTCACGCCTTAAGGTCCTCGATGCAGTCGGCCTCGGCTATTTGCGTCTTGGCCAATCGGCGACAACGCTCTCAGGCGGCGAGGCACAACGCGTAAAACTCGCCTCGCACCTCGCCCAAAAAACCGCTACGAAAACGCTCTTCATCTTTGACGAACCTACAACCGGCCTACATTTTGACGACATCAACAAACTGCTCTCCGCCTTTCGTGCCCTCATCGACAACGGCGGCAGCATCCTCGTCATCGAGCACAACATGGACGTCATCAAAACCGCTGACTGGGTAATCGACCTCGGCCCCGAAGGCGGCATCGGCGGCGGCCAGATCGTCGCGACCGGCACGCCGGAGGAAGTTGCGAAGATCGAAGGATCGTTTACAGGGAGATATTTGAAGTCCTATCTACCGTAGAATTTACTTGAAATTGCTCTTCCGGCAGTGTCTCCCATACGGACACTCGCCGACCTGCACCCATTCGTAGAATTCGTTCGTGTCCCCTTCGACCGCATAATAGACCTTTTTGATGGTTGGAAACTGGGTCAGGGTTTTTTCGATCATGCCGAAATATTGCCCGCCACCGCAGCTGGTTGTGGCGTTGCCCATTTGTTCGAGAATGAGCTTGGTAAAATTTACGTAGGCCGCACCGTTTTTGACGCTTATGCTCTTGAGGACGCCGTTCGATTCGGAGGTCGGGATGCTGCCGTATCCTTTGGCCTCCTCTTCCTTTGTCACGCCTTTGAACATCTCTTCGAGAGCAGCCTTTGCGATCGCGGTCGTTTTGGGGATCTTACGCTTCACTGGATAGACCTTATTGCAGTCGTTGATGTTTGGGTTTAGTTTCTCGTTTGAGAAATAGACTTTGATCGTCGTTGTCTTCGAACTCTGGCCGTATGCTGAGCATGCAAACGCCAGGACGACTACCGTCAGTACAATTAATTTCACCTTCATTCTAGTCATCTCCAAATTTTGCACGCCATTGCGGGGCGATCTCGTCCATCACTTTGCAGTCGCAATAGCCGCCGTTCTCATTGAGCCATCCGGTTATTTTGCCAAAATTAAGACGATTTTCCATCATAAATCGCATCGCGTATTGCAGGCTGTGGTTACATTCATTTTCGAAAAGCTCGTCCTCGACAAAATCGATGAGGCCGCTGATCGTGTTCTGACCGGCGGGCAGGCTGTCGATAAAACCTTGCAGCTCTTCGCCGCTCAGTTGTTCGAGATTCTCGATCTCGCGTTTTCTTACAATAGGCATAGAAAGATTCTGCCACAGAGAACACGGAGTACACAGAGATAAGGAGAACTAAACTCCTCAGCGATCTCTGTGTTCTCTGTGGCTAAAATTCCGCTTCCGAAACTCTCGTCATCTCAGCCCGCTCGGCTTCCTCGATCTCGCGTTGTTTGATGCCCTCGCGGCCGTCGTATGAGGCAAAATTCGGCAGAAACAACGCCGCGCCGATCACCGCGATGACACACAAGATGCCGCCCGAAATGAGGGCAGATTTCACGCCGAAGCGTTCCGCGACGATCCCCATTTTAGCACTGCCGAGCATCGGCCCGGTCAGATAGCTCATCATCTCGATGCTGGCGAGGCGGCCGCGAAGAAAATTTGGGATCGTCTGATTCCATATCGAGCCTCGAAAAATTCCCGAGATCATATCAAAGAATCCTGCCGCTGCGAGAAAGATCAATGCGGGGACTAAACTATCCACCAGCCCAAAGAATAATATCGCGACGCCCCATAAAACTGCCGCGATGATAACCATCAATCCGTGCCTCTGCACCTTCTTGGCCCAGCCCGAGGTCACACTCGCCGTCAGAGCCCCGACCGCGATCGCCGCCGGGAAAAAACCAACGTATTTTTCGCCGTAAACGACGGCGAGAGCCGGATACAACGCCTGCGGAAATGCAAAGAACATTGCCGCGATATCGATAAAATACGTACCGACAAGCTCCTGCCGCGAAAACGCATATTTCCACGCCTTGCGGATCGCCGCGATACTCGGCCGCTCCGCGTTCTCTGGCGGCGGCACAAACCGGAGCATAAACACCGCGACGAGCGAAGCCGCGAACGTAACCAGATCGATCGAATACGCAACCGACGGACTCAGTTGCGTAGCGATCACACCAGCTACAGCGGGGCCGACGATCATTCCGACGCTGAATCGAACCGAGTTCAACGCCATGACCGCCGACATCATTTCCGCAGGTATGACCTTCTGGATAAAGGACTCAAACGCCGGCCGCTGCAACGCGGCAAGGCCGGCGTGATCTGCAACGACAAGAAACAACAGCCATACTTGAGGCCTCGGCAGAAGTGAATTCAAAAGCAATACCGCTGTCAAAAACGTCTGCCCGATCTCGGTCAGCCGCAGCATCTTTCTCTTGTCGATAAAATCAGCCAGTGCTCCGCCGACAAACGCAAGGCACACCATCGGCACGAATTCCGCCAGATAAATATACCCGACCATTGCAGACGATTGCGTCAACTGATACATCTGCCACGGCACGACGATAAAGGTCATCATCGAGCCGAAAAACGATACTAGCTGTCCAAAGAACAGCAAGCGATAATCGCGTGAGGCTTTAAGAGGTGAAAGGTCGAGAAGCATTTGACCGAATCAAAGGACGAAGATCACGGGCGTGCTGACCTGGTTGGACTCATCGCTTTCTCCATTGGACCAATGCTATGCAAGAAAAAATGGGATTTTGAACCTTCTCAATGAGGCCCTCGAGCCGCAGCATGAGCGGCGAATAGATCTTTTTGACACCGATCGGAATTCTGAACACCATCGAGTTCAACACGAACAAATAGCCGACGTTGCCATTGTAGACCTCGCTTTTTGATTCGAACACATCACTAAACTCTGCCTTAAGAGCCTTTACATCGATCGCGGCTTCGTTGTCAGCGAAGAGATCGTCATGCCGATACCACAACTGACGGACGCGATCGGCTATTGTCCCTTTATGCGGTTCAGCAAAACACAGGTAACCACCCGGTTTCAGGATCCGGTGCATCTCGCGGATCGCGTCGCTCAGATGCGGATGCAGATGATGTAGCCCGCCGACTACCACAATGCAATCCCATGATCCGTCTTCGAAATTCGTCTCAAAGATCGAGGAGCAAACTCCTTTTGCGTCAGGCCATCGGGATCTGAATTTCTCGATCTCAGAATCCGAGACGTCCAGGCCGGTCACGTCAGCACCGTGTTCGAGTAGATAGGCGGTCGTTTCGCCCGAGCCACACATCGCCTCAAGGACCTTCATTCCCTCGAGGTTCATGCCTTTAAAGAGGTGTTGATTTATGAATTTGTTGCGATATTCCTGACTGTATTTATCACCATAATGGATAGAATAGTCGTGAGCTATCCTATTATAATGGTCAGCTTGAAGGCGCTCAGTCGAGTCGTACACGGGTTGCTTTAATGATTCCTCTTCGGTCATATATGAAACAAATATGTGGGGTTCATTCTAGCAGTTTGGCGGAAAAAATTCCCGTCTATCCTTGCGATCGTTAAGGTCGGAGCCCGAACATTTTCGCAGACCAACTAGTTCGTAAACGCCTGAAATCTGTTATCTTAAACAAAATCAGCTTTCGACAGAATTCCTGACATATGTTGGCAATAGTTTATCTCTTCCTAATGATCCTGCTCGGCGACACGATCTGCCGACGTTTCTTTTCATTTGTTTCGGTCCAGCACCGAATAGCCTCGGCCTTTCTTACCGGCCTGCTTTTTAGCACAATATTTACCTATCTTTTCGCGCTGCTGTTCGCCAGCTCGACGATGCCTTTGGTCTGGGCAAATGCAGCCTTCCTGATCGTAGCCGTTGGAACAATTTACAAGTTCTGGGGCGGTGCCGCAGGCGATCAACCGGGCGATGGAGCATTATCCGCGTTCGCCACCATGAGGCTGGACGCCGATAGCCGCCCTAAGGGGAGTGCGAAATTTGACTGGCTGGTACTGGCTGCCTGCTTGATCGTCAGTTGTTGGATGATGTTTGCCACGCTCGACTTCGCTGACGGGAGCTTTAAGTTCTCGATCAAGAGTTGGACTGATTTTGGTGCCAATCTAACACTTTCGCAGAGTTTTGCTGTGGCGCACAATTTTCCGACTGAGCATCCTTTTTTGCCGGGTGTCGGTATTCGCTATCATTTCCTGTATTGGTTCCAGGCGGCAAACCTGTCGTTTCTAGGCCTTAACCTTGTTTGGAGCATCAATTTGCTCAGCGTTTTATCAATGATGGCATTGATCGTGCTGATCATGACGTTTGTCGAGGTGGTCTTTAATTCCCGGCCGGTTGCCCGCATGTCGGCCTTGCTCTTCTTTCTCGCTGGAAGTTCCCTCTCGTACATACCCTTCCTCACGTCCCAAAATAGTTTTGGAGAAGCCGTAGATGCCGTTTTTGGGCTGCGCGATTTCGTTAAGTCGGGGTTCCTTTTCCGCGGCGATGATTGGGGAGCTTTGACGGTGGCCGTATACGGAAATCAACGCCATCTAATTAGCGGCGTCGCTATCTTTCTGTTGGTTTTGATCTATCTCGTTGACTTTTATAGGCGCCGCGGGGCTCTGCCGGTGCTCGATAAGGTCCAAGTTCTCGACACTCTTCCGGAAACACGAGACACTTCGGGAGATCTGGCCGAATCTTCACAGTCGGCACCGTATGTCGCTGAAGACGGAAACGACGGATCCGACGCGCAAATCGGGGCCGCATACGAAGGCCCGAGCACCACACCAGAAGTTGACGAATCTGAAAATATCGATCAGCCGCAAGTGCACCCGCCGGATGAGAGTTTACGGGATGACGTCAAAGCCCTAATCTTCGCGGGCGTTTTGATCGCAGGGCTGCCTTATTGGAACAGTGCCGTTTTTGTTTCCGCCGCGATCGTCATTGGGGGCCTTCTGGTATTTTTTCCCTATCGCCGGTATTTATTGATCCTTATCGGAACGGCCGTCGTCCTTGGTTTGCCCCAGTTGATCATCCTGGCATCGGGCAATCTGGGCAAATCCGGCCAATCTTTAATCTACTGGGGATATATCGTTTCAAACCCCTCGATCCCGCTTGTGTTGAAGTACATCGGCTGGACATTTGGTATAAAGCTGGTCCTGCTCGCGATCGCTCTATGGTTTTTGCCGGGTGCACAGCGACGTTTGTTTCTGGCTATTTCGTTATTGTTACCGGTCGTTTTCCTTGTGCAACTAAGCGTCGATATCTTTAACAATCACAAACTGTTGAATGTTTGGATCGTTTTTGCTTCGATGTATGCTGCTTACGCTCTCTGGAAGATAGGAAGGAAAAGCGTCGTTAGCGGTGTGTTTGCCGTTCTGCTCGGATTCTTTATGGTATGCGGAGCGATAATCGACCTCTTCCCGATCCATAACGATGCATTTGTAACGGTACCGTACAAGAATGATCGCCTAACCGATTGGCTATTTGAAAACACGCAGCCAACGGACCTGTTTTTAAGCGACCGCCTTTTGTCACACCCGATACTGTTTACGGGACGCAGGATCTATCTCGGCGATGGCCTGTTTCCGTGGGCCGCCGGCTATGACATTACGGAGCGTCAAAACACTTACAAACGGATGTTTCAGGAGCGCGACCGCGAAACGCTGGTATCCCTTCTGAATGAAAACAACATCAAGTTCGTGGCAATAGATGACGGCCTGCGGCGCAGCGATTTCGTGCGAAATATCAACGAATCCGTTTATCAAGTTGGTTTTGAAAAGGTTTTTGAAGACACGGAAAAACGTTATGGGAATCTGACGATCTATAGAGTTCCTGCCCGTAATACCGATGCCCCCACCGATCAACCCCAGCCGAGCGCAACCACAGATCAGGTGGCTAAGGCTGGACGAGCGGATTCTGTACTTTCGTTGGGCGGAAGAGGGAGCCAACCCGGACAGTTCTCGAGTCCTCGCGGCATCGCCGTGGATGCAGATGGCACTTTTCTTGTTGCCGATACGATGAACGCACGGATACAAAAATTTGCACCGGACGGAAAGTTCGTCGGGGCGATAGGTCAGCCCGGTCACGGAGAGGGGCAATTGAGTGAGCCAAACAGCGTAGCGATCGGTGTAGGCGGAAGGATCTACGTTGCCGACTCGCTAAACCATCGCCTGATCGAATTTCGTCAGAATGGTACATTCGTTAAAGAGTGGCCCGGCCCGCCACCTCAATTTTTGGGCCCGCGTGTCGTCACGACCGGGCCGGATGAAAAGCTGTTTGTCCTCGATCAGGGCCGTTGGCGCGTCGTCGCCCTCGATCCCGCTACTAATGCCTCATATGAATGGGGAAAGCCGGGTGCAGGCGATGGTGAGTTTAACGAACCGACCGGAATGACAATAGGTGGCGATAGGGTATATGTCGCCGATGCCGGCAACGGCCGGATCCAGGTTTTTGGCCTGGACGGCAAATTTCTTGCACAATGGCCCGTTCCGGAGTGGACCGCGTACCCCTGGCGGTTTCCCGGACTCGCCTTTGACACTGAGGAAAACAAACTCTATGTATCGAGCCCGATCGACAAGCAGATCCTCGTTTTCGACCCTTCGGGCAACCGGCTAAAGCCCTTTATTCCAAACGACCCTGACATCTTCGAAAATCCATCGGCCATCGCCATTTCGAAAACAAAAGGCGGCAAGCGGCTCTATGTCGTAAACACCGGGAGTTCAAAGGTTTGTGTGTTCGAGTTGCCACCTCCGGACCAGTAAAGATCTCTCAGAACACTCGCACTCGATCAGACTCCGAAGATCTTCACCTTAAACTCATCATTCGCGATATATATCTCCGGCTTGCGGCCTGAGAAGCGGTTTGATTGACGCAAGATCATCGGCAGGCCGCCGTGGGGAACGTTGATACCATATTCGCGGCGGGTAAAGATCGCGGCGATCTGCGGATTTAGGCGCTGCGTAATGCCATATCGGATCGCACGTGAGGCGGGCGGCGAAAAACCGTTCGTGCGTCGGGGGTTTATGACCTCGATCGCGTTGTCGTAGATATTTATTCGCGTTCTAATCTCACGAAGAGCCAAGTCGCGATGGATCAGCGCATTTATTAGCGCTTCTGAAACCGAATAGAAGTGATAGGTGCTGCGAGCCTGAACGATCGTGTCGGTAACGAGCGCTAGCCGCTTTTTGGGGCGCTCCTTGGCAAGATCGACGTATTGCTTAATAAACGACAAAATGCGTTCATACTGCGAAAGCAAATTTCCCTTGACCTCGATCGCCTCGATCAACTGGGCCGTGCCATTGTCACCGGAATATCGTGCTACCGTGATGTTCGACCGCGGCAGCAGCTCGGCGACTCGTTCGTTCTTTCCGAAGAGCAGGACAGCCGCAACCGTCGGAAAGAACTCATCGGTTGTGCCGACCGCCAACAGTAGATCCTTTCTCAAGAAATCGCTCGTTTGGTAGAGGCTTATGTTCGGTGCGTTATCGTCGAAGCCGCTGGCAAAACTCCACAAAAGAGCATCGTCAAAATCCTCTTCCGCCACGCCCTGTAGCGGAATATTCTCAAAACCGAGCGGCCGAAGTTCATCCAGCCAGGCGGAAAGTTCATCCCGCGAGACTTCCCTTTTCTCGGCCCCAAAACGCAGATAAAACCGGCCGTCGCGGGTTCGATAGGGCCGTCGCTTGCCGTCTATATCGAGCGCGACAACGCGTTTACCACTATCGAATGCGATCGTGTCGATGATCGGCACGACGGGCGGAACGATCTCTTCGCGACAGATGCGCGCAAGTTCCTGCTGCACCCATTCTGGATTGGAAACGCCCTCGATGCGCAGCTGATCGTTAACGCCAAAGATGATCGTCCCGCCGTCCGTGTTAGCAAGGGCAACAATGCCCTGGGCGATCCTTTCGCTGTTTGAGAGCTTTACCTTTAGCTCGAGATAAGAGTCTTCGCCGCCACGGATCAGGCGTAGTAATTCTGTGCGCGTGGTCGACTGGGTCGGTTGATTTATTAGATATTCCTGGAAAGAATGATCGTCGGAAGACTCAAAACGCGGACTGTGTCGAAATTTTCTTCGCGGCATCCGTTTGGCGTCAGGTTTTGTCTGGACGGAGACGCATTATCCGCCCGAATGTCGTGCGAGTGACATTACTGGTGTCAAAAATCGAACAACCCAATTGAACCACACGAGCCATCAAAAAGTAAATCCACTACTCAACACCCGGGCGGGATCTTATCGGCTGGTGCTGGGCAGGAACAGTCAGTGGTATTATTTCTGTTGCAGGCCTGACGGTGATTTTAGATGATACGCAAGACGAGATCCGGCGATTTTGAAGCGGGCATTGGCACCAGCAAACTCAGCGATGCCGTCTCAACCCGTTACAGGCTTCTTTGGGAACGATCGAGCGACATCATCTGGTTTACTCGACCAGACGGCAGTTTTGTCGATGTTAATCAGGCTGCGATCGATACATACGGCTATAGCCGGCGTGAATTCCTTCGAATGAATGTCCGCGACATTCGTCACCATTCATCCCTTAACGAGCTTCAGGAACAGCTCAGATCAGCGATCGACAATACACACTTTGAAACCCTGCACGTCCGAAAAGACGGGAGCACCCTTCCGGTCGAGGTGAAGGCAAATGGAGCTGACTTTGACGGTGAGCGGCTGATCATGGCTATCGTTCGCGATATCAGCGAGCGGAGAAAGAGCGAAATAGCTCTGAGAGAATCTGAAGAAAGGCGCAAACTTGCCCAAGAAGCCGGGCATGTCGGCATTTTCGATTGGGATGTGGCCGCCGGAAAAACGTACTGGTCCGAAACCATGTGGTCTTTCTACGGGGAGGAACAGAGCGATATTAATCCGGATGAAGATTTTTGGAGCTCTCATCTCCATATAAACGACCGTGAGCGGGTAAAACTCAATATTCATCAGGTAATAAGCTCGGGCGACGACACTTTCCGAGACGAGTTTCGCATTGTCAGAAAAGACGGAACGACCCGGTGGATCGGTGCAGTCGCGAAGGTCACCAGAGATGAGTCTGGGGCTGCCATACGGATGTCCGGCGTCAACATGGACATAACCGAGCGAAAGCAGGCCGAGGAAAGGATCAGGTTAAGCGAAAATCAACTCCGTCTTGTGACCGGGGCAGTTCCGGCTCTCATTTCCTATGTCGACAAGGACGAGCGATATAGATATGTAAATACAAAATTTACCGAATGGCTCGGAACGCCAACGGCTGAGATCGTGGGCCGTAAAGTTCGCGATGTTGTTGGTGCCAGGATCTACCGCGTCCTTAAGCCTCACATCGATCGGGCTTTGTCTGGTGAAGAGGTCTCATTTGAGGCATTGCTGACGTATAGCAAAATTGGTGACCGAAACGTTCATGCCTCGTATGTGCCGGATATTGGCGTTGACGGATCGGTTCACGGCTATTATGGATTGACCCACGACCTAACTGATCTCAAGCGTTCTGAGGCGCGTCTGCGCTCCAGCGAGGCACGGATAGGTCTGTTGACTGAAAGTTTTACAGATTACGCGATCTTTTCGTTGAATGCGGACGGGAAGATCGATACATGGAGTAAGGGTGCCGAAAATATTTTCGGGTACCGACAGGACGAGGTCATTGGCCAACCATGCGATATTTTCTTCCGCCCGGAGGATCGTGAAGACGGGATCCCGCGAAAGGTTATGAACACCGCGCGGCGCCGCGGGAAAGCCAGTGATGAGCGGTGGCTCCTACGAAAAAACGGCACAACGTTTTTTTCTGGTGGCGTAACGATGCCGTTATATGAAGGTGATTTGGTGACGGGATACGCCAAGATCGCAAGCGACCTGACTGAGAAAAAGCGTATTGCGGAAGAACTTCAGCGATCACACGATCGACTCGAACAGCGCGTATCAGAACGCACAGCCGAATTAGCCAAAACAAATCTCGCTCTCATAGAAGAGATGGCCGAACGCGAGGTTGCTGAAAAGCAGCGGATCGACCTTCTGCGCCGCTTGGTAAATAGTCAGGAGATGGAGAGAAGACGGATCGCTCGCGACATTCATGATCAGCTCGGCCAGCGGTTGACTGCTCTGCGGCTCAAAGTTGCGTCTCTCAAGGAATTCGCGATCGACAATAAGCAGTTTTCAGACCGCGTCGAGCGATTGCAGGAGATCGCAGAGCGGCTCGATTCCGAGGTTAGCTTTCTTGCCTGGGAACTGCGTCCGACCACGCTTGACGACTTGGGCCTGGTTGACGCAGTCCGAGCGTTTGTTGACGAATGGTCCCGGCATTGCGAGATCGAAGCAGATTTTCATTCGACCAGTCTGCAGGGCGACCGCATGAGCCCGGAGATGGAAACTCATCTATATCGCATAACCCAGGAGGCTCTGAACAATATTGCTAAATACGCAAATGCAAACCACGTCAGCGTGTTGCTCGAAAAGCGCGACGGAAATGTGATCTTGATCGTCGAAGACGATGGCTCAGGATTCGACCCAGAAGCGGAATCAAACAGCGAAGTAAGCAAGGGCCTCGGACTGATAGGTATGCGGGAACGAGCAGCTCTGGTCGGTGGCGATATAGAGATCGAATCGGCTCCTGGGCGCGGAACGGCGATATACGTTCGCGTTCCATTGTATTTATGAGTGAAAAATTAAGAATTTTACTTGCCGAAGACCACCAGACGGTTCGTGAGGGAATTAAACTTCTCGTCAACAACCAGCCTGATATGGAGGTGATCGGCGAAGCCGGGGACGGAGAGATGGCCGTTAGAATGGCGACGGAACTCAAACCCGACCTGCTCCTGATGGATATCTCGATGCCGACGATGAACGGCCTGAAAGCAACAAAACGGCTTCGTTCATTGGATCCGGATATCAAAATACTCATGCTGACACGACATACGGACGATGGCTACCTACAGCAATTGCTCGGTGCCGGGGCTAATGGCTACGTACTCAAACAAAGTGCACCCACCGAACTCACTAACGCTATCCGCGCCATCGCCGCCGGAAACGCTTATCTCGATCCGAGCTTGACCCGAAAAGTGATGGGAGGGTATGTAAATCGAGCAACCTCACAACGCGGCGACGGCAAGAGCGACCTTACGGATCGGGAGACCGAGGTTCTTAGGCTTATCTCCCTTGGCTACAGCAACAAGGAGATCGGCGTGCAGCTTGATCTAAGCGTAAAGACGATCGAGTCCCACAAGGCTAATGCGATGCGGAAACTGGGAATCACCAGCCGGATCGACATCGTTCGCTACGCGATACTCCAGAATTGGCTGCAGGATACATAGACCGACGCAGCACCCTGCCTTTCGGGCCTTATAGGGATTTTCCCTAATAAATTTTCCCATCTTCCCGATTTTCCCTAAAAACGAAATCCCGCATAATCCAAATATCGAATAGGCAATAAGGCGATATTCGCCAGTGATGGGGCGAGAAAAAGCGGGGTCGCCTATTCGGTATTTTCAAGGGGGAACGAGCAAGGAACTCTCCCTGAGTTCCTTGCTCATTTCAATACTATGGGTCAATAGTGTTCAGGAAATCTCTCCTCGACTGTTTCATCTCCACAAGACGGTTCCAGATGGCTCGGCCTGATCGGCCGTAAAAGAGAGTGATTTGATCCGTTGATCGTCATAAGAATTATTCATAGGAGGAATAAGGAAATGGATTTCAGACAGAATACACAACAAGACTTTACTGGGAGCGATGTGTACGCCGAAACACAGACCCGTTTTCCTCAAAATGGGCAACGTAGCCATAAGCCAATTAGCGCCCGATCGCCGATCGTCGCATCAAACATGATCCTCGACACCTTGCCGTCCGAGATGAATCGGATCTTGGCGCCGTCGCTAAAGCCGGTTGTTTTGAACAAAGAGGAATTTATCTATCTCGAAGACGACAGGCTCGATTTTATTTACTTTCCTGTCACAGCCGTAGTGTCGGAATTCAAAATGCTCGAGGACGGCCGTATGGTCGAGATCGCGGTAACTGGTAAAGAGGGCGCGGTCGGGTTGTCATCAATGTTTTCCGATTCACACATGGCCCCAAATTGTACTCAGGTCTCGCAGGCCGGAACCGCTCAAAAACTGGATGCCGTGACCTTCGAACGGTTACTGCGTTCGAATGAGCGTCTGCGTAACGGCTTGAACAAATTCGTAAATCTTTATATTAAGCAGATCTCGCAGAAAGCGATCTGCAATATGTACCACTCGGTCAAAGAACGTCTGTGTACATGGCTGCTCATGGTTCAGGACCGCTGCGGACGGACGACATTAAACTTAACGCACGAACAGATCGCACGAACACTCGGTGTTTATCGTCCGAGTATTACGTGTATCGCGCAGGAATTGCGGGAAATGAAATTGATAAATTATTCACGCGGCGGCATCTCGATCTGCAACCGTTCGCGAATCGAAAAATCGGCCTGTACATGCTATGCCGAAATGGGAAATGCAAGTCTGGCAGTGTAAGAAACATGTTCGTTTTGTAAGCCATCGTACCGACAATCGGTTGAGGTCGAACAATAATAGAGTTGACCCAATTGGCGGGGACCGAATCACACCTTGAGCATCCACACCAATAATGTTCGCTCGGTTCCCCGCCTTCCCTTTTCGGAGGCGATCTTATGTCAAATGATGTGATAAATGTCGACGCCCAGGATGTCGTGGTTCGAGAAGATACGGCAAAAGCGTTTCGAGGTGTCAATTGGGCTCTCACATCGCTCGCGATCTTCATTGTCACGATCGCAGTGTTGGGTATTATATTTTTCTTTGATGCTGCGAGCGACGGATCTATCCAGACTCCGTCACAGATCGAGAACTCAGATGCCAGATAGTTATTGCAGTAGATTGACCAAAGTATAGAATCTTGGCCTTTGGCCATAGCCTATAGGGCAATAGAAGCGGCGATCGCCTTAAACAGCGGATCGCCGCTATTTTTTGTCACAGAACGCTCGATGGCCTGCGGCCCAAATATTTTTTCGAGATGTTGCGGCTCTCATTCCGGACGTCAGCGTCGATAGGATACTTCGCCGTTTCAAACGTATCACCGATCGCATCCCGCGTTAGTGAAAATTTCGAAGAGGCAAATTCGTACATCTCCTCGGCCTTTCCGGTTATTGTCTGAAGGAGGCCATCCGACCTCTCTTTTAGCCTATGGGCTAGTTCCCGTGTTTCGTTGTATCCCTTCCGAGCAGCTTCGGACATTTCACTCCTGAGCTCCGTGCCTGATTTCGGGGCCAGCAGCAAAGCAGCAGCCGCGCCCAGGCCGCCGCCAATCAAAAAGTAGAAAAGGCTGTTGCGGATACCTGTACTACTGGTGTTTGTCGGTTTGGAAAGTGTCATAGTTCTTAATACTCCTTGTTAGTCGACTCGCACCGATCGGTCTGGCGGTGATCGGTGCAATGCCATTGTCGTTCTTTAGGAATCTCAGTTTGGTACGCTGCCATACCGACATGCTCCATTCGCTAGGGTTTAATTGTTATCAAGCTTTGGACCGGGAGGAAAGGGAAGATGATTTTGCCGGAGTCGCGAGTTCTGTGTGTTGACGACGATACCCACACCTACGATTGGATCAGGATCGTTCTTCGTAATTCGAAGGTAAATGCCATTATCTCAAGAGTTAGCGATGGACAAAAAGCGATCGAACAATTGGCTCTGAAGCCTTTCGATCTATGCATAGTTGACTATGCCCTTCCAGACATGACTGGTGTTCAACTTTGCTTGCGTCTCCGGCAAATGGCTTGCCATGTTCCGGTAATGTTTTTCACGCCGATGAATCGGCCGATAGATAGAGAACTGGCATTCGCTGCGGGGGCAGCCGCCTATCTTTGCAAGCCGGATGATCTAGCCATGTTCGCAACATCCGTCATTCGTATTCTGCCTCAACGCCAGAGCACTCGGGCAAGCCGTTTACAGTGGGCGGCGTGATTCCAGATTTTATTGTGAGTATTTCGACAACTTAATTCTTTTCATATCTTTATATTCATTATTGCGAAATGCTCGCGCTATGGGGGGTCAAATGGCCTCCCATTTCTATTTGTGTCCGTCCGACGGTAAAATGTCTCGATCAGTCCCCTTGCGTTAGCCTAATACAAAATGTTAATTTCCTCTTGACCCGCTAACCATCATGGAACCCCACACCGAGAAACTCTGCCAGTGGCAGCCGTGCGGCCTGCCAGCCACAAAGCACGTGCGCTTCGGATTTCGCACCTTTGGTGCGAGGGAATTCCCTGAGGGAATGGAAGAGCCATACACCGTTCTCCATCGCAACCTGTGTGATGAGCATCTTTCCAAGACACGCCTTGATTACCTCGACGTGACCGAATACGAACTAGGAAAATGCCGGTCCTGTGTCCGTTAGGGATCGCTCGTTGACATCCGCACTTATTTCCTCTATTTATTATTCAGCAAACCCAAGTGGAAACGGAATTTACAACAGCATACGTTGGCCTTGGCTCAAACCTCGGTGACCGTGCCGGTAATCTCTTGATGGCCGTTCGCTCTCTTGTGGAGGCAAGTTTTGTTGTAAATAGGCTGTCCGGGGTCTACGAGACTGAGCCGCTTGAGATCGAGAGCGAAACAACCTTTCTGAATATGGTCGCTGAGATCCACGTCACAAACGTCAGCCCGACGCAGATGATGGCGCGAATGCTGCGTATCGAGTATCTTCTCGGCCGAAAGGACAAGGGCCTAAACAAACCTCGCACGGTCGATCTCGACATCTTGTTCTTTGGCGACACGCAGATGGAATCTGAGTTTTTGACGCTGCCGCATCCGCGTCTTCATCTGCGTCGATTTGTTCTGAAGCCTCTCTCAAAGATCGCTCCGAATTTTGTCCACCCGGTCTTGCAGCTCGAGATCGCCGATATTCTGGCAAATTGCGAGGATCAGAGCGAGGTAAAACGCTGGAATCCTAATCATGTCCCCGCAGAAGTACTGTTGCAGAAGCCAGCAGGAAGTAAGGGCATTGTGTAAACAGCTTTACGGCAATGATCTGAGGTGCGGCTTTTCATGAGGAAATGCGCTAGACTTACTGCGTGATGCCCATGCTGCATGCGGGCTTCCGCAAGACCTATGGCATACCTACAGCCCGATAAAGAGGGCAAAGTCTATTTACCGGCGATCCGGGCTGCAAAGGAAAAGGGCGAGAAGCTCGTTTGCCTGACCGCGTACGATTATCCGACTGCCCGCATCGTAGACGAAGCCGGCGTTGACATCATCCTGGTCGGTGACAGCATCGGCAACGTCATTCACGGATACGGCAACACCATTCCAGTCTCGATCGAAGAGATCCTATCGGCTTGCATTGCTGTAAAACGCGGCACCGAACGCGCAATGGTCGTCTGCGATATGCCGTTTGGCACGTATCACGTCAACGAGGATGAAAGCGTAAAAAACGCACTTCGCCTGATGAAATACGGCGGAGCCGAGGCAGTAAAACTAGAGGGCGGCCGCAACCGCGTCGCGCTCGTCAAGAGGCTCGTAAGCGAAGAGATCCCCGTCGTCGCCCATATCGGCCTGACGCCGCAATCGGTGTATAAAATGGGCGGCTACCGCGTTCAGGGCCGTACCGCCGAACAAGCCAAACTTCTGATCGAGGACGCAAAAATGCTCGAAGACGCCGGTGCATTCGCCATCGTCCTCGAACTCGTCCCGCGTGAACTGGCCGCAATGATCTCAAAGGAACTCTCGATCTCAACCATCGGCATCGGTGCCGGCGTTGACTGCGATATTCAGGTATTAGTTCTTCACGATCTGCTCGGAATGACCTTCGGCCGCCAACCGCGTTTTGTCCGCCAATATGCGAATCTCCGACAGGTCATGACCGACGCGATCCAGACCTGGTCAAAGGATGTTAAGGCCGGAGCGTATCCCAACGATCAGGAATCGTACGGATTGACAGACGAAACGAAGAAGGAAATGGCTGCGAAATGATCCAGTTTTCAGAAGAAACAAAAGCAAAGATCGCAGAACTATGTCGAAAGAACAAGGTTCGTGAGCTGAGCCTTTTTGGCTCGCGCGCGCGCGGTGACGCTCGCCCGGACAGTGATTATGATCTGTTGGTTGAATTTTTTCCCGATGCTGGAATTGGCTTGATCAAGTACAGCCGGATGCAGATCGACTTGACGAACATTCTTGCGTCCAAAGTTGACCTTGTAACAAAAAAGGGACTCAAGGAATATCTTCGTGATAATGTCCTTGCCGAAGCTACGCCTATCTATGAGGCCTGAAGAGTTCTACTTGAGAGATATTCTTCTAGCATGCAAAAGCTCTACGAGCTTTGTCAGCGAGATTTCGCGTGATTTTTTCGATAGCAGCGACCTTCATCAATCGGCGGTGCTTTTCAAGCTAATGGTCATCGGCGAAGCCGCTTCGCATATATCTCACCGTATAAGGCAACAATACTCGGAGATCGACTGGCAGTCGCTAAAGGGTTTCAGGAATATTATCGCTCACGAGTACTTCGCGCTTAACCAGGATATTGTTTGGGATAGTGCGAGTAACGACGCAGTTGTCTTGAAGGAACAAGTTGAGCATATTCTTAAGAGTGAATATCCTGAATTCCCTTTACCTGAATAATGGAGATCATCAACCGTCGCCAACGAATGTTCTCGATCTCGCGTAAGTTGCGTCGCGAGGCCAAAACGGTTGCGTTCGTACCGACGATGGGCTCGCTGCACGCGGGGCATTTGAAACTCGTTGAGGAAGCCCGGCAGCGGTGCGATATTTTGATAGTGTCGATCTTTGTAAATCCTACTCAGTTCAACGATCGCTCTGACCTCGAAAAGTACCCGCGTGATCTGACCGCCGACGCTGCGATGCTCGCCGAGTATGATGTGGACTATATCTTCGCCCCTGACGCTGACGAGATATATCCGGCCGGATTTTCGACCTACGTCGATGTCGAGGGCGTAACAGCAACGCTCGAGGGCGAATCGCGGCCCGGGCATTTTCGCGGAGTGGCGACCGTCGTGACGATACTTTTTAATACGATCCGCCCGGATCTTGCATTTTTTGGCCAAAAAGACGCTCAGCAGGTCGCGGTGATAAAACGGTTGACTCACGACCTTGGTTTTGAAACGGAGATCGTGGTCGTCCCCACGGTACGAGAAGAATCAGGCCTGGCTCTCTCCTCTCGCAACGCTCTGCTCTCGCCGGATGAGCATGAGAAGGCGGTCGCCATGATCGAATCGCTCCGTGAAGCAAAACTCGCCTTCAAGAAAGGTGAACGAAATGCCGCGGATCTCACTCAAATCGTCAAAAACCGCATTGAAACCGAACCGATCGCTAAACTTGACTACGTCGCCGTCGTAGGTCGCGATTCGCTGCAAAACATTGAAAAGATTGGAGATGACGAGGCTCTGATCGTCATCGCGGTCTATTTTGGCGATGTTCGGCTGATCGATAATGTCATCCTTAATCGAAAGCAGTAATGTGGTCTCAAACTTGCATCTAATTGACAGTGAGACGAGTGCTTATGCGGCGTTTCACAAAATTATGAACACGCTAAAGGGTTTCATTACAATTATTTCTCTCACGTTGGTCTTTGCCACCGCTGCATTTTCGCAGACCGTTTTGAGCTCGCTCGACGGTTCGAGAGTCGACATTCAGGCGCAGAGAGGCAAGGTTGTTGTACTTGCGATCGGTGCAAGCTGGCTGCCGCTCAGCGGCAAACAGGCCGAATATACCAATGCCCTCGCAAAGAAATACGCGGGTAAAAACGTCGTGGTCTATTTTGTAACCACCGATTCCGGCAAGGCCGGTTCGAAAAACTACGCGAGCATCGAAGATCTGCGTAAGTTTTCGCTGGCGAATAAGATCGGCGTTCCCGTCCTGCACGACGCTGACGGCGCAGCGACGCTGAAAAAGTTCAATATCGAACAGGTGCCGTCCTTTATCGTCCTCGACAAGACGGGCGCATTGGTCGGCGAGCCTTTCGGCGGTATCGATCCGAAATATGACGTGACGATCGCGATCTCAAAGGTGATCGACAGAGTGATGTAATTTCATTCGCTGCGGAAGCCGCTCGTTGCAGAAGCCCGCACGGAGTAAGGGCAATTGTGGATAGCAAGTAATGAGCTTACCCCTTGCGGGCTTCTGCAAAGGCATCCGCCACCAACCGATAGACCAAACTCACCGGCAATCCAGTCACATTCCAATAGTCGCCTTCGATCCCGTCGATGAATAGTGCGGCTTGCGCCTGCACGGCATAGGCGCCAGCCTTGTCGAGCGGCGAACCGTAAACCGCGAGAAAATCGACCTCACCTTCAGTCATCTCCGCAAATTTCACTCGGGTCCGCTGGATCCCGCTTTTAGTATTACCGCCACGCACCACGGCTACGCCGGTAAGGACATCGTGCCAATGGCCGGAGAGCATTCGCAGCATACGGCGAGCGTCGTCCAGATCAACAGGTTTGCCAATTATCTTACCGTCGAGGACGACGGTCGTGTCAGCCCCGAGAACGATCTCACCTGGATAATGTTCTGCTACGACAACGGCCTTTTCACATGCCAGGCGAACTACATAGTCCTCAGGTGATTCGCCGTTATGCTCGCTCTCGTCGATGTCGGCTACATGCTTGGTAAACTCCCAGCCGACAGCCATGAGCAATTCGGCCCGACGCGGGCTGCCGGAGGCGAGTATCAATTTTGGCAGTTTGATCATTATGCACAAGCCCGTGCGTAGCAAGGGCGATATCGGGCGCGGCGGCTGAGTTTCGCCCTTGTTCACACGCGGGCTTCCGCAACGGCTCTTTGTCGTCTAAAATGATAGTTGATTGACGGCGGATGGCAAATGGAGCGAGTTTTTGGCACGATCCCAGCGGTCTTGAGCGGCTTAGGCGTGAATGACGGCGCAACCGAAGCGGTTGTTTTCGCGGCGTGGCAACAAGCTGCCGGAGAGCTGTTGAGCGAGCGAACGGCACCGGCCGAGTATTTCGAAAACCGCCTTGTCATCGCGGTCGAGGACCTGACATGGCAGCGGCATCTCGAAGATCTCGCACCGCAAATGCTTGCAAAATTAAACGGAACGCTCGGCCAGGGCATGGTCAGATTTATCGAGTTTCGCATAGATACGGCAGTATTGACATCCGCAAAAAGCAAACGGAATAGAAAACCAAAAGGTGCGGAGAAGGCCCCGATCTCGCCATCGCTGGCCAACGCGGCAAACAGTATCGCCGATGATTCGCTCCGCGAGAGCTTTCTTAATGCAGCGGCCGCATATCTCGACAAACAATGAGGCGTAAGATGGATTTTTTAACTTTTAATTTTGCATTTCGACAATATGGACGTTAGACAAGTAGCCAAACTCGCACATCTCGAGATCACCGACGAGGAAGTCGCGTTGTACACGCCGCAGATGGCAAATATCGTCAAATACGTCGAGCAGCTAAACGAACTAGACATCGGCGATATCGAACCAATGCTCGGCGGCCTCACCGCCGAAGGCGAAGCAACGAACACGATCCGCGAAGATATCGCCGGCCAATCGCTCGCCCAAAAAGATGCGCTCAAAGAGGCGCCGTCCGCCGTGGCTGGGCATTTTCAGGTACCAAAGGTTTTGTAGAATGCAAAACTCAAAATTCACAATTCAAAAATGGAGTCTGGTATTTTGCATTTTTAACTTTGCATTTTTGATTGGCGGCTGCGGTATACCAAATCTAGAAAAGCCCGAGTGCGCACAGGCACGCGATGCGGCTAAGCAGTTTTATTCGTTCCATTTCGGCAATGATATGCGGCCGTCGCCTGAGAATTTGAAACTACGCGAGCGATTTTTGACGCCAAGATATTACACGATGTTGGCGGCTGCAGGTGAGATCACTACGGATCAGTTCACGATGACCGAGGAGCATCCTAAGACGTTCAAGATCGGCGAATGCAAGGCCAACACACCGACTAATATTGATCTTCAACTCCAGCTTTACTGGCGTGACGACCAAAAGACCGTACAGCAAGAGGTAGTGGCGAATATGGTCAAAGAAAACGGCAAATGGCTGCTCGACGGTGTCGGCTCAAAGAAACGTTAATTTGTGTTTATGTCCATTGTTTCCAAAATCGAAAAAACTCTCGATGCCGCCGAACGGCTTAACGGCGAATTGAATTCGTTCCTATCGATCGAGCGCGAGAGTTCGCGTACACGTGCTCAGGCGCTCGATGCAACCAACGACGTGAGCCCGCTGAAGGGCGTTGCCATTGCCGTAAAAGACAACATCTGCACCAAGGACATGCGCACGTCGTGCGGCTCGAGTATTCTCGGCAATTACAAGGCTCATTACGATGCAACGGCGATCAAGCGACTGAACGATGCCGGTGCGATCGTCGTCGGTAAGACCAACATGGACGAATTCGCGATGGGTTCGTCGAACGAATCATCAGCATTCGGCCCGGCAAAGAATCCATGGGATGTAACGCGGGTTCCGGGCGGAAGTTCGGGCGGTTCGGCAGTTGCTGTGGCGTCAGGCGTGGTTCGTGCTGCTCTGGGAAGCGAGACCGGCGGTTCAGTGCGTCAGCCGGCATCGCTGTGCGGTATTGTCGGGTTTAAGCCAACCTACGGGCGCATCTCTCGTTACGGCCTGGTCGCGTTTGCTTCGTCGCTAGATAACATCGGTATTTTTGGACAGACATCGCGTGATGTCGCCGGCGTTCTCGGTGTGATCGCCGGCCGTGATCCGCTCGACTCGACGTCTGCCCATGTGCCCGTGCCGGATTATTCGGCAGCGTTGAACGATGATATCGCGGGCAAGACCATCGGTATTCCGCGTGCCCTGCTCGGCGAAGGCCTGGACGACGAAGTACGCGATAGCGTTCTCGCATCCATCGAGAATTTCGTTAGCTTAGGCGCAAACACCGTCGATATCGAGCTTCCCTACGCCAAATATGGCATCGCCGTTTACTACATCATCGCAACCGCCGAAGCTTCCTCAAACCTTGCCCGCTACGACGGTGTGCGTTACGGCTTTCGGGCTGAAGATACGAACGCTCTTCGCGAGATGTACTTCAAGACCCGCGAAGAAGGCTTCGGCCCCGAGGTCAAACGCCGCATCATGCTTGGTACTTACGTTCTGTCGAGCGGATACTACGATGCCTACTACGCCAAAGCACAGAAAGTACGCGCACTCGTCAAACAGGATTACGTAAATGCTTTTACACAATGTGATGCGATCCTGACACCGACCTCGCCCTCTGTTGCATTTAAGATCGGTGAGAAATCGGACGATCCGATCGCTATGTACCTCAGCGATATCTACACCGTCTCGGCCAACCTTGCCGGCGTGCCGGCTGTCAGTGTTCCCTGCGGTCTATCAACCGAAGGCCTGCCCATCGGCGTCCAACTCGTCGGCAACTTTTGGTCCGAATCCACGCTCTTAAATCTAACGCACAAATACGAAACCGCGCATCCATTGAATGCGCGGCCCTTAGTTTTTTCAAATTGATCCGGCTTACTGAGCGAGCCTTAGCTGGGATATTTCACGATTTTGCGGAATGATCGGCATCGTTGGCTGCGGGAGGATGTTTTGCCAACGCGTGTTGTCCTCGAGGAGGCGTTCGATCTCGGCTACTGGCAGCGGTTTTGAGAAGAGATAGCCTTGACCGTATTCGCAGCCGAGAATTCGCAGCTGATGGAACTGGTGAATACTCTCGATACCTTCGGCTACGACCTTTAGATTCAATGCCTTGGCGAGGGCGATAACGGTGCGGACGATCTCGCCATTCTCCGTATTTTCCTCCATCGCACTCACGAATGAGCGGTCGACTTTAAGCAGGTCGATCGGGAATCGATGCAGATAACTCAGGCTCGAGTATCCCGTTCCAAAATCGTCGATGCTTATGCGCACGCCGGTTTCCTTGATCTGTTTGAGCATCAGGATAGCGGTTTCGGCGTTATCCATGACGGCGCTTTCGGTCAATTCAAGTTTGAGGCTGGCGGCGTCGATACCGGTTTCGGAGATGACGGTCTTTATCTGTTCGACAAGCCCGGGATGGCCAAAATGCTTGCCTGACAGATTAACCGCGATCGTAAGCGGTTTCGCACTCTGAGACTGTTTCTGCCACTGAACCACCTGCGAACATGCCGAGTGCAGGATCTGAACCGTCATCGGAATTATCAAACCAGTGGTTTCGCTGATCGGGATAAATTCATTCGGCGGCACGAGGCCGCGTTGCGGATGGTTCCAGCGCACGAGAGCCTCAAAGCCATCGAGTGTCGCGGTATCTAGGCTGATTATCGGCTGATAGTAGAGCTCAAATTCGTTCCGCTCGATCGCAAAACGAAGATCCGTCTCGAGTTGGAGCCGGGTCACCGCACGGATGTGCATCTTCTGGTCAAAGATTACGTAATTATCCTCGTTATCCTTGGCGTAATACATCGCGATATCAGCATCGCGGAGGATATCTTCCGCCTCGGGATACTTCGAATTGCCGTAAGCAATACCGATCTTGGCGCTAGTGAAAACCTGACGTCCGTCGAGCGTATACGGCTCGGAGAGGCGTTTGGCAAGTCGATCGGCAAAGGCGGTCGCTTCTTCGCGGCTCAGTAGATCTGCCAGAATGACACCGAACTTGTCACCGCTGAATCGCCCGACCATATCTGCCTCGCGGATCATGCCCGACAAACGTTTGGCTACATTTTTGATGAGCCGGTCGCCGAGCGAATGCCCGAGGCTGTCGTTGATCGTCTTAAAGCTCTTTAGATCGAGAAAAAGTACGGCAAAGTTGGTCTCGGTATTTTCACGGCTCGCCTGTAAGAGGTCTTTGAGCGTGTCGATAAAATAGTTTCGGTTTGGCAGCCCGGTCAGCGCGTCGTGATACGCGGCGTGGCGGAAATTCTCGTGGCTTTCCTGCAATGCTTCGCTGCTGCGTTCAAGCTCTGCAACGTAATGCTGCAGCTCGTTTACGTGTTCCTCGGCCTGCTCGGCACGTTCGCGTTCGGCCTGTTTCGCTTTTTCGACGGTTTTCTTTACGTCCTCGACAAAGTGTCGAAACGTCAGGTAGATCACGCCAAAAAAGCCAACGACCGCAGCCAGCATATAGATGCCCGTGTTATTCAGGCTGTCCATCGTAATGGTTTTGTAGGCAATACCGGCGACGATCGCACCTGTAAGGTAGATCACCACCATATTGAAGCAGTTCTCAGACCAGACCCTCCAAAACGACTCTTCTTTTCTCAACGATGAGTATAGAGCCACAAAACCTGAGTTTACGACGAACAATACAACGGCCATTAGCGCGAGCATCCAGACAAAGCTGGTCGAATCATTTCTTTGCAGGATCAGCTCGGTTGGGCCGAATACGAGCAACACGGCCTCCGCTGCAAGAAATACCGCGATCGCCGAAAAATAGATATTTAAGAGTATCGTTCTTGGTTTGATCGTAACGCCCTGGCGGACCATATTCAGCGAGCCAAGCGTGGTCTCGATAAGAGCAATGAGCAGGGCGATCTCGCCGCCGTATTGCAGCATCGCCAGAATGATCAAACCATCCGAGATCGTCAGATGAATATTGACCCGCGGCATTTGTATTCGCAGGTAAATACTGCAGAAGACTGTCAGCGCGGCGAGCGTAACCACACCGGCATTTATCCGGTCCGCAGTAATGCCCAATACCGCCCACGCCGTCACCGCAATTGCAAACGGCGTCAGCAGGACGAGAAAGAGCTTAATATATTTCTCCTTTAACAACATTCCAAGTGGACAAAAGCGTACAGGGGATCGGGGCGAGTCTTGCTTGATTCAGGTGAAGATCTGATGGTTGGAAAACGGCCGCAGTTCATACGGCAAGGACTATTATGCAATAAACAATGTTTTTAATCAACAAATTTTTTTTACCTCCAGAATTTTCTTTTTCGAAGATATTTGACGCGGCGAGCAGGTATTCAAAAAGAAGAAGAGCGCGAGAGCCTTGCGGCCCCCACGCATGTTGCAGAGTTCCAGAAACAAGTTCACTTCGAGCCAAACCCCCGTGTATCAAACGAATATTTTGGCGTACTCAAGGCCCTCAACAAATCCTGCTTTCCGGTAGAGAGATCGAAAGAGCGAATGCTCTGCATCCACAAAACCGCTCACCACGTTTGATCCCGATCGAAGCTTCTCGCACAGGCTGGCCATACCTCGCGTACTATAGCGTTTTCCGCGCTCCTTCGGATTTACCCACAAACCTTCTATATAGGTCGTCTCTGGGGTAACGGTCATTATATCGGTCTTGAATATCAATTCACCGTCTTTCATCCATACCCAGACCCTGCCTCGATCGACGCGTTGGAGACAGCGCATTCGAAAGCCTTCTGCGTCCGCTTCCAATGGATCAACGCCGGTTTCGGCAAGCACCATCTCAGCCTGGGCCGCGACTACCTGCTCGAGTTCATCACGGGTTGCAACACGCAGTTCAACGCCTTCTACATCGTCAGCAATTTCTCCGGTGGATATGATCTGCCGGTGGCGCGATATTTTCGGCATCGGAGCGTCGCCTTGATAGTGGCTCCAAAAGGTTCGGAGCTTTTCCTCTTCTGCAAAGACCATTCGTACGTCGGGGCAGTTTCGGGCGCATTTTGCGAATGCCTCGATCGCCTCATCCGTGGCGGCTTCAAAAAGAAGATTCCTCCCGATCATGGCAACACCATTAAGGTCTCCATTTGCATCGCGGCTGCCATAGAATACTCCGCGGTGCTGCGGGCTAATTATTCCATGATCGTGTATCCAGCCTGCAAGTATCACGCTGTCAACAGGACGCCTTGATAAAAAGTCCAGGACGGCCTGTCGATCAGCTTCGGTTAAGGGTTTAGCGTTGCTCACGGCTTTTTCTTCATAGAGAGCCGGCGAAGCTGCGTATTGTGTGTTTGTAAGAATGTTCATGGCACTCACCAGTCGTGGCGGCCCTCGGCTCGCCTGGCGCATCGGTAGTGGGGGGCTTCCGATCCTGCTTGTCTGATCTTTGATCTTAAGGTAATGTGATCGACGGTCTTTTCTGGGCGGGACCGCGTAATGCCTGTGATAAGGCGGTTACGCGATCCCATACCCGGATTGCGGCCGACGGCTTACTCCATATTCGGGCCGTCATCGCCCGTTATTACCGGGCTGTTGCTGGTGAATGTGCTGTCACTAACGAGTATCCCGTCACTGACCAGGATGCCGTCGCTGACTAGTATTCCGTCACTGACGAGTATTCCGTCGCTGACCAGTATGCCGTTTCCGAACATCTGGCTGTAGTCGAAGCACGGTGTGCCGTCGCTTACAAGGATGCCATCGCTGACGAGAATGCCGTCGCTTACGAGGATGCCGTCGCCTACGAGGACACCGTCGCTTACAAGTATCCCATCGGTGACGAGTATGCCATCGCCAAACACATAGCCAAGGCCATATGCTTTCTGGTAGTCGGTAATGAGTTTGGTCCCCATACCCCAACCCTTGTCGAACACAATGCCCTGCGACCAACGTACTGCCTGACTGGCGATCGTCGATTGCGGTGTAGGCAGCGTGGTCGTAGTCAGCATCGGTGTACCGGTCGCCGTAGAATCAGACATGTCCTGCCGAACGATCTTTGCAAGGCGTACTGCGCCTTCAACATTGAGCTGTCCGGCTCCCTGCTCCAGATGGTTATACCCTGCGATCGGCTGAGCCGTGTACATCAGGATCATCTTGACCATATTTGGCGTCAGGTTTGGATTTACCTGCCGCAAAAGGGCTGCTGCACCCGAGACGATCGGTGTCGCCATTGATGTGCCGGAGAGGTACATCATTTTCCTTTCGTCATCGCCGTTATTGGTCGCCTGCAATCCCGGATTCTGAGCAAGAAGCAGGTTATCTTTGCCTGCTGTAGATACCAGCCTGTTACCCGGAGCAACGATTTCTGGTTTGAGAACGTGGTCAAATGTTTTCGCACCAGTCGTGGCATCGGTCGAGAACGAACGGGTCGGGCCTCGTGAACTGTATGTCGCGATGCCGTCGTCGTTACGACCGTTGGTGCCAAATGTATTGGTAGCGCCAACGGTGATCACCGACGGTTCGTTGCCCGGCGAGTGGATCGCACCATAGATCTTTTGTCCGGCGGCGTTCTTGCCATTGTTACCGGCCGCGGCGACCACTACGATGCCTGCATCGACGAGCCTGCGGGATGCACGGCAAAGAGGATCATTGCGCCAGGTCTCGATCGCCGGCGTACCGATGCTCATATTGACGACCTTGATGTTGTAGTTGCTTCGGTTGTTGTAGATCCAGTCGAGCCCCTGCAACAGTCCGGCTGACGTTCCGGTTCCCGTATTTCCGAGTACGCGGACATTTATGATCTTCGCCATCGGAGCCAAGCTGCGATATTGAAGCAGTTCGTTTGATTCGCCCTTGCCGCCGGCAATGAGGCCTGCAACGTGCGAACCGTGTCCAAATGGATCCTTGCTCGTGTTCGAGTTGCCGTTGGAATTATTGGTGGTAAAGTCAACATGCTTGACCACGCGGTCACCAAGCAATGAATCAACAAACGAATTGTGGTTTTCGTAAACACCCGAGTCGACTACCGCGATACCGATGTCAGTGCCGTCAAGCTGATAATTGGTCGTGACCGCAACGCCAAGAGAGTTCAAAACCGTCTTTGTCTGGTTTCGCACCTGGTCAACCCCGGTGGTCGTCTCGATGTGGCCGAGCAGTTGAACCTGCTTGTCGAGCGAAAGGTGTTTCGCACTCTGAACAGACGCGACTTCCTCTGCGACCCGAACCGGCAGATCGATAACGAGCATGTCCATCGATGCAATGCGGGTCTCGATCGAAACCCGATTACGCTTGAGCACATTCAGCAACTGTGGATTGTCTATATCATCCGACTGAAGAATAACCTTGACGGTCCTATTCCGGTCGGCACCAGCTACAAGGGCTCTGAGATCAGGCGAGAGCTTATCGCCAACGAACGAATCATCTTCGCTCTCAATTGCGAGGCCGACTTTTTCAAATCGAGTACGCAATTTGCTGTCACCGGCGATCTGACGCTCGAATGTCTCGGCGTCGGATGCACTCAGGATCTGAATGTTGCCGGCTGCCAACGACTTGTAGATCGCCGCAGCGGCCCTGGCACCGAGCATCGGAGCAGTCGGAGAGAAGCTTGCGATGTCATCAAGATAGATGGCAGTCGTTGCACGGTTTGAGGCAACATGGGCAAGTATACCGTTTACCGTACGATCGAGATCGGCGTCCGTTTTAGCACCGGCAAAAACTGCATTCCAGTTGATCCGATACAAACGCTTGCCGGTCGTACCCGAGCCAAGCCGGGCGGCCACCGAGCTAAGCACCATCTCTCTCGCATAACCCTGCTTATCAAGAAGAACGGCACTCGTTGTTCCCTTTGATGAAAGTAAGCGTGCGATAGCTGCGGATTCCTTCACATAGCCGTTTGCGGCTACTGACGTTTGCGGCACTTCGATCAGATATGCTGCAAACGACGAAACCGAGCCGGCGTTGACCACCGTCTTCGTATCGCTGTTGACCTCACTCTGGCCAAAGGCCAAGGATGAAAAAAGTAACGTCCAGGCCATCAGCCCGGCTGTTACTTTTATAAGTCTCTTATTTCTCATATTCGTGTACTCCTTTCGAGTCTTCCTGAAATTGCGGCCTTTGCCTCGCGATCTCTTTGGCAACGAGCGTGCCACGGCCGGAAAAACACGTCAAGACGTTGTATTTATTGGGTTTACAGGAATCCATCAGATCTCAGACCGATCATCCCATAAGGTCATTCGGTCAATCTGACATGTCACAATAAGTCGGATTGACCGAACACTGCCCAAACCAGGTTAAGCCCGTGATTCCTTGAGTCTGAAAAAAGTCGGCGGAGCCGACGGCATATTTTGTAGCCCATAGTGCCAACTATGGGTGTTATCCATTCAATAAATTCCCGAGCCGTCGAAGACGG
>CXWL01000713.1_pt1 | contig 44810 bp, 42 predicted proteins | sample 590931 | NCBI WGS metagenome assembly CXWL01 (sample SAMEA3498368, study PRJEB10139) | groundwater metagenome | biome: water well; material: biofilm material | place: Germany | collected 2015-04-27 | reverse complement strand
CACCATGGCATCGTTCAACGAAATCTCCGGCGTGCCGTCGACCGCCAACAAGTGGCTGTTGACCGATCTGCTTCGCGGAGAGTGGAAATTTCCCGGCATGATAGTGTCCGACTATACCGGCGATGAAGAATTGATCCAGCATGGGGTCGCCCAGGATGGGAAGGATGCCGCGCGGCTGGCAATCCTCGCCGGGGTCGACATGAGCATGGCAAGCAATCTGTACGCTTTGCATCTGCCCGAGCTCGTTCGCGAAGGCGCAGTTCCGGAATCGTTGGTAGATGCGTCGGTTCGCCGAGTTCTGGCCGTAAAGGCAATGCTTGGGCTGTTCGATAATCCGTTCCGGCGGATCGATCCGGAACGCGAAGCAAAACGATCGCGCCTCCCGGTGAATATCGCGTTGGCGCGCGAAGCGGGGCGCAAATCAATTGTGATGCTCAAGAATGAAGGCAATATCCTGCCATTGTCCAGATCGGCCAAGATTGCCCTGATCGGCCCTTTCGCCGAAGGCCAGCATGATCTGAACGGTGGCTGGGTCGTCTATGGGGATGACCAGCAATCGGTGGACCTTGCGACAGGAATGCGCAACGTCGGTGGCGATGTCACGATAGTGGAAGGTTGCGAAATCGAAAAGCCGATCCCCGGCGGCATCGAGGCAGCGGTCGCGGCTGCCAAGGCAGCGGATATTGTTGTGCTGTCGATCGGCGAAGCACAATCGATGTCGGGTGAGGCGCAATCGCGCACCGATATCGTGGTGCCCAAGGCACAACAGGCACTGGCGGAAGCCCTCGCCAATGTTGGCAAACCCATGGTGGTCGTATTGCGCAACGGCCGCGCACTCGCGCTGGAAGGCGCCGTTCGCAATGCGCCTGCGATCCTGGTCGCATGGTATCTCGGCACCGAAAGCGGCAACTCGATTGCCGATATCCTCTATGGCGCACATAGTCCTTCTGCACGACTGCCGGTGAGCTTCCCCTATGATACTGGCCAGCAGCCCTTTCATTATGACCGCAAGCGGACCGGGCGTCCGCAGCCGACGGGTGCACGTGCCGATTACAAGGCTCAATTCAGGGAAGTGCCCAACGAAGCGCTGTTCGCATTCGGCCACGGCCTGACCTATGGCAGGATCGAATATGCAGCTTTTGCAGCGAGCAGCCCCGCACTTGCTTGGGGTGGAACGGTCGAGGTTTCTGCAATGGTCAGCAACGCGGGCGGCAGGGCTATCGAAGAAGTCGTCCAATGCTACATTCACGACCGCACGGCGAGCATCACCCGGCCGATGCGCCAGCTCGTGGCCTTTCGCAAGGTGGCACTCGCGCCGGGTCAGTCGGAAGTGGTGCGCTTCACCTTGAAACGTTCGTTCCTCGAATATTATGGCCTGGCGAACAAGCTCACGGTCGAACCCGGCGACTTCGATGTCTGGATTGCCCCATCTGCGCAGGCTGAAGGAGCGCGCGGCAGGCTGACGCTGGTGCGCTAGGATTTTCTGTCTTCGAGCTTTGCGATGTCTACCAAAATTTGCTCGTGACTGCCGCGACGTAGCGGGTTCGCGATCATGAACAACCCTGCAAGCGCGAAAAAGCCGAGAGGAATGAGCGCCAGCACCAGCCTGTATGTCGCATCGCTTGCGGCGCCATGATGCAAACCCTCGCGTCCCAGCCCGAAACCCACGAGCAAGGTCCCGAGCCCGATTGCCAGCCGCTGGAAAAAGGCGGCCAGGCCGTAAAGCACGGCTTCTGCCCGCACACCGCTCTGGCGCTGTCCATATTCGACAGTGTCGGGCAGCAGCGCCCAAAAAGCGAAGTGCAGCCCCACAATGGCGCCTTGGACGGCCACGAGGAAAATCTGGACAGGCAGGGGCTGGTCCAGTTGCCCCAAGATGAAAACCGTCAGGCAAGCCATGCAAATTGCCACAGCGACAAACCAGACCGCCCGGACGCCCAGAAACCGCGAAACGAGAACCCATAGCGGCACAGCGGCACCGCTAACCGCCATCATCCAGCCCAATGTCAGTTGGCCCGCATCCTCATCTCCAAGGGCATATTTGAAATAATACAGCACCGATTTGTCCAGCACAGTCACCGCCACAATCATCGCCATTACGGCAGCGCACAAAGACAGGAACGCGCGGTTGCGAAGCGCCAGTTTTATGACCTCACGGATGGATGCGCCGTCTTGTGCCGCAGGGATCGATCCATCATCACGATAAGTCAGGCCAACCGCGATCAGGAGCAGGCTGCCCAGAACTGCAAAAACAACGGCCGCGGCGGCATAGGCTTGTGCTCCGCTGCTTCCGGTCAGCAACCGGCCAAGCGGAACAGTTCCGAGTGCTATGACCACAGCGGCGATTGTTCCGCAGAACATGCGGCCGCCAGCAACCAAAGCACGGTCAGAGCTGTCGATGCTGATCCTTGCGGACATCGCGAGATAGGGCACATTAACGAGGGCATACGCGCTTCGAAACACGAGGTGGCCCCCTACCACCCACACCAATTGCCATGTCCCCGCTAATGGCGATGGCGCGTATGCGAGCGCGAAGCTGAGCCCCAGCGGAACGGCACCGTAGATAAGCGCAAAACGGAATCTTTCGGGTCGCGCATAGCGGTCCGCGAGTACACCGACCGCGAGATTGGCAATGCCGTCCCATACCGAAGCGATGGCATAACAAGCCGACGCGATGGCAATCGGCAGGTGCAATGCTTCGGTGTAATAGTAGAGCAGGTAGAGCATGACGCTCTGCCAATAGAGGTTGAAGGCAAAATCTCCGGCCGCAAACAGGGCGAGATGCCGACGCCCAGGCGCTAAAGTCGTCTCGGGCTTCGCAGCCTTCATGCTTCAGTCGATTGGGGACAGCATTACCGCCAAACCACGCGGAACATCAGGCAATATGAACCGGCTCGCGCCAGCGCTTTGGTCGACATGCAAGGACTTGCCATCCAGGCTTGCTCCGTAGCGGGTTTTGCCATGGATCACCACCTGCACGTCCTTCCACCAAGGCGCGAACTTGCCTTCGCGTTTCCCAATTCTCAGGGTCGTGAGCCCATTTGCATTGCCCGCGCAGGATATTTTCTGACGCGAAAATTCGCCGCGCGTAAAGCCCATCGAATGTCCGTCATCATCATAAATCTCGCCGTCGCATCCCTGACCGGGAAAGACGTGCAACTCAAGCGGTCCACCGGGTCGCTGGCTCAAACTTTGCACGAGCGGCTGGCGCGGCAGAACCGTACCGGCGCGAACGAAGACCGGCAGCACATCGGGAACGGGCGTTAGATCCAGCAGTTCCATATTCCGATCAGCGGCAGCTTGGCCTGATACAGCTGCGCCTGTCCAGTAGTCATACCATCCGCCGGCAGGCAAGCACGCCTTGTAGGTTGCCGGCGATTCTGGTTTGGGCGAGCCGGCCACAAGCAACTTCCCGCCAAGCGTAAATTGCATCGACGTGTCGCAATCGACCTTCAGGGTTTCAGGATAATCGTATAAAATGGGCCGCATGATCGGATCACCTGTTCTGCTGTTGGCCTCGGCGAGAGCATAAATGAACGGCATCAAGCGATATCGCTCCTCAACATAGCGGCGGCGGATTGCAAGATGTTCGGCGCCATGCACCCAGGGTTCGGCTCGCGGCGAGTCCTTTTGCGAATGATCGCGGAATATGGGCGCAAATGCTGCATATTGGAACCAGCGGGTCAGCAGTTCGGGGCTCGGCCCACCCGTGAAACCGCCAACGTCGGCACCAGCCCAGGAAAAGCCTGACAGCCCCAGATTGAGCGTCTGTGCGACTGAAAGCTTCAAATGATCCCAAGTCGAGCTGTTGTCTCCGGTCCAGGTTGCGGCATAGCGTTGGCCACCGGCGAAACTGGCCCTCGTCATGACGAATGCACGTTCGTCCGGGCGTAGCTTGCGCAAGCCGTCATAGGTGGCCCGGCTGTTTTCCATGCCGTAAATGTTGTGCACTTCGCGGTGCGAGGTTGTCCGCCTTTCAGTCCCGTCATCCTCTATCCGGTGCTGCACCGTCAGGGGCATTGTCTTCGTTGCGGATTCGAAAATTGCTGGCTCATTCATGTCGTTCCAGATGCCCGCGACACCGGCATCGGTCAGTTCTTTGAACATTCCACCCCACCAGTCGCGTGTCTGCTTGCGGGTGAAATCAGGGAAGGCAGAGGGGCCGGGCCAAACAGGCCCAACATAGACGGTACCATCTGCGGTCCTCAGAAAATGGTCGTCCGCGATGCCTTGATCATAGGGTTTGTAACCCTGGTTCGGAGCGGCGGCGATATGGAGGTCGGTGATTGCGACGGTCTTGATCCCCTGCGCATCAAGGTCTTCCAGCATCTTGCCGAATGTCGGGAATGTATCCTTGTTGACGGTAAACGGACGGTTGCGATCCTGAAAATCGATGTCTAGCCAGATCACATCGGTCGGGATATTTTCCTTGCGCAATCTGTCCGCCAGTTCGCGGACTTCGCCCTCGCTCATATAAGACCAGCGCGATTGCTGGTAGCCAAGCACCCAGCGCGGCAGCAGCGGCGCCTTTCCAGTCAAATCGGCATAGCGACGTACAACGTCAGCGACATTCGGTCCTGCGACGACATAATAGTCGATCGCTCCATCCTCAGCACCAAAGGCAATCACATCGTCCCGTCGTTGTCCGAAATCGAACCAGCTGCGGAAAGGATTATCGAGCAGCAAGCCATAGGCACCGCCCGCGCCGCCCGTAGAAATGTAGAAGGGTATCGATTTGTAAGTCGGGTCGTCGCTCACCTTGAATGCGTAAAAATCGGTATTCCAGTTGACGAAGCTCTTGCCTCGGCGATCAAGCGCGCCAGTCTTGTCGCCCATCCCGAAAATGCGTTCTGATACGCCGAGTTGCTTTTGCAATGTGAACCGGCTGCCCTCACTCGACAGCGGTGAGGCAGAATCTGCAACAATCAGATTTCCCGCCGAGTCATCAATGCGGATGGCGAGCGTTCCGGGGTCGATCGTGACCCTCATCTTCTCAGTGACCAGTGAAGCGGATCCGATCGTCGCCTTCGCTCGGGCCTGGCGCGTGGCGGCGGACACGACCCAGCTTTCGTCAGCGTTCGGCGCCTCTCCGTTGGAAATCCGGACGCGCAAAACGGTTGGTGACAGAGCAGACACCACAATGCTCCGATCCTGAGCAGTCACGACAAGATCCTGCGCCTGGATTGCGTTGGACAGGAATAGAGCAAGAATTCCCGCAATCGTTCGGAGTGCGCACGATCCCATCTTCGGATTCTCCTGTCATGTAACCGGTTACACAGACTCACTCTCTACGGTCAGGACTTGTTGACCGCAAGCAGTTGCATAGGATGGCGGCGATGGTTTCGGGGCCGATGCGATGTTGACAGAGGTTGAATATCTGAAATGCCGCGAAACGGCCTATGTCGACGCGCAGCGGCGGCGCACCGCCTCGACCACGCTTGTCACCAGCAATTCGTCGTCGAGCTCGGCAGGGGCGAGGTATCGGTTCGCTAGCTCGTCACCGCCCACGCGCCGATCCCTGCCTCATGCGGGGGGGAGGGAGGTGGGTTGGCACCGCTCTTTCGGTCCATTGGCACCCAAGGCCTGCGGCGTGAATCCACCAAATCGGCAATAACAAATTTCATTTGACTCTATGTAACCCCAGGGTTACATACGTAACCTACGGGTTACAAAGGAGCGTGTCATGAACAAATCTGATAGCAGCAAGGCGGAACGCATTATCAAGTGGCGCATCTTTGCGGTGACCGTCCTGTCGTTCGGGCTGATCGCCAGTTTCTACAACAGTTACAACATCACCCCGCAGACTTGGATTCAATGGGGGGTTTACCTGCATGGCATGCCGTTTGCGCTGATAATCCTCCTCGCTCTGGCCAATGGTCAGGAGCATCGCTGGAGCGACAGCCCGCGCATTCGTGACATGATCGGCGATGAAACCACGCGCGAGAACCGCCGCCGCGCACAAGGTTTCGGCTTTTGGGCGATGATTCCCATCACCCTTGGTGCCGCATATCTGGCCGATAGGATCGACATGCCCGGCCACAAGGCGGCATATCTGGTCGCTGTGCTGACACTGGCGGCGGCGGGTCTGCGCTTTGGTGCGTTGGAGCAAAAGGCGCTACGGGGGCTCGAATGAGCTACGCGCTTACCAACAGCCTGCGCGAGGCGCGGGGCGGGCTTGGCTGGACTCAGGCCGAGCTGGCCGAACGCGTGGGGGTCAGCCGCAAGACGATCAACACCGTCGAAAACGGGGTGTTCACCCCCTCTACCGCGTTGGCGCTCAAACTTGCACGCGCACTCGGCAAGCCAGTAGAGGCGCTATTTTCCCTCGTCGAATAGCGTGTCCCGCGTGCCCGCTGGTGGTTCCAGACGGAGACGAAACGGCGGCTCTGGCTCGGGGGAAGGCCACCCCCGTCAAGGGCTCTTTCTCTGCGCCTGAAATGACCTCTGCGGGGGTCGTCTGGTCGGCGCCATAGCGTGATCGCTCGGATTCGACCGCCGCTGGATTGCCACAATATATTGGATTTTATCGAAGAAAGCTGGAGCGGGCGAAGGGATTCGAACCCTCGACCCCAACCTTGGCAAGGTTAGGATCAGACGCTATCCTGTGCCTTTGTCGTTATAGCCGTTCCCAGTTCTCCGCCATTCCCTAAATATAAGCGTTTCTGAGGTTTATGGCTGTTAAATGGGTTTAAGACGGTTCCTAGTGGGGATTTAGTGGGGTAGACTTTTTGCCGATTTGGGGGTACAATAGTTGTATACCCCACTGGATTCCCCACTGCAAGAATCCTCTGCGGTCCTTTCACAAATTCAATTCAAAGGACGCGATAATGCTAAAGGTGCGAGGGCCAGTTGGCCGCCCAGGTCGCTATGCAAAGTTCGAAAAGTTCGAATCCAGCCTGCCGAAAAATATGGCAAAACGTCCTTCCTATTGTGATGGCATTGGCATCTTCAACGGCGCAAGCAGCACGACGGCTTGGGTTAAAATCAGGATGCCGCGTGGCGGAATATTCAAAGGCCGTACTATTCCGCTCGGCGGCTCGGTCGAGATTAAGATAGGTAAGCGGTCTTCGTGGGACTGGTCAGAATGGTTGGCTGAGCGTGATCGGCTTCAGGGTCTTGCTGATCGCGGAGAGCCGTTGGAAGCGGAAGAGGTCGAAACTTTCGCCACCTACGCAGAGAGTTGGTTGGAGCGGCGGAAGTCCACCTTGAAGGGCTACGGCATTGCAAAAGGACATATCAATTCAGCCTTCAATCCTGCGTTCGGGAAGAAGGCGTTGAATACTATCACGGTAAGCGACATCAACCGCTGGATCGGAACACAAAGGGCGACGCTCGCGCCTGCTACCGTCAAAAGGCAATTGGCCACCTTCAATGCCATCTTGAACGACGCAGTCCGAAGCGGATTTGTCGAGCACAATCCTTCGGACAGGGCTGACAGGGTCAAAGGCGCTGAGCCTAGGCAGCGATTTGTGACTGAAGTGGAATGGCAGCAGATACTGGCTACCGCCGACAGGATCGAAGCGGACCAAGAGGAAAACAAGGATCGCACTCCGCAGCAGATCAGGGGTTGGTTGCGACATTTCGTTGATTGGGCATACAATTCCGGTATGCGGCGCTCGGAAATCCTAAATCTGACATGGGACAGCGTACGAAAAATCGACAATGATCTTACGGCAATTGAGGTAACGACTACCAAATCTGGTAAGCCAAGATTCGTTACCTGCACAATCGGGATGAAATCCATCCTCACAGCCCTCGAAAACCTTAGCCGTGTTCCGGGTGACAACCGGCTATTCCCAGTATCTATGACGACCCTCAAGCGCTCTCTTACGCGCCTATGGAAGGAAACCGGCATACAGGATGTCAGACTGCATGATCTACGTAGAGCCCACGCCACAATCCTCACTAGACACAATATTGATGCCCGCACGATTGCAGGGAGGATCGGCCACACAGGAACAGGGATGCTTTCCAAGCATTATGCCGTGAACCTAGGGGATATGGAGGCGGCGAAAGTCTTTGGAATGCCACTTGTGTCAAATGGTCACACGATACAGAAACCCGACGCTTAGAACATGAGGGCAAACTCTATCAGGGTCTAGCGCTACAGGTCAAAAGCAGCGCTCAATCTGTGCGCCTCCTATTGCCCAAAGTGGAAAATAATTAGGGTGAATACCGCCTTAGAGGTGAACAAAGCCGACTGATACGATCAGCGCATTCTTAATTTTCCTTGACAAATTCGACATTTAGGCGTAATATAGTTGTAAGAAGTGAGGATTTGCTCGCTTCTTTTGCCCCCCAACATACCTGTCTTCCCCACGGGATGGAGTTGCCTCCTTCCTGTGTAGAAGCTCGTCCAAATAAGGAGAAGACCGTGGAAAACGGCCCCCAATTTTACACCGACAAAGAAATCGCGCGTGAGCTGAGAATGTCACCATCATGGGTGCGTGGACAGCGTCACAAACGCGCTCATGGCCTGGAACACTATCTCGACCTTGAGGCCCGGTATGTCGGATCTTGCCCCCGATATGTCCGGGAAGAGGTCGAAGCCTTCTTTGCGTCCATCAAGGGAGATGCTTGATGGATACCTTCGATAATCTGACAGCCAGCATTTCCGAGATTGATTCGCTGGAATTCAATCCCTCTCAAGTTGTGGCCAGCGGCCACAATAGGCTTCAGCAGGCGGTCAAGGCACTGGCGCCTCTGATAACGGCTACTGAGTCTGGTGAGGGTAACGCCACAGACGTCCAATGTAGCAGTTCCACACGGCAGAAAGGGACGGTTTTCGATGAAACGATCGACCTTCGCGATCCTGCGGGGCATCTGTTCATGATCAAAGTTATGGAAAAGCTCCAAATGCCGATTGGCCGAGGTCGTCGTGAGAATCCCGAGAACGCCTACAAACGACTACGCGCTGTGCTGGCTAACGGCATCCATTGCAGATACCACCGCGATCCCGCGTCTGTCTTTCACTACCGAAAAGACAATGCGTATGGGAACCGGACTACATGGCTGTCCGGCAGGAGGATCGGTCTAACCGTTGACCTTCTGGAGCAAGAGGGGCTCGTCACCCGAACGATTGGGTGGCGACATCACCTATCAACCTATGAAATCACCCCCAAGCTGATGGACATCGCGCGGGACTGCGGTGTTACGGTGGATTCGCTGACACTGCGATTGCCAGCCCACAAGTTGGTTCGCCTATATGGCCCAAAGCCAAAGCGACTATATCGTGGGCAAAGACGTAAAGCGAACCTCATCGATTTCTGGCCCACTCCTGAAACGGAACGGATGGTTGCTGAGCTTCAAGCCATGAATGAATTCCTGGTCCGGCAAGACATAGTCTTGGCATTGTCGCCGGAGGACGAACAGGGATGGACGGCACGACTGAACAAGGAGTACGAAAGCGACGAAATCGAGGATCGAGGCGGGGCGCTATTCCGCAAGCCAGAGTTGATCAAAACCGACCTATATCGGGTGTTCAACAACGGCTCCGACAGCGACTTCGAATCTTTCGATCAGGGTGGTCGATTATACGGCGGATTCTGGATCAATACGCCGAAGCATCTCCGGCCAAAGATCACTATCAACGGACAGCCAACCGTGGAACTGGATTACCCCGCCTACCACATCAACATGCTCTACAATGAGCGAGGACTGGATTGCGAGGGGTACGCCTATGACATGCCGGAAATCGTGGAGTACGAACGGAAACGGGGACTGAAACCCAGAACCTACAAGTCCTGCATCAAACAGTACACTCAAGCTATGGTGAATTGTAAGAAGGGGGGGCGTCCCAGCAGGATCAAGCTCAAAGAAGGCTCGGCTCCACTCCCTGATTTTGATCCGATCGAGATCATTCGCATGATCGAACGGAGGCACAGCCCAATCAAAGATGCATTTCGATCTAACGCCGGATTGAGACTTCAGCGAATAGACTCGGACATCGCAATGGAGGTCATAACAGCCGCAAAGGAGGAGGGTTGGGTCGCTCTGCCTGTGCACGATTCTTTCATCGCGACAGTTGACAATCAAGATAAGCTAAAAGCAATTATGGAGGAGTGTTATTGGAAGCGATTTAATTGTGGAATCTGCGTAGAGACACCATTGCTAGATTAGTCGGATAAAAAACACATCTCTCACATCCGAACCCATAGTAGGGAGCACATATTATCTCACATCCCGATCAAGTGCTTTCTTGTATAACTTTATCGCCGTCAGGTTTCACTAGTAACAAGAGCAGGTATTTTAAAGCGTTTTCACCGTTATTGGAAGATTCTGAATGTTCTATACCCAATCCGATCAAATTCCTCTGTATGGGCTTCCTAGAGGCTTCCAGAGGCATTTAATGCAATCCTGTAGTCCTTGGCGTACTACGGTTTAATGCAATTGATCTTTTTTGCTCCATTTCATCCTCTTTACACACCTTGACGCAGAGCGGGCATTACCCGTTACCTCAGGAAAAGCGTGGAAAGCGGGCGGGTCCGCTCCCGCTATTATAGGTTTGCGCTAGCTACACCGGAATCTTAGATTTCCCGCTCGCCGAGTCTTCACGGCGGACAAGCCATAGCCCGATAAACGCTCCAACGATTCCACCCGCCGAAGGAAGGCCACCGAGCCGCAGGGAATACGTCACATTACCGATATGCGCTCCCGAAAGACCGAGAGCAAAAGACCCACCGACTAAGAACAGCACCACTCCGAACATCGCGACTGCGGTCTCTGTCTTACGACTTGGGGCAATGCGCGCGCCAGTCCATACGAATGCGAGTGAAGCCGCCATTGGCCCTAATAGGCGCTCTGGCAATTCCGGATATGGCTCTACCAGACCGGAGCCAGTAAGTGTTTGATATAGAACTAGATGCAAGGGCAACGTTGAAAGAATCATAGCAATGATCGAGCCAGGCACGACCGCAAGCCATTGCAGGAACAATCGGACTGCCTTCCGCTCCCTTGCCATATTCCCTTACTCCCCATCATCCGATGCTTCCTCAGCATAAGATCTACAGCCTTCGATGAAGCTCCAACTTTTGCCCCCGCATTGGTTGGGGTCGGTGACGCCTTTTTCTTCGGCCCACGCGTATCCAGCCTCATGGCCGCTGCAATCGACGGTGCATCCTTGTCCGCCAAAGGCGCCGCGTGAGCCGTTCAAGGCATCCCGCCGTTCGTCAAATGCCTCGTATGTTTCGCCTGCAACTTCCTCACTCCCGATTGAAGCGGGTTGGTGCTTGGTGCAGCCTGACGCGGCAAACAGGAACAACGTGCCTGTGAATACTACGTAGAAGCGCCTGGGAAGACCGCTGAGCGCTGTTGCCGAATAGTTGGGCTTCTCTTCCACCTCGTTCAAAATAAAATTTCCCCTACCGCCCTCTACGGGCAAAATGAGATATAAATGCCCGTGGACTAAAAGTCATCATTCTTGGCCTAAGCTTTCCGATGGACGAGGAGAATATCCTTCGCACGTTGGGAAATCGGATCAGAGCGCAGCGCAAAAGCATTGGCCTGACGCAGGAGGCGCTTGCCTTGGTGTCGAATGTGGATCGGTCCTACTACGGCGCGGTTGAGCGTGGCGAGCGCAACGTCACTTTCTCGGTGCTTTGCCGCCTTTGTGTGGCGCTGCAATGCGATGTTGCGCTTTTGACGGTGGCGCTCCCTCCTGTTGAGTAACCACAGCCATCTATTTGTCGACGGAAACGAAGCGCGCTTGGTGGCGGAATCGTGTCTCATTTTCCGATATCCACGCTGAGAACTTTCCTATTACGCATTCACTTTGCTGCTAATTCGATTCTGATCTGGTGTTGAGTAGAACTGTGGCACTCACCGCCACAGTTCCAAGTCGGACTCAAACTTAATTGCATGACATGAATTCAATGTGCAGTGTAAGACACAGCGTTTGCGAGCAAGGGGGCGTCATTGGGCGGCGAAGCAAAATTTCGATCTGCAAATCCAGCTTGGGCCGACAAGATTGACACTGATCAAGCAATTTCGGTCGCGGACAGGGATAGTTTTTGGTCGGAATTGGATTTGTGCCCCGACAACGATGTCCTGTCCTGTTTTCAGAAGTGTTGCGCCTCTCGACAAATGGTCGGGAGGCCTGTCGTTCCATTGGTTGCTTCTGAAAAGCTGGGTTCCGCGCAACCAATCGAAAGTGTCAAGAACGATATTCTCACGCAAATTCCCTCGCAACATGTGTCCCCTGTGCCAGTGCCCACCAGGAGCAGGGTAACGCTAATTTTCGGCAGAGTTCTTGACGAACCGGATGAAGCCAAGGCGTTGGATGATTTTCATCGTGAGTTTCGGCTTTTCACAATTCGATACGTAAGATTTCCGAATTCAAGAATCTTCGCGTTCCGATCTGATGCGCCACCTACTTGCCCTACTTATGTTGATACGCCTGTGAGGATACTCGAGAGATTAGCAATTCCCGGTAGCGCGCCCCGTGATTGGTTGCTCCTTGCGTTTGCACCAGAGGACCCAGCTCTCGCCAAACGTCCCTCATGCTTTGAAGCCGGGGTTTTTCCTCAAAATATGGATGCTTTTTTGCCACAATCTGGAGAAGCGCGGACTGCGCCAGCTTCGGGTTTACCAGGCCTAAGAGAAGTTGTAATTCCGCCGCCAGCTTGTGGGCGAGTCACGCGACCGCCACGGAGGATCGTTTGAACCGTCAGCAATGGAAATTGGCTATCTTGGATTCGCTCCAGCACGAGGGTCGTATCGCTGGTCTGTCTGGAAAGTCGCGATTTGATGAGTTGCTGACTAAAGCTCATGCCGTCGTTGATGCGGGAGAAGCAGGTGAGCTTGTAGAGGCGATTATGTTGGCTGGTGCCGAAGGTTCAACTGAGCCTGCGGAGTGGTGGCTAGGGCTGTTGCTATTTCTGGACGGCTACAATTTTCAGTTGAGCACCAGCCTGAGAATGAGGGTGATATCCTTTGCGGAGAGTGAATGTTGTGTTGATCCAATTGCACGCGGCTACTTACTGAGAAATGTTGCCGACTTAGGATTGCCTCTCAGTTGGGATCGACTGGAGAACCAGGCCTTCTATTCCAAATTGCTCGACACCCAGCCCCTCCTCCTCGCTGACGCTTTAGTGAGATGTGGCGAAAATGACCGTGCAGCAGCGGCTCTGGAGAAGGCCAAGGCGATGCCCAGCATTCAGGGCTACCATTTTTCCGAAATGTATGAAGTGTGGCGAGATGCTGGGCTAGAGATCCCGCAAAGTCAGAGTGCTTATAACACTGACCTGGTGAAAAATTTTGGTGTTGTTACATACCAAATGGGTGTGGCGGCATGACAACTGACGTCGCGCCTAATCCAATATCACTTCCTTATCAAGAAATTCTTCCAAGGCTACTTTTAAGTATAAAGAATGCATTTCTGGATTTCTACTCAAAAGATAGCGACACAGGAATTGACTTAAAAGTTCTCCATTCGCAGATCAATTCACATTTTATATGGCTTGCCGATGAGAAAAGTCTTAAAGGTCATAGTTCTGCAAGGCATTTATTTGATGCAGTTCGACCTCTTAGACCACTCGCTTCCAAATCTGCAGATAAAAATTCAAAAGTTGATTTCCGAACTCGGATATCATCGTTAATCTATTCTAAAATTTGTTCAAAAGATCAGCGCTCATATCAAAACATTGAAGAGCGTCGTCCTCGGATGCCATCAATATTAAATATTGCGCTTGAATATTTAACGATACCAAACCTCCCAGCGTCGAGAGCTTACGCCCTCATGACGTTGAAATATTTTTTGTTCTCTGAATTAAAATATTTTCCACAGAATATTTTTTTAAAAAGCGGGCATGGCGGTCAACCATTTGGTGCAAAGCAAATAAGAGATGACATACTCGCAATAGAAACATATTTGCGACCAAGATTTGAGTCCCAAGGTGCAGACTTCATACCCCCAACCAAAGACTCTTCGATTGTTACAAAACATTATTTGGCAATGCTTGGCGTTTTAGATTGGAAGTTTGAGACATCTGACGGTCTTATTCGATATCTCGACTCATCCAACATCCTCCCATCTGGTCCAGTCACAGTTGTGGAGGGTGGAAGATCCATGCGTTTGAAGGCACACTTCGAGTTTGCAAGAGCCGGAGGATTGGAGAAGCTTCCGGATGCAGAAGAGATCGTCAATGGAATAATCGGACTGCCTCTGCCAATCCGTGGAGCAGACACAATCTTTCGTGGGGGGCTACGCTTCCCGGCGGAAGGCGGCTTAGTGATGGCGGTAAGCGGTGCCGCAGGCTCAGGCAAGACCGCTCTTTCACTTGCCATTGGAGCTTCTTTAGCGCCTTTTGGGATCAACACGCTTTTCCTCTCTGCTGAAGAGAAGCCGGCAGACCTTGTATCGCGAGCTGAAAGTCTAATCGCTGATGATATCTCGCGCCTAAGTTTCCACGTGCAGCGTAGAGGCGCTTGGTTGAAGATTGATCCAATTAATCGTGAGTTACCGCAAGCCGAGGAGCTTTTTCGTCAGTTAGCTCAGCGGCTTAGCGCTGACCCTCCATCGCCCGAGAATGTTGGGGTGCTGCGATCACCTTGCAATGCCGTCGTGGTTTTAGATGGGCTTCATGACCGCCTCTCTGATCCAGGAAGAGTCGACGGTATCGACAAGCTAAGATCGTTCGTCGAAACGTGCCGAACCATGAATGCGCTCGTTATACTTACGACCGGAACGCACTCGGACGCTCGGCAGAAGCTAGATTATCTGGTCGATATCTCGGTTCATCTAAGGCAAGAATCAAGTGGTGGCTCTATGTCACGGCCAGAGCGCTATATGGATCTCGTCAAGGCTAGGCATCAGTTTTGTTCTATCGGCACGCACTGTATGCAGGTATCTGGCTCCAAAGGATTTAGATTTACCCCACAAGCGAACTATCAAATTGATCGACAGTCAATTTACTCCACTGTATTGCACACAAAGGACAAATTTAAGCTACCTTTTTCTAATTTCTGTGAAATTAAGGCTCTGGAATTGAAGGAAGGTAACATTTCTAGTAAGAAAATTAGAAAGAAATTCACATCATTCGATGGAGAAGTAAGTAAAAAAGATTTTAGAATATTTAAAGACTCCAATATTTTTATTAATGGAGAAGGGTCTTCTAACAAAGCAGCTTTTGCACTTAAACTTGCTTTGGCTCCGACTTACAATGATGATGGAAAAATAGACAGTTGGAGCGAAAGAATATTAGTAGTTTCTTTCCTATATCCCGATAGTTACTATCGTCAGAAAATGAGAGATGTTGTACGGGCGGATCAGTTTGAACGAAATGTAAAAAGTAAAATGCGTTTACCACAGCTTTCCGTTATTCAACTATATCCGGGCACAATCGGCCCTGATACGTTGTTCAACAAGATTGTCTGGGAGATCGAAGCGGCGGAGTTGATGGGATGCCCATTCACATCGATTTTAATCGATGGGATTCACAACGTATTTCTCCAATTCCCTAGGATTGAAACGCACGGTCTCTTTTGGCCTCAGCTTTATAGTGTCTTAAGGACTCGAAAAATCAACATTATTACAACGCACACCGTTTTAAATCTCGGCATCGAGAATGAGAGAGATCGCAATTTTAAAATTGACGATCACAAATCTGACCCACTGAGGCAAGCACTTGTTCAGAAAACGGATTTTCGATTTGAAATTGACCCAGAGAGTGGCACCAAACACAGATGGAAGTTTAAGTTGGATATTTTGTCCGCTATCGACCAACCGGTGCCTGAATCCGGAAATTTGTTCTGGAGCAGAGAGCATTTGGTGTTCTACCGTGAACCTGAAGAAACTACGCTTGAAAAGAAAGATAGGGAAAACGAGACGGTGGCGGATACCTCCTCTGAACCATCAGAAGGACAGACTTTGCAATAGTGGAGCTGTGCTCTGATTGGGCAAGTTTCGCTTCAACCTCGTAATTGCGATGAAACAAAAGCTCCGATCAATTGAAATTTTTTCAGGCGCGGGAGGCCTGTGTGTGGGAGCAAGCCGAGCTGGTTTCAAGCCGCTTGGAGTGATTGACAACGACTCCTCCGTGTTGCGGCACCTTCGAGAGAATTCGGAAAGTGGGGTTCATCCATACTGCGACTGGCCCTTGTTCGACGTTGATGTGCGAAATGTGCGTTACAGCGATTTCGGTTCTGGTGTTGATTTGGTTGCTGGCGGCCCACCTTGTCAGCCATTCTCTTTGGGCGGGAAACACAAAGGCTCGGATGATCATAGAGATATGTTTGATGAAGCCGTCAGAGCCGTTCGCGAACTGCAACCCAGATCGTTCGTGTTTGAGAATGTTAAGGGACTTACACGTTCAACATTCTCGAGGTATTTCGCATATATCCTACTTCGACTTCGACACCCTGAAATTGTTCGAACAACGCGGCACGTTGAATGGACGGACCATCTCAATGCGCTCGAAAATCAGGAAACATCAGGCTCGGATGAGGGTTTACAATACAACGTGATTACGCGGGTTCTGAATGCTGCCGATTACGGTATTCCGCAGCGAAGAGAGCGTGTTTTCTTTGTTGGATTTCGCTCGGATTTGCATTTGAGGTGGCACTTTCCAGAACCAACCCATTCTCGCGATGCTCTGATTTGGAAGAAGTGGCGCGGCAAGCGACCTTATTGGGACGAGTTTTCGGTTGCCGCTAATGACCGCGAGGAGAACGTCAGAGAACTGGCAAGGGCTGCACGCTTGCTTGATGCACCAACTCAAAGGCCTTGGAAAACTGTGCGTCATGCATTGAATGATCTTCCCGACCCTCGAAATTTTAATGTTTTAGGCGCGAAGTTTCAAAATCATCTCTTTCGCGACGGCGCTCGCACATATGTTGGGCATACCGGTAGCCCACTCGACCTGCCTAGCAAGACTTTGAAAGCAGGCGTCCACGGAACGGCAGGCGGTGAAAACACGCTTAGAATGCCAGACGGCTCTGTTCGATATTTGACAGTAAGGGAAGCCGCACGCTTGCAGACATTTTCTGATGACACAATTTTTAATGGCAACTGGACTCAATCAATAAGGCATATCGGCAACGCCGTGCCATGCGATCTTGCAGAACTGATTTTCAAGTCGATCCGGCGTTCAATTCTGGCTCAAGATGAAACACGACATCGCGCACGCCATTGAGACCGCGCTCTCACATTGCTGTCAGGATGGTAGCGTTGGTTGGAACGTCTGATCTCAGCGTTTCAGCCATGCTTGAAATTTGAAGATTTGGTAGGCCAACGAGGTCGGTCGGCGTGGCCATTTGGTTCACCTGCATAAGCGACATTGAAGGCGCACAAACTGGGACAGGCTAGAAATTTTAAAATTTTTCCTAGCGTGAGAGGCGGAATTTCTAATCGCAAGGAAGGATCAGATTTTACCCCTTCCCCACCCCTTAGAGGGCATTGGCCGAGAACAGGGCAGCTCCGCAACGCAAAGCAAACCGGGCAAATTCGGGGTTTAGCAATCGAATATGTGGGGATATAGTGGGGCGTAGTGAGCTACCTCACTCGAATATACCACTAAGTCATTGAAGAAGCTGGAGCGGGCGAAGGGATTCGAACCCTCGACCCCAACCTTGGCAAGGTTGTGCTCTACCCCTGAGCTACGCCCGCTCTGGCGACTGGCCCCGAAGATGGCGGGGCGGGTGAGGCGCGGCTGTTAGCATCGGGTTTTGGGTTGGGCAAGCGCTGAATCGGGGTTGGCAAAAGCCGTCTGGGGTAACACGGGGGTAACACTGGGCGAATGTATTGCGTGGGTATTTGCGCCCGCCAGCAGCCGCTTGAGCCGCGCGCTCCCTCTTCCAATGAGCATTACAAAGTGGTCATCGAATGTTCGCTATACCTTTGGGTCGAATTGATTATGGCCGAGCTAACAGAAGCTTATCATTTTCATCGGGAGTTCGACATGCGTGTGATCGTCGGAGGTAAGTTTGAAAGTGCTCTGATCCACGAGTTGGATGGTATCAATCGGCCCGAGCGCAACGCTACCACACATCCCTACTATCTCGGATTGAATCGAAAGAATGACCGTTCGTTCTTTGAACGTCTCGCCACCTTTCTGGCGATTGCGGAGCAACTGATAGTCCCTGTTGCCGATTGGTCAGATGGACCTAAGATTCCTGATGGCGTTTCTGGAGAGTCTCTGGGTTTGAAAAGTCAAAGCGGTCAACACAACGAATGGGATGAGAAATCGAAGTCGTTTGTGAAATCTCTCCTTGAGAACGGCGTACTTTCAGACGATAGCTACCGCTATATCACGGAGCTCGACTTATCCGGCCATGACACAGAGGCGAAATCCAATATCTCCGCAGTGTTTGAGGACCATAAAAATTATATAGCTGAGCACTATTTGTGCCGATTGATTTTACAAATTCGCGAGGCTGGTGACCAGAACACGCTTCTAGTCTTGGATGAGCGGGATATTGGGCTGATCACAGAAATTAGGAATTACATCGTTAACAGCGGAAACCATCCTGACTTTGCGTTCCCAGACCTGGATGGAAAGGTTATTCTGGGACATGAGTTCGCAGGCGGTCTGCTCAACTTTGCTCCCCGTGACGCGAAGAGCGCCGTCGCAATTCGCTCCGACGCCGATATCCAGGAATATGCCAAAAACGTAAGGAAGCATGTTCAGAACTGCACAACGATTGAAGCAGAACGAGCTCTCGTTTCGGCGATGAGGGAAACCTACCAGTCTGTCAAAAGGCGACGCAAAATTGAGAAGGTGTTCGAGGTCGTAAGTTGGGTTGTGAAGCCGCTGCATTATGTTCCAGGGGTGGATGCGGGCCTAACGATAGCCGAGGATTTGAAAGACGTCGTCATGAAGGCGGTCGACGAAGATGCGAGCTTTCGCGAATGGCACTTGTTGGCGGTCCGCGCGACGCAGATCAATCTCGAAGATTACTTGAGCCGCAAGCAAAATTTGTGACATTCAAGCAGCCTAATGAGCAACTCAATCTGAGTGCCTGTTGGTGATGACCCGAATGCCTTTGTTGGCCGTTAGTGGGAAATTCGTTTAGAGTCCCCCTTCGAGGAGGAACCCCTCCGACTTCAGTCGGATACTGGCTTCAGCCATTGACGGTGGGGATAGTCTGTATCCTCGGAAGAAATGGAACAGCCCGAAGGGTATAAGTTCCATTTCTTCCGAGGATACAGACTATGGCATATTCGACGGGCTGTCACACGACCTATCATCATCGCTATCACATTGTCTGGGCACCGAAATACCGGTTCAAGGTGCTTCAGGGCGAAGTGCGGCTGCGTGTGCGCGAAATCATCCGGCAGGTCTGTGCCGAACTCGGGGTCAAGATCATCAATGGCGTCCTGTCATCGGATCATGTCCATATGTTCGTCGAAATCCCGCCACACGTCTCGGTCTCCGACTTCGTCCGTCGCGCCAAAGGCCGGTCATCGCGCAAAATCCAGCAGGAGTTCGAACATATCCGCAAACGCTATTGGGGACAGCGCTTCTGGGGCCGAGGCTTCTTCTCAACCACTTCGGGCAACATCACCGACGACGTCATCATCAGCTATCTCGACAAACACACCAAGCCCATCGAAAAAGGCTTCAGCCCATCCTAATGATCCTACCGGCGTCAGCCGGTCTGTCATTCAGAATGTCCGCACCCTCTAACTCCACAAGGGCGTGAGCCTCAAATCCTTGCCCGGATGAAGGCGCTGTGCGAGGAGGTAAGTCTACTAGCCCCGACGTGTTGGGTCGGGACCTCGGTCGAGCGCGGACAACAGCGCACTATAATATCCAAGGATGAAGCGCGGTTGACTCGCACCGTCAGAATCGCATCACCGGTAGCGCCAAGGCGGACGACGGTGATGTCGGCCGGTAAGGTCAAAAAGGTCGACGACAAGGTTTCGCAAACGGCGTCCGTCATCGTTTACCTTGAAGTGATTGGCTTGCGTTCAGGCGACCGATAAGCAGGCAGCAATTTTGCGCCTAATATCCGCAGCAATTCACGGCTGACCGAATGCACTAAAGCCAGCCTTTTGTCGGCTGTCATGAGACCATTAAAGTAGGTTCCGTAGACGCTTATCATGGCGTCGATATAGTCATTGCGAACCTTTTCCGGCCGCATGTTGATCTGGCCGCCCGTTCTCACCCATTCCAAAAACGAGCACGTCTGGGCGAGCCCCACGCGAAACAAGAAACTGCCTAAATACTTCTTGCCTTCGTGGTTTTCCGGGCGGGCTTCAGCCTGCTGTCTATAGGCCTCCGCGATTGAAACCGCGATTGAAACGATACGCGCGATAGTCCCTTCGTGAACAGGGAGGACCTTGCCCCTAATGATCGCGATGTCTTCCTTTGTCAGACCCTTCAGTGCCATCTCGTGTTGGCCGATGATGTCGCGCGATTGATCGGTCAGCGTTTGCATTCGCTCGCTCGCCAGCGTCCCTCTCCACTGCAGACCCTCTTCAATAAAGAGGTTTCCCTGCTTCGCACTTTCGACTTCGGCTATGAACTGCGGAAACCGCGTAGTGTGCTTACGCCAAATGAGCCGATCAGCCATTTGCGGACCAACGCGCGTTTGCATACACATGCCGGTGTTCTTCAGAACGATCACTTGTCTTGGAAAGCGCGATAGAACACCCAGGCTCTTGTAGATGCTCGCCCGGGTCTCGCCTTTATAAGCTTCCATCATAAACCAATCGGTGACCACTGCGCGGTTGGATCGAGCCGCCGCCAAGAATTTGGCTAGCTCGTCGGATTGAGCGCGGTTGCTGTCGATCACTACTTTCATCGACAACTCCGATTATACCTGCTCGATCATTCGAGCCGAGCACAATTCAACTAAGAGGCTCAACCTCTTTGATAAACTGCCGTAATGGGTCCGATGAGCGTTAACAGATTGTATCGCTCAAAGCCAAAATAGTGAACTTGAGTCACTAATACCGCCCGCCAGAGCAAGGGTGATATAGTTCGCTACAATGCCAGCGCCAAGGCCGTGATTGGATCAGATTGACGTTCGAAATTGGCTAGCTAGGCCAATGGTTGCAGAACAATAGCGGAACATATAAGTAGGATGCTCTGCCGATTCGGCTCAGCACATTGTGGGAAATAGGACATGCAACAGGACTTGAGCATGAGGGAAGCCGCGCGCGTAATTTACGACAAGGTCTATCCCGGAGAGGAATGGACGCCCGTTCCGTTCGAGGAAGCGGAGCGCCATCGCACCGTCCATTATCGCAACGCCGTCGACGCCGCCTTGGGCGCGCGGGCCTTCCTGACAAGCGAGACAACACACCAGCTTGCATTGGAACTGTCATGACTTTCGATGAAATGCGCCGGGCGCTCGGCCTTGGTGTTGACGGCGCCTAACCGTGAAGGTCAGGATTACGGACAAGGAACTCGCTCGGGCGGTTCGCATCGGATTGGCGGTCACGGGAAAGCGCGGGCAGAGCCGTGACCCGGACGTCAGCGTCATGAGGCAATTCTCGCGGTACGACATCTTCCGGACGGCAAGCGACGACGAACAGGTATCGCACAACGTGCCTGCCTTCCCGGACGATTATGGCGTTGAACGGGCGCCGGAGGAATTCGAGCGCGAGACCAAAGCCAGGGCCGAGCTGCGGAACAGTTTCGACTGGCCGCTCAAGGTGAAGGCCGGGGGATGACCCTAATATTCTCACACGTAAATCCCGACACGGGATTGTTCGCATTGTCCGACATCCTGGCATCGAGGCCCACACAAGCGGATCCTGCACCGATCTCCATCCCGTTCCGGCAGGAGCCGCTGAAGCATGCTAATGCAGGATATTCGCTGGCTGGAACTATCCAAAAATCGGTAATCTTTGGCCGGACACTGGTGCTCTTCGCCGGCACGGTCGTAGTCGCAAGAGCCGTAATTGAACACATTCGTTCGGCCAGCGACGAAGGGCAAAACGAAATCGATCTGCTGGAATTGCTCGATGCGTCCGGGCTTTCCGCCAAAGAGTTGGATGCGGTTTCGCTAATTTACCATTATACACCGCCGGGTCCGCAGCTGCACCGCACGCAATGGAATTGCGAGAAAATCGAAATGCCTGGCGCGGATGAGCTTTTCGGCGCTGGCACAGGCGTCTGGAATTTCTTCGAGAATCACCAGTCCACGTCGAGCGCCGATCGGCCGGATCATGAACGCGTCCTTGCCTCGCTTCTTGCAAGGCTGTCTGCTCATCCGCTTTATGAAGCCAATAACAGGGAAAGTCTCGATCATCTGTATGGAGGCTGGTTCGAATTGGCCCATCGCGACGATGCCACCTTCACCAAGGTGCCCTATGCGGTGAGATTTTGGGCCAGGCAGGGAGGCGTGTTGTTCTCAGGCGGCCCGATCCACTTCGCATGGTATCGAGACAACACACTCACCGTCTCCCGCTTCCAATTCGTCGAGGAAAATGGCGTCCGGTCGCTAAAGCAAGACCTCGACATCGTCCCCGACTTTCTCGGCCGGGACAGGGGTGGCCCTCCGAAAGCAGCGATCCGGCCCTATTTTTTCATCCATATTGTCCACGACCTCGATGAGCAGGATGCGGTCCATACGCTGATCGACCACCAGATAGAGTCGGAAGGCATGATCCTTGAAGTCTCCCCGAAGGGGGTGCGAGTGGCTGAGACGCACGAGTTGAGGAAGAGACTACTCGATCTGGGATCACGCGATGCAGCGCAAACTTTGAGCCGAAAGTATGATTGAGATTGGGCCATGGCTGCCATCGCACTCTGCGCCGGTTTGCGGAACAGTTTCGACTGGCCGCTCAAGGTGAAGGCCGGGGGATGATCGATGCCGGTGCGCGATCTGGTCAATCCAGTTTCAACGCTGTTCGATGCGGCGTCCCGGCACGAGTCGATCAGGATGGATTGCCCGGAGTGCAGACACATCTCGATCTTTCACGCCGCCGGCCTGTGGCATCTGTTCTCCCGCAAATCCTGGGATGACGGCCTGAGAGATGTGTCGAAGCACTTCTACTGCCGGGTCTGCCTGAAGAGGGGAGAGAAAGTCGTGCGGCCTAGGGTGATGACATGCCCCGACGAGCCAACGATTCACCTGCCGTTGCCGAGCAACACGGAGTGGAAAAACGCGATCAGCCGGCGGCGGTGACTGTCCGAAATGGCGTCATGACTCCATTCAAACCAGTTGCGAAACGTGTATAATCCTGTCAAACTGTATGTTTGGCCGGGGGATACTAAGAATTGGCAAGTTAAGCGAGGGGGGCTAGATGGACGCGTTTACGCAGATTAGGTCATGGCTTGTCGACGAGGGTAGCGCGCGAGGCAACAATTCCGAGATTCCAATTATTGGGGCGGCCATTTGTTCAGCGATATTGCGAGAGGCCTCCGATGAGGGCAGGCGGGTAACAACTGGCCAACAATCCCGGAGCGACGCAGACCTCCTCACCAGTGCTCTTAATCGCGTGAAAAACGGCTATGCCTCCGCGGTGACCGATGCGGAACGAATTGTAGAGCTTCAATCGACCATACTACTTGAGGACCGCATTTCAAACGCATTGGGATCGGCGGAGGCACAGCGCAAGTCGAGCGAACACCCGATCCGATTTGCCCTCTGGACCGGCGTAGCTGCGAACTTTCTATGGCTGCTTGTTAGCTTTATTATAGTGGTCGCCGCATATCTCATAAATTACGGCCGTACCGTTGATGATCTCATTCGTAATGGCTTCTAACGAAGGGTAGCGGAAATGTTTGGAACCTATGAAGACAATTGGCGATATTCTCAAGGTGATATAGACGCAGGCACCAAAGTAAAACAGTTTCGTGATTCACAGATCCTTGATCTTATTATTAAGAACCAACGCGTTACTAGAAACGTAAAGTTACTTTGGAAAAGACATGTGTTTAAAAATGTCGTTCATCGCGAAAAATACGGAGAGAGATTCCAGTTTGTAATAGATCTGAATCAGGTTGTGGGCATCCACTACAAGCATATTCGTGGATATATCCTCTGGAGGGACTGGTTCGAGCTACTTGAGACGCCACGTGGCGGTACGCATTTATCGCGCGTAAACCGCGAGATTGTTGCAACGGTGCTAAACGGTAGCCCTGTCTATCGGGTTCCCGGTCAATCGATCACTCCAAGTTTGGCCGCCAAGTATCCCGAGGCATTTGGGGGTGAACTGGTTTCGATTGAAGATATAATTTCCTGAAACTTGTCGCCTCGACCGACGAACCTTCCCAACAGGTTGCGATTGAATAGAACGGGTTCAGCTCTAGAGCCATTGACGGTCTGGAATTGACGACGGCTACGGACGGTCAGAGAGGAAATGCTGTGTCACTTACTGTTATTGAGGCGGAAGTCAGGCGTTTTCTTTTGGATCCGTCTCCCGAGGTTCTATGCATCACGGGCAAGTGGGGTGTCGGTAAAACCTATGGTTGGCGCACGTACCTGCGCGCGGCAAAAGAGAATGGAGCGCTCGGGCTCCAGAGATACGCCTATGTGTCACTGTTCGGCCTCAACAGGCTCGATGACGTTCGTTACGCGATCTTCGAAAATACAGTTTCAGGGAAAAATATCGGACGAGACCCCGATGCGGTGACGCTTGGCGAGCTGATTCGCGATCGCGATACAGGCCGCAAGCTGAAGCCAATCGTCGAAATGGCGGCCGCATTTTTCAACCGCACGGCGTTGGCCGAACTCCTAGCCAAGTCGGCATTTCTGACTATCCGCGAACAGCTAATTTGCCTCGACGACCTCGAGCGAGCCGGTAACGGCCTCAACACCCGCGACATTCTGGGTCTTGCCTCGCTGCTCAAGGAGGAGCGCCAGTGCAAGGTCGTGCTCCTGCTCAATGATGAAAAACTTGACGATAAAGATGAGTTTAAACGCCAGATCGAAAAGGTTGCGGACATTTCGTTCCGCTTCGACCCAACGCCGGACGAGGCCGCCGCAATCGCATTTGCAGACGACCCTAAAATGGCCGACCTTATAAGACCTCGCACCCTAGAACTCGGCATCACAAATATCCGCGTCATGAAGAAAATTGAACGGCTCGCAGGCCGTTTGGTAGATCTACTCCAGTCTTATGATGCAGAGATCGTCAGCAATGGAGTGACCACCTTGGTGCTTGCGAGCTGGGCCGTGCAGCAGCCTGGTCTCGCTCCGTCACTCGAGTTCCTGCGCAACTACAACAGCATCGCGTTCGGATTGCGCGCTGGCAAGGAAACGCTCGATAGCGAAGCCGCGCGCTGCCGTTCGACCATCGCCAACTATCCTTTCATGTACGCCAACGACCTGGACAGGGAAATCATCGATGGCGCGGAGGTGGGGTATTTCCGCGAAGCTGCAATCAAGCGCGCTGCCGACCAGATCGTCGCCGAGCGCAGCAAGTATTCACGCGACAACGACTTCGCACGCGTTTGGAGCGAGCTCTATCACGGCTCACTTGCGACCGACGACGATGGATTCCTTGACGCCCTCCACGCGAGCGCAATCAAGGACGCGGCGGCTATCACCCCTCTCAATATCAACGGTGCAATCCACTTGTTGCGCGAATTCGGTCGTTCCAATCAGGCCGAGCAGGTGATCGCCTCCTATATGGCGGCACACGATGACGAGCGGTTCGAATTTTTCGACATCAGCAGCCACCATTTCAGCAGTGATGACAAGCTCGACACGGAGCTGCGCGATGCGTTCGCCGCGCGCAAGGAGTCGTTTGCTGATTCGCGCGATCCGCTAGCTGTGCTGCGCGAGATCGGCGAACGGCGTGGCTGGGACGATTCTGACGTTGCGCTTTTGTCAAAGCAGACCGCCGAAGACTTTGAACGAATGTTTGAAGCACTCCGGGGCGAAGACATGAAATCGTCTATCCGGATGGTCCGCGCAATCGGACAGGGCCAGTATGCCGAAAGCGATGTGATCGAAAAGGCCTCGCTTGATGCCCTGCGGCGGATTGCCGCTAAATCGCCGATTCGAGCACGAAAGATACAGAATCTGGGGATCGAGATCGGGCCGGTTCCGGCACCGGTCGGGGGAGCGTCAATCGATCCAGCTGCCGGCTCACATGAAGATGTCTAGAAAGAGCGGTTAGAATTTGCACGCAGATTGACTCCGCAGCACGGAGTCCCAATCATTCCGCTCATGTGCAACCACTACCGCCTGGACGCCCGCGACATTCAGATGTTCAAGGACTGGGAGGATATTGGCCTGCCGCCGGTCCATCTGGATATGCAGACCGACGTGTGGCCAAAACGCCCAGGCCTCGTCGCCCGGATCGAGTGCGGCGCCAAGATGCTGGACGTGATGAACTGGGGCGTTCCGACGACCGTGCCAGGCAAACGCCCAGGATCGAAGCTGACGAAACACGTTACCAACGTCCGCAATCTGACGAGCCCGTTCTGGAAGTCGATGCTGGCCAATCCCGACCGGCGCTGCCTCGTGCCATTCAACCGCTTTGCCGAGCCCAAGCCGGGCAAGGATCCGGAGACCGGCAGGCCGGCCGAATACTGGTTCACGGTCAATTACGCGCCTGTTTCGGCATTCGCCGGGATCTGGCGGCCGTCGGAGGCAGGCAATGTCTTTGCTTTCCTGACCTGCGAGCCGAACCCGCTGGTCGCGCCGCTGCATCCCAAGGCTATGCCCGTAATCCTGCATCCGCAAGATTACGATCGGTGGCTGATAGGATCGCTCGACGAGGCATGCGCTTTGGCAACACCGTTACCATCTCAACTGATGACCGTTTCCTGAACTCGAACCCGGTCGAAATCGATGATCACCAAAAATGATATCCGAGTTGCTCTGGATGCGGCTGACATCGAATTTAGATGGTGCTGGGACGTGGTGACGTCCATGCACTCACTCGACGCAGGGAATAGGGAAGGCATTCCGCAATTTCAGATTCGTCTGCTTGACGCCTTGGCCGCGCTGGAAAGGATTTACCGAGTCCTTAAACAGGAAGAAAGGCGGAATGTGGCGCGAAAAGCGCACCTAAATTCAACCTGGTTCAGGCGACGCATGTCGACAAGCGCATCCTACAGGGAAATCATCATTCGAGCGCTCGAAATCGGGCGAGCAATTGGCGATGGTTTCGCGTGGTTTTTCTATGAGCGCGACCGTGATTTGATTCTGCAACACAGCAAGCTTCAGCGACAAAAGTTGCTGCCGCCAGATCTCGGTGGGATTGGCGAACGTCTGGTTTTAGAATCGATGCAGGTCACCGATCAGCACCTCCTCATATATCACGGAACCACAAGCTTTCTCCGGCTCGCGGATGTTTCTATTGTCGATCTGAAAACACTGAGAGTCGTAGGGTTGGGCGAGATCAAAACCGCCCGCATCGACGATGAAACTGTCAATGTTAGCATCTCTATCATCGGCAATAGTCGCCAAGATTTACCGCGCTTCAAGGTGAAAAAGGCACCTGCAGGGTCGGCGCACAAACCGGTTCCCCCAATATCTGAATCGATGAGCGCGCGTGGCGTGCGTCAGCTCGCAACCCTGAAGAAAGCCTTCAAGAGCGCCCGCGAACCGAACGGTGACAAAAGAATCGCGGAACATTCCCAATTTCACTACGATGCGCTTGAAGACATCGTAACAAGATGCGGTACGAAATCGATCTCGTTCGCACTCGCTGGCAGATCAATGGCAATCGGTGCATTGCGGCTTGGAAATTCAATTTCGCTCGGAGCGCGCTTCTTCGACAACCAAACTCGGCGAATCGATCGTACCGTTAAGGGCAGCGAACAATGGGCACTAAAGATCCTCGCGAAAGGTTTACCACACAATGCGCTATCGATTGGCTCGTTGTTTGCAGAACCCGGAAGTCTCGCTTTGAGGGCGAACAATATCCCGATCGCTCTCTGGCCGATACCCGTCGACGTCATAAGAGACGTGCTGTTCGGTCACGTGCTCGTCGTAACATTTTTCAATCCCGGACATCTTGCACAGGAATTGGAAACTAGAGGGTTCAAAGTAAAAATTGGCTCAAATGGCAGGCTTAAGAGCGCCGTTCGGCATGACGGTGGAAAGATCGTGGAGCTGGAACACCTCGACTATTTTGTTGAAATGATTCGATCGTCCCTGATGTCCGAGGGAAGCGTTATTTCAATGATCGATCAACTGATCGAGATGACCATTTCAACGCACGGCCACACTTCGGCTAGAATTGAGCTTCAACCGCGGATCCATCGCTTCGGCCCAAAGCCGAACGAGCAGTAGACGATGCACGACAAGAAATGCCTGATATTCGTCGCATCGATCTCGATCTTTCACTCCGTCGCGGTAGCAAAGGCCAGTGGTATTATGCTGTCATCGAGTGCCACCCTCGCGGTGATACGCTTCGTCATGGACGGCGACATCCGTTCTCGAGCCGAGAAGGGAGACGCGTATGCTGGTTCAGTCCCCTCTAAGGTGACCCCTGAATCTGACCATTTTGCAATATTCTTCGCAAGTCGTATCCAGTAATTGGAATTGTCTATCCCCCCCTGCCGCCATTCGTTTGAATGGTTCAAGTTCGCTTTGGTCTACACTATAGGCCGTGCCGAATACCGTAACATCTTCCGCCAAAGGGCTATCAAAGAGGGCGGATATATTGACGGGGTCGAAAGCAAAGCCGAGTACGATGATTTGTTCGGCATTGGCAATTTGGGCTCGAGCTAACTCGAGCGTTTCGGCAGTAGCTCCCTCGGTGAAGGTTCGCAAATTGCTCGCTGCGGAGAGCATGTGACCTGCGTCTGCGCCGTAGGGCACACCTTCAGCAACCGGTGTCGGAAAATCACCAAGGCTTCCATAAACGTGTGTGATAGGAACTCTGGAGGCTGTTTCATGAGCCGTGGCTGTCGGAAGACTCATCACATGCTCAAAAGCGAGTTGTAAATAGCGCTCAATGCAGCGGTCATAATTAAAGGTTATGAATGACACATCGCGCAGGACTTCAGCATGATCGTCTGGCTTCACTCCCTCGTGTAGAATTGAAAACGTAGAATGAAGCCAGCTCTTTCTGCTCGCTGTGAGCAGAAGGTGTGCAGCTTTCCAGTCTGTGGCTTCACGTTCGCCAAGGGTTGATTTTTCTTCAGCTTCGAGGAGGCGATGAGCGATCGCACACTTACCGAGAAATACAGTAAGTTCGTGGGCTCTCCTACTATCCAGGAAGCGATCAATGGACCGCGCCGCCACCATGCCTCCAGCGACATCCCGCGCTGCTGCGCCATAGTCCCCCTCTTTGCCAGAGTTAATTGCCTGGCTTATGATTCCTTCGCGGCTGGGCCCAGCTAATTCGGACACCAACTGTTCGCGAATAGATTCGACGAGCTTTGCGCCCAATGGTAGCTTGAAGTCTGCGCTGGCACCGGCGCCAACTATGAACACGGTTCGTTTCAATTAGTTTCCCCCGACTGGAGTTTGGCAGCGTCGGCCATCAATTGCGACCGATCAGGGGAAGTTGGCCGAGTTCGGTCAGTCGCCAAGCCTTATAGCCTCGAGTTCGGCCATCGCGTCAACTCCGACAGCCCGCGCTACGTCGATGTATTCAATGATGTCTAATCGGCGTTCACCCAACTCGTAACGCGAAACGAATTGCTGGGGCTTTCTTAATCTTGTTGCCAAAACAACCTGGCTAATGGCGGCAGCCTTCCTAGCCGCAACCAACCGGTCAATAAGGCGCCTATACCGCTCGTCATGAATGCCCTTCGGCAAGTGCGCCACCTACAACAGAATGATGTAGGCTGATTGCGCATCGGCTTGTTGTTACACAAAATTGATGTATCGAATGTAGGGTAGAAGCGGTGGAGGTTGTCGAGGTGACTATTACCAACCCGGGATTGTTGCTCTCCCTGATTGCAAGTGTGTCACTGGCCGCGTGTTCTTCGGAACCGTCAGCCACGATGGATCAATGGTCACTTACTCGGGACAAGGACGGAAAGGCGTATCAGTTCGCGGCACATGCCAGACTGCAGAACGGTCAAGCTGGTTGGTTTGGGCCTCGTCTGTGGCTTACCGACGAGCGCGGATGCCTAGCCGCCTACAGTTTGCCCAACATTTATCCCGTGGGAGCGCCCGAACCATCAGATGTCCGAGGGAACTTTTCTGGTCGGATCGAGACCCCCTGGAAGGTGGCCCAAGCGGAGCTAAATCTTGTGCATGGCCTGCCTACGGGCGGCGAAACCGTGATGTACAGCGACACGAAAATCATCGACCCAACTCTGAAACATCCTGATGCGTCGACGAGCTTGTGCGATACCCCGCGCCGTCCCACCAAAGCGGAGCTTCGCGAAAAGGCAAAGACAGACCCAGTGGGCGCGGACTCCGAAGCAATCGACAACATGTCCCAGAACGAAGTGGTAGCGACCGCCATTAACAGCGCGGGGTTTTTGTGCGCGCGAGTGACTGACATGTATCCAAGCGGCGGAATGATTATGGTGACGTGCGTCGAGTATCGTAACGGATCGGGGCGCGTGAAATACCGCGTTGACCCGAACGCTGGAAGGGTGGAGCAACTTGATTAGGTCGCGGCTGCAGTTGTTTATGCGTCGCGCGACCACGTCGGGAAGGGACGGAAATTAGCGTTCTCGCAATCTTCGTAACCTTCGTGGCAGCATGCTTGGCTCTACTCGCGTTTCTCGGGCGCGGGCGGTGGGCGGCGGAACAAGTCCGTGTAGAGGAACGTCTGCAGGCTTACACGCTCAGGATCGCCCTATTCCAACAGCAGGTGACAGAATTTGAAGAAGAGGTTCGACCGACGTGGCCGTTCTGGCACGTAAGCGGCGGAGAACGCGGTAGACAGTATCTCATGTTGAGTCATGATCGTCGAAGATTGCGCGTTATTGAGCTACGTCAAGGCAACGAATTGATCGTCAAAAGCGATATGCCTGTGGATATCGCAACCGTTGTGTCGGTGGAGCTTGAGCAAGATAGCGTAACCGTCTTGAAAATGGAAACGACGTCCGTGACGAAGAAATCAGGCGTAATCGGGCGGGCAGCAATAGGTGGCGCGCTATTCGGCGGAGTTGGAGCAATTGTCGGCGCAACTTCTGCAGGTTCCAAAACAATTGGGTCGTCAACCGGGCGAAGCCATACCACGAAAGGTCCCGTGATGCTCGTCGTCGGAACGACCGATCTACACGTCCCCGTATTCAAGATTCGAATGAACAGTATGACGGACGGGGAGGAATGGTTGCATCGCATCCGAGGCAGCATTGCCCCTTTTTAGTCAAGCGTTCTCAAACGAGGTACACATCGGAAATTCGAAAAATTTTTCTCGACCCGCTCACCGACGCGCAGCCTGACCCCACCCGGTATACCCTCCTAAGGTACCATAGGCCCGGCCCCAAAAACCTTCGCGGTCAGGACTACGATCACTTTCAATTCTCTACTCTCGTGGCATCGAATTCGAACCATGAACAAGAGATTGGAGCGATTATCATGACCACAACAAATGCGGCCCAACATTCCGTCCGGCCGGGCGCCCGTCGCCAATTGCTAATCCGGAAAGCAGCCAAACAGGCCGAAGACTCCACGCAATCGGGCGAACCGTTGGAGGCGAGTTTTCCAGATGCCAGCGATGTCCTATCATCGGCCACTGCATCGCCGGACGTGCCGAAGAGCGAAAGCATTGCCGCCTCGCCACCAACCATTGGCACTCCGGCCGCCGCATGGTCTGACACTGACGAGGCCATTCTCAAAACTCTAATGGCAAGGCGCAAAGCGGCGGGTTACCTCACACGTGGCCGCGACGTCAGCGCACAAGTCATCCAACCGGGCGCAATCAAACCAAATCCTGACACCATCGTTGCGGTGATCGTAGGGCTGGTGAGCGCGAAGGGCACAGTCAGCCGGGCAACCTTGATCGATGCCATGGCGGGTGCCGCCTTCCCGCATCCCAAGGCTCAGCCAAGTGATAGATCATGGTGCCAAGGATATGTTGCCGGTGCCATCCGCAACGGGTTTTTGGCGGTGGCGGGTGAAGGCTCTGACCAGAAGGGCGAAGGCTCTATAGCCCGCGCGGCGCAAAGCTGATGCAGATCATTTCATATTTGCGCGTGTCCACCGCGCGGCAAGGTGCATCGGGTTTGGGGCTGGAAGCACAACGGGCGGCGGTGGCGCAGTTCATCGTCGCCGGTGGTCACACACTGGTGACTGAGTATGTTGAGGTTGAGTCTGGAGCAAAGGCCGCGAGGCCTCAACTCACCGCTGCATTGGCCTCATGCCGACTGCACCGGGCAACTCTAGTAATTGCCAAACTTGATCGGCTTGCACGCAACGTCGCCTTCATCGCTAACCTGATGGACGGGGGTGTGGAGTTTGTGGCCTGCGACATGCCGCATGCGAACCGACTGACCCTGCATCTGTTGGCGGCGATTGCCGAGCATGAGCGCGAAATGATCAGCCAACGCACCAAGGCCGCCCTGCAAGCGGCTAAGGCGCGCGGGGTTAAGCTGGGCAACCCCAATGGGGCGGCGGTGCTTTTGGGCGGCTGTAGAGCAGCGGCGGGGCGCAGTGCCGCCATGCGCAAGGCCAATGCGGCGCGGCATGCGGTGGCGGTAGAAAGCATGATGACAGGCTTGAGGGGGGCGGGCGCTATTGGCCATAGGGAAATGGCTAGGGTCTTGAACGAGCGCTCAGTGCCAGCGCCGTCAGGCGGAATTTGGTACCAACAACAGGTCGCCCGCACGTTAAAACGCTTGGAGGCTGGCGATGGCATGCCCGCGTGATCGCCGGCCGAAGGTGCAACGGCCTCATTGGATAATGTTCGTGATCACCGGATATGCAATCTTGTGGATGATCTACGGTTGAGCGCGTCAACATCCCACGGATAAGCGGGCCGCCGCAGAACTTCGTGCATCAGCACGAATTCTTAACCAGCTCCTTCCTTCGGGGGAGTGCGAAACCCCGCAGTGATCCAGCGTAAGGAATAAAATAACAGAAACAGCGCGAACGGCCCGCCCACCCAGCACCATATTATCCAAGACTGCACATTCTGCTTCCAGTAAGTATTGAAATAGTGCGGCGCCTTGTCTCGCAGCATGTATCGGTCCACGAAACTCCCCGGTCCCGCCAAATTGCAATCGCTTAGGCTCTGACTCTCTTTTTCATAGTAGTCAGAGCATTGCTGACTTGGCGTTGCACCCAGTCCAGAAAACCAGAAATCGATCTGCGACTGGTACGTGAGATACCAGCCGACCATCCAAATCAAACCTAGTACGACAACCGCGCGCCGCCATCCTTCGTCATGTTTCATCTGCCTACCCCCGAACCGAAGGGATAAACGGATCCGCCTGTGACGTCGACCCGTTCAGTCATGGGTCAAACTTTGGAGGAAAAGAAAGCCCCTTGCTATAGGATGTGGTCGCGGTCCGGCAATCGCCGGAGTGTGACACACCAGCCCTAACCCCCGTTAGGGCTGGTGTGTCAGACAAATGATGGGTGACCGCATTCAGAACCGGGCACAGGCTTTATTTAACTGGTTCTGGACGGTTTGATTGCATTGTGACAAAGGCCCCCAAGTCAAAAACGAGATCATGTTAATGCGACAGCACACGACGCCGCTAATCGTGGATCCTGACGGGATTACCATCGCCACCGCCGTTCCGTTAGAACTGGGCTTAGGCGGACACGGGGTTAGCGAAGCGACAATTCAGGATATAGTTCATCGTCATCCGACCTGTCTTCCAATCGCAGAAATCGACCCTCTATTCATCAACCCTGTCCCAATCTGCAGGGAGCTAACCACCCCTGCCGGGTCGATCGACAACTTCATGGTGACGGCAACCGGATTGCCAATTCTCGTTGAGTGCAAGCTGTGGCGTAATCCTGAAGGGCGACGTGAGGTGGTCGGCCAAATCCTAGACTACGCGAAGGAATTGACACGCTGGACCGCATCAGACGTCCAACGTGAAGCCAGCAAGAGACTTGGGCGCGGCGGAAACGCGGTCCTGGATCTCGTTCGAGCTGCGGGCCATGAAGTTGATGAGATAGGCTTCAACGACGCCCTTACTCTGAACCTTCGCAAGGGACGCTTTCTGCTCTTGATCGTCGGCGACGGAATCAGGGAGGGCGTGGAAGCAATTGCTGAATACCTACAATCGCACGCGGGGCTCCACTTCACGTTGGGGTTGGTCGAACTCCCGATTTATGAAATGGCATCTGGCGGGCGCATCATCGTACCGCGCGTTTTGGCACGAACTGAGACAATTCTTCGATCAGTGATTTCGACCCCAGAAGGATATGTACTCGCGGAGCCAGAGGACGATGAAGAAGAGAGCTTCACTGTGGAAACGCCGGAACGACGGGAAGGCCGACTCCGCGGGAACGCTCTACGGCAGTCCTTCTGGCAAGAGTTCCTGAACACACTTCGCCTAGACGACCCAGAGCAAATGAAGCCGCCTGCCGCACTTGGCGGACATGTGGTTTTCAAGTTTGGTGCGCCGGGCGGATCAAGTTGGCTAACGGTTTTTCGAGATACCCGGAATAACGCAGTTGGGCTCGCTCTGTCGTCAAACAGGAATTCCCCAGGAGAGCGAGCATCGCAACTCTTAGCGCCTTACGCAGGCGAACTGCGCGATGAACTTGGTCCAAATGCAGAAATCGATTTTTCGGAGGAGCGGCCGACGGTTTCCGAAAACCTTACGGTCGGCAACCTCGAACTTGCCGAAGATCGTGAAATGGCCATTAAATGGCTAGCGGAGAGGACCAATTCGTTCGTCAACACGCTACGGCCCCGTATCCGGTCGGCGCTCCGTCAAATTGCGGAGAATTGATCGTTTTCTTCCATAATGCGACGCCCCTACTGCTGAAAACTTCCTCTCCACCTTCAAGCGTGGCGTAATCGACACCTACGCGACGGCTTCGATATCAGCTTTTCGACAGTTCGGTTCGAAAGCAGACTGTCTCCTGCAGGCCCCGAAAAGGGCTATTCGTCGGAACTGCCGTCTTCATGCGCCTCGTGGTATTGTTCGACGCGTTCATCGACTGCATCTTCATACGCTTCTTGGCCCTCATCGAAGGAGCGACTGTTGCTTGTCCCGTAATCCTGTTTTCCATCTGCCGCCCACGCAAACCCCGCATCGTGCCCGCTGCAATCAGAGGTGCAAGGGCCATCATATCCTTCGCTTCCGACTTCGGCTTCCGCTCGCTCTCGAGCAGCATCTTCGTCAAAGTCCTCACTCTGGTCAGCTGGTTCACTCTCTGACGCATCATACGATATTGCCGTATCATCTTGATCATAGTCGTCGGAGGATCCGCATGCCATCAATAGCAACGCACCAACAATACCTGATATGGTTTTCATGCCGCTCCCCGGAAAGGCTTAGTGTGCGGATTTCTTGCGAGTATAGGTCCCGGACGATACGCCTTCGTCTAAGGGAGGTGCAAAACTTTCCACACTTTCGCCATTCGCTGCCCAGTTTCGCCGACAATGGCCGCAGGGGCCTACAAAGGACGACAAGTCACGTCTGCGTGGCCGATTCGACTACCGCTACTGGTCGAATGCCGTCGCTATAGCGCAATCCCGCTGATGAGAAAAAACCGGCACACCGTTCCTTGACGCCGCAGCCGTCGCACTCCGGCATATATTCCTGTTTCCAATCGCTGATCGACTTTCGCGCAAATGGCCAAAGTGATCGATCCATAAGGCAAAGCTGGCTATTATAAATGGATACGTTGATGCGCGCACGATTGAGGATGCCCACCGCAATTCTTAGCTCCGCCTGATACTGTAAGGGATCGATCCAAAGCGTGTCGACATTGGCACGTGCGAATCCCATCCACTCAAGTCCCATCAAAGCGACGTGGTCAACAAACAGCAGGTTATGAGTGATGAAGTTGGCTAAGTCAGGAAGGCGACCCACGGTTTGCTTGTGCAGAACAACTCGAATTTCAACACGCTGCCCATAACTCTTTAAGTTCAGTATGCCTCGAATAGTCTCATCGAAAGCACCATCGGCTTGGACGACGTAGTCATGAATATGCGGGAGGTCAGAATAGATCGGGATACCGGTCATCAAGTCAGGGTGGTTGATCCGAGCTAGATCCGCAGCAAATTGAGGTTCGGCGAATTTTCGACCATTGGACAACACGTGCAGCGCCGTATTCGGAAGGTAAGACTTGCACGCGCGAACTAGCTCAAGAAAGCGAGGTCCCAACAAAGTGGGCTCACCGCCACTGAACATGATCTCGGGAGTGCCCGGATCAATAAGGGGAAGAGCATCCAAGATTTCATCAACGATCCAGCCGTCCTCAACGTTGCGTGGCGGTTGCGAACACATGAGGCAATAATTGTTGCATCGCTCGGTAAGCAAGAAACTGTTCATCGACGATGAACGCCGAAATAACACACGGATGGCGCCCCGGTGCTGTTCCAGACGGATGACGTCTCCATCGTCCAAATAATTGAACTCAGTGGGAAGTTGGGCTGTCGGACCTCCGTTCGGTGCGCATCGGACGTCGCCCCTACCGTCGATTGCCACGTACACGGCAAAACCAGCGGGTGCGGGCTCTAAGCCAAGCAGAAAGGCTTCACGCCGCTTTAGCGCCAGCGGACGCGCAGGATCATTTGACAGCCGGATTACTGAGCGGGCACCGGCAGGAAGTTCTCCTGCAAACGTGATATTATTGCCACCGAGCGTGATCATCCAAAGTAAGCCCAGCGTTCGAAAATTTCTCGCACCCCCGTTTGATGCGTCATCCGATCCATTAGGCCTTTGAAGATTGCCATGTTTCGTCCGCAGAACGCCGAAAGTGGCTTCTTGCCAACAAAATCGCCGTGAGTGGCGTGATGAAATACCGGATCGGCCCCACAATACGGTTCAAACGCGCACCATGAGCACATCGGCGCGCTAGCAGCAAATGACTCTTGCAGGGGATTGAGAAGCGCATCGCTGAGAAAAATCTCTTCGTACGTGTCCCTGTGGACATTACCGATGCGGAATTCCTTGTCGCCCATTTCAGCCAACATCCGGCTTTCATCTGACGCGTATACGTCACCGTCGTAATTATATACGACTGCCCCGATCCCAGCGCCCGCCGGGCTGAGTAAATCAACATATCCTGGCTGGAATGGTGTGAGCATCTTCCTCAGGATCATCGCGGCATACTGCTCGTTGAAGGAGAAACCAGCTAGGTTAAGCTCAATGATGTAATCCAGGCCTTCAAAATAGAAATCTAGCCATTTTGACTGATCGTATGCTTGATACGATTTGGTCTTGATCGCAAAACCGTAGGGCGAGAGCGGCCTGAGAAAAACACCTCCAAAATCCTGCGCGATATATTCATCGACGATATCACGAGCGCGACCAAGGCTTGCGACCGTGGTCGTCATTAAGGCGCCGACCCGATCACGACCTAGGGCTTGACGGACTCGCCGAATGCCCGCGATTGTGCGCTCGTAGGAATCACCCCCAGGCCTTGGTCGATTGCGGTTGTGTAAATCGGCAGGGCCATCGAGAGAAGTGGATATCAGAATGTCGTGATGCTGTGCCAGGTCGAGGGTTTCCTCGTCCAGCAACGCTAAGTTTGTGGCGATAACGAATTGCAGATCGCGCTTTTCAGCTTCGTTGCGCCGTTTTGCCTCTTCCACGATAAAGCGTATCAGCTTCAAATTCAAAATTGATTCGCCACCCTGAAACTCGAACTTCAAGGCGGGCGACGGGGATCGGAATGCAAGTTCAATTGCCTTCAGGGCAGTCGCTTCAGACATATCGAACTCACGCCGATCGTCGTTGGCTCTAGAAACTTGGCAATACGGGCATGAATGATCGCAACGCAGCGTGGTGACGAACAGGTGTAAAGCAGTGAAATTAGCGATGGGTGCCAGTTTTGTCCTCAGTTTAAGCGCGAGCAGATCAACTGCCACATTCGAATCCGCATCAAGGAGGAAATGCTTGGCCTTTAGTTCTTGGTACACCGGATCCTCAACGGCAAGTGTCCGTTTTGCAAAACGATCCAGCGCAGGGCGGTCAATTACAGCAAACTCGCCGACCAAATTCGTTACGACATACGAATCTTTGATCAATTGCGTAAAGCGAAATGGCAGTAGTTTATAGCGTTCAGGGCTGACCGCTTCAAACTCGGCCAGTTCGCGAAATTTGCTCACTCTTGCAAACCGGTTTTTGAGAATGCCAGACCGAGAATCGCGTTGCGAAACGTTTCCGTTTGCGACTCAATGGATAGCCGCAACTCTTGGTCTATTACCTCGCGCCGAAAATCACGCTCAAGTAATGCGGGGTCTTCGGTTGCAGTCGCCGGCGTCAGCACGCAGCGCAAAGTATCTGGGCATTCCTCAAAGGCCACGGTAGCTCGCGCCATTAGAGCATAGGCTGAGCGCTTCAAAGCCTCAAAGCCAAACATCGCTTTTGGGAATTCCAAGACTGTCTGCGCCGGGACGACGACACTATCCGCCATTAGCAAACCTTACGCTTCGCACGCGCAGCGGTGGTTAGAACGAGCTGGAAGCGTGAGATGAATGGCTGGCGTGGCTGGCGTGGCTTGAGTGACTAGCGTGCGACGCATGGGAGCCATGAACTGCGAACTGAAGGTCTGCAAAAGCATGATTCAGAACTAGATCGCCGGCTCCGGCCACGTTCGACGGCACTTGAAATGCGGGCTCACTTGCCGAATTTGAAGGGACCGTCGCACCAGCTCCTGAGGCCGCCAGTAGCGCCCCAACTGTCGCGGCGAATGGCCTTAGAAAGCTCTTCTTGCTCATAGAACTACCCCTCTGTTGTTACTGGTCTCATGATATGTCTCAAGAGTCAACAAAAGGTGCCTTTCGATTGTTCCGATAATGGCGCACGGCCAGTTCATCAGCAGGCATTGAAAAGGCTGATCCTATTGCTTCCTAGGCGCGACTCCGAGCCAACTAGCGACAATATGCCCGCTCAACAACGGCCGCCCCGCTATCAATGCAATGCTGCCGGTGGCCACCTGCCCCCAAAGCGCGCCCGCATTGCGCTTGCGAGCGGCCGGAGAGCAGCCCTAGGCAAGTCGTGGCCGCACTGCGGAAACTTATGCGCTGGTGCGGACGACCAATACTGGCGGGCCTTGCGGCCGTGGGACACAAAACGTTGCGACGCAGGCACCCCGACAGGCAACACGCGCCCGGTGATCCCGAGCCGGGGGACCATCGACATTTCACCCCGGTCCAAATTCCCCGGCCGTGATCGAAAATCCATCCCGTCGCCGCCGTTTGCGGGTAAACTAGGATCGGGGCAAAGGCGGAAACTGAACCATCCTGACTAGCGACGTTAGTATCCAGTCTTCTGCCACCAGTGGCAGGGGTACCAACCCTAATTAATAAAAATGGGCAACAAGCTAAAGCAAAACCCAATTACCTTAGCATGGCACCCCTGGCAGGGGTGGCACTTGCCATTTTTTACTTAATTACCAAACACTTACTCTGCTAACCAACCTAATCTCTCACTGGCAACGTCTGGCAATGAGGTGTAGAATTGTGGTCGACCTCAAAACACCGCGTGAAGTTGCGCGGGTCGCGGAGCACGATCCAGTTTGCAGCTGAACATGCTCTCGAAATACTCACAGCAATCCTCATGGGGGGGCAGGTACAAGAAGTGCCCCCTCTTCCCCTTTTGCATCATTCGCTTGGAAACGAGATTACCCGACAACATTCGGCGCAGCCCTTTGCTCCACTCGGCGTCAGACAGGATCGACCGCTTGGAAAGTGGTCCGTCGCCTTCGCACCAACCGACATAGGCGTTATAGAGCGCGCGTTTGTCGATTGGTGCGGTCCACGGTAATTCTTTGCCAACCGTTTCGGGCAGTTCGCCCCGCTCCAACAATTCACGGAACCAGCCTCGCAGCGGATCGCGGTCTGCATCAACCCCGGCCAGTTCCAAAAACAGCGGGGTTTTAGGAACTTCGGCAGGGGAGAACCCTTCCAAGTCTGTGTGCATAAGGTCATAAACGAGTGCCTCAAGGCCGCCGCTTTCAAGTTCGGTCCACAGTTTGCCAAAATACTCTTCTCGTTTGGTTTGGTCGCCCCGAAAACGGTCAGCGACGTCATAAACCGCGAATCGGCGTGAGTGTTCGGTAATGCGCACAACTGACTTCTTGTTGGCCGTCATGGCGATAAACAACCGATTCTCCGTGATCCACTGCGCCTTCCATTTTTCTTCGACGTCAAGCGTATCGCTGGTCACATAGTGTTTGAGGCGACTGTCATAGTTTTCGTTTTTGCCTAGAATCATTTCTTCGAGCTGCACGAAGAGCTTCCCCTGTAGGCAAGCATTGTTGCGCCCGACAAACTTTTCCGGGTCAGACAATGTGATGCTGTACGGCGCCAGTATGCGAGCTAGAACGGACGTCACGGTTGTTTTGCCGCCGCCTTCGGGGCCGATGAGTATTAACGCACAGGGCACGAACGTGCCGAGATTTTGAAGGCGATAAGCCATGAGTTTCCAAAGGAAACCCTCGCTATCGCCGTTGGCGAGCGAAATTGCGTCGATGTGATCACGTAACTGCGCATAGCTCCCCGCACCCTGAGTTGGCTGGATCGCGAACCCCTGGAACAGGTTTAGTTCGCCTGGCTGCAGATCACCGGCCGGTTTGAAGACGAGTTCGACCGGGTCCAATAATTGGTTGTTTTGCCATAACGGAAATATGCCGGTGCGACTGCCGTCAAGGTTAGGTGCCTTTTTGGCTTTATAGTAAGAGTCGGCGTTCTTTTCGCTCATGTGGCGAATTCGATAACTTCCATCGGGAAGTTGGCTTTGGATGCCTATCGTAATGTTATCGCCCTGCGTGATTTTTCGGTGTCGAGCCTCGAACTCGGCAACATGCGCAAGAGCCATTGCAACCGGGTCTGGTTCCCACGCCTTCCCCTCGGCGGCCCGTTCACGCTCTTCCTTCATCGCCATGCGAAAGAGAGCAAGCACGGGCAATGGTTGAGGACTAACCGCTGCCGAGAAGCTTTCGAAAATTTGCTGAACCTCGCCCTCGCGGTATTTTTGATGCTTGTCACTGTCCCGCCGGGACCAGCCGTCCGCTATTTCCAACCCTGCGTCTCCCAAGGCGTGATAAATCGAGCCAAGTGCGCCCATCCACCGCATTCGCGAACAGCCGGGGTCTATCCTATCCAGCGCTTCGCCAATTGCCGTCAGCATCACTTTGCGGCCGGCGAATAAACCATCAGGCAAGCGAAATGGAGGCTGCGAAGCCCGTTGGCGTGGGGATGAAAGGCCAGCCTTAACGTCAGCCCAGCGTACCTCCACGGCGTTGGCAAGCGCTTCGCGCAGATTGGTCTGGGTGACGCCCTCAGGTAATTCATCGGCTAAGTCCCAGCCTGTTGGGAATTGCGCTGACAGGACGACCTTCCGCACCGAGCGCGCACCGGCTGCGAACGCGTGCGCAGCTGCGGCAGTCTCGTAGTGGAGACCGGCCTCATCATGATCCCGGAAAATTATAACGTCTCGATCGTGCAGCGGGCCCCAGTCACTCCGATTGGCATTGAAAGCGCCGCAGGCTGAAGTAGTGGCCACATGGTCGGGAAAGAGAATACTTGCCGCGTCGGCTGCCTTTTCTCCTTCTGGCACCAGAACCGGCGCATTGGGGCGGTCCACCAGAGCCGCCCAATTATAGAGGGGTAGGAGCCCCGGCGGATACCGGCATTCAACGTGCAACCGATCACTCACGTCAGCATAGCAGTGCACCGGAAGGAAGGATTTGCCGCCATCAAAATCGCGCCGGAAATTCAGGAACAACGATTGCCCGTCCGGGGCAGTGTAGTCGGTTACAGTAATTTTGCCGCCCTTGCGCCTGAGCGATCTGAGCTGGCTCGCAGCCTCGGGATGGTCCCGGAGCAGCTCCCCATCGATCACACATGAAACGATGTCATTTCGCAAGTCGGGCGGGATCGAATAAATTAAGTCGTCCCGAAGTTCGAACGCTAGTGGCGCGAGCTTGTGTAGCGCCTGTCGCAAATCTTGAGGGGCGCACCGGCCATCGCATTTAAGATGAAACGGACCCTCCGAGTCGAACCCCGATGTGAGCTCTGCGTTGCCCGCACATACAGGGCAAGGAAATCTGTAGCCTGGAATGCTGCTACCCAATACGGGGAATTGCGTACCGCCGATCAACGGGCCCAAGTATTGCGGATTGGCAAAGGGGCGGATCGGGTTCGCCTGCCACCGCTCTGCGAGTGGTCGAGCCGCAACTGGTTCGGGCTGGTCTAACCAACCAGCGGTATCGAATGGCTCTTGCTTTTTACCGCCCACGGCACGAGACCGGCTGTGCAAAAAAGTCGTCAACGACGGATAAGCAATTTTGCCATTGAAGAGGGCATTCGCTCCAACGAACGACGTCTGAGGTACGCCACCCTACGCGACCCGAAGCAGTCAGGCGAACCGACTGGGGAAACTGGCCTCGAGCCATAGCCCGGTAAATGGAAGCCCTCGAAAGTGACGTGATTCTCGCCACGTCGCGGATAGGAAGTAAAGGATCGGGTGGAGAATAATCCATGTGCACACCTTGCTGTAGTTGCATGGTGCACCATACAATTGCACACAGCCCAAGGGCTACGGTGCGCGTGCTAAGCCATTAATTGGTATTAATGGCTTAGCACGTTTGAGACCTACGAGAATTCGTGGAGAAAGTCGGATTTACTCGGGGTACGGTTTGCTTGGCGAAGTTCTTTTGTGTAGTTCGCGAGGTGGTTTTTCACTTCCGCCATGTCGGCTTTTAGTCCGACAGCCTCAATCACTCCCCACGCGAGCCGGGCTGTCGGGGTCCGCGGCTCTAAGTCGCCCGGCCGAGACCGCGAGCCCGATCTAGCGCCCACGCGGTCTGGATATTCCCAGTTCACTTCAAGCGGCAGATTGTGATGATGGCGATAGTAATAGGAGGCTCGGACAAGAAGCCGGGCGAGGTTGTAAATGGGCCGCTGACCGCGCTTTTCCTCATCATCCAGTACAAGTTCAAGCCCGGCTATGAGGGCAATAGCGTCTTTCACGCCTTGTAGTCGCCCATCCCAGGTAGCAGATATAGGCAGTCCGCCAAGCCGGATGAGAGCAGCTTCAAACGCGGTTATCTCGATATCAGCGAGATCCGGGAGAGTTTGCATAGCCCCCTTCGCATCTCGCGCTGCCTGAATAAGTGCCCGCAATGTTTGCCGACTGTTCGTTTCCTGCTCACCGAACCTATCCCGCAAATCTGAAGGGACAATGCTTTCATGTGAAACATGGACGTTGGGTTGTGGAAGAGTCGCGAAGTGCGCAGTTTCTTCTAGTAGTGACACCAACCCGGGCAAGTCGGGACCCGTGTCTTGGGTGCCCATCGCGGCGAGCGCTTGCATCACCGCTAATCGTCGTTCGCCATCAAGGAAGGTCATGTTGGCCCGTATAGCGCGACCGCAGCCGCCTAGCCTATTATAGTTTCAATAGCTTCCGCTCCCACTTTTCGAGCGCCTTCCTTTTCTCAGCCAAATACTCATGCCGGTTGTAGATGCGATCAACCTTGCCGTCTTCATGATTCAATATCTTCCGCGCCACTTCCCGAGGCACACCAAGCTCGGCGAGCTTGCTGCGTACCGTTCGGCGGATGTCATGGATCGTCCAACCGGCCACACCGGACAGCTTATCCATTTGCAATTTCACCTTGGCAAAATTGCTGCTGGCCGAGAGGCCGCCCGTAGTGCTGAACACGTAATCGCCACCCTCAAAGCGTGGCAAGGTGCCAAGGCTGGCTAAAGTGGCCACAGCGGTCTTCGAGAGGGGCACAGCATGTGACCGATCCTTCTTCACTTTCTCCCGGGGGATGGTCCAGACGTCGCTGGTCACTTCTGCCCACTGCATGGTCGAAACCTCGCTTCGCCTCTGCCCGGTAAGCAGGAACATCCGATACATTTCTCCGTAAGGTGGCGAGAGCTCAAAACTCGCCTTCCAGACCGACGCTATTTCATTGTCGTTGAGGACCCTGTCACGCTCCACCGTTTTTGCCGGTGGACGAATGCGGTCGCACGGGTTGGCTGGCACCAAGTCCCGGTCGCGCAGCCAGTTAAATAGCGTCTTCATTCGCCTCAACATGCTCACAGCGGACTGCGGCTGTCCGCCTTCCATCAGGCCATCAATCACGTCGATTATGTCTGCCTTGGTGATATCGCCAATTAGGCAATTAGACAGATGCTTCACGCTCGGGTGCAGCAATCCAGAACGGGCCAATTTGCCCGACCGGGTGTTGGGCATAAGGTGGCGCTTTGCGTAATATTCTACCGCCTCCTCATAAGTCATGCTCGCAGCTTTGGTCGTGATTTTCTGATGAGGTCCGCCGCTATCGGCCGCCTTCCGCTGAAGGTCCATCGCTAGTTCTCGGGCCCTCGCTAGAGTTACGCGTGGATACCGGCCGAGCGTATGCCTTTTCAGTCGGCCATTCTCGCGCGAAACTGATGACAAGCTTTTGACGCCGCTCGTGCTGATGCGAACGCGCAACCCTGGACACAGCGTATCGGCAAATTCGAGCCGACCGTACGACGGCGTTGGGCATGATTGCAGCCAGCGATCGGTGAAGCGGTGAAGGGCCATCGTGCGTTCCAAAAGTGGTTCAGCACGCGTGATAAGTTGGGTTCAGGAATCAAAGCAATAGGGTAGAAAGGATGACAAGGAACGGCCTTTGTCTCAAATTGTCTCACGCGAAGCCAACCCGTCTCAAAGTCCAGAAAAATAAAATTCCACAGCCGTAAAGGGGAACGATCTGGGGTAACTGCCGGGGTAACACGCGACTGAAATTGGGTGATATTGGATGCTATAGCCTGAGATAGCGAAGATGAGGTTTACCGAGGCCGCGCTACAATATGAGACAGCGTGATTTAAGTATTACTATAGTTGGCAAGGTTGTGCTCTACCCCTGAGCTACGCCCGCTCTGGCGACTGCCCCGGAAAACGGCC
>CXWL01000504.1_pt1 | contig 44843 bp, 48 predicted proteins | sample 590931 | NCBI WGS metagenome assembly CXWL01 (sample SAMEA3498368, study PRJEB10139) | groundwater metagenome | biome: water well; material: biofilm material | place: Germany | collected 2015-04-27 | reverse complement strand
TCCAGCATTGAACCCAGAGTTTCCACTTATACCGCTGTTCAAATTTCCGGGGCCACTTCTCTACACGCGCCTCTAGCTCAGGATGCGCGCGCATATATTTAATGCTCTCAATAGCGATATCAAACGTTTCACGCAGATTGCCATTTGTGATTCTCTTCATAAACGTGTGGAGCTTTCCTGTAAACGGATAGGAAAGGCGCGGCAAGTCGTCAATTGAACCCACGCCAAGCTTTTTCGCCAAAGCTGGAAGCGGACTGTCTCGTTTGAATATCCACGTTAGCACCCTCAACGCACCTGGCGGACGGGCGTCCTCCAGTATTGGGGCAATTCTCGTAGCTATGACATCCTCTGCAGCAAGAGGATTAAGTTTGATGCGATGAGCGTCGCGGACGAAATGGTGACGAAATCTGTCATCGTAGTCGTTGATGGATTGCAGCAGAGGGGGCCGCACTGACAAGACCATACTCAGTTTGTTTGAAGCTGCGAATGGCAGTAAAAATGACAACAGTTCGAACCAATTCTCTTCCGCGTAGTCAAGATCATCGAGAAAAATCACTAGGTGCAGGTCGATCTTCTCTTTGTCAATCCCGTCCAAATGGCGCTTAATCGCATGCACATTCATTTGAATTTTTGCGTCCGACGATAAATCGAGACCTGTTATTGGCGCTTGGATTGCCTGGAAATAGGCTTCCATTTTTTTAATGAACTCGAGAATGACAGCCGTTGTTGTCAATGGCGCAACGTTTCTGTAGTCAATCAATACCGGATAAAGCTTGAGAGTTTTTACTACAGCGTCATTGCTAATTAGCTTGTGAATGAAATTACTCTTACCAATGCCTGCCTCTCCGGTAATAAGTACATTCGTCGCGTTCTTTGGGCTCCACTCCATGTATGACGCGAATTCCTCGCATTCCGAAACTCTGTTGTAAAAGTATTCGTCGAATATGGTCGGTCGTTCCTTCGCTAAATGCACTAGATCGCTAAAAGCAAATACCAAAAAATCAACGAGATTCTTTAGTTGCTTCTTGGCTTTCGCAAGCTCCTCTACAGCAAGCTTTGCTGGAGCTTCTGGAGAGTCAGCGGCATTGTTCGGTTCAGAATTCACTCGATTCCCCTAGGACCACCATCAGGTCAGCATTGATTCCAGCCATAGTCGGCTTGCGAGATTCAATTGTCAGAATACTCCTGCTCATCAGGGTAGCAAAATGGCGGTCGAACGCATCGCGGCTTCGGCTCAGAAATACTGTCTATTCACGAGTAATCCCGCCCTTGGAAATGATCTCCCGCCACCTCACAACCTCGGCGGAGATATAGCGTCCCAGTTCTTCCGGCGTTGAGCTAATCGGCTCCGCCCCAAACTCCGTAAACCGTCCTCGCACGGTCGGATCGGCAACCGCCGCCACGATATCCTTGTTCAGCCTGTCGACGCAGCCTTCGGCGCGCCCTTGGGCGCGAGGAAGGCGAACCAGGCGGCGGATTCGAAGCCTTTGAGGCCGGCTTCGGCGGAGGTGGGGACGTCGGGGATGGCGGGGAGGCGCTGCTTGCTGGCGACGGCCAGGGCTTTCAGGTGGCCGGCCTTGATGTTGCCCAGGACGTTGGGCAGGAGCTGGAAGCTCACGGGCATGGTGCCGGACATCATGTCGGTCTGCATCTGGGAGGTGATGCGATACGGCACGTGCTGCATCTGCGCGCCGGTCATCTGCTCGAAGAGCGCGCCGGCCAGGTGTTGGGAGCTGCCGTTGCCGACCGAGCCGTAGGGGGTCTTGGGATTCTTGCGCGCGTAGTCGGCGAGTTCCATCAGGGTGTTGATCGGCAGCTTGGTGGTGACGACGGCGACGTTCGGCAGGCTAGCGTAGAGGGAGATCGCGTCGAAGTCCTTTTCCGGGTCGTAGCCGAGCTTGGGGTTGAGAATCTTGTTCACCACGGTGGGGCCGGCAGCGCCCATGACGATGGTGTAGCCGTCGGGCGCGGCCTTGCTCGCGGTCAGGGTGCCGGTCACGCCGCCCGCGGCGGGGATGTTGGTGACGATGAAGCGCTGCCCCAGCGGGCCTTCCATACGGTTCAGGACCAGGCGCGCGATGACGTCGCTCGCGCTGCCGGCGGAGAACGGGATGATGGCGGTGATGGGTTTGGAGGGGTAGTCCTGGGCGAGCAGCGGAGCAGCGAGGCCGAGAACGAAGGCAAACACGAACAGTCGGATCATTTGCGTCCCAGCTTTTGTTGGAGCGTCGCGAGTTTCTCCTGCGTCGCGGCCACGTCGGGATGGGAATCGCCCAACGTCGCGCGGCGGATGCCGAGCGCACGCTTGAGCAGGATCTCGGCGGCGACGTCCTGGTCGCCTTCGGCGATGTAGACCTTGGCGAGGCCATCGAGCAATGCAGCCATGCGCGGATGCTCGCGGTCGAGGGAATTGTCGACAATGGCAATTGCGCGCTTGTAGAGAACCACGGCAGATTCATACGATTCCTGCGTGCTGTAGATAGACGCCAGCCCACCCAGCGCGTTGGCCATTGCCGGATGATCCCGGTCAAATGAATCGCCTATGATTTCAATCGCGCGCTTGTAGAGGGAAATTGCGTCGCCAAGCCTTCCCTGAATCCTGTAGTTTTCGGCGAGGCCGTTCAGCGACCCCGCAACATGGGGGTGTTTGGGCCCAAGCGCTTTTTCTCTAAGATCCAGGGAAATTTTGTAGGCCATTTCCGACTCTTCGAGTCTGCCAGCGCTTCGGTATATGAACCCAAGGTCGGCATATATTTGAGCGACCCAACGGTGCTCTGGACCCTGAAACTTTTGACGTAGCACCAACGCGCGCCTGTACGCGACCTCGGCTTTGTCATAGCGCGCCTGCGCGACATAGAGTCCGCCAATGCTTTCCAGACTCTGGGCAAGGGAAATATCCTCGGACTTCTGGCGGATCGCGAGGGCGCGCATAAATACTTTCTCCGCTGCGGCATACTGGCCACGATTGAAATGCAGGAGCCCAAGTCCATTGAGTGATTCTGCGACCTCCGGATGAACAGGGTCGAGAACATTCTCAAGCATCTCGATCGAACGATAGTAGAGTGGTTCAGCCTCGTTATACCGACCCTGCCGTCTGTACACCTGCGCAAGATTGTTCAATGTTGTCGCAATCTGACGGTGTGCTGGGCCGAGCGCCTTCATGCGAATCGCGAGCGAGCGCTGAAGCACAATTTCGGCCTCCGCGAAGTGGCCTTGTGCCTCTAGATTCAGCGCGAGGTTGTTCATGTATAGCCCGAGCAAGCGATGCTCTGGACCACCGGTTTTCTCCCAAGTCGATATCGCCTGCCTATACAGGGGATCCGCGAGTGCGAATTTGTCCTGCCAGCGATAGAAATCGGCCAGCGTATTCAATGAATTTGTCAGCACCACGACAGGCTCGCGTGCCGCCAGATCGACCATCTGCCGTGCAGTGGCCACTGATTCTTCCAGCTTTCCCACACGCCGCTCGTCCCACGCACGCTGATTCAGCCGATTCCATTCCATGCTCTGCGCCTGCGCCAAAGCGCAATGCAGCAGCAACAGCGCCGCCGTAATGACTCTCACTAGTTCACTTTCCCCGTGACGTTGCCGAAGCGCCGCTGCATGACTTCTTCAAAAGGCAGATCAGGAAGGAATCTGGTCATTGGCGCCCTTTCTTCTGCTGTAGCTGCGTGAGCTTCTCGAGCGTCTTCGCGACTTCGGGGTGAGCTTCGCCCACCGCCGCCCTGCGGATGCTGAGCGCGCGCTTCAAGAGTATTTCCGCCGCCGCAGGCTCGCCCTGCCCCACATAGACTTCGGCCAGGCCCTCGAGGGCGTAGGCCATGCTGGGATGATCGCGCTCCACCATGTTCTCGACGATGGCGATCGCGCGCTTGAAGAGCGGTTCGGCCGCGTCGTAGTTGCCCTGCCGGGTGTAGACGGTCGCAAGGCCGCCTAGCGCCGACGCCATCCGCAGGTGGCCCCGGTCGAGCGTCTCGTCGACGATGTCGATCGCGCGCTTGTAGAGCGGGATCGCCTCGTCGTACCTGGTCTGCGTGGAGTAAACGCCGGCCAGGCCGATCAAGGCGATCATCACCTGCCGATCCTTGGGTCCCGCGGCCTTTTCCCGCAAGTCGAGCGCCTTTCGATGCGCGCTTTCCGCCAGCGCCTGCCGATCGGATCGCCAATAGAGACTGCCCAGTTCATTGTAGATCTCGGCGACGTCAGGATGCTCCGGGCCCTGGAGCTTCTGCCTGATCGCCAGCGCGCGCTGGAGTCCGGCTTCGCCCTGCGGATAGCGCCCCATCCAGGTGTCGAGCTTGCCGAGGCTGGCAACGGTCTGGGCGAGGAGCAGGTCCTCGGACTTCTCGCGGATCGCGAGCGCGCGCCTGAGGTTCTCCTCGGCGGCGGAAAAATTGCCGCGATAGAAATAGAGGTTGCCGAGCGTGTCCAGCGACGTCCCGACGATGGGATGCACGGGGGAGAGGACTTTTTCGTACATGGCGATCGCGCGCCGGTGCAGCTGTTCGGCATCCGTCGCCCGCTCCTGGGCTTGCGACGCGAGCCCCAGGCCGCTAAGCACGGAAGCGACCAGGACGTTCTCCGGACCGATCGTCTTCGTCATTACCGGGAGGGCACGCCGGAGGTTCGCTTCGCCGTCCGCGTAGCGCCCCAGTACCAGCTGGACATTGCCGAGCTTGAACAGGTACAAGCCGAAGTTGCGATCTTCCGGACCGCCGGCATTTTCCGCAATCGCAATCGCGCGCTTGTAAAGCGGTTCGGCAAGCGCGTGCTTGCCCTGCGCCATATGGATGTCGGCCAGCTGGTTGAGCGACTCCGTGAGCGCCGCCACCGGTTCGCGCGTCGCGAGCTCGACCAGCTGCTTTGCCGTGGCTTCCGCCTCCTGCAGCCTTCCGGCGCGCTCCTCGGCCAGGGATTTGCTGTGCAGGCGGCGCCAATCGCTGCTCTGCGCCTGCGCCAGCGCGCAGGACAGGACGAGCACGCATGCGGACAACAGCCTCACGCGAAGTACTCCGGGTGTTGCGGCAGGTCGTCGAGCAGCGTGCCTCCCAGAAACGCCTATTTGTTGAGCCGATAGCCGGTCAATTCTTCGCTGTTGCCGAAAAAGGCCGGGTCGCTTTCCAGCGTGTACTTCACGTGGCGATGGACTCCGGGGACATACCACCAGGTCCTTTTGAACGGAGTATCCCTCTGGCCTGCCACGAACGCCCGGCCTTCGGCGACGACTTTCATCGCGCGGAAGCGCCCCGCAGGAACCGCGACGTCTTCCCATCCCACGACTTCCACGTCGACGACCACCCTGCCCTGGGTATACGCAGTGGTCGTTCCCCGGTAATCGTACGCGACCCTGTACTGGTTGCCCTTTCGCAGGGGAAATCTCAGGAACTCCGCCGCCGGCGTGGCAATCGTGCCGAGCACGGAGCGGGAGTCGCCCCATTGCGCGGTGTACACGGCGTCGATCTCGCGGCCATCGCCCTTGACGGTGGCAACGGCCTGGATCACCTTCCTGCCGTCTTCGACGTTGGCGACGCACAATTCGTACGCGTCGATGGGCCCCCTGTTCTCCATGCCTTTGGCCTGATAGCTCCAGCAATCGCCGACTTCAATATAGGGAGCGGCGACGGATTCCGGATCCGCGGCGATGGCGGTTGTGCAGGCGAGTACCAGCGCGGCGGAAAGCTGTTTCAAGAAACCTTTCCGGTTGCGCTGCCGAAACGCTTTTTCATGACTTCTTCAAAAGACAGTTCGGACGACAGCACCGCGCCGCCGGAGCGCAGGCGGTAGCTCGCGGGCTTCTGGGCGGCGGCGGGCTCGACGCCGCCGCGCAGGTTCTTCGCTTCCTTGAGCATCAGGCGGCGGAAGTGCACGACGCCGATGTCGGTGGCAGTAAGGTTCTCTTTCGTGCGGTCGGCGATCGGGCCCTGACTTTCCTGCGCCATGGTGTCCTGCTCGGCGATGCCGCGGATGCCGGTGAAGGAGATGGTCTTCTGCTGGGCGCGGTCGATGAGGTAGTCATTCGACCGGTTGCGCAGCGGGATGTAGTCGGGCCCCAGCTCGGCGAACTGGCCGTAGCCGCCCTTGTCGAATTTCGCGCGCTCTTCGGCGGTGATGGGACGGTCCGGGTGCCAGCCGTAGACGTAGATCCAGCAGGACTCGTCGTCCACCGGTACCCAGGTGTAGCCGTAGTAGATCTCGCCCGGCATGGCCGAGGGCGTGATGGAGTGCGTCGGCAGCATGAACTGGGTGATTCTCCAGTACAAGTCCTGGCCGTCGGCCTTGCGCGCGCCGCCGACGACGAAGCCGACGTCGTGGTCGACGATGGTGAAGTCGGGCCGCGGATCGTTGCGCAACCAGCCGATGCGCTTTTCGTCCGCGGCGATGGTGGCGTTGGCGTTGGACTTGAACCCCGGCGCCGGCATGTGCAGGAAAGAGAAGTGCGCCGTGTCCACCGCGCCATCCATGGACTGCGCCCAGTTGCACTGCTGCAGGCGCTTGGTGACGTAGCGGTGCGACTCGGGCAGCACGCCGTGCTCGAGCTGCGGCAGCTCGGGCATCACTTCGCGCGGGCCGAGGTAGGCCCACACGAGTTCGCCGAACTCGCGCGTCGGGTAGGCCTTGATGGAAATCTTGCCGCGCATGCCGGCGTCCGGATCGACGTTGGGCATGTCCACGCACTTGCCCTCGACGTCGTACTTCCAGCCGTGGTGCACGCAGCGCAGGCCGCACTCTTCATTGCGGCCGAAGAAGAGGTTGGAGCCGCGGTGCGCGCAGCGCGGCTCGACCAGTCCTACCCTGCCGTTCGTGTCGCGGAAGGCGACCAGCTCCTCGCCCATGACCTTGACGCGGATCGGCGGGCTGTCGGGCGCCGGCATGTCGCGCGAAAGCGCCACCGGCAGCCAGTAGCGCCGGAAGTAATCGCCCATCGGCGTGCCGGCGTTGGTGCGGACGAGGATGTCGTTGTCGGCGGCGGAGAGCATGGGGCATTTTGCCGCCAATCCCTTGCGGAGTGGCAGAATGCCCGCGAACCCTTCCACCAGGAGACTTCCATGCGCCTGCCGCTCGCTGCCCTCGCCGCTACTTTCCTCATCGCCCTGCCCGCCTCGGCGCAGGAACTCGCCGTCTCGGCCAGGGACACGGTGCAGTCCGTGCTCGCCGCGCAGAAGGGCAAGCGCGTGACGCTGCGCCTGTCGGGTGGCCAGGAGCTGACCGGAACGGTGCGCGAGGCGACCGACAAGCTGGTGGTGCTCGGCGCGCTGACGGGCCGGGAGTTCTTCGATGCCGCGGTGCCGCTCGAGAAGGTCGAGGCGGTGCTGGTGCGCACCAAGCAGTAAACCTGGGTCCCCGCCTGAAGCCGCGGGGACGACTTGGGGCTCAGCTCAGCAGCCGGCGCCCTTCTTGTTGGCGGCGCAGGCCTCGCGGTGGCGGCGTCCCGCGGCGGCGGCCTGGCGCTCGGCGTCGGTGATGGGGCGCTCTTCGCGCAGCCATTCCCGCAGCCCGTCGTTCGATTCGCAGTTCGTGCCGCGGTTTTCCCTGCAGCGCTTGATGGCCTGATCGCGCTGCGTATCCTGGGCTCCGGGTCTGGTTGTTTGCTGGGCAGTCACAGGAAATGCCATGAAAACGAACAGGACAAGAAAAATCGACCCTTTCACGTCGACCTCCGAGCCGACACCGCCGCTGTGGCGGCGGCCAGCTCCGCGCCCAGCTCGCGGTGAAAGTGAACGATGCAGCTTTCGAACTGGCCGAAGGTGAAGGCGTCGTTGGCGCCGCTGCCGATGCTTTTCTGGATGGACTTCACGACCGCGAGGTCTTCCATGGCGCCGGTGTTGCCGACGAAATCCCGGTCGCGGAGGGCTTCGGCCAGCGCCGCCTCGCCCGGATCGTTGGCCAGCGTGTAGGTGATCTGCCGCGTGCGGTCGACCGCGAGCGGCTCGAAGACGACGACGTTGGTGTGGCGCGACAGCATGGTGATGATGACGTTCGGGAACAGGTGATAGACGTAGGTCAGCAGCCCTTCGACCTTGCGCTCGGCGGGCGCGACCTTTTCTAGTTTCTGGATGCGCCTGAAGGGATAGGTGATGCGGCTGCTGCGGCCGAAGAGGTCGATGAGGTTCAGGTTGTCATAGCCGTACGGGAAGAAACTTTCGGGATGCGTGAAGCGGATGTGGTAGCCCTCGATGAAACCTTCGAGGAAGACTTTCCAGTTCACCTCCAGTTCGCGCTCCGTGGTCGCGAACAGGGGCTGGTCGGGGCGAATGAGAATGGGCAAGGGGTCGGTTACAAGGTTTTCACCCCCTTGAGAAACGAACACCATTCCCAATTTCTCCTCCGCATGTACCTCCACGAGTCCATGCGTATTCTTGTCGAGCCCGGGAAATCCCTCCTCGTGCGGCACGTGGCGCAGGCGGCCTTCCAGCGTGTAGGTCCAGGCGTGGTAAGGGCAGACGAAGGACTTGGCGCAGCCCGTCCCGCTCGCGAGCTGCGTGCCGCGGTGGCGGCAGGCGTTGCGGAAGGCGCGCGCCTTGCCATCGGCGCCCCGCACCACGAGCAGCGGTACGCCCGCGGCGTCGCGCGCGACGTAGGAACCGGTTTCAGGGAGCGCCGCCGAGGGACAGAACGGCACCGGCAGGCGGCGCAGGAGCGCGAGCTCGGCGGCCAGGCGCTCGCCGGAGCGGTAGTTCTCTACCGGCTCGCGCCAGACATCCGCGCCGGTGTCGGTGGTGCCCTGCGCAATGTGGTCCAGGATCCGCTGGGCCACGGATTGGTCGTCGGTGCGGGGTGGTTGAACTGCGCCCATGCCAACCTCTACTCGATGCGTATCCCCGCATCGTGCACTACTTTTGCCCAGCGCGAGGTATCCAGCCGGATCGTCTCGGCAAACTGCTCCGGGCCGCCGCCGGTCGGCTCCACGCCCAGGGTCGAGAACCGCTCTCGCACCTCGGCGGACTGCAGGATGCGGTTCACGCCGGCGTTCAGCCGGCGCACGATGTCCGGCGGCGTACCGGCGGGCGCGAACAGGCCGTACCACGAGGCAACAACGAGGCCGGGAAAGCCAGATTCGGTCAACGTAGGCACGCCCGGCGCGCCGGGAACGCGCGCCGCGGAAGTGAAGCCCAGCGCACGCAGTTTGCCGCCCTTGAGATGGCCTTCGACGGTAGGCAGGCCGGTGACCAACATCTGGATCTGGCCGCCGAGCAGGTCCTGCACCGCCTGGCCGCCGCCCTTGTAGGCGATGTGGACGAGGTTGATGCCGGCGCGCGCCTCGAGCAACTCGCCGGTGAGGTGGCCGGTGCTGCCCGGGCCGGCGGACGAATAGTTGATGCGCCCCGGGTTCGCCCTTGCGTAGGCAACGAATTCGGCGAGGCTCTTGGCCGGCACATCCGGATGCACCACCATCAGCAGCGGCAGCTGCGCGACATTTGCGATCGGCGCCAGGTCCTTTTGCGGATCGAAGGGCAGCTTCGCGTAGGTGCTCGGGTTGATGGCGATAGTGCCGTCGAAGCACATCGCCAGGGTGTAGCCGTCGGCCGGAGCGCGCACCGCCATCTCGGTGCCGATGTTGCCGTTGGCGCCGGGCCGGTTGTCGATCAGCACCTGCTGGCCGAGCGCGTCGCCGAGCTTCTGCCCGATGAGGCGCGCGAGCACGTCGGTCGTGCCGCCCGCGGCGAAGGGCACGATGAGGCGGACGGGTTTGGACGGGTACGCCTGGGCCATCGCAGCGAACGGCAGCAGCGAGGCAAGGAACAAGAGCAGGACGCGGCCCACGTGGCGATGATACGTACGGCACCGCCGCGGGCAACACGGAACTTTGCAAATATCTGTGAATTAAGTCACATCGGGTACCATTCCCGCGGTGATGCTCTTCCCCACCACGCTGGTCGGCAGCTACCCGCAACCCGAATGGCTGATCGACCGCAAGAAGCTCGGCGGGCGCTTTCCGCCGCGCGTGCGCGCGAAGGAGTTGTGGCGCATTCCCGGGCCTTTCCTCGCGCAAGCGCAGGACGACGCCACGGAAATCGCGATCCGCGCGCAGGAGGAAATCGGCGTCGACATCCTGACCGACGGCGAGATCCGCCGCGAGAGCTACTCCAACCGCTTCGCCACCGCGCTCGAGGGCGTGGACATCGACAACCCGGGCACCGCGCTCGACCGCTCGGGCCACCCGAACCCGGTGCCGCGCGTCACCGGGAAGATCCGCCGCAAGCACGCGGTTGAAGTTCAGGATCTTCTTTTTTTGAAGCGCATGACAAATAAAAAAATAAAAATAACCGTTCCCGGTCCTTTCACCATGTCGCAACAGGCGCAGAACGACTTCTACCAGTCGGATGCCGAGTGCGCCATGGACTATGCCGCGGCGGTGAACGAGGAGATCCGCGACCTGTTCGCCGCCGGTGCGGATGTCGTGCAGGTGGACGAGCCGTACCTGCAGGCGCGGCCGGAAAAGGCGCGCGAGTACGGCCTCGCCGCGCTCAACCGCGCGCTCGAAGGCATCACGGGCACGACCGCGGTGCATATCTGCTTCGGCTACGCCGCGGTGATCCACGTGCGGCCCTCGGGCTATTCCTTCCTGACCGAGCTCGCCGGCTGCCGCTGCAGTCAGGTTTCCATCGAGACCGCGCAATCGAACCTCGACTGCAGGGTGCTCGAAGGGCTGAAGGGCAAGCAGATCATGGTGGGCTGCCTCGACCTGAACGACATGGCGGTCGAAACGCCGCAAGTCATCGTCGAACGCATCCGCAAGGCGCTGCGCTACCTGCGCCCCGAAGACGTGATCCTCGCCCCCGACTGCGGCATGAAGTACCTGCCACGCGAGGTCGCCGATGCCAAGCTGCGCTCGATGGTTGCGGCGGCGAAGATCCTGCGCAAGGAGCATTCCTGATGGCGGTCATCGACTCCCAGGTCCACTGCTACGAGGCGAACACGCCGAAGCGGCCCTGGCACAGCGTGCCGAACTGGCCCGCCCACGTCACGGGCGACGAGATGGTGGCGGCGATGGACAAGGTCGGCGTCGACGGCGCGATCTTCATCTCCGCCTTTTCCCTGTACCAGTACGACGACAGCTACGCGCGTGAAGTGCAGCGGGCGCATGCGGGCCGGCTTGCCCTCGTCAAGCCGATCGACCCGGACGATCCGGCGGCGGCCGAGGTCATCGCCGCCTGGAAGAAAACGCCGGGTGCCGTCGGCATCCGCATCGTGTTGACGAAAGACCTGGGCCAGCCCGACCCGAACCACCCGGGCCTGGCCGGCATCCTGCGCGCGGCCGTGCGGCACGACTTTCCCGTCAATGTGCATTGCTGGGGCAACCTTGACGCCGCCATGCTGCTGGTCGACCGGCACCCCGACGCGCGATTCATCATCGATCACCTGGGCATCATGCAGCCCCGCACGGCACCCGCCTCGCCGCAAGCCTGGGCCGACCTGCCGAAGGTGCTGGACCTCGCCAGGCGCAGGAACGTGCTGATCAAGATCAGCGGCGCCTGCACGCTGTCGCGGGAACCGTATCCCTATCCGGACATCTGGGAGCCGCTCGCGCGAATCTTCGACGCCTGGGGATTCGAGCGTTGCCTGTGGGGCACCGACTGGACGCGCGCCTATTCGGTGGTCAACTACGAACAGGCCGTCGAGCCCTTTCGCCTGACCGACAAGCTCAGCAAGGATGAAAAGGCAATGCTCATGGGCGGCGCCTGCGCCAAGGCGTACGGCTGGTCGCCTCAGACGTAGGGCAGAGGCAGTTTTTCTTTTTCGAATACGCGTTTCACCGCCGGGCGCGCAAGCATGCGGTTGAGATAGGGACCCAGGTGCGGCAGGCTGCGCGCCGGCCTTCCGAAGCCGCGAGTCCAGCGGCACATCAGGAATGCGTACGGGTCGAGCACGCCGAAGCGCTCGCCGAGGAACCAGTCCTTGCCGTGCGCGGCGAGCTGCGCATCCATCTGGTCGAGAAAGCTGCCGACCTTGGCCTCGGCGCTCGCCTTCACTTCCGCCGCGCCTGCCGCATTGCCCTCCTTCACCCAGCGATCCGGGTAGAAGTACGGGATCAGCGTGGCCTGGACCGTGTTGGTCATCCACATGAGCCACTTGTAGAAATGCGCGCGCTCCGGCGTCGCCAGCGCCGGAACCAGGCCGGATTTCGCGTGCGTGTCCGCGAGGTGCAGGCAGATGGCCGCGGTTTCGTAGAGCACCAGGTCGCCGTCCACCAGCACCGGGATCAGGCCATTGGGGTTGAGCTTGAGGTAAGCGGGCGACTTGTGGGCGCCGACCGTGCGGTCCACGTACTGCAACTCGAAGGGCGTGCCGAGTTCCTCGAGCAGCAGGTGCGGCGCAAAGCTGGCGTTGCCGGGGTAGTAGTGCAGTTGAATCATCGGACAGCCTTTGACGTATGGGAGAATCCCCGAATGAGCGCATCCACGAAAATGCAGGTCGAATTCTATTTCGATTTCGGCAGCCCGACCGCCTACCTCGCGTACACGCAGCTGCCGAAGATCGCCGCCGAGCATGGTGCGGAAATCGTCTGGCGGCCGATGCTGCTGGGCGGCGTGTTCAAGGGCGCCGGCAACCAGAGCCCGGTGATGGTCGCCCTCAAGGGCGTGTGGATGTGGGGCGACATGGAGCGCTGGGCGCGGCGCTACGGCGTGCCGCTGGCGAAGAACCCGTTTTTCATCATCAACACGCTCACGCTGATGCGCATCGCGGTCGGGCTGCAGATGCGAAAGCCGGACCTCTTCGCGCGTTACGTCGACACCATGTACCGCGCCATGTGGGTCGAGCCCTGCAACCTCGGCGACGCCGCGGTGGTAGCGGAAACCCTGCGGAAGGCCGGCTTCGACGCGCCCGCCCTCGCCGCCCTGGCCGCCGACCCGGAGGTAAAAGCGAACCTCATCGACGTCACCGACCAGGCGGTCAAGCGCGGCGTCTTCGGCGCGCCCACCATGTTCGTGGGCAGCGACATGTTCTTCGGCCAGGACCGCCTCGATTTCGTGCGCGAGGCGCTGCAGCGCTAGTCGGAGTCGTCCTGCGCGCCGCCCGCCGAGGCGAGGTCTTCCTGCTTTATTTTCTCGACGTTGAATTTCGCCGCCCGGTCGCGCATCGTCTTCAGCACTTCCCCCAGCGGCGGCGGTTCGCCCTGGATCCAGCGCAGCGGGTTGATGCGCGCCACGACGAAAGCCTTCAGGTAGGGGCTGACAAAGCCTTTCGCTTTCAGTTTCGCAACAGCCTCGGCGACCTTTGAATCGAGGTCCATCAACTGTTCCGCGTGTTTTTCTCGCGATTTAATGGAAGAAGAAAGCGAAGAAGAAGAAAATTCACTCAACCTCCTCACGATCGAGTTGTACGCCCCGCCGCTGAAGCGCGGCACTTTCTCGTAGCACAGGCCGAGGGTCACGAACGACGCCTCCTCCAGGTAGAAAGAGAAGCCCTTCTCGCTCCGCGACGCATCCTCTTCCAGCAGGCCGCGGTAGATGCGGATCACCTCGAGCGACTTCTCCTTGAGGTTGTGCGCCTTCTCGGTGTTCAGCGCCAGGATCTGCCAGGCGATCTCGCGCTTGGGCACCACCAGCGCGGTGAGCGATTTCGCGCCCAGGCGTCGCATTGCCGCGAGCCGGTGGCCGCCGTTCGGGGTCCAGAAACCCTTGTCCGGAGCGGTGATGGCGATGATCGGATCGAGGAAGAAGCCGGTCTTGTCGATGACATCCGCCAGCCGCTTGTGGTGCATGTCGGAGACGTCGCGCTGGAACGGCGTCGGCTCGACGCTCGTCAGCGGCAGGATGGCGAGGATGAGGGAGTTCTTGCCGAAAGGGTCACGGTAAGCCGACAGCACTGTGCCGCCGGTTTGTTCGATCTTCTGTTTCGTTTCCCGTTCGAATTCAACGTCGTCGACAAAGCTTTCCTGCGGGGTCAGGCCCCTGGAGCCTGCCGCGGCCTTGCGGGCGCGCTTTTTCGGGGCAGCGCGCTTGAGCCCTGAGGTGCGTTTCGGGGTTTTGGCCATGCAACAATCCTGCCATGCTTTAATCCTCCATGGCCGGAGGAAGCTTGCTTGCACTGCTCGACGACATCGCCACGGTGCTGGACGATGTCGCGATCCTGACCAAGGTGGCGGCGAAGAAGACCGCCGGGGTGCTGGGCGACGACCTGGCCCTGAACGCGCAGCAGGTCGCCGGCGTGCAGGCCGACCGCGAACTGCCGGTGGTCTGGGCGGTGGCCAAGGGCTCGGCGCTGAACAAGGCGATCCTGGTGCCCGCCGCGCTTGCCATCAGCGTGTTCGCGCCCTGGGCGGTGACGCCGCTGCTGATGCTGGGCGGCGCTTTCCTCTGCTTCGAGGGTTTCGAGAAGCTCGCGCACAAGTTCCTGCACAGCAAGGCCGAGGACGAGGCGCGCCACGCCGAGCTCCTGGACGCGGTCAGCAACCCGGCGGTGGACCTGGTGGCCTTCGAGAAGGACAAGATCCGCGGCGCGGTGCGCACCGACTTCATCCTCTCGGCGGAGATCATCGTCATCACGCTGGGCACCGTCGCGGCCTCGCCCTTCGGCACCAAGGTGGCGGTGCTCGCGGGCATCGCGGTGCTGATGACGATCGGCGTCTACGGCCTGGTGGCGGGCATCGTGAAGCTGGACGACGCGGGCGTCTACCTGAGCCGCCAGGCCAGCGCCTTCGCGCGCGGCCTGGGCGCGGCCATCGTCAGGGCGGCGCCCTGGCTGATGAAGTTCCTCTCGGTCGCGGGCACCGCGGCGATGTTCCTGGTGGGCGGCGGCATCATCGTGCACGGCATCCCGGCCCTCGCCGCGCTCGAGCACGACTTGTCCGCCTGGATTTCCTTCCTCTTCAACGGCGTGGCGGGGGTGCTCGCGGGCGCTGTGGTTTTCGCTCTGGTTGCAGCAGTGGCATACTTTCGCCCGAAACCAAACAAAGGGGGATGACATGCGGCACAAGAAAGCACTTCTGGTCGGCCTGCTCGCCGCGTTCTCGACGGCGTGGGGGGCACAATCATGGGCCCAGTACAAGGCAACCTCGGAACAGGTCGTCGGCGGCTGGGTCAACCCGGAGTCGGTAGGCTGCGACGCGAAGAACAAGGTGCTCTACGTCGGCAACTTCGGCTCGCCCAAGTTCGACCCGGCGCTGAAGGACGGCATGGGCTACATCAGCAAGGTCGGCCTGGACGGCAAGGTGATCGAGAAGCAGTGGCTGCCGGTGGCCGGCGCCGAGAAGCTGAACAAGCCCAAGGGCATCTGGGTCAGGGGCGACCGGCTGTGGGTCACCGACATCGACGCGGTCTGGATCTTCGACACGAAGACGAAGAAAGGCCGCAAGTTCGCTCTCCCGGGTGTCACGTTCGCCAACGACCCCGCGGTGGCGGGCGGCACGCTCTACATCAGCGACAACCGCAACGACGAACTGGTCAAGGTCGAGCCGGCGGATTTCCTGAACGCGAAGGCCGAGCCGAAAATGACGCGGATCTTCAAGGGCGCCGGCGTCAACCCGAACGGCATCTATCCGCTGCGCGACGGCATGCTGCTGATGGTCGGGTCCATCTCGCCCAAGGAACCGCGCGCGATCTACGCGCTCGGCGTCAGCGGCCAGATCAAGAAGCTCAGCGACCCGATCGGCCGGCTGGACGGCGCCTATGAAATGGCGGACGGCTCGCTGCTGGTCACCGACTGGGATTCCGGTTCGCTGTTCCAGCGCTCGGACGACGGCCAGCGGCGCAAGCTCTCGGACGGCATGAAGGGTCCGGCGGATTTCTGCGTACTGCCGAACGCGGGCGGCCTTACCGTCTACCTCCCCGACCTGGTGCAGAGCCAGCTGCGCATCATCCAGCTGCGCAAATAAAGAAACGAAATCAGGGACAGTCCACCATTTCTCCTAGAGAATTGGTGGACTGTCCCTGATTTTATTCGGGGGTTTGGGCGCCGACGGTCAGGCGCCGCATGCGGCGGCGCTGGCCGTGATAGTCGTTCACCGCGTTGTGCTGGGTGCAGCGGTTGTCCCACACCGTCAGCGTGCCCGGCGCCCAGCGGACGCGACAGGTAAATTCCGGTTTTATTTGAGATTGGCATAAAAAATTCAAAAGAGGGGCACTCTCCTCTTCCGTCATGCCCTTGAAGTGCGTGGTGTGGCTGCGGCTCGCGTAGAGCGCCTTGCGCCCAGTGTCCGGATGGGTGCGCACCACCGGATGCTCTGACACGTACTGGTCCGCCGAATCGGTATCGTGCACCTTCATGCCGCCGATCTTCCTGTGCATGGCGCTGCGGCCGCCGCCGTACTTGAGCTCGGCGCTGTTCACGCCGATGAGCGGGTCCAGCACCTTGCGCATGCCCTCCGACAGCGCCTCGTAGGCGGCCGCGGTGTTGGCGAACAGGGTGTCGCCGCCATGGCTCGGCGTTTCCACCGCGTAGAGCAGCGTCGCGAGCGGCGGCTGCTTCAGGTAGGCCGTGTCGGAATGCCAGGCGCCGCCGAAATTCTTCTTCTCCTCCGGCTCCTTCACCACCTCGAAGATGAATGGGAACTTGTCCATGCCGACCACGAAGGGATAGTGGCAGGGAGGGCCGAATTTTCCGCCAACCGCCATGATGTCCTCGGGCTCGAGCTGCTGGCCGCGGATCGCCAGGACCGAGTAATCGAGGAAGGCGCGATGCAGGTCTAGCCAGTGCTTTTCACTCAGATTTCTGACATCGATACCTGAAACTTCAGCGCCCAGGGCGCCCGCGAGCGGCGAGATCTGCATGCCTTATTATGACGCAATGAAAAAGAGACTCGCATTCGTGGGCGCCGGGGCGCTGGGCGGCTATGTCGGGGGTTCGTTCGCGCACCTCGGCCATGACGTCACGCTGATCGATCCCTGGCCGGAGAACGTCGAAACCATCCGCGCGCGCGGCCTGGAACTCGACGGCGTCACGCCGGAGGAGAAATTCTCCGTCACGAAGGCGAAGACGCTGCACCTCACCGAAGTCCAATCGCTCGCAAAAACGCCTGTGGACATCGCCTTCGTCGCGGTGAAGTCCTACGACACGGCCTGGGCCACCGCCCTGATCGCGCCCTATCTTGCCGCGGACGGCTTCGTGGTCTCGCTGCAGAACTGCCTCAACGAGGAAACCATCGCCGCGCAGGTGGGCTGGGGGCGGACGGTCGGCGTGGTCGCTTCGATCATCTCGGTGGACATGTTCGAGGCGGGCCGCATTCGCCGCACCGTGGCCAAGGGCGGCGACAAGCACACGGTGTTCCGCATCGGCGAGCCGCACGGCCGCGTGACGCGCCGCGTGGAGGAACTCGCCGAATGGTTTCGCGGCATCGACAGCGCGAAGGTCACCACCAACCTGTGGGGCGAGCGCTGGTCGAAGCTGGTCGCCAACGGCATGGGCAACGGCGTGAGTGCGGCCACCGGCCTGAGCTCCGGCGACTGCGCGCGCGACGATTCGATCCGCCGCTTCCAGATCCGGCTTGCGGGCGAAAGCATCCGCGTCGGCCAGGCGCTGGGCTATCCGCTGGAAAAGATCCGCGGCCTCGATCCGGAGCGCATCGCGCTGGCGAACGAGGGCGACGCCGCGGCGCTCGCCGAAACCGAGGCCGCGCTGCTGCCGAAAGCCGGCGCCAATCCGCGCGCCGACATCCAGCGCCCCTCGATGGCGCAGGACATCATGAAGGGCCGGCGCACCGAGATCGACGCCATGAACGGCTTCATCGCGGCCAAGGGAACGACGGTCGGCGTGGCCGCGCCCAGCCACGTCAGGCTCGCCGAAATCGTGACGCGCGTCGAGCGCGGTGAACTGAGGCCCTCGCCCGCCCTGCTCGCCTAGGCCCGCGACGCTACTCGACCTTCGCGCCTGAGGCCTTGATCACCGGCGCCCAGCGCTCGGTGTCTTCCCTGATGTAGGCGGCGAACTGCCGCGGCGTCATGGCGGTCGCCTTGGAGCCGCCCGTGGCGTACTTATCCTGCATCTCGGTCGTCGCCATGGCGCGCTGCACCGCGGTCGAGAGTTTCTCGACGATCGAGGGCGGCGTGCCGGCGGGGAATGCGACGCCGTGCCACGACATGGCCTGGAAGCCGGGCAGGGTCTCGGCGATGGCGGGAATCTCCGGCGAGGTGAACCAGCGTTCGGCGGAAGTCACGCCGATGGCGCGCACCTTGCCGCTTTTCGCGTGCGGCAGAACGGTGGGCATGTTGCCGAAGGTCATCGCCACCTGGCCGCCCATCACGTCGTTCAGTGCCGGCCCGCCGCCCTTGTAGGGCACGTGGAACATGTCGGTGCCGCTCAGCACCTTGAACATCTCGCCCGAGAGGTGCAGCGAGGTGCCCTGCCCGGAAGAGGCGAAGCCGTGCTTGCCTGGTTCTTTCTTCAATAAATTTATTAAATCTTGAACTGTGCGCACGGGCAGGCTGTTATTCACGACCAACAGGTTCGGGAAGGTGCCGGTCATGGAGACCGGCGCGAAGTCCTTGATGTGGTCGAAGGGCAGCTTCGCGTAGAGCGTCGGGTTGATGGCGTGCGAGGCGACCGTGATCCAGCCCAGGGTGTAGCCGTCGGGCGCGCTGCGCGCGAGCTCCGTCACGCCGATGTTGCTGCCCGCGCCCGGCTTGTGGTCGATGACGAACTGCTGGCCGAAATGCCGGCTGAGCCAATCGCACAGCAGGCGCCCCTGGAAATCGGTGCTGCCGCCCGGGGTGAACGGGATGATGAGCCGGACCGTCTTTGCCGGCCAGTTCGCCGAAGGGTCCTGCATTCGTGCAGCCGGATCCTGCGCCCGCGCCAGCCGTCCCACACCGAGTCCTGCCACCAGTCCGGCACCCATCTTCAGTACGGTTCTGCGTTTCATGGCTCTCCTGTCTCCTCAGCCTAAAAGTCCAAGCTTTTGATTTGATTGACCGAACGCCAGAATACCTGTATAAAGGGCGTGCAGGATTCTCAAGCAGTGAAAAGGCTGGTTAGCTTTGCTCATCAGGTCCGTCTCTTCCTTGATTTTCCGCAGGGCACACAAACAACCGCCCTTACTACGCAGTCCAATAATTTCAAGGAAATAGACCAATGAGTACAGGTACCGTTAAGTGGTTCAACGACGCCAAGGGTTTTGGCTTCATCACGCCGGACGACGGCGGCAAGGACCTTTTCGTGCATTTCTCGGCCATTCAAGGCGGCGGCTTCAAGTCGCTCAAGGAGAACGACAAGGTGAGCTTCGACATCGGCCAGGGCGCAAAAGGCCCGAACGCCACGAACGTCAAGCCGGTCTAGCAAGCCCGATCAGCTGAAAAAGAGCCCGGGCAACCGGGCTCTTTTCATTTGGAACCCTGCTTTCACCAGGAACCGACATGAGCATCCCAATTCTCGAACGCAAGCGGTACATGGTCGGCAAGTACGAGATCATCGCCAAGCCATTTCCCTATTCGGCGCACATGTTCCGCTACACCGTGTTCGTGGACGGGCGGCGCATCGGCGCGATGGCCAGCGTGCCCTCGGAGTCCGACTGCCTGTTCATGGAAAAGCCGCCGATCGTGCCGCCGCTGGTGCCCTACCAGGCGGTGTACCGTCCCGGCCGCCCGAAGAAAGGCGCGCCGCCGCGGGTCGCGGTCGACGCCCCCACCCCGCCGCGCGAAGAACTGCCGCACGGCATGGCGTTTCCCCAGGCCTCCGACGAAGGCTAGATTGAATCATCGGGCTCTGACCCCGATTTGCCTTGGCTTTGCAGCGCTGCTCGCGGGCTGCGGCAGCGTCAACCTCTGGCCCTTCGGCTCGGGTCCGGGCTCGACGGAACTCAGCCGCAAGCCGGCCGACGCCACCGAATACCAGTGTTCGGGCGGCAAGGTGTTCTACGTGCGTACCCTGGACGCGGGCGCCGTCTGGCTGATCGCGCCGGACCGCCAGATCCGCCTCGAAAGACCGGCCGGTTCAACCGGACAGGTCTACGCCTCTGGCAAAGTACGGCTGGAAATCGCGGCGCCGGATGTGACTCTGCTCGATCCGCCGGCGGTATTCCTCGGCTGCAAGCGCGCCGACGCGAAGTCCTAGCCCGCCGCGAATGGCCGATCGGCTCACGCAACTGGGTGCCGCCGTGGGCGCGCTGCTCAAGGAACGCAAGCACACCATCGCCGTCTCCGAGTCCTCCGCAGGCGGCCTGATCAACGCCGCGCTGGTGGCGGTGCCCGGCGCCTCCGCCTACTACCTCGGGGGAACCATTGTCTATACGGTTATTTCTCGAGAAAACCTTTTACACATAAAAGCCGAGGAGATGCGCGGCATGCGCTCGGCGAGCGAACCCTACGCGGCGCTGCTCGCGAAGACCGTGCGCGCCAACCTCGGCACCATCTGGGGCCTGAGCGAAACCGGCGCCAGCGGCCCCACCGGCAACCGCTACGGCGACGCGCCCGGGCACGCCTGCATCGCGGTCAGCGGACCGGTGGACGCCGTGATCACGGTCGAAACCGGCAGTGCCGACCGCGAGGCGAACATGTGGGAGTTCGCGCGCCGCGCCCTCGGACTGCTCGAATCCTGTCTTCTTCAATCGAAAGGAAAGCCATGATCGATCTTTACGCCGCAGGCACCTCCAACGGCATGCGCGCGCGCATCGCACTGGAGGAATGCGGCCTGCCCTACAAGCTCAATTTCATCGACCTGGCCAAGGGCGAGCACAAGACGCCGCAGTTCCTCGCCCTGAACCCGAATGCCCAGATCCCGGTGATCGTCGACCACGAGGGTCCCGGCGGCAAGCCCGTGACGCTCGCGCAATCGACCGCGATCCTGCTCTACTGCGCGGAAAAATCCGGCAAATTCATGCCCAAGGACGCCGCCGCGAGGCCCGCCGTGCTGCAGGCGCTGATGAGCGCCTCGACCGACGTGACGCCCGTCTTCGGCGCGCTCACGGCGATGGCGAACGCCAAGCCGCCGCACGAACCCTCGGTGCAGGCCTTCAAGGACCGCCTGCGAGGCTTCTTCAAGGTCTGGGACGAGCAGCTCGGCAAGCGCAGGTACGCCGGCGGCGATGAGATCTCGGTGGCCGACCTGTCGCTGTTCGCCGGCTACTGGCGCACCAAAGGCGCGCAAGCGGCACTGGTGGAAGGATTTCCGAACCTGACGCGCTGGGCCGAGGAAATGGCCGCGCGCCCGGCGATCCAGCGCGCGATCAAGTTCTAGATTTCTTCAGGGCCCGCTTGATCTCTTCGATATCGAAGATCGCGGGCTGGAGCGCGTTCAGGTAGGCGAAGCTCTCGGCGACCGAGTGGTCGCGAGTGTAGGAGATCATCTGCTTGGTCGCCGTGATCGCGACCGGCGCCTTGGAAGCGATGCGTTTCGCCACTTCCAGCGCGCCCGCGACCAGCTGTTCGTGCGTGTCGAAGAGGCCGTTGACGAAGCCCAGGCGCTCGGCGCGCTCCGCCGGCAGCCTGTCGCCCGTGTAGCCGAGCTCGCGCACCACCGCTTCGGGGAGCTGCTTGGGCATGCGGTTGAAGGTGCCGACGTCGGCCATCATGCCGAGGTTGATCTCCTGGATCACGAAGTATGCGTCGCGCGTGGCGTAGCGCAGGCAGCACGCGGTCGCAAGGTCCACGCCGCCGCCGATGCAGCCGCCCTGCACCGCCGCGATCACCGGGAACGGCGCCTCGGCGAGGGAACTCAGGCTGGCCTGCAGTTCTTCCAGCTTCTGGCGGAATTGCCGCCTTGCCGCCACGCTTTCCGTCGTCAGTCCCCCTGAAGCAAACATCGAAACATCCAGCCCGGCGCAGAAATGCGGGCCGGTCGAGGACAAAACCATGACCTTCGCCTGCAATCCGCGCACGATTGCGGGCAGCTCGCTCCAGAACGCTGCGGTCATGGCGTTGCGCCGCTCCGGGCGCGACATTTTCAGGTGCGCGACGCCCGCGTCGCCCGACAACTCGAAGCACTCGTAGGCCATGCCGCATCCTCGCATCACTGACAAAAGCTTGCAAAGGGCTTTCAAAGCCTCGCAATGGCGCCGCGTCCGCACGCTATGATCCCCGTATGACGGCGGTAACGGACACACCCCAGGCCGCGAAATTCCCCCGCGGCATCGTCCGGGAAGTCACCCCGCTCAGCCTCTGGGGCGGCGACACCCTCATCTACAAGTCAATCATCGCGCTGTCGGCGCTCGCCCTGCCGGTCATCGCCTCGGTCAACATCTACCTGCGCGGCACCCCGTCCTGGCCGCAGCTCGGCGCGGCGGGCGCGATCTTCGCCGGCGCGGTGCTGTGCTTCGCCGTGGCGCGCTCCGGCCGGCGCGAAGTCGCCGCGACGCTGCTGATCGGCACGCTCTGGCTGACCACCACCATCTACGCCTTCAACTCCGGCTACGGCATGCACAGCGCGGCGGTGTTCGTCTACCTGCCCTGCGTGCTCTACACCTCGCTCTTCTTCGGCCTGACGATCGCCTCGGTCGAGCTCGCGCTCACCATCGCGGTCCTGATCATGATGTACGTGGCGGAGGAGCGCGGCCACCTGGGCGGCGGCGCCCTGTTCGCCACGCACGGCACCAACTTCAATTTCCTGGTCGGCGTGATCATCACCAGCATCGGTACGCTGGCGATCGGCGTGGTCTACCACCGCCGCGTCGAGCGCGAAGCCGCGCGCGTGGTGGCTGAAGCCGAGCAGCGCCGGCAGGCGATGGAGCGCGCGCAGGACGCGCAGGCCCAGCTGCAGACCGCGCATGCGAAACTGCAGCAACTGAACGAGGAACTTTCGGCGCGCGACCGGATCCGCGACGTGGAAATGGCGCGCGCGAAGCGCGACGTCGACCTGTACCACGACGTGGTGTCGAAGGATTTCCCGGCCTCGCTGCGCTCGCTGCGGGAGGCCATCGCCAGCCCCGACGAGCATACTGAAGCGCGGCTGCGGCACGAGCTCGGGCGCATGGAGTCCGTCATCGGCGCGCTGGAGGAATTCGGCCGCCATGGCCAGCCGGCGCTGCAGCGCGCGCCCGTCGACCTCGCTGCGCTGGCGCACCAGGAATCCCGGCAGCTTCGCGCCACGCGCGAACTTGCCAGCGTGCGCTTCGACATCGACGCCGGCCTGCGCGCCGAGGGCGACCCGCGGCTGCTGGCGGCCCTGCTGGGCCACCTCATCAAGCGCGCCGCGCGCGCCTGCCGGGCGGAACCCGGGGCCCTGGTGCACTTCGGCAGCGGCTCGCGCGACGGCCGCGCCGTGTTCTTCATTCACGACAACGGCCCGGGGATGGATACCGCGCGGCGCGAGAAGCTGTTTCGTCCGCTTGAACGGGGCGGCGCCCAGGACGACACGATGGACATCGGCATCGTCAGCGCGCGCCGCATCGTGGAGCGCCACGGCGGCGAGTTGCACATCGAATCCCAGCCCGGCAAGGGCACGACGGTCTACTTCGCCCTGCCCGCCCCTAGCGCAGCTCCCTGAAGAAACCCGCCACTTCCCGCGCCAGCACTTCGGGCTGCTCCAGCGCGGCGAAGTGCCCGCCCCTGGGCAGCACGCTCCAGCGGCGGATGTCGGTATAGGTCTTCTCCGCCAGAGAGCGCGGCGGAATCAGGATCTCTTTCGGGAACTCGGCGTAGCCCATCGGTACGCCGATGGTGCCCCCTTCGGGTATCGGCCAGCCAGCATGCAGGCGCGCATAGTAGGGCCAGAACGAAGAGCCGATCGCGCCCGTGAACCAGTACAACGCGATATTGGCGAGCATTTCGTCGCGCGATATGGCGTTCTCCGGATTGCCGCCGCAATCGCTCCAGGTTCGGAACTTCTCCACGATCCACGCCGCCAGGCCCGCGGGCGAATCGCTCAAGCCGTAGGCGAGCGTCTGCGGCTTGGTCCCCTGGATCGCCTGGTAGCCGGTTTCTTCCTTGAGGAAGTTTGAAAGTTGAATTTTGTATTTCCTGCTTTCCTCATCTTCAACGGAAAAATTGAAATCCCTTCGCACCACAAGCAGGTTCAGATGGATGCCGATGATCCGTTCCGGGTAGCGATGCCCGAGCACTGAACTGATCGAGGCGCCCCAGTCGCCGCCCTGGCAGCCGTAGCGCTTGTAGCCAAGCACGTCCGTCATCAATTCGGCGAAGGCTTCAGCCATTTCTTCGGAGCCGAAACGCGGCTGGCCGGGCTTAAACGAAAGGCCGTAGCCCGGCAGCGACGGCGCGATCACGGTGAATTCCTCCTGCAGCAGCGGGATCAGCCTGAGGAATTCGAACACCGACCCCGGCCAGCCGTGCGAGAGCAGCAGCGGCATGGCGTCCGGCCGCTTGCCCGGCGCATGGATGAAATGCAGGTCGATACCCTTCAGCGGCACGGTGAACTGGGCAAAGGCGTTCAATTTCGCCTCGGCCGCGCGCCAGTCGAAGCCTTCCCGCCAGTAATGGACCAGGTCCCGCATGTACCCGAGGCTCGTACCCGTGGACCATGCATCCAGCGGCGGCTCGTCGGGCCAGCGCGTGCGCGCGAGGCGCTCCTTCAGGTCGGCCAGCGCGGCGTCAGGAACCTGCAGCCGGAACGATCGTGGCGACATGCGGCGATTCTAGAGAATAATCGTGGTCTGACCCTGATTTCCTGGAGGGAAATAATGCAAGTATTGTCGAGTTACGTTTGCCGCCGCTGGACGCAGGGCAACGGCGCGGCGCAGGCGCTGCTCAATCCCGCCACCGAGGAAGCGCTGGCCACCGCGAGCAGCGAAGGCGTCGACCTCGCTGCCGCACTGGACTATGGGCGCAGCACCGGCGGACCGGCGTTGCGCGCACTGAGCTTCGCCGAGCGCGGCGCGCTGCTGCAGGGCATGGCCGACGCGCTGCAGGATGCGCGCGACGAATTGCTCGCGCTCAACATGGCCAACGGCGGCAACACACGCTCGGACGCCAAGTTCGACGTCGACGGCGCGATCGCCACCCTGCTCGCCTATGCCGAGCTCGGCACGGCGCTGGGCGCGGGAAAATTCCTCATCGACGGCGAAGGCATCCAGCTCGGACGCTCGCCGCGCTTCCACGGCCAACATTTCGCGGTGCCGCGCCACGGCGTCGCGGTGCACATCAATGCGTTCAACTTCCCGGCCTGGGGACTGGCGGAAAAGGCGGCCGCGGCGCTGCTCGCCGGCATGCCGGTGCTCTCGAAGCCAGCCACCGCCACCGCGATGGCGGCGCACCGCGCCATGCAGGTGATCGTGGACGCAAAAGTCCTCCCTGAAGGCGCGCTGCAGATGCTGGTAGGCGCGCCGCGCGACCTGCCCGCCCTGCTGCGCGCGCAGGACGTGCTCGCCTTCACCGGCTCGGGCGACACCGGCGAGCGCATCCGCGCGCTGCCAAACGTCATCCGCCACTCTGTGCGCGTCAATGTCGAGGCCGACAGCCTGAACGCGGCGGTGCTCGGTCCGGATGTCGAAGCGCGCAGCGACATGTACGAGCTCTTCCTCATGGAGGTGCTGCGCGACATCACGCAGAAGGCCGGGCAGAAATGCACCGCCGTCCGCCGCATCCTCGTGCCGCGCGGATTGATGGCCGCGGTAAGGGAAGACCTGGCGGAGATGCTCGCCGCGACGAAAGTCGGCGATCCCTCGGACGAAGAAACCCGCATGGGCCCCCTCGCCTCCGGAGCTCAGCTAAAGGATGTTTTGCTTGGAGTAGAAAGACTTGAAACCGAGGGAAAACGAATCGCAGGAAAGCCGGGCAGGCTTTCCGAGAAGGGATTCTTCATTTCGCCGGGATTGATTGAAATCGAAGGCGCAGGAAAGGCCGTGCACGAACACGAGGTCTTCGGTCCGGTCGCATCGCTGATTCCGTATGCCGAAAACCCCGCCGCGATCGTCGCGCGCGGCAATGGCGGGCTGGTGTGCTCGGTCTATTCCGAGGATTCGGCGTTCATCGAGGAAGCGGTCGCCGGCATCGCGCCCTGGCACGGGCGCATCTACCTCGGCCATCCGAAGATCGAGCTCTCGCCCGGTCCCGGCACGGTGCTGCCGCAGCTGGTACATGGCGGTCCCGGGCGCGCGGGCGGCGGCGAGGAGCTCGGCGGGCGTCGCGCGCTGTCGTTCTACCAGCAGCGCGTCGCGTTGGAAGGCTCGCGCCCCGTGATTCAGGGGCTCGGAAAAGCCGGTACTGCATGAAATACCGGCTCTACTACTGGCCCGGGATCCAGGGCCGCGGCGAATTCGTCCGGCTTGCGCTGGAGGATGCAGCCGCCGCGTATGTGGATGTCCTGCGCGGCTCGGACCGGTATTCGGTACCGAAAGATGTTTTTGCGCTTCCGTACCTGGTCGCCGGAAAGCGGGTCATCTCGCAAACGCCGAACATCCTTTTGTACCTCGGTCCGCGCCTGCGCCTCGCGCCGAAGGACGAGGCCGGCCGGCTGCGGGTGCACCAGTTGCAGCTCACCATCGCCGACTGGCTGGTGGAAGTGCACGACGTGCACCACCCCATATCGTCGCGTCTCTACTACGAAGAGCAGAAGCGGGAGTCGAAGCGGCGCGCCGGCGAGTTCCTCCGTACCCGGTTGCCGAAATACCTCGGCTATTTCGAGGAGACGCTGCGGCGGGCACGCGGCAGCTACCTGCTCGGGCGCCGCTGCACCTACGCGGACCTGTCGCTGTTCCAGGTGGTCGCGGGGCTGCGCTACGCGTTCCCGCTGGCGTTTGACCGGATCGAGCGGCGTTTCCCCCGGGTCCTTGGGGTCCACGATCGCGTCGCGGATCGGCCCCGGCTGGCGGCCTACCTGGCGTCGAAAAGGCGCATTCCATTCAACCGCCAAGACATCTTCCGGCACTATCCAGAACTCGATTTCCCTCGAAAAAATCCAAAAAAAACATAGACCTGTGCCATGGCCGCATGGTATAAAGACGAGTGCGGGAAGAAGCCATGGACTGGACCAAGGACCGAATCCAAACGTTGAGCAAACCGGAGGTGAAGCAGCTGCGCGCCAACGCGGAGCGGCTTCAGGAGCCGGAGGTCGTCGCCCTGTGCGACGAGGTGCTCAGCGGCAAGGCGAAAGCGGCCAAGGCGGCAGTCGTGCGCCCTGCCAAAGCCAGGAAACCCGCCAAGGACGCCAAAGGTGGCTGAAGAATTGCAGGGCTACGCGCGCGAGCACCCGGGCCGCCAGCAACGCCAGCGTTTCATGATCGGCAAGTACGAAATCATCGCCCAGCCGATCGCCGGCTCCGCGCACATGCTGCGCTACACCGTGTTCGCAGGCGGCCGCCGGGTAGGCGCGATGGCCAGCATGCCAACCGAATCCGACTGCAGGTACCTGGAGCGACCGCCCGTGGTGCCGCCGCTCAAGCCCTTCCAGGTCTTCTACCGTCCCGGCCGCCCCAAAAAAGGCAGCAGGCCCCCGCAGCCGGCGATCGACGTGCACCATGGCATGGCGCGCGACGACATTCCCGCTGGCATTTCCATTCCGATTCCCGGCCGATCCGAAGACGGCTGACAACGACAAGCCCGGGCAACCGGGCTTTTTTAATCCCATGGACCTCAAGAAAAAATGGCGTGACCAGGAACAGGCGCTGATGGCGCGCTGGACCGCGGCAAACGAGCGCTTCCGCCTCGCCCACGCCGGCAAGATCGAGGCTGAGGTGCAAGCCGCGCAGGCGGAACTCGAACTCCTCAGGCGGCAGGTCGCTCGCCTCAAGAGCGAATTCAACACGGGCAAACGCTACTAGCCTTCCGGGTTTACCCTCCCGCGCAGCTGCTTGATCCTGCCGCGCCGGATTTTTCCTTCCAGCCTCTTCTTCTTCGCCGAGCGCGACGGTTTCGTCGGCCGCCGGGTTTTCGGCACGAACGTGGCGCGATCCACGAGTTCCTGCAGCCGCGCCAGCGCCTCCGCGCGGTTCATTTCCTGGCTGCGGTGCTGCTGCGCCTTGATCACCACCACCCCGTCGCGCGTGATGCGCTGGTCCTTCAGCGCCAGCAGCCGCCCCTGCACCGCTTGCGGCAGCGACGAGGCGGCGACGTCGAAGCGCAGGTGGATCGCGCTCGAGACTTTGTTCACGTTCTGCCCGCCGGCGCCCGCCGAGCGCACCGCCGTCAGTTCGATATCACTTTCGGGAACGATGAATTTCATGTTTTCCGGCCCAAGGCTACACTGACGCCATGCCGCGCGTCATCCGGGAAACACTGGTCTCCGCCCGCGAACTGCTCATCACGGGAGGCCCGTTCATCCTCCTCGCGGTGGTGCTGCTTGCCGGCGCCTACTACCTGCTCAAGCCGACGCCGCCCAAGCGCGTGGTCCTCGCCACCGGCTCCGAGCAGGGCGCCTACGCCGCCTTCGGCAAGCGCTACCAGGAAGAGCTGAAGCGCCACGGCATCGAGGTCGTACTGCGGCCCTCGGCCGGCTCGCGCGAGAACCTGCGCCTGCTGCAGGACCGCAAGCAGGACGTGCAGATCGCCTTCGTCCAGGGCGGCGCCAGCGAAACGCGGCGCGCCACGGAGACCACCGCCGGGCAGGAGGAGAAGCTGCCGGTGATGTCGCTGGGCAGCATGTTCTACGAGCCGGTGTGGCTGTTCTACCGCGCCGACAGCGCGAAGAAGCGCAGCCGCAACGGCGTGCTCACCGAGTTTACGCAGCTGCGCGGCATGGGGATCAACGCCGGCGCCCCCGGCAGCGGCATCCCCGGCATCGTCAACCGCATGCTGGCGGCAAACCGCATGGACCGCGAGGACATCCGGCGCAGCAACCTGGACCTCACGCCGGCGGTGGTCGAACTGCTCGCGGGAAAGCTGGATGCGGTGGTGATGGTCTCCGCGCCCGAGTCGCCGCTGGTGCAGATGCTGCTGCAGACGCCCGGCATCCGCCTGCTGGAAATCGACCAGGCCGAGGCCTACGCGCGGCGCTACCGCTACCTGAGTCCGGTCACGCTGCCGCGCGGCGTGGTGGACCTGCCGCGCAACGTGCCGCCGGCGGACCTGGACATGGTGGCGACCACCTGCTCGCTGGTGGCGCGCGAGGACCTGCACCCGGCTCTGGTGCAGTTGTTCGTGCAGGCAGCGTCGCGCATCCACAGCGCCGGCGGTTGGATTTCGAAATCCGGCCAGTTCCCGACCCAGCTCAATACCGAGTTTCCGCTGGCGCGCGACGCGGAGCGCTTCTACCGCACCGGCCCGCCCGCGATGCAGCGCTACCTGCCGTTCTGGCTCGCCAACCTCGTCGACCGCATGTGGGTGGCGCTGTTCTCGATCATCGCCATCCTGATCCCGCTGGCGCGCGTGGTGCCGCCGCTCTACCAGTACCGGATCCGCTCGCGCATCTACAAGTGGTACCGCGACCTGCGGCAGATCGAGGACGGGCTCGCGGAGAAGGACGCGGACCGCGCCAAGCTCCTGGTGCAACTCGACGACCTGGACACCAAGGTGGAGCGCATCGCCGTGCCGCTCGCCTACGCCGACGAGCTCTATGCGCTGCGCAGCGCGATTGGCCTGGTTCGTAAACGACTACGTTAGATCTTCAAAATAATCTTGCCCAGGTGCCCGGCGGCTTCCATGTGCGCCTTGGCCTGCGGCAGCTCGGCGAACGGGAACACCTTGTCGATCACCGGGCGCAGGTGCCCGCTGGCGAGCGCCGGCAGCACGTCGCGCGAGAAGTTGCGCACGCCCTCGGCGATCTCGGCGGCGCTGCGCATCTTGTTCGACACGCCGTACAACTTGAGCCTCTTGGAGTGCAGCGCCAGGATGTCGAGTTCCGCGGTCACCACGCCGTCGACGTAGCCGACCGTCGCCAGGCGTCCCTTGTAGGCGAGCACCCGGATGCACTCGGCGAACACGCTGCCGCCAACGTTGTTGACGATCAGGTTGACGCCCTTGCCGCCGGTCGCGTCCATGACCGCCTTCTCGAAACCGCCGTTACGGTTCTGCAGCCCGAGGTCGAGCCCGAGCGCAGCCAGCTTCTTCAGCTTCTCGGCCGAGCCGGACGTGCCGATGACCTTTGCGCCGATCAGCTTGCCCAGCTGCACCGAGGCCACGCCCACGCCCGCGGAGGCGCCGGCCACCAGCAGCCACTCGTCCTTCTTCAATTCTCCGCCAGGCCAGAGCATGTCGTAGGCCGTGAGGTAGGCGATGCCCGAACCGGCCGCCTCCTCCCAGGAAAGTTTCGCTGGCGCCGGCATGGCGTCGCCGATGCGATGGATGGTGTATTCGGCAAAGGCGCCGTAGGCGCGGCCCATGACGCGGTCGCCGGGCACGAAGTCGGTCACGCCCTCGCCCACCTTGACGACTTCGCCGGCCGCTTCGATGCCGCCCACCTTGGCCGCGCCGCCCGAGAGGCCGTGCCCGGCGATGAACTCGCCGCGGTTGAGGCCGGCGGCATGCACTTTGACGAGCAGTTCGCCCGCCTTGGGTTCGGGAACCGGAACGTCCCGCAATTCGACGCTCGTGGCGTCATTGCCGCTGATGATGAACCAGGATTTCATCGCGCAATTCTAAACGGGCAGGGCGAACTGTGCGACAGCGTCCTCTTTATGCGCGATACCGTCCTTCATGATGAGGATCAGGCGGCCATGGTCCTGCAAGATGCGGATGTCGTGAAGCGGGTCGCCCTCCACCAGCAGCAGGTCTGCCAGCGCCCCTTCGCGCAGCACTCCGATATCGTCGCCCAAGCCCATCACTTTCGCGCTCAACTGGGTCGCCGCGTGCAGCGCTTCCGCGGCGCTGTAGCCGAAGCACTCGGTGAACAGCCACAGGTCGAACGCATACGAGCCATGTGGCGTGTACGGAAAGCCGTAGTCCCCGCCGGGGAGGACGCGGATCCCGCGCTTGCGCATCTGGGCCACCGCACGCACCGTGAATTCCAGTTCGCGCATGAAGCGCGCAGAGCGCTCCTGCGGCACGCCCCACTGGCCGTTGGCGTGCGCGACGCGGTGGTTGAGTCCCGCAGCGGGGATCACGAACACTTCGTCTTTTTTTGCCTCCAACGCGTCGAGCGCGCGTTCATCCGCGTAGTTGGCGTGATTGATCAGGGTGACGCCGTGGCGCAGCGCCAGCAGGACCGAATCGGCGCTGCGCGCGTGGGCGGCCAGGCGGATGCCGGCAGCCTTCGCCACCTCCGCGGCGGCCGCGACTTCGGCATCGTTCATCGGCGTCTGCTCGGGCGCCGTCGAACTGGTGAGGCCGAGGTCGCCCGAAAGGTGCAGCTTCAGGATGTCCACGCCCTCGCGCGCGAACATGCGGCAGGCGCGCCTGACTTCGTCGGCACCGTCGACAATGGTCGAGAACACGGTATCGCGGTTCCAGGGCAGGTGCAGCTGGTTGGTGTCGCCCAGACCGCCGGTGACAGTGAGCTCGGTGCTTGCCGCGAGGTAGCGCGGCCCCGGGAAGTTGCCCGCCGCGAGCGCCTTCTTCAATGCGACGTCGAGGCGCGGCTTTGCCGAGGCCATCGACAGCATGCTGGTGTAGCCGCTGTCGAGTGCGATGCGCGCGTTGCCGAGCGTCATCATCATCTGCTCTTCCACCGGGATTGCGGTCAGCTCGCGCGAAAACACGTTGGGGAAGGAAAGGTGCCCATGCGGCTCGACCAGCCCGGGCATCAGCGTGCGACCCCTGCCGTCCAGGACCCGGTCGCCGGGGTCGCGGCGGCAGGCACCGCCACGCTTCACTTCGGCGATGCGGTTGCCCTCGACGCGCAGGTCGCCGTCGAACGATTCCGCGCCATCGAAAATGCGGGCGCCTGAGATGACGGTGGCAGGCATCAGCTGCGCAGGAAATCCAGCAGCGCCTTGTTGAAGGCCTCGTGCTTCTCGTAGTACGCGGTATGCGCGGCGCCGGCCAGGAGCAGGAAGCGACTGCCTGGAATCAGCTTCGCCGCCGCCTCGCCCACCGCAGGCGGCACGGTCTTGTCCTGGTCGCCCCAGACCAGCAGCACCGGCAGCCCGGTGGCGGCAAGTTTTTCGCCCACCACCTCGTCGTCCAGCTTCTCGGCGATGTAGGCGCCGAGCGCGGCGAAGGATTCCTTCGCGCCGGGAGAATTGTTGACGCGGAATTCTTCCTCGACCATTTCCGGCGTGACCAGCGCCTGGTCGAAGATGATGCGCGTGAACTTGGTCGCCACGCCTTCGCGCGACTGGTTGTTGGCGCCCGCCTGGATGCGGCCTCGCGCCTCCGCGCCGATCGGCAGCAGGCCCATGCTGCCGACCAGCACGACCCCTTTGACCTTCGACGGGTTCTCCGCCGCATAGGATGCGGCGACGTGGCCGCCGAGGGACGTGCCGACGATCCAGGCCTTCTCCCTGACGGTTGATTCCAGGAAATCCTTGAGCAAGGCACTGTAGGCGGACACCGAACACGCGACGCCCGGACCTTTCGCAGCGTAGCCGTGGCCCGGCAGGTCGAAGGCATAGGCGCGGTAACCGGCGGCGGCGACCGCATCGAGGTTGCGCGACCAGCGGTCGGCGCGGCCGCCGGTGCCGTGCACGAAGACGACGGGCGTGCCGGCGTTGCCGGATTCGAGCAGGCGCGTGGCGACGCCGGCGATTTGCGTGGGATAGGCGATCATGGGTTACTCACTTGATGAATAAATCATTCAAAAATCTTGACAGCAATATATTGCCGACGCAAGCATGGGGACAGGCGGATTCACGCCGTGAATAACGAGGAGGAACGATGAAACGATTGAACCTGTGGATGTGCGCCCTGCTGCTCTGCTTCGCCGCAGGCGGTACCGACGCGCAACAGAAATTCCCCGCCGGCAGCATCACGCTGGTCGTCTCCTACCCGCCAGGCGGCTTGTCCGACCTGCTCGGCAGGCTGATCGCGCCAAGGTTGCAGGAGACACTCGGCACGCCCGTGGTGGTCGACAACCGTCCCGGCGCCAATGGTTCCATCGGAACCGCCGCCGTGGCGCGCGCCAAGCCCGACGGCCACACCATCACGCTCGTTCCGGCGAGCACCGTGACGACCAACCAGTGGCTGATGAAGGACATGCCGTTCGATCCGATCCGCGACCTGCAGCCGCTGACGCTGGCGCTGGTGGTGCCGAACGTGCTGCTGGTTCACCCGTCGGTGCCCGCGAAGACGGTGCCGGAATTGATCGCGCTGGTGCGCTCGAAGCCCGGCGAGATGAACTACGCGTCGGTCGGCCTGGGTTCGAGCAGCCACCTGCAGGGCGAGATGCTGTCGCTGATGGCCGGCCTGAAGATGACGCACGTTCCGTTCAAGGGCGCCGGCCCGGCCATGCAGGCGCTGATGGCGGGCCAAGTGCAGCTCGCATTCGAGAACCTCCCGGCTTCGATCCCCTACATCAAGGCGGGCCAGATGCGCGCGCTCGGCGTAACGACGGCGGAACCCTCGCCGCAGTTTCCTGAAGTACCGCCGATCAATCGCTTCCTGCCGGGTTTCGAGGCCGCGCCCTGGTTCGGCCTGGTGGGCCCGGCGGGCATGCCGAAGGATGTCGTCGCGACGCTGAACGAGCACATCATCCGCGCGCTCAGGCACCCGGACGTGACCAAGGCGCTGGAAGCGCGCGGCGGCCAGATCAAGACCACCACGCCCCAGGAGATGGGCCAAATCATGCGCGACGAGAGCGAACGCATGCGCAAGGTCATCAAGGACGCCGGCATCACTGCGCAATAGCGATGACGGGCGGGATGAAAAGCGGGCCGCTCGCGCGCTTCAGGGTGCTCGATCTGTCGCGGGTGCGCGCGGGGCCGACCGCGGTGCGCCAGTTCGCCGACTGGGGCGCGCAGGTCATCAAGGTGGAATCGCCCGATGACGCGGGCGGCGTGCTGGGCGGCATGGGACGCCTGAGTTCCGACTTCCAGAACCTGCATCGCAACAAACGCAGCCTCGCGCTCAATCTCAAGCACCCGGAAGGCCGCGCCATCCTGCTGCGGCTGGTGAAGGACGCGGACGTGCTGGTGGAAAACTACCGACCCGACGTGAAGCGGCGCCTGGGCATCGATTACGACACGCTTGCGGCAATCAATCCGCGGCTGGTCTACGCGAGCATCTCGGGCTTCGGCCAGGACGGGCCGTACGCCAACCGCGCCGGCATGGACCAGATCGCGCAGGGCATGGGCGGGCTGATGTCGATCACCGGGCTGCCGGGCCAGGGACCGGTGCGCGCGGGAACCGCGATCGCCGACCTCGCCTCGGGCATATTCGCCGCCATCGGCATTTTCATCGCGCTGCTCGAGCGCGAAGCCTCCGGCAAGGGGCAATGGGTACAGACTTCTCTCTTGCAGGCGCAGATCTCGCTGCTGGATTTCCAGGCGGCGCGCTGGCTGATCGAGAAGCAGGTCGCCGGCCAGGCAGGCAACGACCACCCGACCACCGCGCCCACCGGCGTCTTTCCGACACTCGATGGCCACATCAACATCGCCTCGGTCGGCGACGCCATGTTCCGCCGGCTGTGCAAGGCGCTGGAGGCGCCCGGGCTGGAAGCGGACCCGCGCTTCGCCGGCGACAAGCTGCGTCTCGCCAACCGCGAACCCCTGAACGCGGCAATCGCGGCGATCACGCGCGGCCGCAGCTCCGCGCACTGGATGCAGGCGTTGGACGAGGCCGGCGGCGTGCCTTGCGGCCCGATCAACCGCATCGACGAGGTTTTCGCCGACCCCCAGGTACGGCACCTCGGCATGGCGCAGGCGGTGACGCACCCGAAACTCGGCCGCATCGAACTGGTGGGCCAGCCCGTGAGCCTCTCGCGCACGCCCAGCAGTCTGCATACGGCGGCCCCGGAACAGGGCGACCATACCGACGACGTACTCCGCGAAATCGGTTGCGACGCCGCCGAGATCGCCCGCCTGCGCGACCTGCGGGTCGTGTGAGGTACTTCGAGGACTACCGGGCCGGTGAGGTCCTGGACCTCGGATCGCGCACGCTGGGCGAGGCCGAGATCATCGAATTCGCGTCGCGCTACGACCCGCTGCCGTTCCACACCGATCCGGCGGCCGCGGCCGCCAGCATCTATGGCGGGCTGACTTCCAGCGGCTGGCTGACCGCGCTGGTCATGATGCGCATGCTTAACGAAGGCTTCATCTGCATCGAGACGAGTCTCGGTTCACCCGGCATCGAGCGCCTGGAATGGCTGAAGCCGGTGCGCCCCGGCGACACGCTGAGCGGGCGCGTGGAAGTGAACGAGGTGCGCGCCTCGCGCAGCCGGCCGGAAATGGGCTTCGTCACCAACACCGCGACGCTCGCCAACCAGCACGGCGAAATCGTCTACCGTTCCCGGAGCGTCGCCATCTTCCGCGCGCGACCGCAGTGAGACTGGATTATCCTGCGGGCATGGCCAAACGCGGCGCGCCGCGCGGATCGCAACCGACCGTCGCCGCGCTGCTGCGGGGACTGGAGGTTCTGCGCTGCTTCGACTATGCGCGCAAGTCCCTGGGCTCGAGCGAGATCGCGCGCCTGACGGGCCTGCCGCAACCCACCGTCTGGCGCCTGTGCCGGACACTGGAGCGCGAGGGCTATCTGGTCTGCGAAGCCGACGGCTCGCGATTCCGGCCCGGCCTCGCGGTGCTCACGCTCGGCTACGCCGCGCTGGGCACGCTCGACATCGGCGAGCTGGCGCGGCCGCAATTGCAGAGCATCGCCGACCGCTTCCTCGGCGCAACCGGCGTGGTGACGCGCGATCGCCTCGCGATGCTTTTTCTGTTGCGATGCGAAGGACGCAATGCCTATCTCAACGTGACGCTGCGGGCCGGCTCGACGATTCCGATTGCACACAGCGGCGTGGGCTGGGCCTATCTCGCCGGCCTGACGGCCGAGCGGCGCGATGCGCTGCTCGCGGATATCCGCCGGCAGCAGCCGGACCTGTGGCGGCGCGCGGAGAAACCGTTCCGCAAGGCGCTGGAAGACTACGGCAAGACTGGATACATCCTGAACGCGGACACGTTCTTCAACGGACTTTGCACCGTTGCGATGCCGATGGGCGGGCCGGCGGAAGAGAAGCTCTACGTCATCTACGTGAGTTGCCTCACGTCCGTCCTCGGCACCGACAAGCTGCGGCGCGAAGCCGGACAGGCCTTGCGCGAAGTCGCCCTCAGGCTGGCGCCGGTGATCGAGCGCGGCACGGCGCGCACGCTCGTGCGTACCGTCTCGCGTTCATGACCGTTTGCGTTCCGCCATGCAGGCCGCGTCCGTCATCTCGCGAAGCAACTCAGCCAGCCTGAGCGTGCCGGGACCCGCGGCGTCGCGATCGGCGAATACCAGGTACAGCTGCGCGACACTTTCGCCGCCCTCCCGCAATGGCAGTGCCTTGAGTGTTCCGGCCGCGACCTCGTCGCGAATGCGGTACTCCGGATACCAGCCGTAACCGTAGCCGCGGCTGGCAGCGCCGATCGAAGTCGTCATGTGACTCACCGTCCATCGCCGCGCGGCCTCAAGGCGCGCCTTGGTGGCGCGCCGCGCGCCGGATTCGCGAATCACGAGTTGGCGGTGGGCGCGCATGTCCTGCAGCGTGATCGGCCGGCCGAGCTTGTGCAGCGGATGCTCGGGATGCGCTGCAGCGATGAAGCGCACCGGCATCAGCAGCTCGCCGAAGAATCCCGCCGGCACGATGCCGGTGATGGCAAGCTGCGCCTGCCCCTGCAACAGCGCTTCCGCCGTGCCGCTGATCACGGTCTCGATCGCCTCGATGCGCGTGTGCGGACTCTCCTTGCCGAAGGCCTCCAGGACTTGCAACAGCAGCCAGACCGGGAATGCAGCTTCGACCGCCATGCCGATTTCCGCCTCCCATCCCGCGGAGAGGCGTTTCGCGGCGCGCTCGGTACTCGCGGCCTCCTCCACGAGGCCCTTGGCGCGGCGGTATAGAAACTCCCCGGTCGGCGTCAGCACCGCTTTGCGGCCCTTCACCTCGAAGGCCTTCACGCCGAGCTGGGTTTGAAGCTTCTGGACGGCATAGGTAACCGACGACTGGCTCTTCTTCAGCGTTTCGGCTGCCCTTTCATAACCACCTGAATCAACAACGGAAATTAGCGCCTTCCATTGATCCAGAGTCACGCTCATATATCTACTTCGTCGATGTATATGGGCATATTTTCGCTATTTATCATTCACTCGTCCAATTGTTCAATGGATGCATGAAAACCATCCTCCAAGTGAACACCAGCATCCTCGGCGACGAGGGCCAATCCACCCGCCTGGCGAACGAGTTCGTCGCGCAGTTCGACGCCGGCAATGTCATCGTTCGCGATCTCGCGAAGGAGCCCGTGCCGCACCTGGACGGGGAACGCTTCGGCGCCTTTCTCTCGAAACCCGAATCTCGGACCGAAAAGCAGAAGGCGGTACTTCAATACTCTGATTCGCTCATCGACGAACTGCGCCGCGCGGACACCATCGTGCTCGGCCTGCCGATGTACAACTTCGGCCTGCCATCCGCGCTGAAGGCGTACTTCGACCACATCGCGCGCGCCGGCGTGACCTTCCGCTACACCGACAAGGGTTCCGTTGGCCTGCTCACCGGCAAGAAGGCCTACGTCTTCGCCACGCGCGGCGGCCTGTACGAAGGAACGCCGCGCGACACGCAGACACCGTACGTGCGCGACTTCCTCGCCTTCCTCGGCATCACGGACGTCGAGTTCATCTATGCTGAAGGCTTGGCGATGGGCGATGCAAGCCGCAAAGCAGCGTTGCTGAAAGCCAGGAATTCAATTGACCGGCTGGTGCCGGAGTTCGCGTAAGGAGAGCCAAGTGACCACGAGAAAAATCCAGCAAGTCATCCAGGGGCAGCCCGCCTCCGACGGCGCGGGCGTGAAGCTGATCAGGAGCCTGGGCAGCGCCAACCACCTGCGCGCCGATCCGTTCCTGATGCTCGACGCTTTTTCGTCCGAGAATCCGGACGACTACGTCGCCGGCTTCCCTTCGCATCCGCATCGCGGCTTCGAGACGGTGACCTACCTGCTCGACGGCCACATGCTGCACGAGGACCACCTCGGCAACAAAGGCAACCTGAAGAGCGGCGGCGTGCAGTGGATGACCGCCGGCCGCGGCATCATCCACTCCGAGATGCCGCAGCAGGAGAACGGCCGCATGCGCGGCTTCCAGCTCTGGATCAACCTGCCGGCGAAGGAAAAGATGAAGCCCGCCGGCTACCGCGACATCCAGGCCGCGGAAATTCCGGAAGTGGCCCTCGAATTTGGTTCTGTAAAAGTCATTTCCGGAAACTACGGCGATGCGGTTGCACCGGTGCAAGGCGGCAGCACGGATCCGATTTACTGGGATGTCGCACTGCCGGCGGGAAAGACTTTCACCCAGAGGATCGAGGGCAAGACGGTCTACGTTTATCCGTTCGAAGGCGACGTTGAAATCGAAGACCGCGTCCTGAAGACGCATCAAGGCGCGGTTCTCGGTTCAGGCGACACGCTTTCGGTGAAGGCCGGCGCGGACGGCGGGAGGTTCCTCGTGCTGGCGGCGAAGCCGATCGGCGAGCCCGTGGTGCAATACGGCCGGTTCGTGATGAATACGCGCCAGGAGATCGAGCAGGCGATCCGCGACTATCAGAATGGAGAGCTCACGGAAGCTTAGTTTTTCTCCTTCCGGACATTTCCCGTGGAAATTCTAAAGAGCCATTCCAAAGACCTGGGCGGCGGGCTGATCGTCAGCCGCGTGCTGCCCGGCCATCCTCACCAGATGGTCGGGCCGTTCATTTTCTTCGACCAGATGGGGCCGATGACCGCGGCGCCGGGACAGAACGTGGACGTGCGCCCGCACCCGCACATTGGCCTTGCCACCGTGACCTGGCTGTTCGAGGGCGAGATGATCCATCGCGACAGCCTCGGCGTGGTGCAGCCGATCGCGCCAGGCGACGTCAACTGGATGACTTCCGGGCGCGGCATCGTGCATTCCGAACGCGGCGATCCGGAATTGCGCAAGAGCGCGCGGCGCATGTCCGGCATCCAGTCCTGGGTCGCGCTGCCGAAGGCGCACGAAGAGACCGAACCCGCGTTCAGCCACCACCCGGCCGCGACGCTGCCGAGGATCCGCATGCCGGGCGTGGACATGCGGCTGATCGCCGGCGATGCGTTCGGCGAGAAATCCCCCGCGCCGACGTTCTCGAGGATGTTCTACCTGGCCGCGGAACTGGACGCGGGCGCCGTCCTGGCGCTGCCGCCGGAGCACGAGGAACGGGGCGTTTACCTGGTGCAGGGAAACGTTTTTGTCTCAGGCCTGCCGTTGCCGGAGAAACACCTTGCTTTCCTTCCCTCCGGGGAAGAAACCAGAATCGAAGCAAAAGGCCAATCCCGCCTGATGCTTCTTGGCGGCGAGAAGATGGATGGGCCGCGCCACATCTGGTGGAACTTCGTCGCCAGCTCGAAGGAAAAGCTCGAAGGCGCGAAGCAGCGCTGGCGCGAGCAGCGCTTCGCCCCGGTCCCGGGCGAAACCGAATTCATCCCGCTTCCGGAAAAATAGACGCCTAGGCGAGATTGGCGCGGATTCGCGCCAGGATTTCCTGGATCGGCGATTGCTTCGAAATCGCCGCGCGGCCGGCGAGCTGGTTGCCCCTGGCGGCCAGGTCTTCAGGCGTCACCAGCGCGGTGAGGAACACCACGGGGATGGCGTGCGTTTCCGGATGCGCGAACAGCGCCGCGGAAACGTCGCCGCCGTCCATGCCGGGAATGTCGATGTCGCACAGCACGAGGTCGGGCTTGCCGCTGCGCGCGAGTTCCAGCGCCTCCTCCGGCGAGCCCGTCGCCACGAGGTCGAATTCGCCGCCCAGCTTGACGTTCAGGTAGTCGATCACCGCTTCGTCGTCGTCGACCAGCAACAGTTTCTTGCGCGGGCCGATATTTGAACTCATGATCCGAGTCTGACCTGTTCGAGGTGGCGCTGCAAGGCGTCGCAGCGCTGTGCGAGTTCCGCCAGCTCGCCGAGCGCGGCGTCGTGCTGCAAGGCGCGGCTCTCGGCCGCCGCCCACTCGAACCGGTACAGCGCGAAGCTGCCGGCCAGCTTGTGCGCGAGCCGGCGCGCGGCCTCGCGCTCGCCAGCGGCCAGCGCGGCGCGCAGGTCCCCGAGCATCGCGCCGCGCGTAGCGACGAAACGCGGCAGCGTGGCGCGCAGGTCGGGGTCGACGTCGACCGGATCCCGTGGCCCCGCCCCCGCCGTCGGCGCACCGGCCGCCTGTTCCGGCATCCGGCCGCCGGCCGCCACGGCGTGCAGGATCTCGTGGATGCGTTCGCGCGCCGCCGGCTTGCCAAGGTAGGCGTCGAAACCGGCGGCGCGGCACCTGCGCCGCATCGTCTCGTCGTCGTAGGAGGAGAACGCGACCACCACGGCAGGCTTGCGCGATGCTTCCGCCTCCAGTGCGCGGATCCGCGCCAGCGCGTCGAAGCCGTTCATCACCGGCATCTCGATGTCCATGAACACCACGTCGGGCGGATTCGCGCGCGCCGCGTCCACCGCGGCGCGGCCGTTGATCGCGGTCGCGACCTCGAGCGGCGGGCTGGGCAGCGCGCCGCGCACGAAGGCGAGGTTGAACTCGTCATCGTCCACCACCAGCACGCGCAGCCGCGGCAGCGGCCGCTCGTCCTTGTGGATCTCGGCGCCGGTCCCGCGCGCCCCTGGCAGCGCGGTCGAAGCGCCCGGCGGCAGCGCCGGAAGCCGCAGTTCCAGCACCGTGCCCTCGCCCTCCGAAGTGCGCATCGAAAGCTCGCCCTGCTGCACGCGCGCCATGAGCCGCGCCGAGTAGGTGCCCAGGCCGAAGCCGCCGACCTTGCCGTAGGTAGCGTATTTCTCGAAGAAGGCATCGCGCACGCCCTCCGGGACGACGCCCGCGTTATGCATGCGCAGCGCCACCTGCGGCCCTCGCGTGTCGAAGTCGATCGCCACCACGCCGCCGTCGGGCGATGCTTCCACCGCGTTCTTCAGAAGGTTGGCGATCACCGAGTAGCACAGCAGCTCTTCGGCCCATGCGAAGGCACGGCGCGCGGCGCCGGCGGGCTCGCCATCCACCTTCATCTCGATGCTGACCCCCTTGGTCACGGCGTGCGCGCGCACTTCGCGCGTCACAGTCTCGGCCAGGGCGACGAGGTCGACCACCCGCGGGCTGAAGCGGTACTCGCCCTGCTCCATGCGGTACAGGTCCACCGAAAGGTTGACCAGGTCGAGGATGCGGTAGGCCGCCCCCTCGACCATGCCGAGCAACTCCTCTTCCCTTTTCTCCAGCTTGCGCCCCTCCCGCAACAGGCGGGGCACCGCAAGGATGCTGTTGAGCGGCGTCCTCAGGTCGTGGCGCGCGATGCGCTCGACTTCCTCGCGCACCCGGATCGCGGAACGAAGCGCCGCGTTCTGGTCGCGCAGCTGCTGCGCCTGCACGCCGATCTGGTTGTTCGAGCGGCGCAGGTCCGCTTCCTGGCGGTAGCGTTCGGTGACGTCGATCAGTGAGGCGATGTAGCGCGTCGCCCTGCCGTTGGCGTCGTGGATGAACAAGCCTTCCGAATGCACCCAGATGGGCTCGCCGTTGGCGCGCAGCATGCGAAAGTCGCCGGCGACGTGGCGCCGCACGCCGTTCTTCACGCTGCGGTCGCGAGCGCCGGCCTGGAACAGCGCGTAGCGCCTGGTCCGGTCCTCCGGATGCACCTGCTCCATGAACGGCGGCCATCCCGAGGTATCGGCGTCGGCGTCATGGCCCAGCATTTCCTTCAGCCGTCCGGAGTAGGTCACCGCCTCGACGCCGCGCTCCCACTGGTAGAACCCGGCCTGCGTCGCGCGCACCAGCAGCCCGAGGCGGCGGCGCTGCTCGGTCTCTTTCAGCTGCTCGGCCTGCACCACGTAGGAAAAGATGTTGGTGAAGGTGATGGTGAGGAGCTGGCCAGCGACGATGCGCAGCGCGACGTCGCTCTCCATGGTGTAGAACGCCACCGAACCGACCAGGGCGACCAGGGTCAGGTTGAACAGGTTCGCCAGCCGCCGCTCGAGCACGAAGTGGAACAGCAGGATCGCCGGGAAGCTCCAGAAGATGCCGAGCAGGCCGCGCTCCCAGATCGCCGTCACCAGCGCCACCATGATGGTGGTGAAGGCGAGCGGGATCGGCACCGGCAGCCGCGCCCAGCCCCGGTAGATGGCGAAGGCGTCGAGGACGAACACCACCACCACCGTCATCGAGAGGCAACCGACCAGCAGGTAGCCCTTGACGAAGTTGCCGATCGAGAAGGGCAGCAGCACCAGCGTGGCGATCACCGCCAGCGCATAGAGGATCTTCTCGCGGTAGGCCGCGACGATCGGCTCGGCGGAGCCGCCGCCGGCGCTGTTCTGGGTTTCGCTCATCTGTTCGTCTTAGCGAATTCTACAAGCCGATGTCATTGACACGCCTCCCCGCAAATCCGATCATGGCGCCCCTATGCCCGCCATCTCCGGTTCGTCCGCCCTCTCCAGGCTCCGCATCCTGGACCTCACGCGCGTGCGCGCGGGTCCGACCTGCGTGCGCCAGTTCGCCGATTTCGGCGCCGACGTGATCAAGATCGAGACCACGGGCGTCGAGGACCTGGGCGGTCCGCGCGACGGGCCCGATTTCCAGAACCTGCACCGCAACAAGCGCTCCATCACGCTGGATCTCAAGTCCGCCAAGGGCAAGGAGATCTTCATGAAGATGGTGAAGACCGCCGACGTCGTGGTGGAGAACTACCGCCCGGACGTGAAGGACCGCCTCGGCATCGATTACGAATCGCTGAAGAAGGTCAACAAGCGCATCATCCTCGCCAGCATCTCGGGCTTCGGCCAGGACGGGCCCTACCGCGCGCGCCCCGGCTTCGACCAGATCGCGCAGGGACTCTCCGGCATCATGTCGGTGACCGGCAAGCCCGGCGAAGGCCCGATGCGCGTCGGCTGCGCCGTCGCCGACGTGGGCGGCGGGCTGCTCGCGGCGATGGGAATCATGACCGCGCTGCTGGAGCGCGAGCATTCCGGCGAAGGACAGTGGGTACAGTCGAACCTGCTGCAGGCCGCGATCCAGCTGCTCGACTTCCAGGCCGCGCGCTACACCATGTCGAGCGAAGTGCCGGGCCAGGTCGGCAACGACCATCCCACCAGCATGCCGACCTCGGCCTATGCAACCAAGGACGGCCACATCAACGTCGCTGCTTCCGGCACCAAGATGTGGGGTGTCGTCTGCGAGGCCCTTGGCCGGCCCGACCTGCTGAACCACCCGGATTTCAACACTCCCGAAGGCCGCGCGCAGAACCGCAAGGCACTGAACGAGGAAATGACGAAGAGCCTGAAGACAAAGACCAGCGCCGAGTGGGTGGACATCATGAACAAGGGCGGCGTGCCCTGCGGCCCGATCTACCGCATGGACGAGGTGTTCGCCGACCCGCAGGTGAAGCACATGCAGATCCGGGCGGAGGTCGCCCATCCGCGGCTCGGCAAGATCGGCCTCATCAACCAGCCGATCAAGCTCTCGCGCACGCCGGCGAAGCTCGTGACGGCGACGCCCGAGCGGGGGGAACATACGCAGGAGGTCCTGCAGGAATTCGGGTTTACGAAAGTTGAAGTGGACGAATTCAAAAGCAAAGGAATCGTGTAATGGCCGAATTGAAAACCTCGATCGACGGCGCGGTCGCCACGATCCTGTTCTCCAACCCGGCGAAGATGAACGCCATGAGTTACGACATGTGGCACGCGGTGCCGAAGGTGTTCGCCGAGCTCGACGCGAATCCCGCGGTGCGCGTGATCGTCTGCGCCGGCGAGGGCGAGAAGGCCTTCATCTCCGGTGCCGACATCTCGCAGTTCGAGAAGCTGCGCGGCACGGTGCAGGCGCAGATCGAGTACAACACGGCGGTCGAAAAGGCCTACGTCGCGCCGATGAACTGCGGCAAGCCGGTGGTGGCGCGCATTCGCGGCATCTGCATCGGCGGCGGCCTGGGCTTCGCCGCGGCCTGCGACCTGCGCATCTGCTCCGACGATTCCATCTTCCGCATGCCGGCGGCTCGCCTCGGCCTGGGCTACAGCCCGGCGGGCGTGCGCCGCTTCATGAACGTGCTCGGCGCGGCCAACACCACCGATATCTTCATGTCGGCGCGCAAGTTCGACGCGAAGGAAGCCCTGCGCATGGGCTTCGTGAGCAAAGTGACCACGGTGGCCGAACTGGAGAAAGCGGTGGCCGACTACTGCAAGATGGTCGGGGAGAACGCCCCGCTCACGGTCGCCGCGGCCAAGTTCGCGGTGCAGCAGTGGCAGAAGAGCGAGCCGGAGCGCAACCTGGCGCAGGCGATGAAGATGGTCGAGGCCTGCTTCGCCAGCGAGGACCACAAGGAAGGCCGCAAGGCCTTCATGGAAAAGCGCACGCCTGCGTTCCACGGCAGGTAAGCCATTCAAATCAGGGGATCGCATCCAATGGCAAAAGTCGCAATCATCACCGGTTCGGGCAGCGGCGTAGGCAAGGCCACCGCCCTCGCCTTCCTGAAGGACGGCTGGAACGTCGCGCTGGCCGGGCGGCGCAAGGACGCGCTCGAAACCACTGCGAAGGAATCCGGTGCCGGCGAGCGCGCCTTCTGCATGCCGACGGACGTTGCGAACCAGGATTCGGTGAAGGCGCTGTTCGCCGCCGTCAACGCGAAATGGGGCCGCATCGATTGCGTATTCAACAACGCGGGCGTCAACGCGCCCGGCACCTCGCTCGAGGAACTCAGCCTCGAGAAATGGCAGAACGTTGTCAACATCAACCTCACCGGCATGTTCATCTGCATGCAAGAGGCCTTCAAGGTGATGAAGGACCAGAGCCCGCGCGGCGGCCGCATCATCAACAACGGCTCGATCTCGGCGCACGCGCCGCGGCCAGGCTCGGTGGCCTACACCGCCACCAAGCACGGCGTCACCGGCCTCACCAAGACCGGCGCGCTGGACGGCCGCAAGTACGACATCGCGGTCTGCCAGGTGGACATCGGCAACGCGTTGACTGAAATGGCTGCGCGCATGGCCAACGGCGTCCCGCAGGCCGACGGCTCGATCAAGCCGGAACCGCTGATGGACGTGAACCACGTCGGCCAGGCCGTGCTGCAT
>CXWL01013944.1_pt1 | contig 44857 bp, 50 predicted proteins | sample 590931 | NCBI WGS metagenome assembly CXWL01 (sample SAMEA3498368, study PRJEB10139) | groundwater metagenome | biome: water well; material: biofilm material | place: Germany | collected 2015-04-27 | reverse complement strand
GCACGATCATTCTTCCCAGAAAAGCTCCTTTCTTCGCTGGCGCTAATGATACGATAGCCACCGGCAGGAGACCATGACTGATTCACCATCCCCCACGCTCGCAGCCAATGAGGAAGCCGATGTCGCCATTATCGGCGCGGGTGCGGCGGGACTGGCCGCAGGCATCTTTGCCGGAGAAGCGGCCGTCCGGCGGGCAGGTGGGGATCATGGCATCCTGACGCCGCCCTCGATTATGCTCCTTGATGGCGCTCGTCGCATCGGGGCGAAGATTCTTGTTTCCGGTGGAGGCCGCTGCAACGTCACCCACACCCGTGTGACACCGAACGACTTCCAGGGTTCCTCCCCGGCAATCATCAGAAATATTCTACGGGCTTTTTCAGAACAGGCTGCCACACAGTGGTTCGCCTCCCTGGGTGTACTCTTGAAGGAGGAAGCCTCCGGAAAACTCTTTCCCATCACCGATCGAGCACAGACGGTGCTCGATGCCCTTCTGGACCGCTGCCAGGCATTACACCTTTCGGTGCGCCCACAGCATCGGGTCCTCTCTCTCCATTCTATCCATACTCAAGAATCACCCGCCTCGCCTCGATTTCTCATCACGCACAGCCAGGGGCAGCTCCTGGCTAAACGTGTCATCTTGGCCACTGGAGGACGTTCATTCCCCAAAACCGGGAGCGACGGCTTCGGGTGGACGTTGGCTCGGCACCTGGGACACACCGTCACCACGACAGCGCCTGCGCTGGTGCCATTCGTGCTTGAGGCCTCGTTCTTCCATGCCTCGGTGTCAGGCCTCGCCCTCGACGTGGCACTGACGGTACGAGTGCAGAATCAGGTTGTGGATCGGCGCCGAGGCAGCCTCCTGTGGACCCATGTTGGAGTGAGCGGGCCGGTAGTCATGGATGCGAGCCGGTTTTGGACCTGCGCGCAGGCAGAGGGGCACTCCGCTGGGATCGAGTGTTCGTTGCTTCCCGATATGACCCCTGAAGAGGTCGACACATGGATCCAAGAACAGGCCGCCCAACGGCCCAAGCTTGCCGTGTCGACGCTGTTGGCCCAGCGGTTCCCCGATCGTCTTGCCACGGCCCTATGCGCCTATGTGGGAATTGAGTCCGGCACGGCCCTCTCCAACCTGAAACGCTCCACACGCCACACCCTGGTCTCCGCGCTCACCGCGCTCCGCTTGCCAGTTACGCGAGACCGAGGCTGGCAAGCCGCCGAAGTGACCGCCGGGGGGGTCCCGCTGCAGGAGATCGATTACCGCACCATGGAGTCACGCCCTCAGCCTGGTCTCTATCTTGTTGGAGAGCTCTTGGATTGCGACGGTCGGATCGGCGGGTTTAACTTTCAGTGGGCCTGGGCCACAGGATTTGTGGCTGGGCGTGCCGTCATCGCATCGCTCAAGGACACAGGCTCATGAACGTCTGTCACTGTCGTCATAAACCCTCTAGGGTTCGTTGGCTCGGCATGCTGTGCCTGATTGCAGCGCTGGGACTACCCGCGTGTTCGCAAGACACGTCATGGGAAGCCGCCATGGTGGCCGGTCAGCAGGCATACACCAAGAGACAGTATGACGAAGCTTTGCGCGCCTTCAATGCCGCGGTGATCAAGGCGGAAGCCTTCGGACGGGAGGACCCCCGCCTCGCCCATGCCCTGACACAACTGGCCCATACCTATGCCGCCCTGGGCCAGGACCTTGAAGCTGAACCGCAGTTTCTGCGTGCGCTCTCCATTTTCCAAGCCGCTCAGGGCGAGCACCAGGCCGACATCGCAGCCACCCTGAACAACTTGGGCGTGCTGAATCGCCGACATGGACAGTTTGCCGAAGCCCAGCCACAACTGGAACAGGCACTGGCGATCAAGGAGCGGATGTTGGGACCGGAGCATCTCGATGTTGCGCTCGGGCTGCAGAACCTGGCCGTCTTACATGCACAACAGAACCATATCGATCAGGCCCTGCCGCTCTACCAACGCGCCCTAGAGATCAGAGAGAAGACCTTAGGCCCTCGACATCAAGACACGGTGAAAACCCGCCAGGAGGTGGTGGCGCTGTTGCGAAAACTGAATCGGTCAACAGAAGCCGACGTCTTGGAACGATCACACTCCTAGCCGGATGCGGACCCACGTGATTCGTGCTCAACCAACCGTCGTCGTTCGTGAAGCGTCGAGCGTGAAACGTCTCTCGTTCCGGATTCTGACGCTTCACGCTTCACAAGAGACGTTTCACGATTCTTGAGCCCGTCGCTGGCGAACAGTTTCAGCCTCCTGTCAGAACTAAAACACCCACGAGGCGCCAAAAAACACCCCTTGCCGTTTGGTATGCTCGTCGTTATGCGGCTCCACGGCTACCCCGCCCGTCGTCGGATACGCGCTCACCGTGCCCGATCCTGAGCGGATGTCCCAATACCGATAGCCCCCTTCGAGAAAGAGCCGCTCCCACACCCGGACTTGCAGGGACGCTTCGAGCTGTACCCCGTTGCCTCCTGAGGCGGTGGTGAGAAAACTGGGATCCTGTCGAAGAGAGGTTCGCAAATGGTGAATGTCTTCACTCCGATAATACGACACAGGAATATAGACGGCCGACGCATGCACGGTGACGCGTCCCATCACCGGGATGGTGGTTTGGGCGCCCAACCGCAGACTATGCCAGTCGTTCGTTTGCGTGATGGCCTTGGCTGCAATCGGCGAGGCAAGAGGGGGCAGGAGATCCGTCACCCCCGACGACACATAGCGTTCTTGCCAGAATTGATAGCCGAGTATGAGGTCTATGCCGCCCTTCATGGGATTCTCGTCGTGTGTCCACCGGAGTAATCGAAACCCGGTATCCGCAGACACGTAGACGACATGCCCGCCATCTGCCCGTGACAGCGTCGACGAGTTTTTCCCCGTCCGGTTGTTGCCGGTGAAATCTTCATCAAGCAGGGTTCCATGGCCAATGCTGCCGCCGCCGCCGATTCGCAATGCCAAGATCACACGCTCCTGCGCCACGACATCCACGCTCAACTCGGTAATGGGACTCGCCAGCCCCTGGTAGGTGAGTTCAGATAACACGTTGGGGCTGTGCCCCGGCGCCGCAATCGAATGGGCACTCTTTCCCTGGCTCAGCCATTCTCGCAGATTGACCGTCACAGACAATCCCGCCCGCTCAAGCGGGTTCAGCGCGACCTCTGCGGCGATGGCGTCTGAGGCCACACACCCCGCGATCAAGAGCCCGCTGACCATGTAGGCGATCACCCTCTTCATTGGGCAACCATACACAAAACGCGTATCATCCGAAAGCGCCTCGTCACGGGCACGTCAAATTGACAGGCCGGGTGGACTGGAGTACCGTGCCCAGATACCGACTGGAGGGGCAATGTCATGCCATCGCCATCAGAGGACGAGACCAAGCCGAACTACCAGCTGAATGCCGGGATCGCCCGCGCGGTCGGTATCCTCTGCATCGCCGCTGGGTTTATTGGCGGCATGTACGGGCTCGACCATCCCACCTCGCCCTGGTTACGCACATCCTTAGGCCTCATCGTGACCGGACTCTTGGCGCAAGGGTACGCCCTCTATTGTTCCCTGCGCCGTGCTGGTGAAATTCAAGAACCCCCTCAACCCTAACCGTGCCTGTTCCCGAACATGCGCCACCCTCCGTTTCATCAAGATCGCCTTCCACACCGATTGAACTGGCGAGAATTGGCCAGCTCAGTACCAGCATGGCGAGGACCCGCACTTTTTCAACGGCCATGGATCGATGCCATACAATGGGCGGGGCTCGTGAGGTTTCACATCTGAGGCAATTGATCTTGCGAAGGAGTGGAAAAATGACACTGACTCGTCGATGGACCCTGTGTTTCTGTTTGCTGGGCTTCCTGTGCTCCGTCTCAGCCTGCCACTATTATGAAGAGTTCCGGGTGCTGAAAAGCACGGCCGATTTGAAGGAAGAACAAGCGGAGATGATGCGCGCGCATCGGGAGTGTTTACAAAAGTACGAAGCTGAGCCGGCCAAAGCGCGGGACCACTGCGCGCCCTACACGCAAACGCTTCGCGAGCTCGACATTAAACGACAGACGATCCACTAGCCTACATCCTGAGCCGACCGAAGCCGACCTCACGGCGTGACACCTGACTCACTAGGCGAGCGACATCACCGGACGTCGAACACGGTCAGGCGGTGGGTTGATCGACGTGCCGGCGATCCAAGACCTGGCGTATGGTGCTCCCCAACTCGCGCATCGAGACTGGCTTCATCAACATCGCGGCAATGCCCATGGCGCGTGCCTGAGCCTCGGTGAGCCCATGCTCAAACCCCGTGCAGATCACGACGGGAAGGTCCGGCCTGAGCACATGCAACTCTTTCGCGAACGCAAGACCTGTCAGCTCTGGCATGGTGAGATCGGCAAGCACGCAACTGAACGGCAACGGGTCCGTACGAAACCGTTCCAGCGCGTCCACGCTTCGGGTGCAGCACACGACGTGGTAGCCCAGATGGCGAAGCATGTCTCCCTGCATACGGACAACCGGTTCTTCGTCGTCCACCACCAAGAGTCGCTCGGTGCCTCTCGGAATCGGACTCAGAACCACCGATGACGGCTGCTCCTTCCCCTGGCAAATGGGAAGAAAAATGCTGACCGTGGTACCTTGGCCTAAGGCACTCTCGACGGCAATACCACCGGACAAGTTGGTGACGATCGCATGCACGATCGACAATCCCATGCCGCTACCCTCTCCTCGGGCTTTGGTCGTGAAATACGGTTCAAAAATCCGATCTAATACGGCGGTGTCGATCCCATGCCCCGTATCACGCATCGTCAGTCGGAGATAGGACCCAACAGCGAGTTTTAATTTGGCGGGCGCTTCTTCTCCCACGACTGCCGCTTCATCCAACTCGATTGAGAGCTCTCCCCCTCGTTCGAGCATGGCATGACCGGCATTCGTGCCCAAATTGAGCACAATCTGGTAAATCTCGCTGGGGTCGGCCAACACGAGCCGTGTATTCGCTTCCATCCGAGCATGAATCGTAATCGTCGAGGGCAAGGCCGCCCGCAGGAGACCGATCGCCTCCTCCAGGACCTCCGCCATCCTCACTGGTCTTCGGACCAGGTCGTGCCGAGAGCTGAACGTCAAAATCTGCCGCACTAAGGTTTTGGCTCGAGACCCCGCCACCAACACCTGCTGAAGGTTACTCCACTGCACACTGTCTTTATTCGCATCGAGCAGCGCCAACTCGGTGAACCCGAGCAATGCGGTGAGCACATTGTTAAAGTCGTGCGCGATCCCGCCAGCCAAGGTGCCGATCGCCTCCATCTTCTGGGTGTGGCGCAACGTGTCGTCCGCCTGCTTCCGTTCGATGGCAAGCGCCATGTGCGACACAATCGAGGCCGCCAGCTCCAGCTCCGAGGAGACAAACACCTGCGGCGCGGCATAGCCCAGTAGGCAGGCTCCCAGCAGACGACTGTTGACCACCAGCGGAAGTGCGACGAACGCGCGAATGCCTTCACTCGACACCAGGTTTCGAAGCGTTCCCGCCATCTGGGTCTGTTCCACATCGGCCACAAGCACCGGAAGGGGCACCGTGAGGGACGATGGCCAGAACGCATGCCTCTCAACCATCTGCCGACCGTGATCCGACAGGCCATGCCAGGCCCGAACACGCATCGACCCCGTGGCGTCGACCGTGAGCATCGCGATCTGATCCGGATGCACGGCTGTGCGGAGTCCTTGTAACACGGTGCCGTAGAGATCGTCCAAGGACACCGCTTGGGTCGAGGCATGATTGAGTTCGTTCAACACCTGCAGCTGATGCATCCGCTGATACAGCTGTGCCTCCAGCTGTTTCCGCTCAGTCACATCAAGGGCAAGCACGAGGTCCGCACGTCGGCCGGAGAACTCCAGGGTGTGGGACGTAATCTCGACGTCGATCATCGCGCCATTTTTCTTGCGATGTCGCCAGGTCCCTGCCAGGTCCAGTCCGGACGGATGCTTGGCAAGGTGCGCCATCAACGTTGGCACCTCTTCAGGAAGCCGGATATCCCGAATCGTCATCGTGGAAAACTCATCGCGAGAATACCCATAGTGGATGACGGCGGCCTCGTTTACGGCCAAAAACTCCAAGGTGTCGAGATCGTAGACCCACATCGGGTGGGGGTTGCTGTCGAACAAAAGACGATAGCGTTGCTCGGACTCCCGCAGCGCCTGCTCGGCCTCCAGCCGTTCAAGCTCGGCCGACGCGCGAGCACCAAAAATGCGCAGAATGGTCTCGCATGCCAAGGGGTCCAGCAGCGGTTGATCGTGCAGGATGGCCAAGATGCCTAACACTCTCCCGTCCCGGCTCACAAGCGGCATCCCGCAATAGGCATCAATGCCTAGCTCGACGAACTTGTCGAACTGAGGGTACGCGAGCTTGACACCCTGGCTCACACAACGGAATCCCTGCGCCATCACCTCGTGACAGAGGCTCCCCGCCAGCTCATATTCAAACGACTCTCCGAGGGCGTCTCCTGCCCAAAATGCCAGGGTGCCAATCCGGGGTTTGTTGCCCTTCAGCAGCGTCCCCACCAGAGCATATTTGACACTGAGACTTGCAGCGAGGTAGCGAACCAGGGAACGGAAAAAATCCTTGCCGGTCGCCGCCGCCGTGCCCGCCGCCACATCCTGCAGGGCCATCGATTGTTGACAATTGTGCTCCAAGGCCTGGGTCAACCGGCCAGTCTGTTCGATCACCATCTGCTCGTGGACGTCGAGCAGTTGGGATAAGGCGTTGGCCCGAGCCTGTAGTCGCCGCAATTCGTGGGGCGTATTCGCGTGGTTCACAACACCTCAGATGGGGACGGCTGACTTGCCTCGGACACCCACATGGGCCCTCCATCAAAGGGGAGCACTGCCAGTTTCACACACAAAGCCAACGTCCGAAATAACTCGGCGGTCTCCGCAGGAATGGACACGGTGGCGAAAAGAATCACCGCATAGACTTCGCCGCTGGGTAACACACCGCCGAAGCCGAGGACCGACTGAATTCCATACTTCACCACAAATTCCTCTTGAACCGGCACATACGGACTGCCCAGCGCCGTCTGGACATGAAACACGTTGTAGGTCGTCTCGGATCGATCGGCGAGGATATTCGACTCCGCCAACATCTCGGTGAGCACGAGGCCGAGCTGTGTGAAGAGTTGGGTGAACATGGGAAACTGCTGGACGAACTGCTCGCTGACCAACGGAACGGCTTTGTAGCGTCGTGACAGACTCGTATCATTCCAGTGCGGTTCTATCCCCGCACTGCCGATCAGCGTCACACATTTGGTGCGAGGATTGGGCCGTAACCCGAGGACGGTCGTCGCGACCGCCTGCCGATCCGCATTCAACTCGTCGAAAGGCTGGGTGGTAAAAAAACGAACCAGCGCGCACGCCGGTTCGCCTGTGGAGATTCCGAGGTGCGCCTGGAGGTATCGAACCACAAGGCCGGCGACCTCTTCCATACAACTCGCTCCGCTTCCCAACTTTCTCAGGGCGGACCCGCACTCGGTCATGTCGCGCAGCGAGAATTGGGTGAGGTCATACATGGCACCACTCCTCGACGATTCGTCGCGCCTAAAACTAGGGACCGAATCGAATCCCAAACAGCACCCCGACACTCGTCCGATCACGCTCTACGGGTGGATCAAGCTTGATGTCATGAAGATTCACCATCACCGTCGTGGCGAAGGCCAACTTCGGCGTCAGGGGATATTCGACGGTAACTCCTAGCGGAATATAGTGGCTGGTATCGTTCCGATTGATGCGGCCCGCCCCTGCGCCGCGATCCAAGTCGGCATGCACAAAACCCACCCCCGCGAATGGCACAATGTTGAGGCGCCCGGTGCGAAAGTGATAGCGGGCTACCCCTGCCACTGCAACCTGAGTGAGGTCTCCGACCGGCGTAAAGATAACCATGGGGCCGAAGGAGAAGGCCGGGTCCACATAGTAATCCAAGTTCATTCCCAAGGAAAACACGGTCCCGTTCGTCGTGCCACTGAGAAAACCGAGATCGGTGCCAAATCCCCAATGGTCAGCCGCTTGCACTGGGCTAACCGACAAGAGTCCTACAATGAGAATGGTCGCGAAAAGGCCGGACATACGGAGAAGCCTTCGATGTAACTGGCCATCCATATTGTGAGGATTGCACATCATTGTAACCACGACGGACTCTAGCATAGGCCTGCCATTGCGGCAAGTTTCTGACGTCTGCTATCGTCAGGCCGCCAGACGTCGAGGAGAACCCCGAACCGCAATGTGCATAAGCCTATATGTCGCTTCCTAACCAAGATCCATCAAGCGCGGCTGGCGCGCTCTACGCCTTACTCCCGCGCGGCCTCTCGTCCTCAACCTGGGAAGAGTATGGGTTGGACCTCCCGGCCGGACACGGTGTTGATCTGTCCGCTGCGATTCTTATTCTGACGCTGTATTGGATACGACAGGCACTCACCACATGGGTTGCCAAACCCGTCGGGACGGAGGTGCTGATCCAACTCGCGCAGCAGATTGAAGCGGGGTGGATCTCAGAGCTGGGACTCGGGGATCGCGAGCCTGACGACGTCTTCGATCGTGCGGAAGAACACTGGGCCCGGTACGAAACCATCAGCCTGGCGGGCGGGGACGCGATGACTGTGGCCAACGAGGCCGTCGCCGCCCTTGAATTCGATGGGGTCTTGGCACCGGGAACACGGAGCAAGGCATTAGCCTTGCTCATGGACGTAGTGCCGGTGGAGTCTGTCGCTGAACTGGTCGAGTCGTTCCCGCTCCCGCGGGCGTCCTACGGCGGCTGAGCCTATCTCGTCAGAGATAGCGGTGCGTCAGAACTTCGCCGGTGGGCGACAATTCGTAGAACAGCGGCGCCCCCGTCGGAATATTGAGCTCCAGGACCTGCTCACGCGATAAGCCATCCAACTGCATGACCAAGGCCCGCAAGCTGTTGCCATGTGCGGCGACGATCACATTCCGCCCGGCAAGGAGTTCCGGCAACACCTTCTGTTGGTAATACGGCAATACCCGTTCGGCCGTATCCTTGAGACTTTCGCCACCCGGTGGCGGAACATCAAAACTGCGGCGCCAGATCTTCACCTGCGGGTCGCCATACTTCTGCGCCGTCTCGGACTTGTTTAATCCCTGGAGGTCCCCGTAATGGCGTTCATTGAGAGCCTGGTCTTGGATGTGCGGAATCTGGCGTTGCCCAATCTGCTCCAACACAATGTCGAGCGTATCGATGGCCCGCTTGAGCACGGAAGAAAACGCCAGATCGAAGCGAAACCCTTGCAGTTTCTTTCCCGCCTCCCGCGCTTCCAGCTCTCCCTTGGGTGATAACGGCACATCCACCCACCCGGTAAACCGGTTTTCCAGATTCCACTGTGATTCGCCATGTCGAATCAAAACAAGCTGTGCCATGCGTCCGCCTCCTTCACCTCACCCTCACGCGCCACATACGGAAACCCTTGTGCGTCCTCTCGACGCCTTCGAACACCGTGCCTGAATCGCACTGTCCTTGCAATCCCTATCTTGCGACCAGTACGATTCCCACACTACAAGAGGCGACCCAAACACGCATGGTAGAGACATCTCCCGCACACGAATGGTCCTGGACAGAGCTCACCGCCTGGTGGCTGGCGCTTGCCGCACGCCTTGGGGTTGGCGAGCGAGCGGGATCGTTTTTTGCCCGCACCTCGATTCCAGCCGGAGCGCTGACACGAGCCGTGCAGTTGGGGGCCAATCCTCAATACCTGCTGTTCGTCCTCTTGCGCTTCTGGATCCCACCCGTGCTGCCCCCGCCAGGCCGGGAGCGCATGGCCAAACAGGATCAAGACTACTGGCTTGAAACCGAACAGGTGCTGAAAATGGCGGTGGCGCGTCTTCGTGAGCTCAAGCCGCTCATGGATCTGCTCACGACCTCCAATCCCTTCGCGAACCCAGACACCTCATCCGCACCAGTCGTTGAAGTCGAACTTGCCACGATGTTGGAAAGCATCGCCGGCATCGCCGGCAGTTACGGCGGGCCAGACTATACCTCCGTCATCAAGAATTTCGACCCCGTGCCGCTGCGGCAAACGCAACCCTTTAAACACAATAAGAAGAATAGCGCTGAACTGTGGGTCGTGTTCCTGCTCCGGGAGCATTTTCGTGGGCTGAGCATTGGGAAAGACCGTTATTGGCCCTTAGTCGCCGACCTGATTGCCGAAGCCGACCTCCTTCGTCAGGACGGCCAGCCCTATGGATCCGATGAACTGAAATCGTGGTGGCAGAAGAATTGGCCACGGACCTACACGCATCTCGAACAGAAGACCCAAGGTCCCGAACCGACGGGAGCCGCCTATCAGCAAGACTTCGCCTGGTTTCAAGCCTGGTGGGAATGGCAACGCACCAGATCCCCTGCCTAACCCTACCGCCCCTCACGAACAGGGTGCTGAAACAGGCCGCCAGCGACGTTTTCGCGACGCTCAGGGCCTCCACGTACCGCCGGTACGCGTCGGCTCTTTGCTTGCTGCGGCCTTGCTGGACGGCCTGTTTGAGTATCCTGCGAGCGGCCCCGGTGTTAATGAGGCGCATGATGTGACAACGCCGTGTTGGACAAGAATCGAGGGTTTCCGCAACCTGCTAAAACCTGTACTCAGTAGTAGCCCCGGCCTGGTGCCGTGGTGGACTTGTCTGGGGAAAGCGGCGCTCCCTCGGGAAGTCCGTCTCGGGCGAATTCGATCAACATCACGAGCAAGAAGATATGGAGCACGATGCCCAGCCACAACACATAGGACTGGACCCCTCCGGCGTCGTGAATCAGTGCCTCCTGCGACTGGGGAGCGGCACTGCTCTGCGCCTTGATACGCCGAAGATGATCGTGAATGTGCCAATAGTAAATGTAATTGGCACTCGCACCAGCCATGATCCGCCACACAATCCCCACCGTCAAATCACCCGTCACCGCCGCTGAGAGTACCGGCCCTAAGGCGTAAATCGCCGCGTAGAGGTACATTTTTCGATAGAGAAACCACAGGAACGGGTCGAACAAAAATGCTGGCCAATGCCACGTGAGAGCAAAGCGAGGCGTCCCGCCAGCGCTGAATTTCTGAAACTGTTCGAGATAGCGGTCTTGTGCCGACTCCCACGCCCACCCCTTCTTCAGTGAAAACCGGATCGTTTTGCCATCACCGAGAAACGCACGCCACAGGTCGACCGCTTCAGCCTGAGCCACCGGAGCATCCTGCTCGACAGTCGTATCAGCCTGAACCACTGTCCCGCACTTCAGACAATAGCGTGCCGATTCCGGATTGTGTTGTTGGCACTGAAGGCAGATTTTCATCATACGAACAGAAGCTTTCAGCGAGTCCGCCGCTAGGATGGGTGAAAAGCAAAACCTGTGTCGTTATAACATTGTGGATTCGCCGCCTCAAGCCGACGGATCCTCGACCTCGTCCCGCTTGACGCGATTGCCGGCTTCCCGTCTTCCCGGAACGCTCCTTGTCTTGCTATGGAGAAAACCGCTATGGTACGGTTTTCGACCCGATAGCAATGGTGTACGAGAGGGCTTATGTCGACTGAAGAACTCCAGCGCGTCTACGACCAATACATTATGAATACCTATACCCGTTTTCCGATTTCCATCGCACGGGGACGGGGCGCGCGGGTCTACGATTTGGAAGGGCGGGAGTACCTGGATTGTGTCGCCGGCATCGCCGTCAATATCCTGGGGCATGGCCATCCTGAACTGGTGACGGCCATCCAAAAGCAGGCCCAGCAACTGCTGCACACATCCAACCTCTATTACACAGAACCCCAGGCCAAGCTGGCGCAACAGCTCGCCACGCACTCCTTTGCAGATAAGACGTTTTTTTGTAACAGCGGGGCTGAAGCCAACGAAGCCGCGATCAAGTTGGCTCGCCGCTACGCGCACGACAAATCAGGGCCTGATCGGTTTGAGATCGTCACCATGCGGCAATCGTTTCACGGCCGAACCATGGCGACGCTCACCGCGACGGGCCAAGACAAAGTCCAAAAAGGCTTTGAACCGCTCCTCCCTGGTTTTCGCTACGTGCCGTTTAACGATCTCGCCGCCGTCGACCAGGCCGTCACCACGCAGACCGCCGCGGTCATGCTCGAGCCAATCCAGGGGGAAGGCGGCGTGCATGTGGCAGATCGGGCCTTCCTCGCGGGGGTCAAAGAGATCTGCGCACAACGGGGCGCACTCCTAATTTATGATGAAGTCCAGACGGGGATGGGACGGACGGGCACGCTCTTCGCCTACGAACAATTGGGGACCTCTCCCGATATTATGACCCTGGCAAAAGGGCTGGGCGGCGGCTTGCCGATTGGAGCCTGCTTAGCGACCAACGAGGTCGCGGCGGCCTTTGTTCCAGGTACTCACGCCTCCACGTTTGGAGGCAACCCCCTCGCCTGCACGGCGGCCTTGACCGTTCTCCAAGTCCTCCTCGAGGGTCGCCTCTTGGACCATTGTCGCCGGATGGGCGAGCATTTGACCAAAGGGCTCTTGGATTTCAAGGACCGATTCCCCAATGTCCAGGACGTTCGAGGTCTAGGGCTCCTGCAAGGCATGGAATTGACGGTGGATGGAAAACAGGTGGTGCAGGATTGTCTCGCACGCCGCGTGCTCATCAATTGCACCATGGACCGGGTGCTCCGCTTTGTCCCCCCTCTTGTCATTAACCAAACCGAGATCGATCGGCTCCTGGACGTGTTATCCCAGGTGCTCAGCAAACGTTTGTCGTAATCATGGTGCCTCGATGAGCGGTCGACTTTCCAACGCGGCCTCCCCAGCAGTGCCTCGTGAGGTGCCCAAGGATCTCCTGACGGTCGCGGCGCTCCCTCACGCGTTTGTGAAGCGGTTGCTGACACTCGCCACCCAGTTGAAACGCGCGCAGCGGAGCGGACGACGGCAGCAACTTCTTGTCGGCACGACGCTGGGCCTGTATTTCGAGAAACCGTCGACTCGCACGCGTGTGTCGTTCGAAGCCGGCATCAACCAACTCGGCGGGCAATCCCTCTTTCTCTCGTCCTCCGACATCCAGGTGTCGCGGGGGGAAAGTATCGCCGATACCGCACGGGTGCTGTCTCGCTACCTAGATGCACTCGTGATCCGCACCTACGATCAAAGCACGGTCGAACAGTGGGCGCGCGAGGCCTCCATTCCCATTATCAATGGGCTGACGGATCTCTCCCACCCCTGCCAAGCCTTATCCGACCTCCTGACCATTCAAGAACGGAAGGGTCGGTTGCGAGGACTCAAACTGGCCTATGTGGGAGATGGGAACAATGTCGCGAATTCGTTGATTGAAGCCTGTGCCAAACTCGGCGTGTCGATCAGCCTGGCGTGTCCGCGTGGCTACGAGCCGGACCAGCGCATTGTAGACCTCTGCCGCCATGACGCCGAGGTCACGGGGAGCCACATCGACATCCATGACGATCCCGTTGTGGCCGTGACAGGAGCCGATGCGCTCTACACCGACGTCTGGATTAGCATGGGACGGGAACGCGAACACGCCCGACGAATCAAAACGCTCGCACCCTATCAATTAAATGAACGCCTGCTCAAACACGCCAAACCGGACGCGATGGTGCTGCACTGCCTCCCGGCCCACCGGGGAGAAGAGATCACGGCAGGCGTGATCGACGGACCTCAGTCCGCGGTGTGGGAACAGGCAGAGAACCGCTTGCACATGCAGAAAGCGATCTTGGTTGAATTAGTGACACGCGCTCGACAACACCGGCTTACCAAAAGGAAGAGACCATGAAGACACCCTCAGTTCGAAAAGTCATGTTGGCCTACTCCGGGGGGCTGGACACCTCCGTGATTCTCAAGTGGTTGAAGGAGACCTATGACTGCGAGGTGATTGCCTTTTGTGCAGACCTTGGGCAAGGCGAAGACCTCAAGGCCATCAAGGCCAAGGCCCTCAAGGTCGGCGCCTCCAAGGCCTATGTCGAGGACCTCCGTGAAACGTTCGTCAAGGACCATATTTTCCCGATGCTCCGTGGGAATGCCGTCTATGAAGGCAGCTATCTTCTAGGCACGTCGATCGCCCGTCCCCTGATTGCCCGGCGGCAAATCGAGTTGGCCAAGAAGGAAGGGGCCGATGCCGTGTCCCATGGTGCCACCGGTAAAGGGAACGATCAGGTCCGGTTCGAAGTGACCTATATGGGCTTTGACCCGACCATGCGCATCATTGCCCCCTGGCGCGAATGGGAATTCCGCTCCAGACGCGAGTTGATCGACTATGCCGACAAGCACGGCATTCCCGTCACCGCGACGAAAGCCAAGCCCTACAGCATGGACTTAAATCTGTTCCACATCAGTTATGAAGGCGGCATCCTCGAAGATCCCTGGAAAGCTCCACCGGAGGAAATCTTCCAGATGACCGTCTCCCCGGAACGGGCGCCGAACAAGCCGCAGGACATTGAAATCGCTTACGAGCGCGGCAACCCCGTTGCCGTCGATGGCAAGCGACTGAGCCCCGCGACCTTGCTGGCTCGCCTCAACACCCTGGGCGGCGCGCATGGAGTGGGACGAGTGGACCTCGTCGAAAATCGCTACGTGGGCATGAAATCACGCGGCGTCTATGAAACCCCGGGCGGGACAATTCTTCATGCGGCCCATCGTGGGTTGGAGTCGATCACGATGGATCGCGAAGTACTGCATCTCCGCGATAGCCTGATCCCAAAATTCGCCGAACTGATCTATAACGGCTACTGGTACACTCCGGAGCGGGACATGCTCCAAACAGCCATCGACGAGGCACAACAGGATGTCACGGGCACGGTGCGGGTGAAACTCTACAAAGGCAACTGCACGGTGGTCGGACGTAAGTCACCTCGCTCACTCTATCGTGTAGACATCGCCACGTTTGAAAAGGACGATGTCTACCAGCAGAAAGACGCGGAAGGGTTCATCCGGCTCAGCGCGCTTCGACTGGCGATTCGGGCCCAACGGCACAAAAAGTAACGATGGCACGCTCCACAAAAGTTGGCTCACCAAAAAACCGCGAGACGCCCTCTGCGGCGATGTGGGAGGGGTCCGGAAGCCAAGGCGGCAAGGCCTGGGCCGGGCGCTTTCGAGAACGCACCCATGCCCTCGTGGAAATGTTCACCTCGTCCCTGGCCTATGATCGGGGGCTCTACGCTCACGATATCCTCGGGAGCATCGCCCATTGCAAAACGCTGGAACGAGCCAAAGTCCTGACCAGCAAAGAGTCGCGGGCAATCATTCGCGGGCTCGGACTGGTCAAAACCGAGCTCGACGCCGATCGTTTTCCGTTTGCCCCCAGCGACGAAGATATCCATATGGCCATCGAGCGTCGCTTGACGGAATTGATCGGGCCGGTCGGCGGCAAACTCCACACGGGCCGAAGCCGTAACGATCAAGTCGCATTGGACATTCGCCTGTTTCTCCGCGATGCGGTCTGCCTCCTCATTGAACGGGTGCGCCTCCTGCAGCGGGCGTTGCTGACGCAAGCCAAAACGCATCTCGGCATCGCCATACCCGGCTATACGCACCTTCAACGAGCCCAACCTGTGCTCCTCAGCCATCACTGGTTGGCCTATGTGGAAATGCTGGATCGGGATGCGGGGCGGCTCCAGGACGCCTTTCAACGGCTCAACGTAATGCCGCTGGGCAGCGGGGCGCTGGCGGGCAGCAACTACCCGGTCGATCGGCTGTATACCGCCAAGCTGCTGGGATTTCCTGCCGTGTCGGAAAACAGCCTTGATGCCGTGTCCGACCGAGACTTTGCTGTGGAAATTCTCTCCGCCTGCGCACTCATTATGATGCACTTGTCGCGCTTCAGCGAAGAGCTGGTCCTCTGGTCGTCGCAAGAATTTCAGTTTATCGAGTTGCCCGATGGCTTCTGCACGGGCAGCAGCATGATGCCGCAGAAAAAGAACCCCGACATCCCCGAGTTGGTACGTGGGAAGACGGGTCGGGTCTACGGTCATTTAATCGGGATGTTGACGGTCCTCAAGGGACTCCCGCTGAGCTACAACCGAGATCTCCAAGAAGACAAGGAAGGGATCTTCGACACCCTGGACACGGTCGCGAACTCATTAGAGGTGCTAGCCCATTTGATTCCCGGTATTCAGGTTCGACGAAAACAGATGGCGCAGGCAGTGGAACGCGGGTTTCTTCTGGCCACCGAGCTGGCTGATTACCTGGTCACCAAAGGTGTCCCCTTCCGAGAAGCCCATAGTATCGTGGGGCAGGTCGTCCGAACCTGTGTGGACCGAGGCCAGGATCTCTCCGGGCTGACATTGGCAGATCTTCGTGCGGTGTCCCCGCGATTCGAAGCTGATGCCCTCAAAATGTTGACCGTCCAAGGCGCCATTGACCGTAAGGCCCAGATTGGCGGCACCGCGCAACGGCGGGTCGCGGCACGCATCAAGGTCCTCGAACGAGTCTTGCGATGAGAAACCCAACGGGTCACCACCACCTGTGGCTTGCAGCCCTCGGACTCATGACACTCACCGCCTGCGGAACAGTCGGTCCGCCCATTCCTCCGGAAGAGGTGGGGATCGCGGCGAAAGTAGCCAAGGAGCGGGCAGCCCAATCTTCGCAGACGAAAAAAGACCCTCAGCGGCCTTCGCTGGCCGATGAAGAAGTCTCCTTGCCGCCACTGCAACCCTCTTTTTGACATGGCGGGAGAGCCATTGCACCGAAGCGCAAGGTTCGTTATCGTACACGGCGCAGGATCCCACTCTGTGCTGAGCCGAGTTCGAGTGACGACCTGAACCAAAGAGATGACAAAAGGATTCGCATCATGAACGACTTTCAATATAAACACGGAGAACTATACTGCGAAAACGTACCGATGAGCCGCATCGCCAAAGAGTGCGGCACTCCGGCCTACGTGTATAGCTACAACACACTGGTTCGACACTTTCGCGCCTACGATAGTGCGTTCTCGAACATCCCCCACATCGTGGCCTTCGCCATGAAATCCAATTCGAACATCGCCATTTTGCGCCTGATGGCCCAAGAAGGCAGTGGAGTCGATATTGTATCCGGCGGAGAACTGTTCCGAGCCCTCCAAGCCGGAGTGCCTCCCAACAAGATCGTCTTTGCCGGAGTAGGCAAGAGCCGAGAAGAAATCCGATATGCCCTGTCCACGGATATTTTGATGTTCAACGTCGAGTCGTCGGCCGAGCTGAATGCCATCAATGATGTGGCTGCCGAGATGGGCCTGCGTGCCCGTGTGGCTCTTCGCATCAATCCTGACATCGACCCGAAGACCCATCCGTACATCTCGACCGGCCTGAAGAAGAGTAAATTCGGGATTAGCGCCGACCGCGCCATCGAAGAGTTCCAATTGGCCTCTTCCCTGAAGCATATCGATGTCGTCGGCGTACACAAGCACATCGGCTCCCAACTCACCGATGTGACACCCTTGGTCGAGGCCTTGAAGAAAATTCTTCGCCTGGTGGAAGACCTCAAAGGCCTAGGCGTCGATATCCGCTACATCAACATCGGAGGGGGTCTTGGCATCACATACGACAACGAGACTCCACCGCTGCCTCAAGATTTGGCCACCGCCATCTCCCCTTTGGTGCGGGACCTGAAGTGTATCCTCATTATGGAGCCTGGTCGGGTGATCGTGGGGAATGCCGGAGTCATGTTGACACGTGTGCACTACCTGAAAGAAAGTGGCACCAAGCGATTCGTGATTGTGGACGCAGCCATGAACGATTTGCTTCGCCCGAGCTTGTACGGAGCCTATCACGAGATTAAGCCCGTCCACGAAATGCCGGCTGGCGCCTCCTCGCCCGTGGATGTCGTGGGACCGGTGTGCGAATCCGGTGATTTTCTCGCCAAGGACCGTACGATGCCGGACCTGAAGTCTGGCGATCTGCTGGCCGTGATGAGTGCTGGTGCCTACGGGTTCGTGATGTCATCGAATTATAACTCCCGTCCCCGCATTCCCGAGATTTTGGTGCGCGATGGTGAGGTGCATGTCATTCGTGCCAGGGAAACGGTTGAAGACTTGATCCGCGGGGAACAGATTCCTGCGTTTCTACGATAACCCATGTTGTGTCACCGATGAGGTCCGTCATGTTCACAGGGTCTTTGGTAGCGATTATCACTCCATTTCGGAACGGTCGGGTCGACGAGCGGGCGCTCGGTGACTTGATCGAGTTCCAGATCGCCAACGGGACACACGGGATTGTCCCCTGCGGGACAACCGGCGAATCTGCCACGCTGACGCATGAGGAACATGACCGCGTCATCGCCTTAACCGTCGAAACCGTCAACAAACGCGTGCCTGTCGTAGCCGGCACAGGCTCCAATTCCACCGATGAAGCCATCTTGCTCACGAAACACGCCAAAACAGCTGGGGCCGATGCCTCGCTCTTGATCACACCGTATTACAATAAGCCGACGCAGGAGGGGCTCTTCCGTCATTACAAAGCGATTGCGGAAGCCGTTGATTTGCCCGTGATCCTCTACAACATCCCCGGACGGACGGGCGTGAACATGCTGCCGCCCACGGTGGCCCGACTGACGGCGATGAAAAACATTGTGGCGATCAAAGAAGGAAGCGGCTCGCTCCAACAGGTGTCGGATCTCATTCAGGCCTGTGGGGACCGTCTCACTGTGCTGTCAGGAGACGATGCACTGACACTCCCCATGATGGCGCTTGGGGCAAAAGGGGTGATTACGGTCACGGCCAATATCGCTCCGCGCGACATGGCGGACATGGTCAATGCGTATCTCGCCGGACAAACGGAAGACGCCAGGCGGCTGCACTACAAACTGGCCCCTCTCTTTACGGCTTTGTTCTATGAGACGAATCCCATCCCGGTCAAGACAGCACTGGGTCTGATGGGGAGAATTGACGAAGAACTCCGTCTTCCTCTGTGCGCCATGGCCTCAGATACGAAAGACAAGCTAACTCGGGCGATCAAGGACTATGGCTTGATCTGACGTAACCGCCAGCGGAGCCGATTATCGTCCTCGTGGAGTACACAGCCTGTGCATTGTTCATTGAAACAAGGAACGTGGTGACATGACTAAAGTCATTGTGGCCGGAGCAGCCGGGCGAATGGGATGCCGCCTCATAGCCCTCGCCAACGCGTCGAAGGAGCTGCAGCTGGTCGGTGCGCTGGAAGCCAAGGGACACCCGGCTTTGGGACAGGATGCTGGAGCCCTTGCGGGATGCGGCACTCTCGGCATTCCCCTCACCGAGGATTTGTCCTCCCTCATCGGCCAAGGGGACGTGGTGATCGAATTTTCAAATCCCTCAGCCACGCTTGAGCACCTGGCCTGTATCGCCCAAGCCCGGAAGGCCATGGTCATCGGGACTACCGGTTTTTCCCAAGAGGAACTCAGCCACCTGAACTCCCTCACCACCACGATCCCTTGCGTCTTTGCCCCCAACATGAGCGTGGGGGTCAACGTTTTACTCAAAGCTCTCGCCGACATGGCCAAAATTTTCGGCGATGACTATGATATCGAAGTGGTCGAATCCCACCATCACCTGAAAAAGGATGCTCCAAGTGGAACGGCCCTCAAAATAGCGGAAGTGTTAGCGGATTCCCTCCACCGCGATCTCGGAACAGTCGGCGTGTACGGACGCCAAGGTCTAGTGGGCGAACGTACAAAAACGGAAATCGGCATTCATGCCGTGCGGGCGGGAGACATTGTCGGGGATCATACCGTCTTCTTCGGTGGAATCGGTGAGCGCATCGAAGTGACTCATCGAGCCCACAGTCGAGATACCTTCGCGAGCGGGGCGCTCCGCGCAGCACGTTGGGTCGTCACCCAACAACCAGGCCTCTACGATATGCAAGATGTGCTGGGCCTCAAGTAAGCATCTTCCTCTCTTTTCGACCTTTTCTTCCTTTCCCAACGCGGTACGCGACCTAGTTCCATCAGAGACGGAACGAAATCGCACGGTAATGCCGTGGTGATTGATGGAAGGACGAGCAGACGGTTGAAACACTATTGTGCCACCCGTGACACGCAGATTGGCGCGAGGTTATTTCGGAACTGAAACAGAGCGGGCAGGAGGGGCAAGCATGCTGTCCAGAAAGGCTGCAGCCAGCCAGGAGACAACGCGTCCCTGTGGTGCGTGAATTCTCTGAGCGCCGGAAGAACGTCCTTGGCGGAATCTTTGAACAGCCTGAGAGAGAAGTCGATTAGGATTGATCGGATTTGGTTAGCGACGTATTGAGGTTGGGCGAGGACAGTACGGTGCCACAAGCATGGCAGCGCACAGCGTCACTACTTACCTGAAAACTGACCAACCTATAACACCCAGGGCAGCAGATAACGCAAGTCGTTTGAATACCTTTGAGTTTCGTCACCGTCGGTTTCATAGTTCCCTACAAGTTATTTCGCCACCTAACTTCAGCAACGACCCAGATGTCGTGGCAATAGCTGGCCTTCATTGAGATGAAGGGACCTTACGCTTAAGTAAAGCATACAGCCATCTCCAACCGGACACACATAACAGTTGGAAGAGACACCCTTCCAGATAAAATTCGATACGAGTCAACGCAGGACGGACAGAGAAGAGGATTAGCGTCTTCCAGTAAGAGGGCTAGGTTCCGACTCCGCTGCTTTTCGCCGACCGCAGTTCAGGCAAGCGAAAACAGCAATAGCTAATCCCGCATCCATATCAATGGCTCGTTCGAGTACGATTGTTCCCTGGCACTTGTCGCAGGTCTTCATACACTATTCTTTACCACGCGGAATCAGCTTTGAAAATCGGTCAGAAGTCCCTCTTTCGTACGGGCAAAAGACCTTGGTGTTGATCAATTCAGTAGGTCGTTCGGTCCAACAATATATTGTGTTCACATTAAACCATCCACTATATCTATAGTCTCGGTTGACACGTATCGAAGAGCTCCCTAGTATCGGAGGGGGATTTCATAGCTGAAAGTACAATACATGTTTCGGTTCATACTCATTGGGACCCTACTCATTCTGATGTTTCTTTTGGCGAGGAGCGCGCTCAGAGGGCGGCGCCGACGTAACGCCGAAGATCAGTTCTTGACTAATACCTCCATGATTCAGGATCCCTTTTGCAAGGCCTACACCCCTCGAGGATCGGCCGTGGCGGCGAAAATCGGCGGGCAGACGTATTATTTTTGCAGCGGGAACTGTGCGCAGGCCTTCGAACGTCAGTTGAAAGGTTAACAGCCCGAGTATGAATAGTCGCTCAGTTTGTCGTCTTTCCCAAACTTCAGCGTAATCTGACATTCATTCGGCGAGAAATTAAACAACGGTCCGCTGGTCTGGCCCCCTGCGATGCGGAAATAGGTCCACTCTTCACCGCCGAAAAACCGAGGAGATTTCCCACTAGGTTGGCCCCAATGCTGTTCGAACCAGGCCTTATCCTTCCCTGCGAATTCGGCTGGTTTCAACGAGGCTTCCAAATAAGGATTGCGGCTGCATGCAGCACAGAAGACAAGCAGTAACACCGTAACCAATGTCCTGAGTTTCATGACGACGGACTCCTTATTCTAAAGTTCACCGGCAGGATCAAGCGGCTCAGCGCTTTCATGAAATTGTAGAAGCGCTCCCAGAGGCTGTCAATGCATGCTCCCATCGGATTCAGTTGCTTTCGGGATCGTTTCCGCTAGAATACAATTCACACTGTAGAATTCGTTCACCTCAAGGAAAGAGGCATTCCATGCAAATTTATCTCGATACGGCCAACGTGAAGGAAATTCAGGAAGCCGTCAATATCGGCATCATCGATGGCGTGACGACCAATCCGTCGCTGGTGGTGAAGGAGGGCCGCAGCTTCCGCGAGATGCTGCTCGAAGTGTGCCAACTTGTCGATGGACCCATCAGTGCCGAGGTGGTGAGCGTGGAAGCCGACGCGATGGTGAAGGAAGGTCGAGAACTCGCGAAAATTCATAAAAATATCGTCGTCAAATGCCCGCTCATCCCGGAAGGCTTAAAAGCTACGAAACAATTGGCCGCTGAAGGCATCCGCGTGAATGTGACCCTCTGTTTCTCGCCTTCTCAGGCCTTGCTGGCCGCCAAGGCTGGCGCCTGGTGCGTCTCGCCGTTTATTGGACGGCTGGATGACATCAGTCACGATGGCATGGCCTTGATCAAACAAATTGTCACGATCTATAAAAACTACGAGTACGCCACGAAAGTACTGGTCGCCAGTGTCCGTCATCCTCAGCATGTCGTCGAAGCGGCGCTGTTGGGAGGGCATATCTGCACGATGCCCTTTACTGTGTACCAACAGCTTTTCAAGCATCCCCTGACAGATAGCGGTCTGAAGAAATTCTTGGCAGACTGGGAAGCGCGTGGTCGTCAATAGTCGGCGAGTCGACGCAAAGGACGCAAGTATTTACCTGAGCCTGGATCAGCCAGGCCAGATTTAACTCGGCTCTTCCGGTGCGTCGTGGGGGAGCGGAAGAATTTGATGGGTGAGCGTCATGAGCTCGTATCCGTTAAAGGGCTTCAGCAAGTAGCCGGCCGCTCCACACTCTTGCGCCACCACCGCAGACTCCACAGACCCGTACCCTGTGACAATAATCACTGCGGTAGGGGAGCCCGCCGCATGAATTTCCCGCAAGAGAAGAGTCCCATCGCCATCCGGCAGCTTAAGGTCCAAGATGACTAGATCGATCTGGTATTGCTGAAGGAGGCTTCTTGCCTCAGACAACGACTCTGCGGTGTAGACAGAGTACTGAGGCTGTAGCAGAGACAGCAGCGCCTGCCGAGGGCCTTTCTCGTCCTCGACGATGAGGATCACTGCAGCGGATGAAGGACTGATCACCATGGTAGGTTCTACTCTCCTCGCTCTACGGGTTAAGCAATTCTCATACCCACAAAAGGGTCCTTGCTCCTACTCAAGACTGGCCTAGATTCTCTGTATTTTATTGGGGTGTTACCGTTCTTCAGTTCAGGGTAACCTGCACACCATACCAATTGGCCCATCCAATTGATTGGTATCGTCTTACCTTTTTGTACAACACCACACTAATCACCACTCATCTCATTTCTTTTTCGAGCACCTGCCTGGCCTGCGCAAAGACACGGTGAAACATCGGTCTCGTTAATTTGCCAGTGAAGGTATTCTGCTGACTCGGGTGATACGAGGCAATCAGGGTGACCCCCCAGGGCAGAACGTGGATGGCTGCATGGGCAAAGCGTGGAGCCGGCTTTCCAGCTCGGTGCCCCATCTCGGCCGCAGCCTTGAGATATTGGTCAAAGGCAATCTTCCCAAGCGCGACCACAACTTTCACTGCGGTCAGCAATTGCAGTTCCCCGATCAGATAGGGCCGACAGGCCTGGAATTCTTCTGGGAGCGGTTTGTTGCCGGGCGGAGCGCAACGGACCGAGGCTGCGATGTAACAATCGTCCAACGCAAGGCCATCGTCACGATGCGTCGACGAGGGTTGATTGGCCATCCCAAACTGAAACAAGGCCTCGTACAGCCAGTCTCCGCTACGATCGCCGGTGAATACACGCCCCGTCCGGTTGCCTCCATGTGCCGCTGGAGCCAGACCTACCACGAGGAGTCTGGCCTGAGGGTCGCCAAAGCCAGGGACTGGTTTGCCCCAATAGGTCCAGTCAGCAAACTGGCGCCGTTTGACACTGGCAACGGAGCGCCGATATTCCACTAAACGAGGGCAGAGCCGACAGCGCACGACCTGCTGCTGGAGACGTTCCAGCGAAGGGAAAAGAGACATGGGCGCACACTATAGCACACCTTCTGCGGTACGGCGCTCCAGAAGGACCAAATTCTCTTGCTGCGGGTAGACCTTCTTGCTAGCATCGACCCACACTTCAATGGACTAAGGAGACGGTCACTATGACACTGGTTGCTCCCTCAGCAATGGAATGCGGTTTTCAGATGGTGCGCGGTCTCGCCTTGACTAGCTTGATACTGGCAACAATGAGCAGACCGACCTCGGCATGGGCCACAGACTCACTTTCGGGTGTTGATGCATCTGCCAAGCCGGACACCACGTCAAGCCTGCGCGACCCTCAACGCACACTTCCCCCTGGCACTGTGGTTGACGAGACACAACCGGCGGAAACGCTCTACCCGCTTGCCGAATCGGAAGACCGCCTGGTCGTGCTGCCAGAAATAGAACGGAAAGGCCAACGGTCGTTTCTCAGCTCCTTCCGTCTCCCGGACAAACTCACCTTCGCCGGATTTCCGATTCCCTTGGACAATTGGCAAGTCCGCGAACGCATCGAGTACGAGTTTTACCAATTCCTCGCCGATGAGGGCGACAGCATCATCTTGGCCAAACGGAGCGGGCGGTGTTTTCCTCCGGTCGAGAAAGCCCTCGCGGAAGCTGGTCTCCCCGACGACCTGAAATATATGTTGTTGGTCGAGAGCAAATGCGTGTCGGCAGCCTTTTCCAAAGCCAAAGCCTCAGGCCCTTGGCAATTCATCACTTCGACCGGAAAGCGATATCAGCTCAACAGCAACGAGTGGAAAGACGACCGCCGAAGCTTGGAAATGTCTACCGAAGCAGCCATCAAGTACCTCCGCTTCCTCAAGCGCGACATGGGCGATTGGTTCCTCGCCATGGCCGCCTATAACGCCGGTGAGGACCGGGTTGGGAAACTCCTCAAAGAGCAACACGTCGACGATTACTGGCATCTCCATTACGTGCGAGAAACCATGCGATACGTGCCGCGCATCATCGCCGCCAAGGAAATCTATTCGCAACCAGAAAAATATTTGGGCCTAACGAAAAAGGACCTCTACTCGCCGCTAGAAACCGAAACCGTCACCGTGTCCGTCAAGGACACGCAACGCCACCTCGCCTCCATTGCGCAGGAGTTCGGTACGTACTTTCTGGAACTTAAACTCCTGAATCCAGAAATCAAAAAAGAGTTCCTGCCTAAGGGCGTTCATCATCTGAAGGTCCCCAAACAAACCTGCCCAAACCGTTGTTTCAAGCAGGCCCCCGCCCCGTAATCTCATGCCTGTGCAGATCACCATCCGCCCACCACGTGTGCGCAGGCTACTCACGTCGTGGCTTGAGGCGTCCCTTGCAGCCGTCAATCCGGAACGGGCCATCAGAAACAATGTCCGTCTGAACGGGACGGATCTTCTCCTGGGTGGTCGCCGGTATTCACTTCGTGGCATTCGTCGCCTGGTGATCGTCGGAGCCGGAAAGGCCTCGGCCCGCATGGCGTCTGAACTGGATCGCTGCCTCGGCAAGTGGCCCGTCGAAGGCCTTGTGGTAACGACGCCGGGACAACAGAACATCGGTCATCGGGTTACCGTAGTTGAAGCGGGTCACCCAGTTCCCTCACGAGCAGGACTTCAGGCGGCGAAACGGGTCCTCCGGCTCGTCCAGAATCTCACCTCACACGATCTGCTCTTCGTCTTGCTCTCCGGCGGGGCCTCAAGCCTGTGGCCTGTTCCCGCACCAGGTCTCACCTTGGTTGATAAGCAACGCGTCACCCAATTGCTGCTTCGAAGCGGCGCCTCCATTCAAGAGCTCAACACGGTCCGCAAGCACCTGTCGTCGATCAAGGGCGGGCAGCTCGCTACCCGCACCCATGCCCGTGTGATCACGCTCCTGCTCTCGGATGTCGTCGGTGACGACCTCTCGTGCATCGGATCAGGCCCCACCGTACCCGACCTCACGACTTTCGAGGAAGCCTCCCGCATTCTGCGCGAACGCAGGCTCTGGAGCCGACTGCCCGCTCGCGTCCAAATGCATCTGCACAAAGGTTGCTCGGGCGAGCTCCCAGACACACCCAAACCTGGGCACCCTGCGTTTCGCCATGGCCACCACCTCCTCCTGGCTACCAATACCACGGCCATCGCCGCACTCGCTCGAGCGGCACGACAGCATGGCATTCGCCCGCTCGTGCTCAGCAATAGCTTGACCGGCGAAGCTCAAGAAATCGCCAAGGTGTTTGGGGCAATGGCGCGCTCCATCGTGACCCAGAGCCAGCCGCTCGCATCGCCGTGCTGTGTCATTGCGGGTGGTGAACTGACGGTCACCGTCCGTGGTCAGGGTCAGGGCGGGCGAGCTCAGGAATTTGCGTTGGCTGCAGCGCAAGAGGTGCGCGGGCTACCGAACGTCTGGATTGCGGGGTTCGGCACCGACGGGAGGGACGGTCCCACCGACGTCGCAGGTGCCGTGGTCAGTGGGGCAACCGCCGACCACGCCCAGACTCAAGAGTTGAACCTGGACAACCTCCTCCGCCAGAATGACTCCTATCATGCCTTTCAACAACTGGGTGGACACATTCGTACCGGACCCACAGGGACGAACGTGGGAGACCTCTACTTACTCCTGGTCCTCTAGCAGCATGCTCACACAGACCGTCCAGCGGCGTGCTCGCGTCAATCAGAGACTCTACGTACCACAAGGCTACGGGTCGCCCCTTCGCTTGCTTCAGCCTTACTGGACAACCTGTGTGAGCATCTTCCTTGAGGACTCTCCCGTAGTCTCAGTCATGAGGCCGCTCGAATCCCGCTGGACCAACATGGTTTTTCCGCAGCCTGTGAAGGCCACTCCTTGCCAGTGGCACTCATGACCATGCCGTTGGTCATCCCCATTCAACCCGGTCTCTCTCCTGACCTTGTCGGCGGAAAAGCTGCTGGGCTCTCCCGCCTGGCTGGCGAGCACTTTCCCATCCCGCCTGGCTATTGCATGACTGCGACTGCCTACCGGTCAGTCCTCTCAGAAACCAGGATCGTCTCCGACCCCACCTGGCAACACCTCGGCTCCTTGCCGGAACCGGAGCGGGCACGGCATATGGCAGAGATGGCTACGAGAGTGGCCGCCGTCCAGCTCCCACCGACTCTTCGAGGACAGATCACCCGGGCACTTGATCAGATCGAGGCAACCTTGAAGCACTCCACCCTCTGGGCAGTCCGATCATCGGCCACCCATGAGGACGCCGCCGGCGCGTCGTGTGCCGGTCTGTTTCGTACCGAGCTTGGTGTGAGACGCGAGGACGTTCCTGGTGCCATCACCGCCTGCTGGGCCTCTTTGTGGACGGCCGCAGCCCTGGCGTATTGGACGCGAACGGCCTCCTCCCCTGCCGCTCCCTCCATGGCCGTGATCCTCCAACCGCTGCTGAACGCCAGCGCAGCTGGCGTGGCATACTCTCGGCATCCCGTCACCGGACGAGCTGATCAGATTGTGCTCAACGCCGTATTCGGCCTGGGAGAACCGTTGGTGAGCGGGAGAGTCGCGCCAGATTCCTATACGATCCAGCTCGCGCATGTTGGGGATCCCGGTACGATCGTGGAACGCAGCATCGCAAGAAAGACACACGCTCAGCAGTGGGACGGGGCGGGGCCTCGGACGGTAGCCCTCCCAGTGGAACGCCAGACCCAACCAGCCCTCTCCGACGATCAGGCCCTGACCATCGCGGCACAGGTACGCCAGATCGAAACCATTTACGGACAACCGGTCGATGTCGAATGGGCGTTCGAGGCTGACAAGCTCTGGCTCCTTCAAGCGCGCCCGATTGTGGTGCAGACACCATCGCCCCAGTTCCAGGATGCCGCCTGCACCTGGTCACGCGCCAATTTCAAAGAAACTCTGCCGGACGTGCCGAGTCCCCTTGGATTGTCCTTTCTGCAGGAGTTCATGGAACACCATATCCTTCGGCATTATCGTGAAATCGGGTGCGTGATCCCGGATGGGGTCACCGCGGTCCGCCTCATCCACGGTCGTCCATTTATCAACGTCACCCTCTTTCAATCGTTGGTCCAGCAGGTGGGAGCCGACCCAGCCTCGGTCACGGAACAGATGGGTGGGCAAGGGATCCTGCCTCAGACTGGCCCGCCTGTACTCCCCTGGTGGACCCGCCTGCGTGCAGGATGGCTCATGGACCGAAAGATTCGCGGAGGTCTAAAGATTGCGCCAGCCTGGTTCCAACACATGCGCGACTTGAGAACACAGCTTTCCGGGGACACCATGGCCACCTGCTCGTCCGTTGAGCTCCTGGCAAGAATGGATCACTTGGGCGAAGAACTGCGCGCGAAGGATCTCACCTTCGCGATCGTCGCCGGGGTCGCCCAAGGGCTCGAAGTCATGCGGTGGATGCTCCCCAGCCGTTTAGGAACAGACTGGCGCTCCCTGCTCAATCGGTCGTTACAAGGACTCGGCACGGTCATCAGCGCCAAGCAGATCCTCTGGTTCACGGAATTAGCTGAGATGGCGAGAAAGGATCCGCGAGTCCAGGCATGGCTCCATACCGACACCTGGAACCAGTCGGACGTACGAGTGATGCTGCAGGGCAGTCATTTCTTGAGCGAATTTGATCGCTATCTGAGCGAATACGGACACCGAGCCATCGGCGAATCGGATCTCATGACCCCACGCTTTGCGGAGACGCCAGCCTACGCGCTAGGCATCATTCGCCGCCTCGCGCTCGACCCTCCACTCATCTCAACCGTCGACGCGAAACAACGACAGGAAACAGAACGCGCTGAGGCCTTGGGGACCATCCGACGACAATTCTCCTGGCCGGTATGGAGCGCCTTTACCTGGTGGCATCGGCGCTTAACACGAGCCTTAGCGCTTCGAGAAGGCAACCGCCATGCCTTAATGCATGTCACCACCGCCCTTCGGCACCTGGCGTTACAGCTCGGCGCCATCCTGGTTGCCAANNCGACATCCCCATCACCACGATGGAAAGACCTCATCGCCAGCCGTCAAGCCGCACGGACTCGCCATCTGAGCCTATCGGTTTCTGATACCGTCGCTGGACTCGGCCCCTCTTCTCTTCCCTCATCCGGTGACGATCCCTCGATGCTCCAAGGGATTCCCATCAGCGCTGGCCGAGTCGAGGGTCCCATCCACCTCATTCGTGTCCCCAACGATCTCTCCACCGCTCAACGCGGGGATATCCTCGTCGTCTCGGTGATCGATCCAGGCATGGCCCCGATCTTTGCCATCGCCGGGGGGCTGATCGCGGAAATGGGCGGAACGCTGTCCCATGGCGCCATCATCGCGCGGGAATATGGTCTTCCGGCGGTCGTCAACGTCTCCGGCGCCATGATGCAGCTTCAGGAGGGGACACACGTCGAACTCGACGCCAGTGCCGGAACGATTACGATACTCGCGCACCTAGTCGACAGCGATCCGCCTGCGGCATAACCTCAATGACGGCGATCACCTACACAGCTCAGCCTCACGGTTACAGTAGAGGGACGAGCTGCGCCTACGTTTACCAGTCTGAGGACAGAATGTAGCGGCAGATCTCTCATTGGCGCGGAAAAGCGCAACCACCGGGCAAGGTGAACAACAGATTCTGATCTGTCTGGCCAGCGGCAGAAGACCACGCAAGCGGAGGCATTCCCACGCCCTTTACGGTCGGAGGCTTCAATGACTGAACTGGGTTCAGTCTAAATGATACGGCACATCCAGCACGATGATGTTGTACCTGAACAGCAGCGCGCCTTTCACCAGCAAGGCCCGCTGGTTGTGCAGCAGTTGCTGCCACCAATGGGCAGGAATGACCTCTGGCAAAACTACCGTAATCCAGGCACCCACGCGTTCTTGCCTTACCTGTTCGATATGCTGCAGAAGCGGCACGAGCATCGACCGGAAGGGCGAGGGAATCACCACGAGCGGAACGCCCCGCCCCCATTTATCCCACTGCGGTTTGACAAGGGAGGTGGCGTCTCCATCGGTATCGATATAAATTGCCCGGAAGTCCGGCTTGTCTACATTGTCGAGCACATAATCCAAGGCATAGACGACGGCACGATTCACCCCGCTGATCGGCATGAGATACAGGCTCTGTTTGCCCTGGCCTGGCCGAGAATATTGCGTCAACGAGAGGGCCCAATCCGCCACCGTATAGTGCCGTTTGATCGACTGAAAGAGCAGCATCAACACCGGAATCAACACGAGCACCGCCCAGGCTCCATGAATAAACTTGGTACCGGCAATGATCAGCGTGGCCAGGGCCGTGGCAATGCACCCCGTCAGATTGATCGCGAGGGATTTTTTTGCTCCAGCCTTGCGGCCATACTTCAACTCCTTCTGCCAATAGCGGACCATGCCACCCTGCGAGAGGGTGAAGGACAGAAACACCCCCACGGCATAGAGAGGGATCAACGCGTGAGTGTCACCGTGAAAGACCACCAATAACAGGCCGGCGAAGAGACCCAACAGGAGAATGCCATTGGAAAAGACCAGCTTGTCTCCCACCCCCTTCATTTGATGAGGCAAAAAGCTATCCTGCGCGAGGAGCGACGCGAGCCGCGGGAAACCTGCGAAGCTGCTGTTGGCCGCGAGAATCAAGATCAACATCGTCGCTGTTTGAAAGATGTAATAGAGGATGTTGTCTCCGAACACGAGACGAGCCAACTGGGAAATAAGGGTTTCGTTCTCCTTGGGCAACACCCCATACAGCTGCGCCAGAATGGAGATGCCCAGAAACAGACTGCCCAGAATCCCCGCCATCCAGATCATCGTGATGGAAGCGTTGTCGGGGGCCGGTTTGCGGAACGCAGAGACACCGTTTGAAATCACCTCCACCCCGGTGAGGGCCGTACACCCAGACGAGAACGCCCGCAGCAACAGAAACAGCGTGAGCCCTTCGACGGCCACGGGAGCCGCGACAGTCGCAGCCTGTCCGTCGCCCCAACCGAACACCCATCGACCAATCCCCATGAGAATCAGCACGCCAAGGCTGCTGATGAACACGTACGTTGGAATCGAAAAAATCTTGCCCGATTCGCGCACGCCCCGGAGATTGCCGAAGATCAGCGTCCCAATCGCCAGTAAACCAAGGGTCACTGTATACGGCTGTAATGCTGGAAACGCGGAGGAGATAGCGGCAATCCCCGCCGCGACACTGACCGCGACGGTCAGCACATAATCGATGAGCAATGAGGCGGCAGCACACAGGCTCCAATTTTGCCCGAGGTTTTCTCGTGAAACGGTATAAGCCCCGCCGCCCCCGGGATAGGCAAAAATAATCTGTCGATAGGAGACGGTCAGAATACCGAGGAGGAGAACAATGGCCAGACTCACCCAAATCGATAAGGAGACCGCCATGACACCGGCCAGTACGAGTACCAGCAAAATTTCTTCGGTGGCATAGGCAACGGACGAGAGGGCATCCGAAGCAAACACCGCCAGCGCGACCGGTTTGCTTAACCGTTCGTGAGCAGCCTGAGCAGTCGCCAAAGGATGGCCGAGGAGCCACTGTTTAATATGCACGGTGTCCGTCGCGAGAGGAGGTAATGATTGGAGCCCGTTCGGCACCCCCGAACAGGGGAGGAGGGAGCCTGCGCTCCCAGCGATATCGATCCTGGAACCGTATCCTATGTCAGAGAGGAGGGGAATTCAATCTTTCTGCGCCAATATTCCGTTCTACTGTCGGTGGTGCTTACCGCTGCATCGAGATCACGCCTGCGATCGGCAACCCTTCCTGAAATTCTTCGCTCGGCGCTATCGACACCATCCGTGCTAAGGGCGTTTTCGCTACTAAGACATTCACAATGCCATCGAACACCCCTCGTGCAGAGGCTGACCAGGTCGGGTTAAACGGACGTCCCTGAAACGCGGCTTCAGCCGCCTTCTTTTCGTCGTATGTCAAAATAGCTTTGTCCATCGTGGTCTCCTTCAGCTCTTCGTGCCGTGAGTGTGATCGCTGCTTACAACTCCTTGTCCGCAATCTTCTTGAGCACCTGCAACGATTGCTGCAACAAACCCGCCGCACACTGCAACGTCACGTTATACTGCTGAAGCGCCTCTTCCCAGCGCCCCTCTTTCTGCATCTCCAAAAACCGACGATGATGTTCTTCCAGAATCGCTTGTTTCGCATCCAACATGAGGCATTCCACGGTTCGCATGATCTCTCCCTTTCTCCGAGAACAGCGGGGCTGCCCTCTCGCAAGACCTAATTACCGCGCTGTCACTTGCGTCCAAAGCATCACTTGCTGGCTACTCTCCGGCAACGTGAGTGGTCGACGTAAAATCCACGTGCTCCCTGTTGGGAGCCGCACACCCGCGCTAACCGCAATACATTCCCACGTCTGCGGATTCAACAGAACCGGATGAGAGGCAAACCGCCAACGGAGATACTGAAAGATTCGTGTCCACTTCATGGTCTGTCCTCCTTGAGAAAGGGATATTGCTGCCCTGTCATCCTTCGTCCGTGTTGCTACCGATGCAGGGAAGAGGAGCAAAGGCCAGGCCATGTTTCGATCTCGTTGAAATTCTTGCATAAGTTCGAAGGTGGCCAACAGACCACCCCCTAAGTGTCTAGTTTCTCGACGGGGAAACTCCCCTCAGCTTCATACAGAACCAGCACGAACAGGGATCTTCTCGGTGTAACAAGATAGAAATGAGTAGAACCAACAGCAACAACCAGTCTGACACTGTCTACTTTCTCGACGCCCCTCCATAACCCAGCATTTAGAAAGGAGAATTACCTGACTAGCCTTGGAGATGCGGCATGAGGACATTGGATGGTAAGGCCACTCGGCTTTCTTGACCTCTTCGCCTCTTTCTCGTACCCTTCACCACAACTCGCGAAACGAATACGTGTGTGACTCGTCAGGTCGTGTGACGGATCAAGAGATCAGAAGAGAGATGATGGGACTGTTGATGACTGGCGGAGAGGCCTTCGGAAGTCTACTGATCGGACTAGTGGTTGGACTCATCGTGGGCGGAGCCGTGGCCGCCTTCTGGTTGCTGTCTCGACAGCGAACGCTCATCCAACAGCCGTTAGAGGAAGCCCGTGACCGAGCGGTGCGGGCAGAGGCGGCATTGGCGGAGTTGCGCATGCAGGCCGAGCAAGAGCGCGTGGAGATTCAGCGCCTCCACGAATCCCTCCGGCAGGTCGAACAAGCCAGGACAGCAGCCGAGACGCGCCAGGAAGACACCCTTCGGAACCTTGAAGAACAGCGCAGCATGGCCGCACAGACGCGGCAGGATCTCACCGATGCCTTTCAAGCCCTCTCTGGACAAGCGCTCAAGACCAACAACGAATCGTTCCTGAGTCTGGCAAAGACGGCCTTTGACTCCCTACAAGTCGAGGCCAAGGGAGAGTTGTCCCAGCGCCAACAGGCCATCGACGAACTGGTCAAACCGCTCATGGATGTGCTCAGACGGTATGAGGATCAGTTGCACGGGTTGGAACGGTCTCGGCAAGAGGCGTATGGCGGGCTCGATCAACACCTCAAGTCGCTGGCAGAATCCCATCAACGCCTGCAACAGGAGACCGGCAATCTGGTCAAGGCCCTCAGTACCCCGGCGGTGCGGGGACGATGGGGCGAAATGACCTTGCGACGCGTGGCCGAGCTGGCCGGCATGGCGCCCCATTGCGATTTCGTGGAACAGCCCTCAGTCGAGGGTGAGAACGGTCGGCTCCGACCGGACATGGTCGTGCACCTTCCTGGAAAGCGCCAGGTCGTCGTCGATGCCAAAGCCGTGCTCGCCGCCTATCTGGAGGCGGTGGACGCAAAAGACGACGGCCTTCGCGATCAGGCCTTACGACGCCATGCTGGCCAAATTCGTTCACGAATGGATCAATTGAGCGGCAAAGCCTACTGGAGCCAGTTTCCCCTGGCGCCTGAATTCGTGGTGCTCTTCTTACCAGGCGAGCACTTTCTGAGTGCGGCCTTGGCCCACGATCACACGCTGATTGAAGATGGGTTCACCCGACGCGTCGTCATCGCCACGCCGACGACGCTCATGGCGCTGCTGCGCGCCGTCGCCTATGGGTGGCGACAAGAACAGTTGAGTGAGAATGCCCAAGAAGCAGGCCGGTTAGGAAAAGAGCTGTACGAGCGCATGGCCGTGTTGGCTGAACATCTCGACTCAGTAGGCCAGGCCCTCACACGGAGCGTCCAAGCCTACAACAAAGCGGTAGGATCACTGGAGATGCGCATCCTGCCCACCGCTCGTAAATTTAAGGAACTCGGGGTCACCTCGGACAAAGAAATCCCCTGGCTAGAAGGGGTGGAACCGGCCCCGCGGCCGGTGGCCCCGGTCGAATAACAAGGAGCGCGGATGACAGACGAACAACAAATGGTGGAAGAGTTCCATCGCACTTTTGATATTGTCGTAGCAGCAGCCCCGACGGTGCCCGAGGCGGCGACGCAGGCGCTGCGGGTAAAGCTCATCCAGGAAGAGTTCCACGAGGTGGAAGAGGCGATCGGTCGACATCATCTGCCGGACATTGCCAAGGAACTGGCAGACCTGCTCTACGTGGTGTACGGCACCGCCGTGTCCTATGGCATCGATATGGAGCCGGTCTTCAAGGAAGTCCACCGATCGAATATGAGCAAAGTCGGCGGGCACAAACGCGCGGATGGAAAATGGGTGAAGCCTGCGACCTATTCCCCGGCAGCCGTCGAACCAATCCTACACCAGCAAGCGTCAACACTTCAGAAAAAGGCGAACTAATGCCGCCTGTGATGCCTCAATGCTCACGATGTGGAATGACCGTCGTCAGACGCTCCATCCGCCAAGGCTGGATTGAGCGGGGCCTCGGCCTGCTCTCCGTCAATCCCTTCCGATGCCAACTCTGCGCCAACCGGTTCTTTGCGTGGGAATTGGGACGACGCTACACAAAGGTGCGGGGAAACCGTCGGGATTTCGATCGCCTGCCGGCAAAATTAGACGTCACCGTAATCGGCGGTCAGGTGAAAGCCTCCGGGGTGATCACTGAACTCTCCCTGGGCGGGTGCACGCTGGAAGCGGAGGCCTTCTATGGACCGGGGAAAATACTCCAACTGGAAATTCAGCTTCCTGAAGACGATCATTCTGTTCGAGTGGATATCGCCGTCGTCCGCACCCAACGAGGCAGAACTTTAGGGATCGAATTTCTTCAAACCGAGAAGAAACAGAGACATCGCTTGCGCCAATACGTCCGCCAACTGTTGGCGGACTCAGCGGTCCGTCGCTAACTCGCGGCGCGACACCTTCACCAACAGATTGTCGATCAGCCGAATCCCGCCGATCCGGATCGCTCCCAGCAGCACCACCTGCTTCTGAATCGTGGCGACAGGGTCCAGTGTGTCTGGATCGCATACCGCTAGGTAGTCCACCGTCGCCAACGGCTCTTCCTGGACCACGCGACGCATCACCGACTCCACCGCACGGCCCTGTCGTTGTCCGTTCCGAATGGCGGCACGACCATGATGCAGCGCGGCATACAGCACCGGCGCGGCGGCGCGCTGTGCCGGTGCCAGGTACGCATTGCGCGAACTCAGGGCCAGGCCCTCAGGCTCCCGCACCGTGTCACACACCACAATACGTACATCCTGATACAGATCCGTGACCATCCGCTTCACTACTACCGTTTGCTGAAAATCCTTCTGCCCAAAGTAGGCGCTGGCTGGCTGCACGATGTGAAACAACTTCGTCACCACCGTCGCCACACCGGCAAAATGCGTCGGGCGGATCTCCCCTTCCCAGCGCCGTGCGACATCTGGCACGGTCACAACAGTTTGGCAGCCGTCGGGATACATCGCCTCGACCGTCGGCGTAAAAACTACATCGACCCCTTCGTCCCGGCACATCGCCGTATCGGCACGCAGGTAACGGGGATACGTCGCAAAATCTTCCTTCGGCCCGAACTGCGTGGGATTCACGAACAGGCTCACGACCACCGCATCGCAGGCCAAACGGGCCTGTCGAATCAAGGCACGGTGTCCGGCATGCAACGCCCCCATCGTCGGCACAAATCCAATGACCACCCCTTCGCGTCGAAGCGCACGGGTCCACTGCGCCATCGCGCGAGGAGACTTGAGGATTTTCATGACGGGTTGTCCGTTGAGGACGGTGTTCCCTCTGGCGGCGTATGACAAGGAGGAAGTCCTCCCGGAGCCGTTCCGGCAAAGGGAAGAAACCGTCGGACTGTGGCGGGATCGTCGAGCGTAGCGAGCAACTCCTCCACCGTCTGTTTGAGCACCGGGTGCGGCCAGGTCGGCGCAATCTCAGCCAGCGGCGTCAGAACGAAGCGGCGATGATGGAGCCGGGGATGAGGCAGCAGCATCTCTGGATCAGTCGAGAGTTGGTCACCATAGAACAGCAGATCGAGATCCATCGTCCGTGGACCATGCCGATCCTTCTCATCCCGCCCCAAGGCCCGTTCGATCTCCCGAAACACCTCCAGCAACTTGTGCGGCTTCACCTCGGTTTCAATCTGCATCACACCGTTCAGAAACCAGCCTGGACCAGGATCACCAGGATCAGCCACCGGCTCCGTTTCGTACAGTGACGACACCGCCACCACTTGCGTACCTGGCAGCAGACGCAACAACGTCACCACCCGGTTACAGGAATCCACCCGGTCGCCCACATTCGAGCCAAAACCCACAAAGGCTGTCGTCATATACGTCTCTCGTTAGTCCACGCATGTATGCGTGGCAGGCAGCGCATGCGAACCGTTACTATACACAGTGACATGGAACTCTTGGTACGCATCATGACCCACTCTGCTGACGCCGAGTAGGCGCAGCGTCTAACACCTCAACTGCTCGACGCGTTGGCGGACTATTTCACCGCGTCAAGTCGGCGCTCCGGAAGTATACTGGAAAATCCCCAATTGGTACGAACACACGTTTCAACTTTTTCAGGCCATAGAGTCAGCGTTCGACACCGTGATGGCCAAGGCCTCTATCGCCTTTGTTTCTTTTGCATGTGCTTCAAGGAAAGAATTGTTTCGACTGTTTGACAAACCACGGGTATTTCTGGACACTGACAATGAGCAGGAGGCACGCATACGGTCGTGACCCAGCGGGGGGGGACATCATGCCGTGATTCGAGTGTCTTCCCAAAGGTGAGGGGGCAGATAATCTTCTCAAGAGGTTGCCATGAAATACCGCATCGCTCTACACAAATCCGAAGAGGGTTACGCAGTGTCGGTCCCTGGCCTGCCCGGCTGTTGGTCCCAAGGCACCACGGAACAGGAGGCACTTGAGAACGTTCAGGATGCCATTCGCGAATACTTGGCTGCTGTCGAGAACGAGATCCGTGGCCAAGATGTGCGTGAAATCGAAGTGGCGGTGTAGCGTTGCCAAAGATTCCGGGGGGGCAACCACCTTGACGCCAAGCGTGCGTAGGAGAAGGCAGGCTTTCGCGTCGTGCGTCAGAACAAACACCTCGTGGTGAGCAACGGACCGCGCATCCTGACCATCCCACGCCACAATCCTGTCAACGCGATCACGATGGGCGGCATTGTTCGTGACGCGGGCCTCACCATTGAGCAGTTCCGTGAGTTGCTCTGAGATATTCAACACCGACGCTTCAGGGAAACATAAACAGCCGTAGGGTCATTCGTGAACGTCCATCAAGTGCGGGCATCACAACATCATACTGACGCTGATTGTTTGTAGGCCTTCGGGGACGAATCCGGTCAATTGCCGTCCCATATCCTCCAGGGAGGAGTCATGAACACCTCTACCGCCGTGATCGAACGATGTTCGCAAACTGGGCTATTCGTTGGATTTATCCCAAGATTTCCCGGTGCCCATTCGCAGGGCGAGACGCTCGACGAGCTGAACGAGAACTTGCAGGAAATCATCGCCCTGCTGCTCGAAGACGGCGAACCCTAAAAGATATCTGGATGACCGTCGAGGATCTCCTTCGGCATCGGTAACAACCACCCCCCCCTCTCGCACTCCGAACCTCTCCCTACCAACCGACCGTCTTCATTCGCTCTGCGAATTCTGCGAGCCATGACTGTTGGTCTGATGGCCTCACTGGTCTGCTCAAAGATCATGAAAGAGAGATGAGTGCCGGAAGGTGTACATCGCGTCGACGTTCGCCATATGAACGTATGGCCATTCGACGTTCTTCGTGATAACCTTAATTTTATGGCAAAGGCTCGTTTCGAGTGGGACTCCAAGAAAGATACCGAAAACCAAGAAAAGCATGGAGTCCCTTTCGCCAAGGCTCAGTTCTCTTTTGCCGATCCGCGTCGTGTGATCGCGGAAGACTTGTCTCACAGTTCAAGCGAGAAACGGCATTATTGCTTTGGCTGGGTCGACGGCGGCGTCCTGACCGTCCGGTTTACGTTTCGCAACGACGTCATTCGGATTTTCGGAGCCGGTTACTGGCGGAAAGGCAGGCGAATATATGAGCGAGAAAATCAAGTACACGGATGAACCCCTCGGAGACCTCAAGGTCGTTCCAGACTTCCTCCCTCGCCCGGAAGAGCTCGTCTTTCGGGATGAAGGCGTGAAGGTCACCATCGCCTTGAGCAAGAGAAGCGTCGAATTCTTCAAGGGCGAAGCGCGGAAACATCACACGCAGTACCAGCGCATGATTCGACGGCTACTCGACGCCTATGCAGAACATCATTCGCAGCCTGGCCCCTCACGCTCAACGCGGACGCGCGCAAAAATGGCGGGGGTCAGTTCGCACGAGCGATAGTGAGGCGTTGCCTACTCGAAACCTGCCGAAGAAGTGATTGATATGATTGAGGGCTCTAGCTAGAGTCCGCCACACGTAGGCGCAAACAAAGACACCAGTTGGGATGTCTACTTCAAGTTGAGCGACAGGAGAATTTTGGTGGCCAACAAGATTCCGAACTCCGTAATCGGTGCCGTGTCATCGGTCATCGCCGCACACTACTACAGCCACTCGAAGCTGGATGCTCTTTTCATGGAATGTGGTGCGCCAGGAGATGCGCCGGAAGCAAACTGCGAGGCGAAGTGCAGCGCATGGCTGAAACGTTGCAACGATGCTCCCGAAGTTGATGCACTTGCCGTCCTTGGGCAGATAATCCAAAAGTTCATGGATCAAGAGCCATCCGACAACCGTCCCCAAATTGAAGATGGACAAAGGCGTATCAGAGAAAGCCTTTCAAAGAACCAGCTCAGCTATCAGGTCAATGGGTACGTGACACTGGCCGGAGCAAGTCCTGCCGCAAAAACGCTTGCTGATTTCCTGAAGGCCGGAGACTTCGCGTCCATTGAAGCTGAATTTGATCGTGCAGTTTCGCAGTTGGACAGAGATCCACATGCCGCAATCACAGCCGCAAGTTCGATCATCGAGGCACTGTGCAAAACTTACATTGAAACCTTCGACCTTGAGATGCCTAGCAAGCAGACCGTTGTTCCGCTTTGGCGATCAGTGCAAACGCACTTGGGCCTCAATATTGACCCGACACTCGAAGACGATCAGAAGAAAATCCTTCAAGGGTTGGCATCCATCGTAGATGGCATTGGTGCTTATAGAACGCATATCGGATCGGCACATGGGCGGGGCGTTCTGCCACCGGCAATTCAGGTCTCTGAAGCGCGCTTGGCTGTGAATGCATCGCACACGCTGGTAATCTTCATCATGGAGCGTTGGCATGCCGCCAAGACACCCAACCAACCGTTCCAGTGGACGACCTTCGGCCGACGCTGAACTCAAACGTTAAGCGCCACAAGGAGAAACCAATGGGAGCGCTGCTTGGGCTGATGAAAGTGTTAGCTGTGCCGTTGATGATTCTGAATATGCTTGGCGGTATTGTCTCCGGAATATGGCTAGCTGTTTTAGGTGAATGGGGTGCCATTGGTTATGGAATTGCCGCATTGATTGTATCTGGGCTGGCTCTGGGTCTAGTGTTGATGCCCGGGCTCCTGCTCGACGCACCTGCCGCGTACTTTGGCGAAAAGAACATAAAGGCCGGAGTTTATTTCTTTGGTTTCCTGAGCAGCCTCTACACCGTCGGCGTAATTACCGTTTGGTGTGTTGCCGTCCTGTTCTTTTTCACAAAGAAAGCCGATTCAAGCTCCATTATTCCTATGCTTATTTGGTCTTACGGTGTGGCCACCGGGCCTTGGGCATGGATGGCGCAAAAGGAACAACAAGGCGGCGATGGTTTTGCGTCTATCGTTGCAACGTTTTTTTCGCAGATAGGCTACCTTGTGATGATCGTGATGGTCTTGTTCTTTCGTGTAACGCTAGTGGATGTGTTCGTAGCATTTGGCACAGTAATGCTGGTTAGTCTGGTCATTCAATTCATCACAGTTCTTCAGATCCAGCGAGAAATGGGCGGACAAAGTTGGTAATAGAACAGTGACGCTTAACAACCGCTTCCACGGGACGGCGGCGCGTTAGCGCCGCCGTCCCGTGGAAGCGGGCCGTTAGAGATCACAATCACACGTCATGGGCATCTCTGACCGACTAAAAGACAAATACGCGGCTCGCATAGATGAGCTGGTCGCGGCTGGTACAGCCATGCCGATAAAGCAACACTCGCGGCAAACTAGTTTTAACGTGCTCCCAGGCAAGAGCACGTATCGACACTACGACCTTGCGAGTTGGCCGGAGTTTGTCGAGTGGCGCACCTCCTGCATCGCGGTTCTAGACCAAGTTGTCCCGAAGGACAGCCTACTGAGAAAGTCAGTAGACGCGCTGCATTGCCTTGAAAACAAACCATCCGAAGTAACGTTCACGGTCGCCTTTCTCCGGTCAGTAAAGGCGGAGCTTGCTGCTGGATTCCTTGACTCCCTTACGCTTCAGATTAAGGCCGAAGTTCTCTCAGACTATCTTGAACAAGCCATTGCCATACTTGCCGGGTCTAGAAACGAACCAAACCATATTGCGGCGGCCGTTGTCGCAGGAGCCTCACTCGAAAGATCACTACGCTCACTGTGCTCGGATCTTTCGCCTCCTGAACCGACCACTACGGAAAAGGGTGTACCGCTCGGCCTCAATGCGCTGATTGATGCGCTCAAGAAACGTCAGGTTTACAACGAACTTCGAGCCAAGCTGCTTCGGGCCTGGGCCGCTATCCGCAATAGCGCTGCACATGGCGAATTTGAAGCATTCTCCCGCCAGCAGGTCGAAGGAATGGTCGCCGGGATCGAAACGTTCCTTGCCGAGCACATGAAGTGACCTCTAAGGCCTCCATTGAGCCGAGAGTCAACAGCATGCCGCCGTTGACTCCGGCTCATGACGAACGTTATGCGGCAAAAGATCACGAGGTGCGCTAAATGCCGCTATCTGAATTTGAGCGTGCGAGAATCGAAAGACTCTTTGGGGAGTACTGTCGGAGAAAAATTCCGTCCCACGTCCGCGACCAGCTTCGGATCGATTACAAGATCAGAGGAAATGAAGTCAAACTCTTTGAGTGCCGCCCGCGGGACGACGATCACTCAATCTGGACAGAATCACCGGTAGCCAGGCTCAAGAAGGACGAAAAGAGAAACACATGGCTGCTTTACTGCGCGGACCGGAATAGTAAATGGCATCTCTTCGAACCAAACGCAGAGAACCAAGACATTGAGAAACTATTGGCCGAGGTCGAACGTGACAGCACGGGAATATTTTGGGGTTAACGTGCCGACGCCGGGAGTCGTTTGCTGTTGTGCTTATGGCTGCGCGGCACAGCTCTGCGTTAGAAAATAAACGGTCGAGAGAGCTGTGCCTATGACGACACGGACACCCTCTCGGCCGAAGAGAACGCGCTGTTGCTGAGGTCAGAACCCCGTTTTCTTGATCCGTTCCACGGCTTCTGCGAGGCGTTCTTTTGATGTGCAGACGGTCATGCGGATGTAGCCTTCGCCTGGTGCGCCGAAGCCGACGCCTGGGGTGGTAACGATCCCCGCTTTTTCCAGCAGGTGTGCGGTGAAGGACGTGGACGTGTAGCCCTTAGGGACGGTCACCCACACGTAGAACGCTGCCGGTGGATTTTGGACCTCCAGCCCCAGCTTCTGTAGTCCTGGTACCAATGTGTCTCGACGCTCCTGATAAATCTTCCGCAAGCCGTCCGTGACGGAATCATCCAGCCCCAGAGCCGTAATACCCGCTTCCTGCACCGCCTGAAACACGCCGGAGTCCATGTTGCTCTTGACCTTGCCCAGGCCCGCGAGCACCTGCTTGTGCCCGACGGCAAAGCCGATCCGCCAGCCGGTCATGTTGTAGGTTTTGGAGAGCGAGTGGAATTCGATACCGACGTCCTTGGCACCATCCACTTCCAGGAAGCTGGCCGGACGATTGCCGTCGTAGTAAATTTCTGAGTAGGCCGCGTCGTGGCAGACGATGATCGAATGCTCACGCGCAAAGTCCACCACGCGCTTGAAGTAGTCCTTGCTCATGACCACCGAGGTCGGGTTGTTCGGCGAGTTGATGAACATGAGCTTTGCCTTGCGCGCCACCTCTTTGGGCACCGCGTTCACATCGGGCAAGAAGCCATTTTCTTTCAGCAACGGCATGAGATGCGACACGCCTCCCGCGAAACTGGTCCCGACTGGATAGACCGGATAGCCGGGGCTCGGTACGAGCACCACATCGCCTGGATTCACAAAGGCTAAGGGAATGTGGCCGATGCCTTCTTTCGAGCCGATGAGCGAGAGCACCTCTGACGCTGCGTCCAGCGTGACATTGAAGCGCTGCTTGTACCAGTTGGCCACCGCCTGACGGAACGTCAGCATTCCTTCATAGGACGGATATTGATGGTGCCGCGGGTCGCCCGCGGCCTTCCGGAGACTCTCGACGATCGGTGCCGGCGTCGGCAAATCCGGGTCACCAATGCCCAGGTTGATGATGTCCACTCCCGCGCGAATCGCCTTTTGCTTCATCTCATCGATGGCGGCAAACAGGTACGGGGGCAACGTCTTTATACGGTCAGCGAATTCAAACGAAATTCCAGCCATGCGTTCTCACTCCTTTATTCTAAGCATCAACAGGCCCCACACGGAGCCCACAACGAAGGTCCCAGCCTACTGCAAGAGGATTCGCGCAATCAACGCTCATGTTGTAGAAAGCACAGCCGTCCACCTGGTCTGGTGGACGATTCTCACAGATTGCGGGCAAACTCGATGGCAGCTCAACCAGCCGTCGTCACGTCCTGCACCACACCAACACCATGACAGCTGCAGGGTGCTCAAAAAGGCCGTCCAGCGCGGCCGCAGCAAGCGAGGAACCGACGCGTACCCTAGCGGTACGTGGAGGCTCTGAGCGCCGCGAGAACAAAGCTGGCGGCCTTTTTCAGCATCCTGCTACGGGTGGTCGCAGGATGCCCGAGTGGCCGTGACCTCCTCCTCAATCGCCTGCGTCGCGTTCACGGCAATAGCCATCACAATAGACGTGCCATCCCGAGGCTCATGCTCAATAACCTCCAAGCCATCCTCGGCCTCATTCGTCCAGACACAGGACAGCGGGCCTGAGATGATGGCAAATCGATCGAACAGGCGAGAGGTGAAGAAGAGGCCGTTACCTGAATGCCTCTTGGGGTCAACCGTCACCCTTCCCTCCACCAACTCACGCAACGCCTGGCGAGGATCGTCCAGGTGCAGGTCGCTTTGGAGTTTCGTGAAGAGACCGCCCCCGTCATCGGACACCAGCAGCATAATCTCCGCCGGATTTCTGGAGACTCGCACGGTCAAGCGTGAGGCAGCAGCATGCGCCAGAACATTTTGAATCATCTGGGTGACACCATGCGCGCAAATAGCCAGCACCATGTCTTTCACCCCTTGCAACAGCGGGGCAATGCGCTCCCGCCACACCGCCTCCTCGTGCAACGCGGGCGTGATGGGAACACTGAACCGTTCGTCCACAAGAGACTTGAGGGTATAGCAACGCGCCGTGGTTCGACCGGTGGCTTGAAGCACCCCGCTCCTCACCAAGGTCTGCACGTGTCTAGCTGCGGCTACCCGAGAGATCCCGAATTTTGTCGCTGTGAGTTGGGCAATGCCTTGCGGATGGTCCGTGACGTGAAAAACAATAAACTCCCTTATGTCCAATGGCTTTGGCGGCATTGTCTCTGACACGTCAGGCGGTGAGATGTTGAATCAGATGGGCGGCCCAGGCGTGCATGCGAGGGAGGTGGGGGTCAGCGGTCGCCATCAACGTAGCGGCATCGGTGCGCGCCCGCGTGAGATCGCTCCCACACTCGCGGCACAACGCTTCCATGCCGGGACGATCCATTTCCAGATGAAACAACACACCATAGGCGGAGGTCTTGTAGCGAAAGGCTTGGACCGGCGTCACGTCTGACGCAGCCAGGCTCACGGCTCCGGCGGGAAGATTGAACACCTCCCCATGCCATTGAAACACCTCACCTCGATCCGGCATCGCCGCGAAGGCAGGATCGCGGCGGCCTTCGTCGGTCAGCCACATCGACGTCATGCCGATTTCCGGCCGTGGACCAGGAGCGATGCGAGCGCCCAGAGCCTTCGCCAATAATTGGCTGCCGAGACAAATTCCCAACATCGGCACACCGGCCTCCACCGCCTTGCGGATAAACGCCAACTCCTCCACAATCCACGGGTCAGGATCGTTCACCGACATCGGCCCACCCATCACCAACAGCAGATCTCCGGGATCGGACGGCAACCCCTCCTGCGGCACCACCCGCCGCTCGATCCGATAGCCACGGTCCACCAACAACGGCCCAAACGCCCCCGGCCCTTCAAATGGAACATGTTGAAAACACTGCACCGTTTTCACTCGACAACCTCTCTCACCCATCAGCCAGGCGCATATGCAGAAGCAATTGACAACCCTACGACTTCCCGGTAGCGTTGACTGAGCAGTCATACTGCATCGCGTGCACACAGTTCAACTTTTGGCTTCTGCGATGGAGAACGTTCAATGAATCAGCAATACACCGCCGTCATCAAACAGGACACTGGGTGGTGGATCGGATGGGTGGAAGAAGTGCCCGGCGTCAACTGTCAGGAACACACGCGCGAAGAGCTCTTGGAAAGTCTGCGCGTGACGCTCAAAGAAGCCCTCGCCTTCAATCGCCAAGAAGCGCTTGGCGCAGCCGGAGCCGATTTCGAGGAAGCCCCAATCGCCGTATGAAACGGGAAGACCTGCTTCGACCCCTACGAAGCCACGGCTGCGAATTGCTTCGCGAAGGCGGTCGGCACTCTTGGTGGCACAATCCCACGCTGAATACACGCTCCGCCGTTCCCCGCCATTCCGAGATCAACGACAATTTGGCAAAGAAAATCTGCAAGGACTTGGGCGTTCC
>CXWL01002335.1_pt2 | contig 45005 bp, 36 predicted proteins | sample 590931 | NCBI WGS metagenome assembly CXWL01 (sample SAMEA3498368, study PRJEB10139) | groundwater metagenome | biome: water well; material: biofilm material | place: Germany | collected 2015-04-27 | reverse complement strand
CGACAGTACCTGCCCACCAAGCTCGGGATTCGTCTCAAACACATGCTGCGTCACCGACGAATGACCGGTGCGCACCGCCTCTTCCAACTTACCCCAATTGCTCCACTCAGCATCGTGCAAGACCAGCAAATGCCCCACATAGTGGGCGCCACCCTTCACCAAATGCTTGCTGGCGACCGCCGTATTGGCATATCGATCGCCCTCTTTGGTCAGCAACCGCATGGCCACCAAAGCATTGAGCAACAGCCCCAATGTCCGGTCATGGGCCTGGAGAGAATTTGCTAACTCACTGACGTGTAATGGTTTTTCTGCCAACTGCGAAAAGACGTCCAGCTTCACCGCCGTGAGCAGAATCTTGGTCTCCCAGTAGTAGCCAAGCTGAAAAATTTCCGCGAGCGACAGTTCTCGTGCCACAGCAACACTCCATCCTTCTCTCCAGAGGGCAAACCACCCCCTTGGGCTACCTGTGCGGCATCTTACCGATAAGGATTCAGCAAAGACAAGGTCGAGGGGAAGAGCCAGATGGAACGATTGGGAAAAGAGGAACTGCTAGCGATCACACTGCACGGATCGCCTTAGACATCGGTTCTTGTTTCGTCAACCGACTGAGCCGCGAGTCGTGATACCCGCCACATACGATTGACACGGTGAGGCTCTCTCACTAAAGTCCCAACATTACTAGCGGAAATAAGCGTCCCATTTCGGCTGCCTACTTCGGGTAGAGTCCCACGATATGAAAAAGCAAAACGTCTGTAGCTGGGAAGAGTTCGAGAAAGAGTTGCTCAAGTTGCAACCGCTTAGAAGTCAGAGAAAATCCGAAACAAAATTGTACGTGTCCGACCTCCTATTCCGTGGCCAACGCGATTCCACTTGGACGCTCTCGACAACCCTTGATCGTCAAAACAAAAGGCAATTTACGTTAAGCCAGTATTACGAGCTCATTTCTAGAGCACGACCTCAAATCGAATCTTTGACGGGAATGGCCTGGAACATTGATGGTTTCTCGAAATACCAAAAGTGGTTGGACGAGAACAGAGCGCAGATGTCCAGACCGTTCCCCGCTTACGACTACTTCGTCTATCTGAGACATCACGGGTTCCCCTCCCCGCTCCTTGATTGGACACGTTCTCCTTACATTGCCGCTTATTTCGCCTTCGCTCATGCGACGGCTTCCACGGAGTACGTCTCGATCTATGTTTATCAGGAATATACAGTTGGCACCAAGGGCATTCTGACCCCTGAACCTCATATTCACCGTCTCGATCAGTATGTCCGGACACATCGCCGACATTTCCTACAGCAAAGCGAGTACACGATCTGTATTAGAAACGATGGTGGGTGGCGTTATGCAAGCCACGATGAAGCATTCGCTCGCGATGATAAGAGGCAGGACCATCTGTGGAAATTCATCATCCCTGCTACGGAGAGGCTCAAAGTGCTCAGGCATCTGGAAGATCACAACATTAACGCATTCTCCCTTTTTGGCTCCGAAGAAAGCCTCATGGAAGCACTTGCCATTCGAGAAATCCATCTTCGTGATTAAAGACTCTAACAGGCCTATGGATAGGGTATCTGTGTGGGCAGCACTTCATACTAACCGACACAGTCACTATGAATCGTTTTAGATCCCTACGCTCATGCTCACACCACAATTTTCCTTGATACCTGCCAGACTCCTACTTACCTGAAGAAAACGAGCGGTGTCCTCCCTCATAAAGACCATGTCAAAATGTTCCCTTCTGGGAGGGTGAGGACTGCGAGTCAACCGTTCGTGCCTACTGCGCCTTCAGAAAGAGTACTCCGAGTGGAGGCAAGGTGAGCCTGACCGAGTAGGGCTGGTTGTGGCAGGGAATGGCTTCGGCCATGACGCCGCCGGCGTTGCCGACGTTGGTGCCGCCGTAGAGGGAGGCGTCACTGTTGAGCAGCTCGCGGTAGTAACCGGGGGACGGGACGCCGATGCGGTATTCGTGTCGTGGCACCGGGGTGAGATTGTAGACGCACAGCACCGCATCGTGCGGGTTGCGCGCTCGGCGAAGAAACGACAGCACCGAATGTAGGTGGTCGCTGAAGTCAATCCACTGAAACCCCGCCCAATCAGCATCCACCTGATAGAGCGCCGGCTGACTGCGATAGAGCTGGTTGAGGTCCCGCACAAACCGCTGCACGCCCTGATGCGACTCCGACTGGAGCAGATGCCAGTCCAGGCTGGTATCGTGATTCCACTCTGTCCACTGTCCGATTTCCCCGCCCATGAACAGCATCTTCTTGCCAGGATGGCCAAACATATAGCCATAGAGCGCGCGCAAATTGGCGAACCGCTGCCAGAGGTCCCCCTGCATTTTGTCGAGCAGGGATTTTTTCATGTGCACGACTTCGTCATGCGAGAGCACCAACACGAAATTCTCGGTAAACGCGTAGAGGAGGCCGAACGTCAGGTCGTTCTGGTGATGCTGCCGATAGACCGGATCAAGGGCGAAGTAATCCAGCGTATCGTGCATCCAACCCATGTTCCATTTGAAACTAAACCCCAGACCGTCCATATAGGTCGGACGTGAGACACCCGGCCAGGCGGTCGACTCTTCGGCGATGGTCAGAATGCCCGGATACTCGCCATGGGCCGCTTCATTGAATTCTTTCATGAACGTGATGGCGTCCAGGTTCTCATTGCCGCCGAACTGGTTGGGCACCCATTCCCCAGCTTTGCGCGAATAGTCGAGATACAGCATGGAGGCCACGGCATCCACTCGCAACCCATCGATGTGATAGTGGTCGAACCACGAGAGCGCGGTGCTGATGAGAAAACTCCGCACCTCCCGCCGTCCAAAGTTAAAAATGCGGCTGTTCCAGTCTGGATGAAAGCCCAGGCGCGGGTCTTCGTGGTCGTACAGATAGCTGCCGTCGAACCACGCGAGACCATGCGGATCGTCGGGAAAATGCGCGGGTGCCCAGTCAAGGATGACCCCGAGCCCAGCGAGGTGGCACACATCGACGAAGGCCATGAAGTCTTCCGGTGGTCCGAAGCGACTGGTCGCCGCGCAGTACCCGGTCGTTTGGTAGCCCCATGAGCCATCAAACGGATGCTCCATGATCGGCAATAACTCAAGATGCGTAAACCCGAGACCTATGGCGTATGGAACCAGCTTGTCCGCCAACTCACGATAGGTCAGCCAGCGATGGCCTTCCTCTGGCGCCCGCATCCAGGACCCCAGATGCACTTCGTAAATCGACAGCGGCTGCTCGATCGGATTGCCTTCAGGCCGAGCCGTCATCCACTTCTGGTCCTGCCAGCGATACTTGGTTAGATCACATACACGAGACGCCGTCTTGGGGCGAACCTCTGCTCCAGAAGCATAGGGATCGGCTTTCTCCAAAAGTACGCCGCCTTGTTGCGGCAAAATCTCATACTTATACAGATCCCCTTCTCGTAACCCGGGCAGAAACAATTCCCACAATCCACCGCTCCCGCGATTTTGCATGGGATACCGACGGCCATCCCAATTATTGAAATCGCCGACGACGCTGACCCGTTTGGCGTTGGGAGCCCACACGGCAAAGTGCACCCCTGCCACCTTCTCAATCACTTTGAGATGGGCCCCGAGTGAACGATAGGCTCGGTGCAATTTCCCTTCGGCGAACAGATGCAGGTCAAAACTGGTGAGTTGCAGGGGAAACGCATAGGGGTCGTGCTGCTCATAGCTGCGACCATCGGGGAACGTCATCTTAAACCGATAGTCTCCTGCAGAAAGAGCCTCCGCCAGCCTGGCCTCGAACAGACCAGCCTCGTAAAGCTTGGTCATCGACAGCACCGTACCGGACGATAGGCAGAGTGCCACGCTCTGGGCCTGCGGCTGAAATGTCCGTACCACCACACATTGCTGCCCATCCTCCTCGATGGAGTGACAGCCAAGAATCGCCCGTGGATTCCATTCTTCGCCACGAAGCAGCGGTTCGTACGATATCGGAGGGGTTGTCGTCATACGCATCGCCATACCAACGGTTATCTAATCTCACTGAGTCCTGCAACAGGGAAGACCGCACGCCTTCAGCTGGGTCAAAATCCGCGGAACTGAAGACACAGACGGCCAAGCCGACACCTCCGACTTGGCCGTACTGCGTTCACCATAGAAGCACGGCAGTCTCGGCTACTTCATCCGGAGTGCTTTGCCCTCGACCTTGGTATCGGTCAGCAGGTTGTCGAGGCTCTGCTCCACAACCCTATTCAGCAACGTCTCCACATCCGACGGACTGAACCAAAACACCGAATCGCTGCCGCTGCCATTGAGCGTTTTCCGCAAGGTGCTCCCATCGGCCGTGTTCGACGCTTGAATGGCGACTTTGGTCCTTACCGCCAGATCGGTCGAACCGAACCGGCTTTTGGCATTGGTCCACAGATCTTGAATCGTGCCCGTGATCACCACATCGGCATTGTTTCCATCCTTCGCCGTTTGCGCGCGAAGGCCCTTCGACTTCAGGTGATCGGCAACAATTTTCGCCATCGTGTCGCCAGGCTTGCCTCCCGGCACGTTAAAGGACGTCTCCCCGCCGCCGATGTGCGTCCTGGCCCCAACCCGACTCTTATCCGCCCGCCCATCGGTAAAGGGCAACACCGCCACGACCGGCCCCTCTCCGGCAGCCTTTGCCATTTCCGCTACAGGCAGGGTTTTGAGGTCGAGCATCACCGTCTCGCCTTTTCCTGCACACCCCACTAGGAGCAGGAGCCCCACCACGGTCAAGAGTCCGTTTGCTGTTTTGCTCACAATCCCCTCCTCTACGCTAATAACCACTCACTCAGCTGAGATTCTGCGCAACGGGCATATTTTCACTTGCACCGTCGCTCTGTGCCCATTTATAACAGAAATCGAGGCGTAAGCTAAAGGGTGTCGCCATGCAGAAGCACTGACCCCCACGAATTATTCTCAGAGCGCACCCAACCCCACGCTCACGAATCAGCCGTCACCGCACGAGTAAGATGACGAGAGGTCGTCTTGATTCCCAGCGTCGTTGGGTGTAAGTGTCGAACGATATGTTCCGAGCAAAGACAGACGTTCCGTTCATCAACACACGACAAGCTTGAGGCTCGCACCTCCCCAGACTCATGATTGAAGTTCAAGACCTGACCAAACGGTACGGCCAGCACACAGCCATCGACCGGGTGACGTTTTCCGTGGCCAAGGGCGAAGTCCTGGCCTTCCTGGGCCCCAATGGAGCCGGGAAGACTACGACGATGCGCATCCTCACCTGCTTTATGCCGGCCACGGAAGGGATCGCACGGGTCGCGGGATTCGACTGTTTTGAACAGCCGGACGACGTGAAGCGGCGCATTGGCTATCTACCGGAAACCCCGCCGGTGTATCAGGAATTCACGGTCAACGAGTACCTCACCTTTGTCGGACGCATCAAGCATCTGTCGCAGGAAGACCTGGCCCGTGGGCTGAATCGGGTGCTCGAACAGCTCTCGCTCGGCGATGTGCGACACCGATTGATTCAGAACTTGTCCCGCGGCTACCGCCAGCGCGTCGGCCTGGCCCAGGCGCTGATCCACGATCCGCAGGTGCTGATTCTGGACGAGCCTACCGTCGGCCTCGACCCTCAGCAAATCATTGAAATTCGGCAGTTGATCAAAAGCCTGGCTGGCTCACATACGGTCATCCTCAGCACCCACATTCTTCCCGAAGCGACGGCCGTCTGCCAACGAGTGGTCATCATCAACAAGGGGCACATCGTGGCCGAGGACACGCCGGACCGATTGTCGGCACGCTTACGCCAGTCAGACAAACTCAGCGTCACCATCAAGACTCCCCCAGCTGACTGCCTGGAACAACTGCGCGGGATTTCTGGCATCGTCAGCGTCTTTGCCCCGACGGTGGGACAGACCTACTTACTGGAATGCGAACTTGGACACGACATCCGAGATGAAGTGGCGCGGTTCATCGTCAATCGCGGATGGGGACTCTTGGAGTTCAAGGGTATTTCGATGACGTTGGAAGATGTTTTCCTCCAACTCACCCAGCGCGAAGACCACGACGCCCCAGAACAGAGGACGGTCGCGGCCACGGAGGGCACCCCACGATGACACCGGTTAGTGCCATCATGGCCAAAGAGCTGCGGTCCTACTTTGTCTCCCCAATCGTGTATGTCGTCGGCGCCGTGTTCTTGTTGATCTTCGGCATTCTCTCGTACATGGCGGTCGTCAATGCTGGGCAGCAAGCGATCCGCCTGATGCAAATCCAGGGCGCGGCGGCGCAACTCAATCTGAACGATCTGGTCTTTCGCCCCACGTTTTACAGCATCGCGATTGTGCTCGTGCTCATTCTCCCGATCCTCACCATGCGCATCTTCTCGGAAGAACGGAAGCTGCACACCTTTGAATTGCTGATGACCTCGCCTATCGGGACCAATGAAATCGTCGTCGGCAAATTTCTCGGCGTCTATACGGTGTATCTGGGGCTCCTCCTGATGACGGGCCTAGTGCCACTGACACTGTCGTTCTTCTGCAGTTTTGATTGGAACCCGGTCATGACCGGCTACTTGGGCCTCGCCTTGATGGGCGCCCTGTTTCTCTCGACGGGCATGTTCGCCTCAGCCCTGACGGACAACCAGGTCGTCGCGGGATTTATCAGCTTCGGATTGCTCCTCAGCTTATGGCTCCTCGGTGGCGTGGGCGCACTCCTTGGAGATGCGCCAATCGGAAAAGTGCTGTCCTATCTCTCGTTTTTTGAACACAACGACCGTCTCTTCCGCGGCCTCATCGACACCCAGGATCTGATCTACTATCTCTCTGGCATGGTCATGATGCTCTTCCTGGCTCATCGCGTGGTCGAATCTCAACGATGGAAATGATCGGCACCTATGACACCGTCCTTTGACACCATCCTTGCGACCGGTGTGATCGCGATATGAATCGATTCGGCCCCACACTCGGCATCCTCGGCGCGCTCCTCGGTCTCGGAGGGATGATCTTTTATACCCTCTACCCCGAGAAACTGTTGATCGTGACGGCCATTGAAGGCCTCGCGTTGATCGGCTTGACGTTGTTCTTTGTCGCCAATCTGGACTATCTGCGCGCCTTCTCCGGGCGTCGGACCACCAAACTTGGCGCAAGTAGCGTGGTCATGGTCATCCTCTTCATCGGCATTCTGACAATTCTGAACTTCTTGGGAGCCCGGCATTCGACGCGGTGGGATTTCTCAGAAACCCAACACTTCACGCTCGCACCACAAACCTACCGTGTCCTGCGCAGCCTGAACAGAGACGTCAAAATCCTCGTCTTCACCCAGGAGCGAAGTCCTGGGTTTACCACCTTTCGCGACCTCCTCGACAGCTACCAACATGCAAGCCCCAAGCTTAAAGTGGAGTTTATCGACCCAGACCGCAAGCCCAGCGTCGCACGGCAGTACGGCATCACCAGACCCGATACCGCTGTGATCGAGACCGGGGAGCAGTCGACCCGGGTGACCGTGCCCTCCGAGGCGGAAATCACCGGAGCCTTGATCCGCATGGCGAAGGAAGGCAAAAAACGGATTGTGTTCGTCGAAGGCCATGGAGAACGCGGCGTGAACGAACAAGAACGCGGCGGGCTCTCCTTAGCCAAAGAAGCAATGCTGAAACAAGGCTACGAGGTCGAGACGCTCTCCCTCCTCCAACAGTCCACCGTCCCCGACAACACGTCGGTGCTCGTCCTGGCCGGCCCCCGGCGTCCCGTGACAAAAGAGGAACAAGACCAGATCGCACACTATGTCGCCCAGGGCGGCCACCTCTTGATCTTGCTTGACCCCGAATCCGAGGCGGCACTCGACCCGTTGCTGGCCCAGTGGGGCGTGGAACCAGGGAAAGGGGTGTTGATTGACTTGGAGGATCGCTTGGCGCAAGGTGACCTCACCGCCTTAATGATCCGCACCTTTACGGAGCACGAAATCACGCAAGATTTCACCTTCGCCGTACTATTCCCCCTCTCCCGTCACCTGGTCTTTCACGAGGAGAGCGGAAAAGATTGGGACTTTGTGGCCTTAGCCCGCACCTCTCCCCGCAGTTGGGCCGACATGAATATGAGCGGGGGCAAGGTCGCTGGGTTTACTGAAGGCGAAGATATCAAGGGGCCGCTGCCATTGGCCGCCGCACTGACACCCAAGAAACCGCAAGAAGAAGGCAAGCGCCGGGCGGCCATCGTCGTGGTGGGGAACTCCTCCTTCGCCAGCAATTCCTACATCAACTTTCCCGGCAATACGGACTTTCTTCTCCACGCACTCGGCTGGCTCGCGGAAGAGCGCGATCTCATTTCGATCACACCGAAGGAACCGGCCTTTCGGCCGTTCATCCCGAATCCCCTACAAGAACGCACCCTTCTCTATGTGCAAGTCTTGGCACTCCCGGTTCTCACATTTGCAGCAGGTATTCGGGTCTGGCGAAAGCGCCGGCGTCTCTGAGCCGGCCGCGGGTCTCATGATTGTGAGGCTCATCGATGATTGTTCCAGTGTCTACGAGCGAGTGGTTCGGCTAATGTGCGTGAGGGGATTCATCTGAAGACGATGCGTCGCTATGTTCCAATCATCATGTTGGCGGGCACCCTGGTGGGGCTGGGAAGCTATCTCTATTTCATCGAGATCCCCAATGAACGCGACCACATGCAGGTCGACTCCCAGGAAAAGAAACTCCTGCCCTTCGAAGAACACGATATTACCGGGCTGACCGTCAAGACCTCCACAGGCCCAATCACGCTCTCGCAGTCTGGCCCGACCGGATGGAACATCACCGATCCTGTACAGGCCGAGGCTGACACACGGGAAGTCCAATCCCTGATTCGAGCCTTGGTGCTGGGCAACGTGTCCCGCACGATCGAGGAAGGCAATACGGCCTTAACCCCGTTCGGCCTCGACAATCCTACGACCTCGATCACCGTGCGGGCGGGCGCTCGGGAGGAAACCGTGCTGATCGGCGACAGCGGGCCCATCTCCTCCACCCTCTATGCCATGCGTCAGTCGGATCACAAGGTCTTGCTCACCACCCTTGAGCCGAAGGACTTTCTGAACAAGTCCGTGATGAGCTTCCGACGAAAAGACGTGCTGCACTTTTCGCAAGACCAGGCCGATCGCCTCCGCATCAACTACCCGAATGCAGAAATCGTCCTGTACCGGCAAGGCGCCAGTGCCCACGGGAGTTCCAGCAAAGGAACCTGGCACCTCCGTGCCCCCATCGAGGCCAAAGCGGACCAGGCCGAGGTACGGGCGTTGCTGCTAAAACTGGAAGATCTCAAGGCCATCGACTTTATCGACAAAGGCCAAGAGCATGTGGACCTCCTGAGAAATCTCCTCGAGCCGGCGATTAAGATCACCATCCATGCCGGCGGGACCGATCACACGTTGAAACTATATCAATTCGAAGATGTGAGCGAACAGGTGTTTGCGGTCACCACGCCGGACGCGCCGATCTATCGCATTACCCCGCTGGTGATGAACGATCTGACCAAAGAGCTGTTCGACCTGCAAGACAAGCGTCTGCTCGGCGTCGACTATGACGAGATCGCACTACTGAAAGTGAAAACCAGAACACACGACTATACGTTGATCAATGAGCAGGGCGCCTGGATCCTTGAAGACCAACCCACCAAGAAGCTGAGCCAGGAAAAAGCCGACCTCTTCGTCAGCCGCGTCGTCAATCTCCCGGCAGAAATCCGTGTCCTCAAACAACTCGGCCCATTGGGTCCCTATGGATTAACCTCTCCCTCGGCTGAATTCACCGCCATTGGGAAAGACGGGAAAGTCAAAGGCCGGATCGTCCTTGGCAATAAGATCAGCGGCTTGGTCTATGCCCTTGGACAGGGGCTCCCTGGCTTATTTCAAACCCGTGCGGATCTTCTCGACCAAGTCCCCTCCACACAAGATCTCCTGACCCTTCCTAGCTCGAACACCAAAAAAATCCCATAGCTCGCGGCCAGTGAGCGTGGTACGTAGCCGTTCAGCCTCATTTCTATCGATTAGCCCCTCCAGAAACGCACCCAAGGTCCCCTCAGTTCCGTTGACCGTACACCCGAGACAACTCTTGGCGGTTTCCCTCAAGTTCTGTCTGTCCAGCCCCGATACAGGGCTAGACAGGAGGCACCCAGGTGAAATCGTCATCCGTAGCGGCATCTCGCACAACCGCCCATCAACCCGGCTCAGCCAAGCAGGGGTCCGCCTCGCGAGCCTACTGCGCCGAAGCTACCAGCATCACAATGGGATGCCTGTCAGCTGACGATCTCAGCGCTGCTCCTATGAGACCCATCCCGTTCATCATCACCAGTCACCACCCAATCCGCGGCAGATTCCGATTCGGCTCAGATCTCCCGCATGTGGTGGCGTTGTCCACACCACTAGCCGCATGACCGTGTGAAGGAGGTTGTATGTCTCACGGGTTTCTCTCAGGGCTGTTGAATCCCAACCGCAGTGGGTACACCCTTCCGCTCTTTCAGCACCAACCATCCAAGCTGACAAGACGGAAATCGCATCTGTTTAGAATCTCGTCGCTGTTTAGTCGACTCGGGAGAAAGACATTACTCGTTGTGTCCTCCGACCGATAACACACACCTGGCAGGGAGGGTTTTTATGTCGAGCACGAACGGTTCAAGTGAAAGCGGGTCATCAGCTGCTGAAATTCTGACGGTGCACGAAATTGCTCAGCTGCTGCGTGTCCCCAAATCAACCGTCTATAAGATGGCGCGGATGAACCAGATTCCCGCATCGAAGATCGGGAAGCATTGGCGGTTTGTCCGGAGCGAAATACATCGGTGGCTCCGCGCTCAATCCGGCACCATTCCTGCCGCGGTCCCAGAACGGCGCCAACTCTTCACCGACGGTCGGTAACCCTCCCGATACACGAAAAAAATATCCGTATCCGCGTTAAGGTTGGAACACGAGACACCCCCCCCTCGGGGGTGTACCTCTACCCCGACTGTCTGAGGGTAGATGAGACCACCTCTCACAATCAGCTTCGGCGACGCCGACGTCCAGGCACCGGCTTCTTGCTCCCTTGAGACGTTGATGTCGACCCTGCACTCCTCTTTCGAGTAGACCGAGTCGCGCTCTCTCGCGTCAATGCACGACTTTTTCGCGCTCCTCCCGAGGCAGCTAATTCGTCCGCTGGGCGTAATCCAATGCCATATTGGGTCTGAATGTCGTACTGGGCCCCGTGCACCGTGCCCACGCCGTTCGCGATCATGAGCTTTCGAGTCCGCACATCTTCCATCCACCTCGGGTTCGCCGCCTCCGCTCGCCGATTGGCAATGATCCGCAGAGTCGCCGCTTCGTCGGCCATCACGTCCCCTGAGGGCGGCAAGGCTGCACGATCGCGAGTGATCTGCTCTTTCACCACGGGCTTGATACTGCCGTTCTGCACGACAATGTCAAACAGGAGTGCCACCGCCCGCTCCGTGCGAAGCCCATACTCTCGACACAAGACCAGGGCGCGCTGATAGAGCGAGTCTGCGGTACGGACTTCAATGTCTTGAAACTCCGGCCGTCGCCCCAAGGTTTTAAACAGACCCCGCCACGGCTCCACAATCCGAGCCTTCGGGTCTTGAATGGATCGCGCCCAATCCACCTGTTCATCCAGAGGTTCCCCAAGCATCGACGCCAGTTCAGCATAATGGTCGTCGAAGATGTCACGGAGCACCGCGGAATGCTTCGTGTTCATCTCCTTGAGCAAGGGCTGAAGCGACCCTTGCCCCAGATTCCACTGCAAGGCGCCGAAACTGATGCCCATTTGGTCGAAATCCCCTGAGAGTCCCGCAAAACACTCCGGCACCGGCGCACTGGTTTCAATAGACCCCGTCAGCGCCAGGCACTTAAACGCCAAGGGCTTGTGGTAAATGCCCGGCTCCTCGATCGCCGCGCCGTCAAACAATGTCTTCCATGTCGTGGGACCGACTTGGCCATCGACCTCCAATCGGGAAGCCCGCTGATAGGCTTTCACCGAGGTTTCCGTCCCCCCGCCGTAGTCTCCGTCAATCAGCCCCTCATAGAACCCCAGTTCCTTCAACCGTTCTTGGATCTTCCGAACTTCATTGCCTTTGGCGCCCCGTTGATACAGCATTCGTCATTCCTTTCACTTCTCCGGTCGTCACCGTGTCTCAAACATTCTGCTCGTGACAGGACGCCTCCCTCGCCTACTTCCCTGTCACGGGACGGGGAGCTCCCCAGAGCCAGCTTTCATAGTTAAACCAATGGGCATTGACTTGAATAGCGGCCGTGAGGCTTTGCGTCCACGTGGATTTCAAATCGAAGTTGTTCGCCCGCCCGCAAAGAAACAGCAACTGCATATCGTCATCGGATACCATTCCATGGCCAGGAATATACGTTGAGGCGCCGGGATTCCAATCGTACCGGTCAACCCACTCGTGGGTGACGAGGCCATGAATCACCACATGATCCGTGGAGTCCCGCTCCAAGGTAAACGTCCCGGTGGACTTCAGGGTGCTGTCTCCGCTCGCATAAAACAGCTCGGTGGTTTTAAAGGGCGCGATCCCGGCATCCCAATAGTCGGTGAACGCCTCCTCTCCCTCCGGCATCGTATCGCCCTTATCACTTAATTGAGGCTCAAATCGATGCCGATTGGTCGTTTCGGCCCCGACCACGGCACTGAACTCATGCAACCAGTCCACTGGAATTTCTCTGGTCTTCCCCGAGTTTCCTAGGTAATGCTCAAGATTGTCGGCTGCCACCTGATGACCGTCCGCCCGAGCATCGGCGATAATGGCTCTGGCTTCGCGCTCAATCGCATCCAATCGCGCCGTATCGCATCCCGGACGCACAACGGTGACAGCGGGCGCGGGCTGAGAGCCAGGAGTGGTCGGCGGCGGATCGGGTGTGGGCTGGGGTAACGCACAGGCCGCCAGTGTCTTCCCTGCTCCAATCTCATCCAGCATCGCGACGAGGTCATCGTACTTTGAGGGAAAATGCAGCAGCACGAATTGTGGGAAGTCATCCTTGTTGCCAGGAACCGCTAATGCCCCGCGATTGAACCGCGCGTGGAGGCTCACCGCACGGTCCTTGGGAATGCCGCACACATAGCGGCGTAGCCACTGCCACTGCACATCGGCCGAGTCCTTAGCGGTGACATTCACGAGCGCAATCAGATCTGTGAGCATGCCCTCATGCCATGCCGGCCAATCCGTCTGCTTTCGATCCAGACGGGCAGCCGAAGCCCCGCCTCGGTGTTGTTGCAGGACATGGGTCAGTTCGTGTGCGAGCAATCGCTGGCCCTGTGAGGTACCAGGCTCGTACTGCCCCCTGGCAAACACCACATCTCGCCCCACGGTATAGGCCAACGCACTGATCGCCTGCGCGGATTCGGCCGCAGGAGCATCCGTATGAACCCGCACACGGCCCAAGTCCCTACCAAATCGCGGTTCGAAAAAGGCACGAGTCGATGCATCAAGAGAACGTCCGGAGCCCATTCCCTCGCTCACAGAGCCTATCTCAGCGGATGGAGCAGAGCCTATGGGCCTCTGGGATTTTCTCTGGACAGGCTCGTCCTGGCAGGTAGGGCAGGAGGCCCCGCCTCCCACACAGGCCGCACATTGGCGCTGAACGGTCGGCTCCGGCATCCGCAACACCTGATCCGCAATCCGATCGGCCTCCTGCTCCGCCGGATCGCCAGGCTGGCTGATAGACAATTTCGCCTGGAGAAACAGGGGCATCCCCGTCGCAATAGGACACCCCGGAGCCGATCGACTGTGGTCCTCCTGGGAGGTCACCAAAAACCCAGCTCGTGATCTCCCCCGCCCCTCACCCACTCTTTGCCCTATCCAAGCCCTAGTCATGGGAATACTCCCCTGCCCTTAAACGATCAAACCCTCTTCTCGGCTAGCAGGATGCTGAAAAGCCATTGCTCTCATTCTACCATCGCCAATCGGACAGTCTCTCACGCCAAGAGAAAGAGGCAGCAGGATGCTCAACATGGCCGTCCAGCGCGGCCGCAGCAAGCTCGGAGACTCCGTGTACCCTGGCGGTACGTGGAGTCTCCGAGCGACGCGAGAACAAAGCTGGCGGCCATTTTCAGCATCCTGCGAAACACTGGCTCGTGTGCCCTTAGCGTTGAAACACCTGCATCAACATCGGATCGGTCCCCTCAGGTTGAGGCTGACGCTTCCCTGGACGCGCAAACGAAGGGGAAAAGCGAACCTCCTGCGGGTTGGTGCCAGGGATCGCCTGCAACCCACCGTTGCAATCGACCCCCGATTCGAATTGCTTGGTGTTACATGCTCCAGATTTTCCCGAACAGCAGCCCTGATTGGCCTGATCCGGCATGATCTTGGGGGTGACATAAAAAAACGATCCGTTAGTCGGATCACCGTAGTGCCCAGAAAGAATCATCCAGGCTAGGAGCTTTACATTGAACGAAGCCCCACCGAGTGTCGCGAGTTGGTTTCCCCCGACCAACTTCTCGACTGCCGTATGGCCGAAGAAATGAAGCCGGTTGATGACGATCCATCCGATGGCCACCATCATCCCAGCATGCTGACCACGGGTTTCATGCCACAGAATGCCCGCAAGCGTGTCGACGTTCATGGGTGTATCCAGATGTTCGTCACGAAGCGGGGGCGCGACGGTGGGAGCAGCCGTACTTTGTCGATCGACTTGCACGGCATACCGGGACTGCATCACGTCCCCTCCATGTGGGGCGGCGGACGCAGACGACACGCCAGCAGCCACTCCCTGCCCGCCACCCTGTTGCAGAACATGCGTGAGTTCGTGCGCCAACAGACGGCGACCAGACTCGGACTCTGGTGCATACCGCCCCGAGCCGAACACCACATGCGTGCCCACGGTATAGGCCAAGGCATTGACGGCCCTCGCCGATTGATCCGCAGCCTGATCGGTATGCACGCGCACACGACTGAAGTCGTACCCAAAACGCATTTCCATATCGTCCCGTGTCCGTAGATCCAGCGCCTGGGCCGACGAATGCAGACCGGCTTCAATGGCCCGTGGATCGGTCACCTCATCAGCGCCGTCTTGACGCTTAAAGAGCGGGGTGATCGTACTCGGTTGAGTTGGCGTGAAGATGTACGGCTGGCCCGGCTGCCACATGGCTCCCGGTGCCTGAATGGGACGCAGATGGGTACGCAGCAATTCTTGCATCCGCTCCGCCTCCTGCTCTTGCTTCCAGAGCAGCCAGGAATAGATCTGCGCACTGTGCGCAGCGGCTTCACCTTGGTCGCCATTCGGGTCAGCGGGTGTGCAGATGTTGGGAATCTTCACCATCGGCTTGATGAGCGTTGGCGCAGGCGAGAGCGTCGTCGGGCGACTACTCGCCCCGCCGCCGATTTTTGGCAAATCGAGCCACGGCGTTTTGATCGTGGCGCCAGAGGGCGGGCTGATAAAGTCCCAGTTCAATTCAAGCGCGAAAAACTTTTCATCTTTCGGGGCTCGCGAGAGGGGCGATCCGCCTGAGGATGGATCTGGTGCAACGCTCTCGTCGCGAGCCGATCGGGCGCCGAGAAACGCACCCGTCGCCGCACCACCCGCCGCCGTGCCCAGAACAATTTTCCCAACCAGCGTATCCGAAAAATCCTCGAAGAATTGAATGACCGACTGCCAATCATGCTCATTCTGCGCAAGAATATGCTGACCCGTTGGCGATGTGGAAAAGCCCTCCCAGAGAAATTTGGCAAACTCACCAGCCGCTTTCAGCGCGCCATTTTTGAGTTTCTCCTTCTCAGCATCCTCTTTTTCTTTCCCCTGCTTGGCTTGCTCTTCGACCGGGAACGTGGTCGGTTGGTCACGTGGTTTCTGCACATCGTCCGGCTGGCGCTGCACGGCTGGCCTCGCAGCAGAGGCCTGCACTGTTCGGTGTGAGGGACCACTGTTCAACACGGCATCAGCGACCCGGTCGGCTTCCTGTTCGAGCGGATCACCTGGTTGACTGACACGAAGCTTCGGCATCAGGTACAGCGGTAGACCGTGGCGGGCAAGGCTAGCGCTCGCGGCATGAGCCACAGAGGGGCTACGCCGCGCATTCGTCACCTCTGGGGACTGTGTCAGCCGACGAGCCAACTGCACCATCGTCGCATACCCTCCGTACGGGCTCCTCACGGGCTCGGACAGGCCGGTCCGGCCCCCGTCCCGCCGAAGAGATCGCCCACAAAACTCGCATAACATTCCGCATGCCGGAAGTTCGCCACATGATCCACGTTCGCCCACAGAATGTGCGCCACCTCGTGAATCAACATGATCATGCGATCGCCGGGACTATGCCCCCAAAACGCCGCACACAGAAAAATCGCATCGACCCCCGGACACGCACTCGCCTCACCGACAGAGCACCCCGTTCGGCAGCCCCCATACGTCACCGTCCCCTCAATACAACGATACGCAATGGGGTGATTGGCCAAGTAGTCTGCAATGCGCTCTTATCGCGCGCTGAGCGACGTCATCTCGGCATCTAACGCCTCGTCTTGCGTGTCATGCACGCGTCTCGTCAACCGATTGTGAAACCCACCCCGTCTGGCGGGTGGCCGACCGAAGCGGGCCAGGTACGCCTGCGTCGTACGCCCACCGGGGCCACGAGTCCCCAGATGCGCCATCGCCACTTCCGTCGTCAATGAAGACGAGGTTACGTAGGCCTTCGATGAGGCAAATGCCTCCATCAACTCAAGTTCCGTCACGGGATTCGTTGGGGTTCCGTGACTTCCAGGCACGCAATTCGTCGACCCTGGCGATACGGTCCTCGATACGGTGAAGCCGGTCTGCATCGGCTGCATGCGAGCAGGCGCTCCGTCGGTACTCCGCCCAAGACTTGGCTGTTGCTGCAGGGTATGCACCAACTCATGCCCCAACAGTCGTTTCCCTTCCGTCGTGGTCGGCGCATAGTGCCCGTCCCGAAACACCATGTGAGATCCCACGGTGTAAGCCAAGGCCTGAACCTCCTGCGCCGATTGGCTCGCCGGGGCATCCGTATGTACCCGCACCTGGCTCAAATCGCGGCCGAAGCGCGGTTCGAAGAAGGCCCGGGCACTCGAATCCAACGCATGTCCCGGCGAGCGCAATACAGCGCTCACCGAGCCTGGCGCTTCAATCGTCGATTCCCCGTCGGCCCTTCGGGACACGGTGAGAACTGCGTCCCCCTCGCATGCAGGGCATGTCGGTCCACCAGCCGCATAGGACGCACACTTCCGTTGCACGCCGGCCCCAGGCACCGGCTCCGGCATCCGCAACACCTGTTCAGCCACCCGATCTGCTTCCAATTCGGCCGGATCGCTTGGCTGGCTCACCGCCAATTTCGCCTGTAGAAACACTGGGACCCCGGTGAAGGCACTACCCTCCAGACGCTGCACCGTGGGCGATTGTGTCGAGGGCTTCAGTGCCTGAGGGCTCTTGTGATTTCCCTCTGCCTTCAACGCGACTTGATAATTCATGACCAACTTTCTGAGAATCCCTGCTAAGACTCACGACGCCTATGTCTGGAGGAGGTCCTACACCTTATTTCGCGCTGGACCATGGTTCAGAAACAATTGGTCCCCCGATTCATGCGCTGAACTCACGTCTCAGGCGAGCTACTTCTTGGCCCGCTTCGCATAGGGATTCGACTGCTCCACACCAAATATTTTCAAGAACGGCATGCGAAGCGTGCCGGGGATGTCATGAAGATCAAACTGGAACACCGTCGGACTAATGACAAGAGAAGAAATATCGGCCTGGCGCTCAAAGATTTCCGATGCTGTCGCGTAATCGTGTTTTAGCGCCGAATCTAACCCAAATGGGGTAAAGAAATTCGCGGCATCGGCTGACAACTTGTCACTCAATCCAAAGTCGAAAAAGAATGTGTAATTTCCGGCCCACACATTCCCGATTGACTGGTACATCCTGTCATCAAAATACAGCAGGCTTTCTGCCCCACGCGTGTAAAAGGGACGTGTCATCTCAAACCAATCGAGTCGCAGATCAAACTCATGCGTCAAGAATCGTGGGGCCTCCGTGCGCTCCTCGTCAGTGGGTTTCGCCTCCTGCCGCTGGATCGTATCGGGCGGCAATACGGAATAGTTCCCGACCGACTCGGGTCTGCCCCCCCCGAGAACGGGGTCCGGCATCCGCATCACCTGCTCGGCCACGCGGTCGGCTTCTTGCTCAGCGGGATCGTTCGGTTGGCTGATGGCCAGCTTGGGTTGGAGAAAGAGTGGAAGACCGACGGGAGCAGAGCCTGACCCAGAGATTTTTGAGACATGTGCTGGTGACGACTCAACCGTCTGCTTGGGTTTGGTTTCTGTGGCATACACTGTGGGCATGGTCATTCTTGTCGTCGAGCCTAGAGGGACATTATGTCGCGTCGGTTACCACATTTCCGTCGCAAAGCCACACCTCCATCTGAAAAAGACTTCCGACCCCTTTGATTTTCTGATTAGCTCACGATGACCCTAATCTCCTCTCTCAATCTATGGTTTTTTGCTCAGTGACACCTGAAGATCGGTGGCACTGGTGTTTTCTATATGCATTATGAAACCAGTGATCGCGTCCGCCGTATTATCCAAGACATCGGGAGCAGCACTGAATTGGAGACCCGGTTTGCAGGTCATAGCACTCGTTGAAAACGCCGCATACCCGCCATTGTCTCCCAAGCCGGGGAGGAAATGCAGCATTTCGTGAATAATGGTGGATACCTGGAAGCTATAAATAGAGCTATCTCGAAATCCGTAGCACAAATGGATCGGCCCGGTATGATTTACGACATATGCTTCGGCATCACGCCCTTTTGATTCGAGGCAAACCTTTGAATTTATGGGCTCGCAAACAAAAGATACTGCTTTCAAAAGCCGTTTCTGCAAACTCATTAGCCTTCTTTCCACGTTTATGGCGGTTACTCCCCAGTTTGCGTTTGTTTCACTGATATTGAGGTTGCTCCTAAATGCGCATGCAACCTCTCCTGTAAACACCGATTTCCCCGCTATAAGGTCTGATTTATTTTCGATCCATCGGCTCAGTAGAAGGGTAATCGCCTTTAGTGCGTTGTTGACCATCGCCGGTGCATCCGCCAAGGCCTGATTAGCAATTTTTTCAGCTTCCTTGGCCTCTTTCTTCGAGCAATTTTGCGTAGGCCGTGACATCATTAAGTCCGTGAGATATTTGATAACGACCGGATCATGGGGAAACTCATCGGGCTTTTCCCCGGATGCGATTATATAGTTAAGGCGATAGTCATAAAGTTCCTCCAGTGTCATCCGCTCGAATCTTTGAATAATTGCAGGTATTTTCAAGTGCTCCGCCTTGATTTTAAACTCTTCGAGTTCGCTTAGCCTTTCGTGTTTCTTATTTAGCCAGTCTTCGTATTCCTGGCTATGATGCGAAGCTTCATCGCGGAGCATTCCGGTTTGCTTGCTGAAATCATCCAATATAGGATCATGAATTTTATCCTGGTGTCCTGTGGGTTTTCTAAGAATAGCTTTGAGTTGATTGACATGCTGGATCGTATGCGCGAGCTCATGCCCGATAAGTAACTTGCCGCTTTCCGATTCCGGCTGGTATTCACCGCTGCCAAAGACGATATTGCTGCCGAGGGTGTAAGCCTTTGCATTGATGGCTTTTGCCGATTCGGCTGCCGTGCCACCAGTGTGTATACGAACTGAGCTTAGGTCATAGCCCATGCGCGGTTCGAAGAAAGCCCGTGCGGAGGAAGCCAGCGGCTGCCCGGGCGAGTGAAGGACCGAATTAACCGATGCTGGGGCATCGCTGGCTGTGACACCTTGCCCCTTGCGCGATACCCTCACCGGCTCCTCTTCCTCACACGCCGGACAGGGCGGCCCACCGCCACCCGCACAGGCCGCGCATTTCCGCTGCACTGTCGGCTCCGGCATCCGCATCACCTGCTCAGCCACCCGGTCGGCTTCTTGCTCATATGGATCATCTGGCTGGCTGACGGCGAGCTTGGGTTGGAGAAAGAGCGGGAACCCGATGGGAGTGGAATTCGAGGTGGGCGCTTTTGTGATCGCTAGGGGCGATGACGAAACCGTCTGTTTGGGTTTGCCCTCTGATACACGTGTTGGTGTTAAGACTGCTGTGGGCATCGTCGCTCCCGTCGCATGGGCCTCGCCTGGCAGGATGTTGAAACAGTCCGCCAGCGGCGTTCTCGCTTCGCTCAGAGACTCCACGTACCGAAATGGTACGCGTCGTCTCTTCGCTCGCTGCGGCCTTGCTGGACGGCCTGTTTGAACATCCTGGGGGAGTGCTCTCCTGTTAGACCACACGTCCGGACCACCAAGGTTCAAGTAGTGTTTCCACAGCTTACTAGATTGGCCGCAGCAACTCCGCCGGCACTTGCCGCCCTAGCTTCCGATACTCGGCTAAGAGGCCCACCAGGAGGTCTGCATAGCTTATGGGCCGTCCCGCTTCTTGTGCGAGCACCGCTGCTGTTAGCACCACATTCCGAATGTGGCCTCCCGCAAGATCCGCTGTGGCCGCCAGTCGATTGAGATCCTGGGTGGTGAGACGATGCCCGGTCCCCAGGTGCGCCAGCCACAGATCCCGGCGCTCCTCTGGACCAGGAGCCGGAAATTCGACAATCATGTCCAGCCGACGGGAGAACGCGCCGTCGAAGCGGCTTCGGCTATTGCTCGTCAGCACCACAATGCCATCGAACGCCTCGATCCGCTGCAGCACATAATTGGTTTGCGCGTTGGCAAAGCGATCATTCGAATCCTTGACCTCGGTGCGTTTGCCGAAGAGCGAATCGGCCTCATCGAAGAGCAACACCACTTCGGCGCGTTCGGCGTGCGCAAAGAGTTGTGCCAGGTTTTTCTCCGTCTCCCCGATATATTTACTCGTCACCGACGCCAAATCGACGCGATAGAGCGGCAGCCCCAACCGAGTAGCCAACCACCCCGCAGCCAGCGTCTTCCCCGTTCCAGATGGACCGACAAACAGCGCACGGACACCAGGCCGATAGCGGGTCGTCGACGCCACACCCAGCGCCTGGGCCAACCCATCTCGAAGACGACACCGGACCTGCAAGACCTCAAGTTCCCGACGCAATGTCGGCGTCACCACCAAGGCCTCATCGGGAATCGGGTCGCGCAACAGTTGAGCCAGCGCATCCAACCCCGTGCCGACCCCCGTCATGGCGACGGCCACGACATCGGCTTTCTCCGGCATCGTTCGCCCCTGCCGCGCCGCCTGTTGGCACGCCAAGACCCCGAGCATCTGAATCCTGGCGCTGCCGTGGCGATGGTGCTGGGCCAATTCGGCGGCGGCATCACCCTCACCGATAACCTGAGTCCACAGTTCATGGCGTTCTTGGGCAGAAGGCACCGGAACATTCCAACTCGGCACCGCCTGTCCTGCCCGGTCGACACTGCCATCGGGCCCTGTCACGGCCAACACTGGCCCAGTGTAGCCAGGAAGGGTCGGCAACGACTTGCGCTCTCCCGGAGCCAATTCGTACACCAACACCGGAATCAGGCGACGGAGCATCAACCACGGGCCAATGCCCGTGAGTGTGTCTGTGTTGATAAACACCGGCCGGCAGTGTAGGGCTGTGGCGATTGCCGTCACGGCTGACTTCCCATCCGCAAGGAATCCGCTTCGCACGAGCAACGTCTGATGAGCCCCTGACGAGGCACTCTGCGCATACCGCTCCGCCTCCGCCTGGATCGACGGCGGGATAGAGACCGCTGAGGCCCCCCCTAATCCAATGGTCGTCCCTGGCCAGACTCCGTCATGCCCACGCAACGCTAACCCGATCGCGACGGGAACCGACACGGCCCGCTCCGGTAATGGCGCCTCCTCGCCGAGCAGCGTGAGGACCCCACTCGTGAGCGCTGTGCCCGTCAGCAATACATCAAGAGGCCGCCTGCCTGGCTCGACCACATCGGCTAAGGCTGCGGCGAGCAACCCCAGGGTCGGTCTCGCGCCACCGATTGGAGCCTGGAGAAAGGCCAGGGCGCGCCCCACCATCAAGTCCTCGTCCACCGCAGCGGCCAAGACCACAGCCAATAGTTCAACAAAGGAGCAGGACAGGGACGCGGCCAGGTGCACGACGGCCCGATCCCGAGGCGCAGGATCTTGCACGGCGGCCACCACCGCGCGCACCCACCGAGCCTTCTCGGCCGGAACCTGCGACAGTTGATCGGCCAAATAATGCCATTCCGGACTCTCACGCTTGAGCGAGGGATTGGTTGAGGCTAAGGCTGCCACAGCGGATAATGCCAATGATTGAAGCGTTACTTGAGGTATTGGTCCGGTAGACCGATCCCGTACCTGTTCAGCTAAGGGAGCAGTCGCCATCCCTTCTGGGACCGAGTCTTCCTGCGCCGAGGCTTCCGGCACCGACGTTTGCTCCTCGACTGTCAGCGGCTCAACCGGTCCCATGAGGTCTCCCTTCATCACCATAGTGGAACCGAATGACCCGCCCTAACCACGGTACCCACCCCGGATCGAGATCGAGCCCCGCACGGCGAATACGCAGATCGACCTGCCCAAAGGCCATCCACACCTCGACATGGGTCTCGGTGACAGACACCCACCCCGGCCGTCGAACCAGCCCATGGAGTCCCATCCGTGCCTGCTGACGACACCACCGTCGCATCAGATTGCGCCACTGCCTGACCACCGCGCGCACCTCTGCAGACCACCACTCAGGCTCGGTCTCTTCCTCGGACAACCAGGTGACGACGGGATCATCAGCCGACGCAGCCAGGCGGTGCGCAAGCGAGCGCAAGATTCGCATCGGTACCTGTTGATCCAGCCAGTCCGGCCGTTCTTGTAAGGCCTGATCAAATCCAACACGGAGCAAGAGCGGAACCAACATGAGAAACCCGGCGTGCGGACTCACGACACTGGCCCCTTCCCCAGCCAGGACCGAAGAGGGCGTCTCGGGTACTTCAGGCAGGCGAGCCCCCTCTGGACCCACAGAGAACTCCTGAAGGCGCAATTCAGAACGAGCAGCCGGGGCAGGAGCAGGAAGACGAGGCACCCGACTAACCAGCCACGACGCGGCTTCCTCGATAACCCCTGACCGATACCCGACACTTGGCCGGAGACCCACCATCATGATCGCCACCAACCAGAGGGACCGTGCATCAACGACGCCCCAGCGGGGGATCCACTCATCGAGCACTCGCTGCCAGGATAGGGGAACCAACAGGCTTGAAACGATGGGGGACAACTCCGTTGACTGGCCTTCAAAGGCCTGAGGCCATCCGCACCGATGCAGCAACACAGGACCATCCCGTTCCTGCAAGGACCCCAGCACCAGATCCAGGCTTTGATGTTCGCCAAGGACCTGGAACGCCTGGGCCACGGCATGGCGACCGGACTCAAGACTCAATAGGTGCCCGAGGATGATCCTGCCACTGTGTTCATGCGACAGATCGGGTGTCCACCCAGGCACCGCCAGGGGCCAATACCAAGCCTGCACGCCTTCCCCGCGGGCCAGACACCGCGCCAGCCCGACCAGGGCTTCGAGACGATCGCGGAAGAACACGGCCGGGGCGTTCGCGGCCTGAGGGGCCTCGGCATGGACCGCACCTGCCTCAACCTGCGCCACCCGCCGTTCGAGTTGGAGCGCAACGCTGGCGGCACTCTTCCCAGGATGAATCACCCCGAGGGACAAGGATCGAATCAAGAGGACTCGTCCGCGTTCTGCCGCAGGAAGAGAGGCCGTGCGCAGCGCATCTTCCAGGAGCCACGCCCCTCGGCGCACCAGCGCCTCCGACGCTCCTCGGAGCCGAGCGGTTCGTACACGGCGTGTGGGTGCTGTGGACATCGTTGTCTCACCTATCTCCCAACTGCTCGACTTTTTGACATCCGCCCGCCGCCAAGGATCGGTGCCGCACCTGCCGTATTGGTGAAGTGGACCACCGCCTGCTCCGTGAGCATCACCGTGGGGGTCGCCGTGTAGACGACCTGCGCCACAGCCTGCCGGTCTCCGACGTCTTCCACCAACCCGCGCGCCACCACCTGAGCCCCCGAGTACATAAACACCTGCATACCGATCCGCACCGCGCCAGGAGTAATCGTCACCGGCACCCGGCTGCCCGGTTTGACCCTTGTCGGTTTCTCGACATGCCCGGCAATAATCTGATTCACGGGCGCATGGCTGGCGAGGAGCAGACACATACGCACGAGATCGTGCATCAATCCGACAGCTTGCGGATTCACCGCATCGACCCGTGCGTAGAGCCAATCGACCAACATCTGCATCGACCGCCTGGCTAATGAGTCCACCTCTCCCCATCGCGGCAATGCGGAGAGATTCCGCAGGTTCACCGCGTCATCGAACTGACTCAACCGCTCCGCCCATTCCAATCGCAACACTGGACGCACCTCGCCGAACTGCGTGTAGAGGCACGCGGCAACATTCGCCACATTGGCCAATTCTTGAGACACCTGCGACGTAATCTCGGCACGTCCATGACGGCCTTCGAGCAAATCGCCCAGCGAGAGGAGGTCTTGAGCACGACTCAGCGCCTGAGTCCATGTGGCGCCTGCCAACGGACTCGCATCGAACCGGGCGAGGTCGAGGCGACGCTCGGCCATCACCGAATACTGCGCGGTATAGACGCTCTGAACCGCCTGCCCTAGCCGACCGGTGTCGGATTGGGCGGAGACACGGATCGGATTGGCCACGGCCTCCATGGCCCCTCGCACCTGTAAGAGCCCCTTGGCGTCCATGATCGTGTTCTGAATCGTCTCAAGACGATCGAGTTTCTCCACGATCGACGGGAAGCGGGGGAACCACTTGACCGGCGCCTGCCGGAACAGCGCCACCATGGCGCGCAACTCCTGAGGTACCTCGTCGTGACCGGCCAGACAGGCCGGTACGGGAGACTCCGTCAATCCAGGATCCAAGGGGCGAACCGGCACCTCCGTGTAGAGATTCACCTCCCGTGGCCGGACGAAGGCATAGAACGGGACATGCTCCTGAAGAATCCGTCCACGCCGGTCGTTGATCGCATGCACTCGAGCCGTTTCTTCATCCAGCAGCGCACGCGCCACGCTGACATCATGCCGCGCTTCAGCCAACTCCTGACCAATGAGGTGCAACCGCTGATCGAGTTGCCCCCACAGCGTGTGCACGGTGGCAAGCGTCTGCCTACAGCGGGCGACCGCTTGCCGGTAGCCTTCAATACGGCCTTCCACGATTCGCAACGTGGCCACCGTATGATCGATGGCTCGCACCCCTGCCGAAAAGAACGCCCCCTCATCTCCATCCACCGGATCGGGATCGTGGAGACCTTGTAAGATCTGAGCAGCCAGGTTTCCGTCTCGAATCTCTTTGATACTTTTTTCGACCGGCACCTGCCGCCCAGCACGATTCTCCAGAAATCCTGGCACTTTCAGGTCGTCGATATTCAGATCAAGTTGTGTCAGGCTGGAGACCATGTCGAACTTGGTGCCCACGCTGAAATTCTTGGCCTCCGGGGCCGGCGGTTCTTTCAGTCGCTCCGCCACCGTCACGGTCCGAAAGTCGAGGGGCTTCCCCACAATCGGCGCCTGATTCAGCACATCCTGGGTGCTGGCCATTTTCCTCGTGGCGGCTAATCCTAGCAGGCCGCCGCTCGTCTCGGCCTTGACGACATCCGAGACCGAAGGCTTGCCGCCGAGCGCGACCGTCTCACCCCTGGCAATCACATCCGACACTCGTTCATTGAAGTCCACGGAGGCCCCGACCGTCGCTCGCTCAGTGGAAAACGACACCCCTCCCCCTGTGAACATCGTGCTCAGACCTACACCGCTCCGGACTGCTCCACCGGCTTTCGCTTTCATCGCCGTGCGACTGGCGGTCGACCCACCGGCGGACGACGGGGCTCCCTTCGGCACCGCCCCAGTCTTTTCCGTCAGAAAATTCGCCAAGTCCTCTCGCGTGGCCAAGGCACTGTCGCCTTGAGCAATCGACGCCAGCGCCGGGGAGGTCACTAGCCGACTGGCCGCGTCATTCCCCAGCATCAACTGTCGCACCCGGTAGATGTTCGTCTGCACTTGCAGAAAGCCGAAATCAATTGTGTCGTTGGCGCGGTTGATTTTCTCTTCGAGAAAAGTAATGAACGGCTCGACACCGCGCGCGTCGAGCGCGGCCACTTCTGCGTCGCTCAAGATGGTGGACGTGTCTAAGTAGGTCCGCAGTTCGTCGATGGCCGCGACCGCGAGAACCGGAGTCCCCGTCACAGGATCGATGACAGGAGCGCCATCGGCATCCCGCTTCGCGGCAGTCCCGTAGGCGTCTTCCGGCTGTGCCAAAAGCCCCTCGGTTCCAAGCGGATCCTCGGCGACCGCTTCGTCCGATTCAAGCGCTTCAGGATCAGGAGTCGGATAGGTCACGGGGGTGCCCGTGATGGCCCGACTCAAGGCCTTCGCTGTGTCTCGTAAGTCTTGACGACGGCGCAGCCATTTCCCACGCGTTTCGACGAACCGGTCGATGGTCGTCTGAAACTCGGGATCGACCGGATCGACTCGCAAGAGATCCGGCTCGAACCAGACCTGCGGCACCGGCACGAGCACCTGGACCCGTTCAGGCCTGGTCACATCGAGTGGCGACAGCGACGCACTCGCGGCCACGATGAGATCGAGCTGCTCAATGGTAACAGGGGCCAAGTCGATCGTAAATCCTTCAGGGAAAAACCGATTCGTCCACGATCTAATCGTGCCACCCTCTGGAAGGGAAAAAGCGAGAGCGTCTTTCGGCAGCAGTCCGACCGGCGGGAGCAGGGCAAACGCCTGTGAAATCGTCTCAATCGGTGTTGTCTCGGCCTGCAACTCAGCCACCTGCTCGGCAAACTGTTGCAGTCGAGCTTGCCACAGAAACGGGGTCCCTGCACGGACAAGGAGTCCCTGCCTCCAGGGTCGCTTCCCACCCATCCGCACGACTGCCGCGCCATCGACAAAAAGCAGGTTCCCTCCTTCGCCCCCCACCAAGGCGACGGGAAGTCCCCTCTCCTGCCAGGGTGCGTCGGTCGACACCTGGAGCCGTTCCTGTTCGAACAAGGCATAGGCCAACCGATTCCGCCATTGATCACCGAACGCCGGTCGCGGCGTATAGGAGTCCGGCCACAGCACAAAGCGCAGGCGGCACCCATCCACGACTTGCCGATCCTCGAACGCCATATTGCGAGGATCCTGCTCGCAGGGGTCTGTGGGATCGAAATCCCCAATCAGTTCCACCGCCACAGGCTGAAGCACCAACACCCCGGCAACCGGATCGCCTGTCGCCAACAGGTCACCGAGGCGCAGGGCTTCTGGCGTCTCACTGACGGGTATCCCCGGAGCGACGACGGGCACATCCTCGACTCGAATGCGTTGTGCCGTGGAGACCACCACATCCTCCCCGGAAGACGTCACACCAAACCCAGAAGACAGCACCAGCGTGACTCCGCTCTCGTTCCGCTCCACCGTGACTTCTAGCCCGCGTACGACCCCGCTTGAGAGCATGGCCCCAGTGGCGGCCAAATGCCCAGCCCGGCTGGTTTGCTCCACCGTCAGGGCCGTATCGCTGAGGCTGCGTCCGGTGTAGAGATGCACTCGCCGATTCCACAACGGATCGACGGTCGCCCCAAGGGACGGGGCCACCCCGAGCGCCTGCTCACCAGGAAACGGCATCTGGATTGGCCGAGCCTTCATGCGATCACCCCTTTCTCCCGGTTCTCGACTTGCCTCGCGGCTTGGTCGCTGGAGCGACAGCCGGAGTGGCGGACTTCGGCACCGCCACCGTCACAGGGGACGAAGTTGCAGCACCGAGACGAACCGGACTGATCGCCGGCGAATGAATCAGTCCCTTCGGCAGACTCTTGGGTTCTCCCGCCAACGACACGGCATGCCCCGACACATCCGACCCAATCGTCAGGTTGCGCCGACGGACGTACCAAAGCAGCCCCGACCCGGCATCGGCCGCCTGTTGCACGGCCTCGCGCCACGCCACATCGATGGGATCGCCGACCGGCACGGACGGCAAGAGCACTCGGGGGCGTCGCAGCCCTTGTAACAGTTCCAGCGGCAACCGCTTGGCGACGAGGCCTGGCGCCGCTGATTTGAACGGGTGCCGAATTGCCGTCAGCTGTTCGGTCTTCAGGCGTGTCTTGAGCTCTTCCATCCTCAACCGTGCCTTAAATTCATCCATATTCAACAGATCCTTGAATTCATCCATCGTCAACGGTGCCTGGGGCTCATCTTTTCTCAGTCGCGCCTTCAGTTCATCCATCTTGGTGCGATCCACCGGAACCAGAATCAGCACCGAAGTCGAATCCTGTTCGTTATCGCTGAGCGTCAAATCGATCGGGGGCAAGGTGAGGCTTTCATCCAGCAGCACCGGCACCTCGTCGTCTGGAATGACCGACAGCTCAACCTCCACTTCAGACGGAAAATAGATCTGGGTGAAATCCGTCAGGTTGATCGACGACAACGGCAGATGGCCGACAGGAGGAAGCGCCAAAAAGTGCTCGACTGCGGCAAACCGTTGCCCACGCGTGCCTTGATCCTCCAGCACATCCTGCAGATGCGCCTCATACTGTTGCACCTGGGCATACCGCAGCGCCTTCGTACCCAATCCAAGCCCCAAGACTTCGCCCTGCAGCACCGCCAACTCCCGACGCACCATGAACGGATCGATCCATTGCACGATGTTCCGATCCACGGCCAGCATCGCCAATGGCAACACCCCGGTCGGCAGCCCCCGTGTAGCCCGTTCCACAAATACCTGGCGCGCCACCCGCGCCCGTCGCCCATCCCACTCGGTCTGGTCGCCTTCATCGGGATAGGGAATCAACGTCGCCGCCGTCGCCTCGATAATCTCGCCATCTTCCACCGACCGCGGACTGGTGATGGAGGTTGGGTAGGACGCAATAGGGTTGGCCGTGAACTCGACAGGCCGTAGCGCCAGCACAAAGAGGCCAGATCGGCTCCTGGCCGGATCGAGCGGACGCACACTGAGCCCCAGGGCCGCGTTCAACCGTTGCGTGGCGGGAATATCGGCCAAGTCGAGCGTCAGCCTGGTCGGCACGGACACAATTTCGCCGCTCGGCGTGACCCCGAGGCCAGGCTCGATCCGAATCGAGGTCGCGGTACCAGCAGCTTCCACCATCAGGCCCGACACCACCCCCGCTCCCATGGAACGACCGAGATCGGCCTGCCGCGTTAAAAAGTAGGTCTGGTCACGCGTCAGATCCCGCGCCGTGAGAAACCGTCCATCGAAATACTTGGGACGTCGTCGCCGAGAGTCGACAAAGACCGTATTCGAAGCGGCCAACCGCTCACGTTCGTCCGTATCCACGAATTCCCGCCGTGATCCTTTTGCTGCATCAAACATGTTGTTCCTCCCCCGCCCATCGTCCAGGGTTGAATACCAGCGGGCGGCTGTCGTTATCGACGCTCACGGCGGCGCCGCCGGTCCGCACCGGTCTGGCGGCCGGTGACGCCTGGGTCGCCGGGAGCGCCAACCGCGCTAAAAACAGCGCAGCTGGGTTCTGCCCCGCGGCATGCTCCATCATCGGGTTCAATTGCCCATCGATCTCCTGCCACTGCGTCCCCTCACGCCAGGCACCAAAGACGGCGTTGCGGACGGCCGCGCCCCGCGCAGGATCAACCATTCCCGCCACATCAGGCCACAGATTGTTCGGCAGGGGCGGATCGGCTTCTTTGCGAATCACCAGCGTCAGCTCGTACCCATCGCGCAAGCGCGAGGGCACGACCGGGTCCAGGGCCTCATAGGGACCAGCCGCGAATGCCGGTGTCTTCCCCCGTTCGCAGGCGACAAAAGTCAGAAACACATCCACGACGACGCCGTCATACGGCACGCCATGAAATCCCTGGGCCACATCGTCGTCGGCTTGCGCGTCGTACCATCGACTTAACCGGATGCAGGCGATACGCGGCAGCTCGATGAGCCGTCCCAGCCGATCGATGGCCAACCCAGGCTCAACGGTCACCCGCTCCGGCCGACCCTCGGGAAAGTCCGGATCAGCACCGGGCGCTAATTCCGCCTCCCAACCCACACGCAGTCCCGCGACAGTCCCGCTGCCGTAGAGATAGGCCAAGGCCCGCGCCAATCGCCCCCGGTGATAGGTCTGCTCATCGCGAAAATCCTCCGCATCGAGCAACACCCCCGTGGCGTAATACACGCGATCCTGCGATTCGCCTTTCGATTGCGCCTCGGCCAGGGGATCGAGTTCGATACTCATCGCTGTCCTCCTCTTCGCGGACGTTGTGGACGTTGAGGCCCTCGCGGTTCTCGCACCGGTCTGACGATCCCGCCGATGGGCTCGATCACCACTGGCCCCGGGCGGAGAGGGCCAGGATCCGGCGGACTCACCGGACGGATCGGACGGATCGGATCGATCGGCCCGATCGGGATATCCGGACGTACCACCCCTCCCGGTCCCACAACCGGGGGAATCGGTGACTGAACCACCTGCACAATTTGCTCGTCCGGGGCGCTTCGGTTGCCTTGGGCGTCGACCACCACGAGCCGAAACCGGTGACGACCGACGGACAATCCTGGATCTACCTCGATAAACGGCTGCTCCGTCGTAATCGACCGACCGGGCAAAAACGTCGCCACGTGATTACTCCACCAGCGTCCAAATGAACCGCGTCACTTGACCCGGCGCTGGATCCGACGACCGTTCGCCGCTCATCCTGAATGGCCGACCGAACGGAACGGTCCGCGGCGCTTCCAACACGGCNNCGGTTGCCGGCATCATCGAGCACTTCTAGCTGAAACACATGCCGACCCACCGACAACGGTCGCTCCGGCGTCACATCGACGGAAATCACGCCCTCTGGTGTTTCAATCGGCACTCCGGCTTCAAAAATGGCCATCGCGACACTCCTTTCGTCCTCACCGTTTGCTGGTGAACCTGGTTACCCCAACCACTCCCACACATACGTCGTGACCCGCTGCCCCTCCGCAGCGCGTGACCCGCGCCCATCCAATTGAAACGATCGCCCAAACGCCACCGCTTGGTCCGGCCCTGCCTCCGCCACAGGCGCCTGCGGCAGGGGTGGCGTTGAGACCGCCGAGAGCGTCTCGATCCTTGGATCGAGGCTCGGCTCATGCACCAGCACATCGCGCCGCCCTAACCGCGATCGCCCGACTCTCACCGGCAGGGTTGGGCGCGGCGGTCCCAGATACGTATCCACCCCCACGAGCGATGCCAAGCCAACCAGAAAGGGTTCTGACGCCGTCACGACCCGCACTGCCACATGCGCAGGGGCCTCCAGGGCGACGATGCGTGTGATCAATCCCAGATCTTGCGGCTCGACCTCTTGATGGACCAGCACNNAGTTCGTCGGAAAACAGCGCCAGGAACTCGCGGCGCTCTTCCTGCCCCAGAAACAACGAATCCCCCACAAACGAATTCCCGCTCACCGTCAATCCTGCCAACAAGGGATCTTCCTCATCGGCCAGGTCTGCGCCCAGAATCGTCGCGAAGGTGCGACGTAGCCGATAATCCTCCAGCACGACGATCTCGCCGCCCGTGACCGCGCCGCCGGTCGCGATATCAAGCGCCATCGACAGCCCTTGGAGGGTGCCGCGCGTCCGATACAGCGCAGGGGCTGACTGAAGCCAGTGTCGCCGACGATCCTGGGGATAGGCCTGGTCGAAGGACACCCCCACCCAGCTTCCCAGCCATTCCAGCGCTTCGTCTGGCGTGGTCCGTGGATCGGTCAACAAGTAGGAGGAGGCAATCCGATCCTCAAGCGGCGTGAGGACCCCTTCGAAGTTGTCGAGGAACCGTTCGAGAAAGTCCGAGGCTGTCGTCGGCTGGTCGACAGCCACCAGGGCCTCTGCCTCCTCGCCAAACCGCGTTTCACGGTAGAGTTCCGGTAAGTATTGATTGCGATAGGAAAAACGGGAGGCATAGGCCCTCACCGCGGCCACGTCCGGCGTGGCCAACCCATTGCCGTTGAGTTCCAATCGCACCCACAGATACCGCCCACGCAACTGAGTCACCGCACGATTGGCTCGTTGAATGAGGACCGTAAAGAGGCCGGCCCGATCCCGCTCCAGTGGACAATGCAGGAGGCCAGGATAGTACGGCACTTCCGAGGCGCTCGACACCCAGGCCCCTTGCGGCACACGTCCTTGCCGTGGCATCGCGGTGGCTCCAAAAAGATGGGGATGCCACTCCTGCTCGGACACAGGAGGCGTCGACTCGTCCGTGGCGGCCACCGAGATCGCCACACCACAATCAGCGGGTAACTCGGCTTCAAGGTACAGTCGATGCCACACCGTCTGAGCCGTCCCGCTATCAATCGAGGCGGCATTGGTGGCCACCCCGGTTTTGGTAAACGAGGGAAGAGAGAGATGGTGCAGGCCTGCTGTTCCATCCACCGTCGGATAGTGTGGTGGATCGCTCAGGGTATGTACGAACGGCCCTCCGGTATACTCGCTCAGGGGATACAAATCCCCCACCGGTTCAGCCAGAATCCCTGCCTCACCAGCCTCGCCAGATTCGTTGTCGGTCGGCAGGAGCAAGGGCATTGGATAGACCAACGCTTCGCCCGGCACCCCAGTCACCAACACGGCCACACGATCGGTTCCCACCCACGCAAGACTGTAGGGCCGACGCGCCCCCCTCAGGGTGATGACCGGCCCACGCCAGCCTGTGCGATCGAGCAACCGCACGCGGGCCTCGCCTCCGCTTGGCCAGATCAAGACGGCCACCACACCCTCGGCACTACAGGCCAAGGCCACCGGCTGCTCATCCGGTGCGAAACGCGCCTGTGTAGCGGCAAGCAGACGAGGCGGATGGGGATTCTCGGAGCAGGGCCTGACCGTATCCGGAGCATAGGGACCAGAGGGTCGATCCGGAAACGGCAGGCCCATCACACGACCGATCTGTCGTCGCACACGATCCAACACCCACACGCCGCCGGAAGGATCCGCCGTTACACGCCACGCGCTCCCCTCAGCCGATTCGAGGGACACCGAAGCCCATCGCTCACGCGTATCGTGCAACACGAGATGGTCACCCATGGCGAGATAGAGAACATCGTCATACCCCATCACCACGTCCGTCGGTGCTTGGCCAACGGGAAGAGTCACAATCGGGAGAGTGCCTGGTCTCGCCCCTGTCGCCACCACCGCATGAGCCGACGCGTCCCAGTAGGCACGCATCCCAAGGCGATCCCTGGTCTGCGGCACGATCTCCAGCCGCGAGAGCGCCTGAGCTTCCGCCACAGCCACCTCGGTATCGCTCAACGCTGGGATCAATCGTCGGCTGGCGAGCCGGAGACTCCGACGGACCTCGTCGTAGTGCAGGGTGGGAAGGGCGGGAAGGGTAGGAGAAACCCCCTCCAGACGCCACTGGTGCGCATCCGCCAGCAGCCAGTGTTTTAGTCCATTCGCATCCATCCCACGCTCCTTACACGACCGCGCTTAGCACACGTCCGGCACGACCGGCACCGCGATGCCCGCCTGATCCGCAAACGGATTCGGCACCCCGCGCAAATCATCCGGCGCCTCATCGCCCACGATGACCACCACGCTCAGCAATTCAGGGAGTTGCCACGCCTGGAGCGGAACCTGCACCGCCCCTTCCACAGACGCGCGCGGCACCTTGCGCCATTCGTTGCCTTCTCGCTGGAACAGATTGATGGGCGCCACGCCGTTCACGCCAGGCACCCGCGCGACGACAACTTCCAACTCCCGGTCTCGCACCGGACGCCCCAACGGCCACCCGGTGCTATCCGTTCCACCAGGCGGCAACGGCCACAGATACCGACGAAGGGCCTCTCGCACCGCCGCCACCACCCCCTCACGGGAGAATCCGGCACTGCCGGCTGAGTCGCTCTCGCTCGTGCCTGCCCCAAATCCATCCTTCACCGTAATGGCCACACTGACCCCCAACGACACATACTCACAGCCAATCACGTAGAGTTCGGTGCTGAGCGGCCGCCGAGGATCGAGCATGCCGTGCACAGCTTCCAGAAAAGGCCGATCCGGTCGCGGGTTGGGCAAGCTCCATCCGTCTTTGAACGGCACGACCATTACCGAGACGACCCCGGGGACATCACTGCGCCGTTGTTGAGGCTTGAAGCGTGGGAGCACTTCCACCCGTCCCATCCGCACCCCTGGCGTCCGTGCGGCCAGTTCCTGGTAATCGCTTTCCGTGACCGCTCGATCTCGATGGCGGAAGAGCGCCGGAATGCGTCTCTCGGCCTCCGCCAGGGTTTCCGCATCCTCGCCGCCCTCGGTCGGCAACGGTTGCCGTAGCTTGAGCTTCGTGGTCACGAGCACTCCGCGAAGGTCCCGTGCCGTGATTTTCGTGAGGCTGCCTGGAGGGAGATTGCCGGCCAGCCCGCCCCCTGCTCGCAGAAGCGCGACTTGAATCCGCCGCCCCGCTTCAGGAATGCGCCCGCGCAGACCATCCCCAAACCGAATCGTGCCGGCTTCGCGATCCAGCTGGTAGACCGTCGCATCGCGCCCGGCCAACGCCAAATCCTCGATACGCTGCCAGGGCTGGAAGCCCCGCCCACTTTCCTCGACTTCGATCACCAACGACTCGGCCTCGATCGACTGTCCAGGCAACTGCACCTCCTGATCGGCAGCGCCTGAACTCTGGCCCACGATCCGATGCGTCAACGTCTTCCGTTGATCCAGCTCGACGGCGTTCACCCCCACCCAACTCACCGAGAGACGCTGAAGGGACGTCACCGTCGGTCTCAGGCGAATCCACGCCACCAGTCGCACGGCTTTGTCCGGTTGATCCAACCGTGGCGGGGCGTCTCCGACTCCGGCTTTCAGATTGGTTCGCACATCGTTGCTCGGCACGCGAATCCGTGAGGCGGACGGAAGCGCCAGCCGGACAATCCCGCGTCTCGTCAGCCCCAGGGTGCTATCGGCCACGGCATCGAGGGTGAGGTAGTCTGGCTCGCCCCGTTCATCCACCGTCCCCAGTTCCCACACATGCGGGATTCGCGCACGTGGACCGATCTCTTCGAACAAGGCCGGCACTTCGATCGACGGCACCACGCCGATGGATAGCAGTTGCTGCCCGCCGCTGGCGCTACGGCCCAGCGTGGCTCGAATCTGTTCGACCACCACCGGCTGCTGCTCCGCGGTAGAGGCCTTGGGAGCGAGGATGGCCAGCCACAGCGACCGATCGACGGTCTGCGTCATGAGATCAAAACCTTCGAGTTCCGGTTTGCCATCCACGAAGATCGGCGTCGTCACATAGGGCGTCGGCAAGACCGACAGCCGGTAGACGGATTGCAAACCTGGGACGACACCGGCCATCTCGTGCTGCTCCTCGTCCGTCAGCAGCCGTTTGTAATAGGCCTCCGCCGTCACCGGCAACACGGTGAGTTCCGTCTTCGTTTCAAACGACACCGGCTTGTCGATCGCCGCACGCGGCTGAATGACAATGGCCTGCGTCACGGTGTCGTCATCGATCTGCACGCTCACCAAGCCCTGAGCGGGCAAAGCCGCGCGCATCGAGACCCCTAAGAGTCGAAGAAACGCCAGGCGCTGCCGTTCAGGAATCAGATTCGCCCGATAGAGCAGGGTGTCCGTCAACCAGGCGAACAGTTCGATCAGGGTACGTCCCGGGTCGCCCGCTCGTGGATGCGTCCATTCCGGGGTATGGGCAGGAATACGCGCCAGCACCTCATCCACGAGGTCCTGGTACCGTCGATCATCGAGCGCAGGCGGACGAATCGGCATTGCGTTAGCCTCCTACCTCGACCGTGAGCCCAACCTGTTGGGAGACACCGGTTCGTTTTAGCCGGTAACCGATAAAGACGCGCACATGCGTCGGCTCATTCGGCACCTCACTCACTTCCACGCGGTCGAGCAGCAGGCGATCCTCCCACCGCTCCAATGCCTGTGTGATCAGGTCGCGTATTCGGCGACGCGTGGTCAACGTCTGCGGCTCATGCACAAAGTCGCTGAGACCTGCGCCAAAATCCGGCCGCATCAACTGTTCGCCTGGCCGCGTTTGCAGAATGACCCGAATAGCTTGCCCGATGCTCTCTTCCAACGTCGGAAACGCCAAACGCCCGGCGGCATCAGGCTGCGGTAACAAGGGCCATCCAAGAGATGGCCGTGGAATGGCAGCGTTCGCCATCATTTCCTCCCCGGAATCGGAATACAAATCTTGATGTAGAGCAACCACTGAAACACAATATTGAAGAGCTGTAAGAAGATGTTCAGCACAATGAAGGCACAGATCGTAATCAAGGGAATACTGAAGCTACAGAGCCACTGGATGCCCAACTTGGGGGTCGTGTTGCCGCCTTTGCCATCGGCGAGTGTTTTGGCATCGCCCTGCAGCAGATTGAACAGGCCCTCCGGTAAAGCAAACGCCACGTTCGGTTTGACCTTCTTCAGAAACCCCTTGTCCGTGACATCGGGCAACGTAATCTGCACCGGAGGCGCCCCGTTGCTGTCATACCAGGGCGCGATGGTAAACGGCTCGCTGTAGGCGCTCCACACCGTTTCCGGCGGACACCGCTCGTCATGCTTCACACGCACGAAGGCTCGCACGCGATAGCGCCATGCCTCCCCCGCAAACCGTCCCTGCCCACCCCCAAGTTGCGCTAATCGCGACTGCATGGCTCCAAGGACCAGCTTTGCGAGTCCACCCGCCTGCGTGCCAGTCATGGTTGGCCACTCGCCCGGCATCTTCAGCGCGGCCGAAGGGCCTGACTTATCCCCCTCAAGGAGGACCGTGGCCGCGGCCTTGAGAAACTCGCCGGCCTTATGGGTGATCTCCTGGGACTGGAAGGTTATGCGATTGAGCTCGGCATACAGTGCTTGGGACTCCGGCGTCGGCCCAAAGGCGTTCAGCTCAATCGCCAGCTGTTTGAGCAGCGTGACGAAATCTGCGAGACCCGCCTGCGTAGAATCCAGCGACCCTAAGGCGACTCCCGGTGAAGGGAAGGGACGAGGACCTCCCGCAGTCAAATAGCGGTGGAGGTGCCCGTCCAAATCTTTCTCCGTAAAGGCCGGGAACGTCGGGGCCTCGGTGAGCTCGGAGCTCGTGACAGGGATCAGCCCATAGAGCAGCGTGCGCCCCGTGACCCGACACGCCTCCGGTGGCGCGACGAACAAGGACACCACACTTTCCCGTAACGAGGTCGTCAAGCCTGGCTGGAGCGCGAGGAGCCGATTGATTTCCTGATGACCGGCCGTGAGTTCAGGCTTGCGATGGGCGGGATCGGGATCCCAGTCCTCCTGTCGCTTCACCGAAAACGGCACCCAGCCACGAAACGTCCGCTCCTCCTGCACCCAGGCTTCCCGCACTTCCGCACCGGACGCATCGGTGGCCAGCCGCCGGACTACCAATCCAGAGCTGACAATGCTCAAGGGATCCAACCGAGGCCGGCCATAGGTCAGACAGGTCGCATCCAGCAGGGCCACATGAAAGGTCCGATGGATCGGCTGATACAACTTCAACACCCCCTGGGCATCGCGCGTCCGCGCGGCCGACTCCAGCACGCGAGCCAGGCCCTGCTCACGCGCCAAACTGTCGAGGACCGCAGGTAAGAAATCTTGGTCGGTCCGCTCCAAGATGACCGGCCCCCCCGCGCCTTGAACCCCCGCTCCATGTAGGCTGACCTCGTGCGTCACCATATGTTGCCCGCCCCCGGTGTATACATCGCCGACACCACCGTGTTGGAAATCAGCACATCGCACTGGACGACACCAGAAAATTTCGACATCCCGGCGTTGACGGTCACCATGCCCGCACTCACTTCCACCTGACTGGCCTGCACCGTCACCTTGGCAGCGGCCTGAATGCTCACGCCGCTGCTGTCCATCGTGATGGTATTGCCGGCGGCCTCCAGCTTGAGTTGTCCTCCTGCCTGGTCCGTCAGCGTGCCTTTCACCCCGGCGGGGGTCTGAAACACGATCTTCTCTTGGCCGGCGGATTCTTCCACGATGGAGAGTTTCGTCCCAGCCTTCCCGGTCATCGTCCAGCGATCCACCCGGTCTCCCGGCAACGAGTCCGGCGGCTGGTCACGCCCATTCCAGAGACCGCCCATCACTAAGGGAAACCGCGAATCGCCATTGAGAAACATCACCAAGACTTCATCCCCCACATCAGGGATGAAGAAGGCTCCACGATTATTGCCCGCAAAGGGCACAGCCACTCGAGCCCAGATCGGCGCGTCCTGGTCGTTGAGTCCATCGCAATTCAGAACTCGAATTTGCACACGGGCCAAGTGATCGGGATCCTCAACGGACACCACTTCCGCCAGATAACTAGCCGTGCACAGACCGGCAGGAGGATCAAACCGATTCCCGACGTGCATTACGACCCTCCCCAGTAGGCACATTGCGCCTCAAACTGCGTGCGGTACCCGACTTCCAGGTCATACCGATGACAGGCCCGCGTGACATAATACGTATTGTCGAAGCGAGCCCCCATGCCTGTGATCGTCACATGCGTGCCGACCCGAATCGACGGATTGCCTTCAGCCGTCCCTTCCAGGCACACAAACCGCCGGGCCCGATGATCGAAGGCCGCATCCGCCATCGCTTGCGCCTCAGCCTGCGTCCTGACCGCCAAATGCCCAATGTGCTGAGTCCGATCTATCGCCGCCTGACCCAGCGCATCAGTACCCGTGGTGCCTTGGCCAGGCCCCAAGTGCGTTCCCGTATTTTCAGCCGTGAGTCGTGCGCCCTGTGCCACATCCCACCCCGCGACCGTGGTCTTGGTGACCTGCTGCGCAAGATCTACCAGCACACGAGCTCGCAGCAGTTGGCTGAGCAACCGCAATTCGACGGTCCCTCGCTGCACATCCTGACGCGGGGAGACATGCAATTCCTCACCGACGACTTGCACATCTCCGTCGTACCGGTCCAGCACGCGACGGAGGAAGGCCAGGTCACTTTCATTGAACTGCACATGCGTGCCGACATGCTCCCCAAAGGCCGTGACGACCGGAGTGAGCCCGACCTGATCGGCAATCGCCTGCGCCAAGTCTCTGATCGACAGATCGTCGTGGGTCTTGGTTCGACGCGCCATCCGTGCCTGCTGCATCGCATCCTCCGCCAGGACCACCATCTCGGGCGGGCCTCCCTCGGGGAACTCGGCTTCGATCCCCGTGATCATGCCCCGAAAAATCTCGCTTGGAGCCATTTCGTCACCGGTGTACACCCCTATCTGCTTGCCGAGCGCCACAATGGAGGCATCGTCAAAGGCGAAATTGGCTCCGCCCGATGGATCGCTGGCCACATTGCTGAGCCGTAACTGGAGCGTCGAAAGGCCGCCCTCTTGCTCGGTCACCTCCAGCCCCAAGACCAACTCGGTGACTTTGGCAAACGACTGCTGATCGATCTGCACCGTAGGCCGCGCACTGTACACCGCCGAGCGGCTGATCGGTTGTTCAGGCATTGAGCTCCTCGCTCATCCTCAGCATGGTCCGTGAGTGGCGCTTAATCCGCATGGACCCTCGCCGCCCGGCTCGCTAATCGTCGTAATTCTGATGGGATGTCCGATCGATCCTGCCTCGAAGACGACGCCGTCTTCGCGCTCTCCGTGGTGGAGGGTTCCGCCTGCACATCCGCGACCAGTTCATCGATCACAATGGCCATGGCTTACCTTTCATCAAACCGAATCGTCGACCCCAGACTCACATTCGCCCCAACATCGGCACTCAGGCTGGCAGAGCCTTCAAGTTTGGCTCGGCCTCCCACACCGAACGTGGCCCCTTGGTCGGTCGCAAGCCCAACTGAATCACTGCGCGGAAGAAGCTGACGAGGGTTGAGCGGGGGCGATGGAGGCATGCCCGAGCTACTCACTCGAAGTCCGGCAAACGCCCCCTGACTCGCAGACACACCCGCTGAGGCCGACCCGCCAATCGAGAGGCCCGCGCCGATTCCCCCAGAGACACCCACACCCCCACTGACGCCGATCCCACCTGAGACGCCAATGCCAGCACCGCCACTCACGCCGATCCCACCGCTGATGCCGACTCCACCGCCGACCCCAATGCCAAACCCCGCCCCACCGGACGCAAACGCCACAGGGCCTCCGAGCGTGATGGAGGCATCCAGCGAGATCGGACCGCTGGTGAACCGAAGCGTGTCCAGTCCGTTGGCCGTACCGAGAGCGCGCCCCACATCGCCGATCCCACCCATCGCAGAGATACCCGTCACCCCCGCGCTGGCCGAGAAGGACAACACCGTTGCGTCATCCCCGCCACCGCCGCCAGACGCATCCTGGTCGCGGGCAAACACCCGCTCTTGGCTATCCAGGCTGAGATTGACCTTGGCCCGCAAGGGGACCCCTGACGGAGAGAAAAATTCGATCGTTTCCTGATAGGTTTTCACCATGCCCTGAAACACAAACGTCCCCCACTCAAACTGAACGATCGGCGGAATCCCCTGCTTGCCAGGCTCCATAAAATCAGCAATCTGTTGCGTGGCCAGACGCACATCCGCCCCAAGGTCTGTGGAGTCGAAGGTCAGCTCCATCGTCAAGGAAGTCGAACTCCTGGTGGCATACTGCTTCGTATCACCCGTTTCGCCGCTTGCTCTCAAGGTGTTGGCGACCGACAGCGTGAGCGAGATCGGGTTGAAATGCACCGTGATCGGCTGCCCCTGTTGTGGACCGCTCTTTGGTGTAAACACGGCCTTTTGAATCTTCTGCGCGTCACTCATCGTGTATCCTGCTCTTCCGCCTTACGACACTAAGTGCAGCCCCTCATGCACCACGTGCAACTCTTCAACCCCCACTTCCGACGCCTTGGCGTTGAGATCCGCTGTTTTGAACTTCACCGGCATGGCACCTCTCAGCGCCCACGTCACGGCCGGCTCGCCGGACTGATCCATCATGACGATCGAGAGAGACAACCGATGCGCATAGGCGCCCGCACAGGTCACCAACTCAAACCAGTGCCAGAGCTGCTGGCTGCGCAAAATTCCCCGTCGCAATACCACCGTGGAAAAACTCACCGGCCCCACACGTTGGTAGGCCCCATAGTTGCGGCCACCTTCTTTGATCACCACCGGTTCCATCGTCGCTTCAAGCCCGGTACATTCGGCGAATCCTCCGTCGAGCGAGGCCAACAGGGTGGCCCCATTGCCACCCAACGGCTCCTCCGAAAAGGAGACGTGGAAGCGAAACGGGCTGAGTGGATCAGACGGATAGTTCGCAGCCACCGTGTTTCAGTTCCCTTCCCTCACACTCATTCTCGTCATGGCCACCTCAGACGCCATTGGCTGAGACCACCGAGACCTGGCCACCCTCGTGCAACCCCAACACCACCGTGATGCGCTCGATAGGCATCGCGGCTTGAAACTGCACCGTCACGATCACCCGCCCCTGATCGATATCGTTTTGACTCATCGTGGTGCGATCACATCGGACCTGAAACGCCTCAGCCAGCGTCGCCCCTTGTAAGGCCCCGTCTTGAAACAGCCCGAGCAGGAGACTCTGGAGGCTAGCTCGAATCCGTCCCCACAGCACGTCCCCTGACGCTTCGAACAACACTTCTTCCCCCAACCGCCGAGCCGCTCGCACAATCGCCGTCACCAAGCGATTCACACAGGCAGGACGGTAGCTCTCATCCAAGCTGGTCGTGACATCCGACAGGAGTTGAAACCCACGAGGAGTCGGCCCGACTAAGGAAACCCGTTCCGCCATGGTTCGCGCACGGGCGCCTCTGGTGTCTGTCACCACCGCAGGACGGGCAAACTGTTCAGGTCCCCAGGTCGGCCAGACCGCCGACACTTCCACCAACGGCAACCCCGCGGCACTGCGGAAACTCCCTCGCGTGAGCGCATTGCGAGCCAGCACGCCGGCCACCACCCCATCAGGGCTTTCAAGCTGTTCGGGCAAGTAGGTCGAGGCTGACGTGGTCACCCAGGGGAACGCCAGCTGCACAAAGGCACTGGCTAGACCTGGACGAGCCGATTCGACAAGCCCCGCGTTGAGAATGCCATCGGTCCGATTGGTGAGCCATCCGTGGCAATCCTGTTCGATCGGTGTCCCGGCCTTTGGGAGCGGCAGCGCCACCACCACCTGCACCTCGCGCTGCCGTCGTGCCACGAGGCCAGCCACGAGATTGACCGCCTGGGCCCACTGACGGTAGGCCGCTTCATCGCAGCGTGGAGCCTGAGCCCACCGAATGGCCTCCCCCACCACCTGAGAGGTCGGTTCGTCTCCACATTCGACAAACTGCTCAGGAAGAATTGGCGCCACGGGCACCGTCACGGGATCAGGATCGACAGACACCGCCTCGGCAAGATCCGGCAGGCACAGGAAGGACACATCGGGTAATCCAAAGAGATGCCCCACCCCTTGCCAACTCGACCGATCAGCGGGCGTACTCCTCAGCTGCCCTGACGTCCACCCTGGAATGAGGGCATCCAGATGAGCCAGCCGTGCCGCGCGCGGGAGACCACGCTCCCACGGATCCCCGACCCGCACGACGTAGCACTTCCGCCCCCCCTGGGCAAAGAAGGACCGTACCGCCGCGCCAAGATACGTAATCCCGCTCGTCCCGCTGGTGCGCTGATCCCACCGAAACAGCTGATCGAACACATTCCAGGAGTCGATCGGGACCGGCACATCAAGGAGCAGCTCCCCATTAAATCCTGGACGCCCCAGTTGGACAGCCGTCCACCCCTCCTCACGCATCCAATTATTGAGAAACGATGGAAGCGGACGTCCGACCCGTCGAGCGACATACCCGACAAAGCAGGCAATATCGGCGCGATTCGGATCGACCGCAACGACCGGACGCTGCGTTTCAAACACAAGACCATTCATCTCAAATAACTCCGAACAAACGTTTACGCCTAGCACTAGCAGGCCGTTAAAACACTCGTGCTCTCGTTCTGGCATCGCCAATCGGACATTTTTCGACTCCGAGATAACTGCCCCGCAGGATGGTCAAACAGGCCGTCCAGCAAGGCCGCAGCAAGCGAAGAGGCGACGCGTACCCTTGCGGTACGTAGAGCCTCTGAGCGAAGCGAGAACGCCGCTGGCGTCCTGTTTCACCATCCTGCTAAGCCACTTGCTCGAACTCCAACCCTTCGACAGACAACACCAGCTCCTCCATGGCGACATCCCCGCCGCCCTTCGCCGCCAAGGTCGGGCCGGAATACTTCATGGGAAACACGCGTGAGAGCGTCCACGCCATCACCGGCGACCTGGCTTCGTCTAACATGGTGACCACGACCGTGCGCTTTGCGGAGGAGCCGTTGCGTCGTACCTCGTTGACCCAGGTCCAGAGATCCGTGGAATTCACGATCCCCCGCTTCAGCGTCACATCCGACACCTTGTGCATGCCCGGCACCTTCCGCACATGATTCTCTCGCTCATTCCCGTTACGATACTCCGCGACGGTGATATCCGTGCTCAGTCCGGACACATCAGAAAATCCGCCAAAGGCCTCCTGCCCGTCGATATTGATGATGAAGTTAAAGGCCCCATAGGGGGTGCTCCGTGCTGCCATGATGTCTCCTCCTCGTCCCGTTTAGTTGCGCTCGTCGGCGGTCTTCTGCCCGATGCGGAAAATCACAAACTCCGCCGGTTTCAACACGGCCACGCCCACCAGACAGATCAACCGGCCATTGTCCAAATCGCTCTGGGTCATCGTGCTGCGGTCGCACCGGACGAAGAAGGCTTCTTTCGGGGACGAGCCCAAGAGCGCCCCATTCGACCACTCGTTATAAAGAAACGACGAGACGGTCTCACGAATGTTCGCCCAGAGCCGCTCCCCATTCGGTTCAAATACCGCCCATTGAGTGCCCCGGTCGATCGACGATTCGAGATAATTCATGTACCGGCGTACGTTGACGTATTTCCATTCTGGATCGGAGCTGACCGTCCGCGCGCCCCAGACGCGATAGCCTCTCCCGCTGAGATACCGCAGGCAGTTCACACCGAGGGGATTGAGCACTTCCTGCTCGGCGAAGTTCACATCCCGCTCAAATCGCAGCGCTCCACGAACGATTTCATTGGCGGGCGATTTGTGCACACCCCGTTCGACGTCGTTGCGCGCATAGACGCCGCACACGAACCCCGACGCCGGCAGGGCGAGTTCGCGAGGGATACTTGAATCGCCTGCCTTGGCCAAGGGATTGGAAATCATCACCCAGGGGTAATACAGGGCGGCATATTTTGAATCGACGCGCCCTCGAATCTCACGGGCCTGCGAGATGGCTTGTTCGTGCGGGGTATCCAGCACGGCAATCCGATACGCCCGTGGACGTTCCGCATGACTGATCAAGGCCCCCAGGATACCCTGCGCGTCGGTGTAGGCCGACGATCCAGGCGCGGCCACAATGGAGATGTCCTCCAGCTTTTCAAACTCCTTGAGTGCCGCTTCGTAGGCGACTTGGTTGGGAGCACTCCCATCGCTTCCGCCGGTGAGGTCTTGGACCCACACCTCCCCAGCGGCAAAGAACCCAGACCGGAGCTCAAATACGCTGACTCCGCCCCCAATGTCCACGGCCAGCCACTGTTCCAACGCATCACTTCGACGGGAGGGCGTCGCAGCCAACACATGTCCGATCCAGCGAGGATGTGTTCGATCCAGCCCAAGATCGTCGTACACCAGCGTGTGTCCATCTCGATCCGTGGCCACCACGGACAGGGTCAGAAAATCGGCGGTGCCATTGGGAGCCGCGGTGTCGGCCAGACCGCTCAGATCCAACGTTCCCGCAGCGGAATCGACCCAGTTAACCCCCTGCTTGAGATGAAAGACCGTTCCGCCGCCGGACCCGGACCTAACCATCGATCCGGCTGGCGCGGCAGCCATGGTGCGCTTGGTCGCCGGGGCCGTCTGGCCTCGAACGATCACATGGCCATTACCGGCCTGTCCGGGACATCGCGCCACGAACCGAGCACGCCGGGCTGGATCGGCATTCGCCACCACGTCAGCCGACAACGCCACACCGTCTCCCCCACCGGGAGCCACATAGACGCGAGAGACATAGAGACGAGAGCCGCCATTGTCGAAATAGGCCCGCACCGAATGGGCCAGCACATTGGTGCCGTATTCCAGATTATCCAACCCCCCGTAGATGCGCTCAAAATCACCGAAGCTCGTCAACAGTTCTGCGGTGCCGCCCACAGGCCCTTTGCGGGTCGG
>CXWL01010318.1_pt1 | contig 45045 bp, 38 predicted proteins | sample 590931 | NCBI WGS metagenome assembly CXWL01 (sample SAMEA3498368, study PRJEB10139) | groundwater metagenome | biome: water well; material: biofilm material | place: Germany | collected 2015-04-27 | reverse complement strand
CCCAGGGAACAAGCGCCGGCGCCAACATCCCCGACGCCACCGCTACTGCGCCCGCAGCAGGCGCGCAGAACTCCGACGCCACCAGCCAGGAGACCGTCAATTACGAAATCTCCAACACCCTTCGCACCGAGGTGAGCGAGGGCGGGCGGGTGCGCAGGCTCTCGGTCGCGGTGGCCGTCGATGGCGTTACTGCGCCCGGCGAAGGCGAAAACGCAGCGCCGCAATATCAGCCGCGCAGCGAAGAAGAGATGCAGCGTTTGGCGCAATTGGTGCGCTCCGCCGTAGGCTTCAACCAGGAGCGCGGCGACATCGTCGAAGTCGTCAACACCCAGTTCGCACGCGCCGCGACCCCAGAAGCAGCACCCGCGCCAGGCATGCTCGATTTCATGGGCAATCTCGATGTCATGCGCATCATCGAGATCGCGGCAATGTTGATTGCATCCTTGGCGTTCGTGTTTTTCGTGCTGCGTCCGTTGATCGGCGGCCTGATCCGCGGCGGCCAAGGCGGGGCCGGTGCGCCCGCCCTTGCCGGCCCCGCTGGCGCGGCCGCACTCGCTGGCGGCGGCGCGATGGCGCTGCCCGCGCCAGACGAGGACGACCCGGAGCCCTCCATCGACATTGCCCGCATTCAGGGCCGCGTGCGCGCGTCCTCGGTAAAGAAGATCGCCGAAGTCGTCGGCCAGCATCCCGATGAATCGGTGCAGATCATTCGCGGCTGGCTGAACAATGCGATGTGATCTATGAGCGCGCTCGCAAAACCTGCGGCTGGCAAAGCGCCTGAGGAGCCGAAGGCCACAACGCCCGAAGCTGGACGCGCCGAGGCGGCGCGGTTGTCCGGGATCGAAAAGGCCGCGATCGTGCTTTTGTGCCTCGGCGAGGAGGCGAGAAAGCTCTGGGCCCTGCTCGACGAAGACGAGATCAAGGAATTGTCGCAGACGATGTCGTCGCTCGGCATCGTGCCGGCGCCGACAGTGGAGGCCGTTGTCGTCGACTTCGTGCAGAAGTTGTCCGGCTCGGGCTCGTTGATGGGCTCGTTCGAGCAGACCCAGCGCATGCTCAACGCTTTCCTGCCGAAGGAAAAAGTTGAGACATTGATGGAGGAAATCCGCGGCCCGGCTGGACGCAACATTTGGGACAAGCTCGCCAACGTCAACGAAACCGTGCTCGCGAGCTATCTGAAGAACGAATACCCGCAAACCGTCGCCGTCGTGCTCGCCAAGGTTCGCCCCGAGCACGCAGCGAAGGTGCTGAGCGTGCTTCCCGAAGATTTCGCGGCTGAGTGCGTGCAGCGCATGTTGGCCATGGAGCCGGTGCAGCGGGAGATTCTGGACAAAATCGAGACCACGCTCCGCACCGAATTCATGTCGAACCTGGCGCGCACTTCCAAACGCGACAGCTACGAGATGATGGCGGAGATTTTCAACAATTTCGACCGTCAGACCGAGGGTAAGTTCCTCACGGCGCTCGAAGAACGCAACCGCGAGGGCGCTGACCGCATTCGCGCCTTGATGTTTGTGTTCGAAGACCTCGGGAAGCTCGATGCAGGCGGCGTGCAAACCCTCCTGCGCGGCGTCGACAAGTCAGACCTTGCGCTTGCGCTCAAGGGTTCCTCAGACACGCTGCGCCAATTGTTCTTCTCCAATATGTCCGAGCGTGGCGCGAAATTGTTGCGCGACGACATGGCAGGCATGGGACCTGTGCGGCTCAAGGATGTTGAAGCCGCACAAACCCGCATGGTCGCAGTCGCCAAAGACCTCGCCGCGCGCGGCGAGATCGTCTTGTCGGAAGGCAAGTCCGAAGACGAGCTGATCTATTGATGGCCCAAATTCGCAAATACGCCTTCACGACCGAGTTTGCGCCTGACGGCGCGATCGTCCGTGCTGAGCGCGCGCTAAAGCCGGAAGAAGTCGAAGCCAAGTGCAAAGCGGCCTATGAGAGCGGCAAAGCGGACGCTATTGCGGAAGCTGAGCGCCGCTCAGCGGCGGCGCTGGAAGCATTGGCAGAGACTGCACGAGCCATCCTCTCGCGCCTCGACGGTGAAAGCCAAGCGACCCGGACCGAGGCAGCGCGCGTTGCACTTGCAGCCGCGCGCAAAATTGCCGGCGCCGCGCTCGACGCCCACGGCGCAGAACACGCCGCCGCTGCGATCGAAGCCGCTTTGGACGCTCTGCGTCATCAGCCGCGCTTGATGATCCGGCTCCCCGCGAGCGCAGCTGAAACGCTTCAGCCCCGGATCGAATCCATGCGCGAGACCCACGCCTATTCCGGCGCCATCTTGTTGCGCGCCGACCCCAATCTGACGGCCGGCCAAATTTCCATCGATTGGTCGGACGGCGTTCTTCATCTCAGCGCGGAGGACGCGGCCGAACGCATTGGCGCGCTGATCGACGCCGCTTTCAGCACAGCGCAATGAGGCAGGCATGAGCAGCAATCTCAAACTCGACGAATTCTCGGCGGATCAAACCGAGGCGGCCGCGGACACGGCGACCGAACGCAGCGCTACCGACCTCGCTGCTGTCTACGATGTGCCGATCAGCGTGCAAGCGGTGCTCGGGCGTGCGCACATGGAGGTCGCCTCGCTGCTGCGACTAGCGCGCGGTTCGGTGATCGAACTCGACCGCAAAGTCGGCGAAGCGATCGATATTTACGTCAACAATCGTCTCGTCGCCCGCGGCGAGATCGTTGTGGTCGACGAACGCCTCGGCGTGACCATGACCGAGATCATCAAGGACGGAGACGCGGCGTGAATCTCAACGCGTCTCCCCCTCCCCGCGCGAGCAGGAAATCCCACGCTTGCAATCGAAGGACTTCCCCATGCGTCTCCTGATCGTCGGTTCGCTCGGCGGGCAGATCTCCGCCGCCACACGTATCGCCATGACGCACGGCGCGAAGGTCGCGCACGTCGACACTATCGAGCAAGCGACGCACGCTCTGCGCGCTGGGCGCGGCGCCGATCTGCTGATGGTCGATGCAAGCCTGGACATCGCTGCCCTGATCGCCGCCAACGAAACCGAACACATCGTCGTGCCGGTAGTCGCGGCCGGTGTCGGCATCGACCCCAACATGGCGGCGCGCGCGATCCGCGCCGGTGCGCGCGAATATATCTCGCTGCCGCCGGATCCGGAATTGATCGCGGCGGTGCTGGCGGCGGTGTGCGACGACGAACGTCCTTTGATCGCGGAAGACGCGCGCATGAAGGCGGTGATCGCCATGGCCGATCAGATCGCGGCGTCTGACGCTTCGATCCTGATCACCGGCGAGAGCGGCGTCGGCAAAGAAGTGCTCGCGCGCTATGTGCACAAACGCTCGCGCCGCAAGGACAAGCCCTTCATCGCCGTCAATTGCGCGGCGATTCCGGAGAATTTGCTCGAAAGCGAATTGTTCGGCCACGAGAAAGGCGCGTTCACCGGCGCCGTGGCGCGCCGCATCGGCAAATTCGAGGAGGCAGACGGCGGCACGCTGTTGCTGGACGAAATCTCCGAGATGGATCTGCGGCTGCAATCAAAATTGTTGCGGGCGTTGCAGGAGCGCGTGATCGACCGCGTCGGCGGCGGCAAGCCTGTAACAGTCAACATTCGCGTGCTGGCGACCTCGAACCGCGATCTGGGCGATTTGGTGCGCGCTGGTGAATTTCGCGAGGACCTGCTCTACCGGCTCAACGTTGTAAATCTGCGCATCCCTCCGCTGCGCGAGCGCAAAGACGACCTCGCCGCGCTCGCACAATTCTTCATTGACAAATACGCGCGCGCCAACGGTCGCCCGGCGCGACGCCTCGCCAGGGACGGCGCCGAACAAGTGATGGCGCATTCCTGGCCGGGAAACGTCCGAGAGCTCGAGAACGCCATGCACCGCGCCGTATTGCTCGCCGGCGGCGAGAACATCGGCGCCGATGCGATCCGCGCGCCGGACGGCGCGCCGGTGGGCCGCGCGCGCGACACCACTGGCGCCGCCATTGAAGCGGCGCAGGCCGCGGCGCGGCATTTGGTTGGGCGCACAGTCGCCGAAGTAGAGCAGGACCTGATCCTGGAAACGCTGACCCATTGCCTCGGCAACCGCACGCATGCCGCGCACATTCTCGGCATCTCGATCCGAACGCTGCGCAACAAACTGAAGCTCTATGCCGACGAAGGCGTCAAAGTGCTGCCTCCGCCCACCGGGCAAGCAGCGTGAGAGCGCTGGCGGGAAAAGGGACCGTCGTCGACTGGCAAAGATGGCGCGGCCTTCGACAAGCTCATGCTGACGAAGAACGCCGTCACGCAGAACTTATCGAAGCGCGACGCCGGGCGCATGTCCAACGCGGGACCCCGAAGAAGCCACAACAAAAGAGTGCGACGGCCCCATGACCGACACTACCCAAATTCCGCAACCGGGCCTTACGTTCGGCGACGTCCGCAACATGGTCATGCGCGGCGACATCGCGCTCGCAATGGGCGTGCTCGCGATCCTCGCGATCATGCTGGTGCCATTACCGGCGGTGCTGTTGGACTTCCTGCTGGCGATTTCGATCACACTCTCGATTCTGGTTCTGGTCACCGCTCTGATTATCAAACGCCCGCTTGAGTTCACCTCCTTTCCGGCCGTGTTGTTGTTGGCGACGCTGCTGCGGCTCTCTCTCAATATTGCGACCACGCGGTTGATCCTGTCCAATGGCCAGTCTGGGGAGCACGCGGCCGGCGAAGTGATCGCCGCGTTCGCGCAATTCGTGATGGGCGGTGAGTTCGTCATCGGCGTCATTGTGTTTGCGATCCTGGTGATCGTGAACTTTGTGGTCATCACCCGCGGCTCGACCCGCATCGCCGAAGTCGCGGCGCGTTTCACCTTGGACGCCATGCCCGGCAAGCAAATGGCGGTCGACGCCGACCTCTCCTCCGGCCTCATCAACGAAACCCAAGCGCGTGAGCGCCGGCGCGCGCTTGAGGACGAAAGCGCCTTCTTCGGGGCCATGGACGGCGCTTCCAAGTTCGTTCGCGGCGACGCCATTGCCGGTCTGCTGATTGTGTTCATCAACATCATCGGCGGCATCGTCATCGGCGTATTCCAACACGGCATGAGTTTCGAGGAAGCAGGGACCACTTACACGCTGCTGACCGTCGGTGACGGTTTGGTGACCCAGATTCCAGCGCTGATCATCTCTGTGGCGGCCGGCATGCTGGTGACGAAGGCCGGCATCAACGGCGCAGCGGACAAGGCGCTGGCCAAGCAATTTGCCTCCTATCCCGTGGCGCTGGGCGTGGTGTCGGCATGCGCGTTCGGCGTCGGCGTTCTGCCAGGCATGCCGCTGATTCCGTTCTGGGCGCTGGCCGGGGCTTCCGGATTGCTGGCGTGGCGGTTGCGCGAGGCCAGCCGCATCGCCGATCAAGTCGCCGCTGAGGGCCCTCCTCCGGCCCCGCCGGCGGAGGAATCTTCAGCCACGACCCTGGCCATGGACGACGTCCGGGTCGACCTCGGCTTTGGGCTGCTGCCGCTGATCAACGACGTGCAAGGGCGACGTCTAACCGATCAGATCAAAGTGCTACGCAAGTCGCTGGCGCAGGAATTTGGCTTCATCATGCCGGCGGTGCGCGTGCTCGACGACATGCAATTGCCAAGCGACCATTACGCCGTGCGCGTACGCGAGATGGTCGCTGGCGAAGGCAAGCTCAAAATGGGCGCGCTGATGGCGATGGACCCGACTGGCGCCGGAATAGCGCTCCCCGGGGAGCCCGTGAAGGAGCCGGCCTTCGGGCTCGACGCGACTTGGATCGACGAACGCGCGCGCGAGGAGGCCAGCTTCCGCGGCTACACGGTGGTCGATCCGGCCACGGTGCTGGCGACGCACCTGACCGAGATCATCAAAGAGCACATGGCCGAATTGCTCACTTTCTCGGAAGTGAAGAAGCTGATCAAGGATCTGCCGAAGGACACGCAAACCCTGCTCGACGATGTCGCGCCCGCTCACATCTCCTGGTCAGGCGTGCAGCGGGTGTTGCAAAACCTGCTCAAGGAACGGGTCTCGATCCGCGATCTCTCCGCCATTATCGAGGCCATCGCCGAAGCAGCGCCCTCGATGCACGATCTGGTGCTCATCACCGAGCACGTGCGCGCCCGTCTCGCGCGCCAGATCTGCCACCAGCACAAGAATGCGGAGGGTGCGATGCCTATCATCTCGATGTCGCAATCCTGGGAACAGGCGTTCAACGAAGCGTTGGTTGGCGAAGGGCAGAACCGCCAACTCGCGCTGGCGCCGTCGAAATTGCACGAATTCGTCGCCGATGTGCGCGCCGCATTCGAGCGCGCGGCGCAGATGGGCGAGACCCCTGTTCTGCTCACCTCCGCCGCGGTGCGTCCGTTTGTGCGTTCCCTGGTCGAGCGCTTCCGTCCGACAACCGCAGTGCTGGGGCAAAGCGAAGTGCATCCGAAAATGCGGCTTAAGGCGATGGGGCAAGTGTGAAGAACGCGTGACGAGGCAACTGCCCGTTAACCAAATCGCGTCTTGGCGCTAACGCCTCCGCAACACCTTCGGGCGCTATATCGCCCTTATGTCAGGCGCCCACGCTCTCCCCGAGCCGCCGCTCCCGCGCACGCGCGCGGCGTCGATCTATGCGGTAGCTTCCGGCAAGGGCGGGGTCGGCAAGACCTGGCTCTCGACCATGCTCTCGATCGCGTTCGGGCGCAGTGGGCAGCGCGTGCTGCTGGTCGATTGCGACCTCGGGCTCGCGAATGTCGACGTGCAATTGGGCGTGCGCCCCACGGCCGACGTGCATTCGGTCGTGCGCGGATTTCTGGAGCTGGACGCGGCGGTGACGCCGGTGATGGGCGGGCCCGGACGCAATGGTGGCTTTGACCTGATCGCCGGGCATTCCGGCTCCGGCGCGCTTGGCGCGGTAAAACTCGAGGACGTCGCGCGCATCGCCACTGGTTTAACGAAGCTAGCGCCTCATTACGACCGCATCATCCTCGATCTCGCCGCCGGCATCGACCCCAACGTGCTGCGCTTCGCGCGCGCCGCCGAACGGCTGGTGCTAGTCACCACCGAAGAGCCCACCGCACTCACCGACGCGTATGCGATGGTGAAATTGCTGCGCCTGCAGGGCGCCAGCGTTGTGCCCTGGGTGATCGTCAACATGGCTGAGAACCGCCACAAGGGCCGGCGCGTGTTCGATCAATTCGCCATGGCCTGTAACGAATATCTCGGCTTCAAGCCGAAATTCGCCGGCGTCATTTGCCGCGACCCGCGCGTGCCGGACTCAATCCGCGCGCAGACCCCGCTGCCGATCAGGCACCCGCAGAGTCAAGCGTATGAGGACGTGATCCGGATAGTGGAAGTGCTGAACGCGGGCTAAACCGCCCGCCGCCCCGCCGTCAGCGTCGCATATTCATCCAACTCCGCCGCTTCGCGTTTTTCGCGCTTGGCCTTGTCGCGCGCTTCTTCAAGTTCCAGCAAGCGCTCGAATTTGCGCATCTCGACATGGGCCTCATTGATCAGGGCGCGCAGGCGTTCGCACTCGGCTTCGATGGCCTGTTTTTCGGCTTCGATCGCTTGACATATCGCCTTGGCGCGGACCGCGTAGGCGCCATAGGCACGCGCGCTCTCATAATCGCGCGCCGCAAGCGCCTGCTCCGCGCGCATGCTCTGCTCGTGGCCCAGCAGGCGCTCATGCGCCAGCATCTGCTTGCCGAGCTGATCAGCGAGCTGCCGACGCAGCAGATCGAGGTCGCGCTTAGCAATTTTGAGCAGAGTGCGGAGCGACTTCATCCCAGCGCCTCAGCCAGCATCGCGAATCCCTCCTCGATATCGCACAATTCGTCGCGACTTTGCGACAGCACCGCTTCCAGCGCCGGGCGCACGCGGATCGCTTCGTCGACTTCAGCGTCCGCGCCTGGCTTGTAGGCGCCGATGCGGATCAATTCCTCCATCTCGCCATAGAGCGAGAGCGACGCGCGCGCGCGTGCGACCAGCGCGTTCTCATGCGGCGCGTGGCACATCGGCATCAGCCGCGAGATCGACTTTAGTACATTGATCGCTGGATAGCGTCCGCGTTCGGCGATGGCGCGCTCCATGACGATGTGGCCATCGAGAATGCCGCGCACGGCGTCAGCGATCGGTTCGTTATGGTCATCGCCGTCGACCAGCACGGTGAACAGCGCCGTGATCGAGCCCGCCTGCCCGTCATAACCAGGCCCAGCGCGCTCGAGCAGTTTTGGCATTTCGGAAAACACCGAGGGCGTATAGCCCTTGGTGGTTGGCGGTTCGCCGGTGGAAAGGCCGATCTCGCGCTGCGCCATGGCGAAGCGGGTCACGCTGTCGATCAGCAGAAGAACGTCGAGACCTTCGTCGCGAAAATGCTCCGCCACCGCGCACGCCATGTGCGGCGCGAGCCGGCGGCGCGCGGCGGTTTCATCCGACGTTGCGACCACGACGACAGAACGCCGCCGCCCCTCCTCGCCCAAGGTATCCTCGATGAATTCCTTCACCTCACGGCCACGCTCTCCGACCAGGCCGATCACGATCACATCCGCCGCCGCGCCCCGCGCCAGCATCGACATCAGCACAGATTTGCCGACGCCAGAACCGGCGAATACGCCCATGCGCTGGCCGCGGCAGAGTGCAGCAAACATGTTGAGCACGCGTACGCCGACATCCATGCGCTCGCCGACGCGCGCTCTGGCGTGCGCCGGAGGCGGCGCGCCGCGCACCAGGCGTGGTTTGAGGCCGGCGGGCAGTGGCCCCTTATTGTCCACCGCCTCGCCGAAGCAATCGATTATGCGTCCGAGCCAAGCGCGCGACGGACGCACCATCGGCGACGCGCCATCCAGCGCCACGCGCGCGCCGGGCCGGACGGCTTCGATTGAATCGAACGGCGCCAGCAGCGCGCGGTCGCCGCGGAAGCCGACGATCTCGCCGCGCACCGGTCTTACGCCATGGATGGTCGCTCGCGCGCCGAGCGCCAGCGCATCCTGCGGGCCGCTTGCTTCGATCAAAGCGCCCGAGAGGCCAGTCACGCGGCCTTCGAAGCGGCGCGGGTCGAGCGCTTCGATTTCATCGGCGATGCGGGAGAGAAGCGTTGGCATGATCTGCTCACAGCAAATGCAGCGACATGGTAAACAGCGTGTTTAGATTTTTCGGGGAAGCGCGCGGATGATTCCGAAGCCGGAATCTTCTCAAGCGCTGGTGTTCGCGAATTCTCGCACCACCGACTCTTGCGTGCGCTCGCGAATACGATTCTAAAGTTGGAATCACTGGTCCGGTTTAACTTTCCGTTCATTGAATTCTGTGAATGGTTGAGTCGAACCGTTAAATTAACCTCGGGGCGGCGTGATCAGCGCTGGGGTCGGAGAGGGCGATATGCGAGTTCTGTTGATCGAGGACGATAGCGCTACCGCGCAGGGCATCGAGCTGATGCTGAAGTCCGAAGGCTTCAATATCTACTCTACCGATCTGGGCGAGGAAGGCATCGACCTCGGCAAGCTCTATGATTACGACATTATCGTGCTCGACCTGACGCTGCCGGACATGCACGGCTATGACGTGCTGAAGCAGCTGCGCGTAGCACGCGTCAACACGCCGATCCTGATCCTCTCGGGCACCGCCGACATCGACACCAAGGTGCGCGGCCTCGGCTACGGCGCCGACGATTACATGACCAAGCCCTTCAACAAGGACGAGCTGATCGCCCGTATCAATGCGATTGTGCGCCGCTCGAAGGGCCACGCGCATTCCGTTATCAAAACGGGCGACATCACCGTCAATCTGGACGCCAAGACCGTGGAAGTGAACGCCCAGCGCGTGCACCTCACCGGCAAGGAATACCAGATGCTGGAGCTGCTTTCGCTCCGCAAGGGCACCACGCTGACGAAAGAGATGTTCCTGAACCACCTCTATGGCGGCATGGACGAGCCGGAACTCAAGATTATTGACGTGTTCATCTGCAAGCTGCGCAAGAAGCTCGCCGCCGCCACCGGCGGGGAACACTATATCGAAACCGTCTGGGGCCGCGGCTACGTGCTGCGCGACCCGCACGAAGCCGGCGTTGCGCTGACGCCGAGCACGGGTGTAGCGGCTTAGATTCTGCTTGGACCGCCGGCGTCCTCGCCGGCGACGCCGCCTAATTCTTCGCGGAGCCAGCTTGTTGAGACGCGCCGGCGGGGACGCCGGCGGTCCAAGACTACAACGCTTCGTGCGTCACGCGCCCGTCGCTCACCGTCAGCACCGCCCGCGCGCGTGGAATTTCCGCCGTCGCGCAGGTCATCAGGTCAGCGGAGAAGCAGCTCATATCCGCGCGCTTGCCGATTTCGATCGTGCCGCGTTCTTGCTCTGAGAAAGAAGCATAAGCGGCCCCGCTCGTGAACATCGCCAGCGCCTGCGTGCGCGACACCGCCTCCACCAAATGCCAATTCGGGCCGGCGAACCCCGCGAGATCGTGGCGATGGCACGCCGCGTAAAACTCGATCAGTGGATCGCCCTTCTCCACTGGCGCATCTGAGCCGCCGGCGATAATCGCGCCCGAATACAGCAAGGAATTCCAAGCATACGCGCCAGCAAGCCGCGTTTCGCCCAGGCGGGCAGGCGCGAAGTGCAGATCGCTGATCGCGTGCGAAGGCTGCATCGAGGCAATGACGCCCATTTGGGCGAAACGCGGCAAATCCTCCGGCGACAGCACCTGCGCGTGCTCGACGCGCCAGCGCGCTGCGCGGAGCGCTGCGGGATTGTCGGCGAACGCGTCGCGAAACGCGTCCAGCGCCAAGCGGTTGCCGCGATCTCCGATCGCATGCAGCGCGATTTGGACTCGATCGCGCCGCGCCGCGCGCAACATGGCGTGTAAGTTGTCAACCGGCGTGACCAGCAGCCCGTTACCTGGAGCATCGCCATAAGGCTGGAGCAACGCGGCGCCGCGCGAACCCAGCGCGCCATCCATGTACAGTTTGACCCCTCGACGACGGATATACAGCGATTCCGGATCCACGCTCGGCGGTGCGGCTGGATCCAAATAGATGTCGGCGTGCAGCGGGAATTGCCCAGCGATGGCGAGCTGGAAAAATGAGCTGTGCTCCTCCCCGCTCGTGCTCATGTTGTGCACGCCGGTCCAGCCGCGCGACGCGTAGAGCTGAGCGGCCTGGCGCAGCGCTTCGCGCTTTTGCGTCGCGTTGGGCTCAGGCAGGCGCAACGAAACTTGGCTCATCGCGTTATCGATCAGCATGCCGGTTGCCGCGCCGGACGCATCGCGCTCGATGCGTCCGCCTTCGCCGTCGGGCGTGCTGTCGCCGATGCCGGAGAGCCTTAGCGCCGCGGAGTTCACCACTGCCGCGTGGCCGTCGATGCGCTCAAGATACACCGGCCGGTCGCCCACCACGGTGTCGAGGTCGGCGCGGGTGGGAAAGCGCGCTTCCGGCCAGTGGGTTTCGATCCAGCCGCGGCCGATGATCGGTCCTTCGCCGTGTGAGCGCGCATAGTCGCGCAGCCGCGCTTGCATCGCCGCGATCGACTCAATGCCGACGAGATCGAACAGCATAGCCGCCATGCCGACGCCGGTAAGATGCACGTGGGAATCGGTGAAACCAGGAAACGCCGCCGCGCCGCGCAGATTGACCTCGCGTGCGCCGCCTCCGCTTCGCGCCTGGCTCAGCGCGCCGGCGAACACGAAACGCCCGTCGCGGATGCGTACGGCCTCGACGCGCGGATTGGCCGATACGCCCGTATAGATCGCCCCGCCATGGATGAGGAGATCGCTCGCGCCACGCGGCGGGGTCGCGCATGCAGCCAGCGCGGCCAATGAGGCCGCGCCAAAGCCGCGGCGGGTGAGATGCGGGTGCATGCTCTGATTATGGACCGCCGGCGTCCTCGCCGGCAAGGACACCCACGCGCACCCGGCGTTGCCTACAGAACAGCCCTGCCGGTGTCTCGCCGTCGGTCCATGGCCCTAAGCGTGCACTTCCGCGCCGTGGCAATACTTGAACTTCTTGCCTGAGCCGCACGGGCACGGGGCATTGCGCGAGACCTTGCCCCAGGTTGCGGGATCCTCGCGATTGAAGTCGTCGGGCGCGAGCGGAGGCGCGTCGCGCAGAGCCATCTCATTCTCGCCGGTGTCCGGGTTCTGGTGAATCTCGAACGTGCGCGCCGGCGCCATCGGGCGCGGCAGATTTTCTTCACCCTGGCCGATCTGCAGACGCAGCAACATGCGGGTGACTGTCGTGCGTAAGTCAAGCAGCATGCGCTCGAACAACGTGAACGCCTCTGTCTTGAATTCGTTCAGCGGATCGCGCTGCGCATAACCACGCAAATGGATGACCGAGCGTAGATGATCGAGCTGCGACAAGTGCTCGCGCCAGCGCATATCGACGACCGAGAGCAGCACCTGCTTTTCAACCGCGCGCAGCCGTTCCGGGCCGAGCATCGCCGCCTTCTGGGCGTAGGTTTGATCGACCTCGCGCGTCAGCCGCTCGATGATTTCCGGTTGCGCGATCCCCTCTTCAGCCGCCCAGCGATCGACCGGCGTGGAAAAACCGAAAATCTCTTCGGCTTCGATCATGAGTTCCGGTGTATTCCATTGCTCAGGATAAGCCTTCTCCGGCATGTGGCGCCACACCAGCTTCTCGACGACGTCATGGCGCATGTCTTTGACGATTGGCGCCACGTCAGCTGTGCGCATGAATTCGATGCGTTGCTCGAAAATCGCCTTGCGTTGATCGTTGATGACGTCGTCGAACTTCAGCAGGTTCTTGCGGATTTCGAAATTCCGCTGCTCCACCCGCTTCTGCGAGGTCTCCAGCGCCTTGTTCATCCATGGATGGATGATCGCCTCGCCCTCCTGGATGCCGAGGCCGCGCATGATTGCGTCGAGCCGCTCGGCGGCGAAGATGCGCAGCAGATCGTCTTCCAGGCAGATGTAGAATTTGGACTTTCCAGGGTCGCCTTGGCGGCCGGTCCGGCCACGCAGCTGGTTGTCGATCCGCCGGCTCTCGTGACGCTCGGTGCCGAGCACGTAAAGGCCGCCTGCGTCCAAGGCGGCGCGCTTCTTCTGCTCCACGTCCGCGCCGATCTGGCGGCGCAGCAGCGCTACCTGCTCTGGCGGCTCGTCGCCCTTGAGCGCGGCCTTAATGCGCATGTCGAGATTGCCGCCGAGCTGAATGTCGGTGCCGCGGCCTGCCATGTTGGTGGCGATGGTGACCGCACCCGGCACGCCGGCCTGTGCTACGATTTGCGCTTCCTGCTCGTGGTAGCGCGCGTTCAGCACCTGGTGAGGAATGCCGCGCTGCTTCAGCAGCGTCGACAAATATTCCGACTTCTCGATCGACACCGTACCCACCAGCACTGGCTGCTGCTTGCGGTGGGTCTCCTCGATGTCGGCGATGATGGCTTTGTATTTTTCCTTGGCGGTCCGGTAGACTTCGTCGTCATCGTCCTGGCGCTTGACCGGACGATTGGTCGGGATCTCCATGACGTCGAGCTTGTAAATGTCGCCGAACTCTGTGGCTTCCGTCGATGCCGTACCGGTCATGCCGGCGAGCTTGTCGTAGAGCCGGAAATAGTTCTGGAACGTGATCGAGGCCAGCGTCTGGTTCTCGGGCTGAACCTTCACCCCTTCCTTGGCTTCAATCGCTTGGTGGAGGCCTTCGGACAGCCGCCGTCCATGCATCATGCGCCCGGTGAACTCGTCGATCAGCACAACTTCGTTGTCCTTGACGATGTAATCCTTGTCGCGCTGGAACAGCTTGTGCGCGCGTAGGGCCTGATTGGCGTGGTGGACGACGGAGATGTTGGCGGGCTCGTACATGGAGCCTTGCAGCAAGCCGCGTTCGACCAGAATTTCCTCGATGCGCTCGGAGCCCGATTCAGTGTAGGTGACGGAGCGCTGTTTTTCATCGTGTTCGAAATCGTCGGGACCAAGCAGCGGGATGAGCGCGTCGATCGACTTGTAAAAATCGCTGCGGTCCTCGGTGGGGCCGGAAATGATCAGCGGCGTGCGCGCTTCGTCGATCAGGATCGAGTCGACTTCGTCGACAATGGCGAAGCGGTGCCCGCGCTGCACCATCTCGCCCAGCGAGTACTTCATGTTGTCGCGCAGGTAGTCGAAGCCGAACTCGTTATTTGTGCCGTAGGTGACATCGGCCGAGTACGCTTGGCGGCGCTCGTTGTCGTACAAGCCGTGCACGATAACGCCCACCGAAAGACCCAGAAAACGATAGACCTGGCCCATCCATTCGGCGTCGCGCTTGGCCAAATAATCGTTGACGGTGATGACGTGAACGCCGCGGCTCTCCAGCGCGTTCAGATAGACCGGCAGCGTCGCCACCAGCGTCTTGCCTTCGCCGGTGCGCATTTCAGCGATTCTGCCTTGGTGGAGGATCATGCCCCCCATCAGCTGGGTGTCGAAATGGCGCATGCCCAGAGTGCGTTTGGCGGCTTCACGCACGGTGGCGAAGGCTTCGGGGAGCACTTCGTCGATCTTGCCGCCGCGGGCTAGCCGATGCCGGTACTCGCTGGTCTTGTTGCGAAGGGCGTCGTCCGACAATGCCTCGAAGGTCGGCTCGAGCGCATTGATGCGCTGCACCAGGGGACGTAGCTGGCGCACCTTGCGTTCATTGACGGAACCGAAAATCTGCTTGGCGAGGTTAAGCATGAGCGCGATCTAATATCCGGTGCGTACCAACGGCGGGCGAGCCTTGAAGCGCTCGGCGCGGCAGCGTTGAGTGTGTTGATAGTTCAGGCTTTTCTGTTGTTTCCCGAAGCGCTCCCGGGTGCGAAAACACTCTCGACTTGCGCGCCAGCGAGACTTAAGAGCGCCCCGGTACGGTGTCAATGCGACCCCCGCGTGCGATCGGCGGGCGCAATGCCCTGTCGAGCCCTTGAGAGCCAATCGGGAGCAGAATGCATGATCCGGCCTAACCGCATCGCGGCTGTCGCGCTCGCCCTCCTCCTTGCGAGCTGCGGGCTGGGCAGCCAGGAGGGCGGCGAAGGCGGGGTTATCCGCAATCCGATCGTCGCGGCAACCGTCAATGGGCGGCCAATCTATGTAGAAGATGTGCGCGCACACGCTGTCGCGCGCGGTTGGCTCCAGGAAACCGAAGATCTCGACGCCAATTCCGACGCTTTCTATCTGGCGCTCGAGGAATTGATCGAAGTCCGCCTGTTCAGCATGGAGGCTGAAGCGCGCGGGCTCGACCGTGAAGCGGCGGTGCGCCGGCAATTGGAAAACGCGCGCGAGCGCGTGCTCGCGAACGCCATCTATGAAGAGCTCGACCAACGTGCGGTCGATCCCGAGGCGGTCGAGCGGCTTTATCGCGAAAATGCGAGCCGGCTGGGCCAAGGTGAGGAAGTCCATCTGCGCCATATCCAGTTCGAGACACGTGAAGCTGCGGACGCGGCCAAAAGAAGGCTCGACCAAGGCGAAAGATTTGAAGTTTTGGCGTTCGAGCTCTCAACCGAGCGCGATACGGCCCCCGACGGCGGGGATCTGGGCTTTTCGGCCCTAGGCGACGTCACCCCGGCCGTACGCGAAGGCGCGGCGAACGCGAGCGTCGGGGATGTCTTCGGTCCGGTGCAGTTGCCCACAGGCTGGAACTTGTTCCGGCTGGAGGATCGCCGCGCTGTGGGCATCCCGAGCCTGGAAACGTTGCGGCCGCGGATCGTGGAATGGTTGCGCTATCAGGAAATTTCTCGGCTGCACGAGCGGCTTGCGCGCGAAGTCCGCATCGAGCGCTTGCGCGAACCTGAGGAAGGCGCCCAGCCCGGCGAGGACGAAACCGGCGCTCCGCCCGACGCCGCGGGACGCGAGCCGCCGCCGCGTCCAGCGCCGGACCTCGCCTCTCCGCCAGGCCAGGAACCGCCGCCCTTCCCGTTCCCCGGCGCGCAGCCGCAGCCGCCCACAAATCAAGAGGCCGCAGACAGCGAGCAGCAATGAACAACGACGTTTCGTTGGTTTCGCCGCTGGCGCCGGCGCGTTTTCCATCGTTGCCCGCAATCGGGGGCCTCGAGGCAGCCATGGGCCGGGCCGGATTCTACAAACACGAGCGACCCGATCTGTTGTTGATACGCGCCCCGCCCGAAACACAGGCGGCGGGAGTATTCACCACCAACGCCGTCGGCTCCGCGCCCACGGATTGGTGCAAACGCGCGCTCGCGGAGAGCAAGGGCCGCGCTCGCGGCCTTCTGGTCAACGCAGGCTGCGCCAACGCCTTCACGGGCGCGGACGGCGATGCGGCCTGCAAACACTCGCTTGAAGCCGCCGCCACAAGACTTGGACTGGCGCCGGACGAAATGTTGGCGGCGTCCACCGGCGTCATTGGCGTGGTGCTTGATGATTCCAAGATCGCGCGCGCTTTGCCTGCGATGGAAACGGGGCCCGTGGACTGGCTGACCGCCGCGCAAGCGATCGGCACCACCGACACCTTTCCCAAGGGCGCCGGCGCGGCCTGCGAAATCGGCGGCACAAAGATCAATATCGCCGGCATCGCCAAAGGCTCGGGCATGATCGCCCCGGACATGGCGACAATGCTGGCCTTCGTGTTCACCGACGCTGCGCTGTCGGCGGCGGCGCTCGACACAATGCTGCGCGAGGAGTGTGAGACGAGTTTCAACTCCATTACCGTCGATGGCGACCGCAGCACCAATGATTGCGTGCTGTTGTTCGCAACGGGGGCTTCGAAGATGCCCTCGATTGCCGACGCCAAGGACGATCGTTTGAGCGGGTTTCGCGCCTCCCTCTCCCAAGTCCTCGCTGATCTCGCCATCCAGATCGTCCGCGACGGCGAAGGCGCGACAAAGCTGGTGACGGTGTCGGTGTCAGGCGCGGCCAGCCACGCTTCGGCGAAGAAAATCGCGCGCACCATTTGCGAAAGCCCGTTAGTAAAAACCGCTATCGCCGGCGAAGACGCCAATTGGGGCCGCATCGTCGCCGCCGTCGGCCGCGCCGACGAGCCAATCGTTCGCAAGCAGCTCTCCGTGCGCTTCGGCGATCTGTGGGCTGCCAAGAACGGCGCCGTCGCGCCAGACTACAACGAAGCAGCGATGAGCGCCTACATGAAGCGCTCAGAGCTTGAGATCGCAGTGATCGTCGGCCCGGGCGAAGGCCGTGCGCGCATGTTCACGTGCGATTTGACCAAGCGCTATATCGAGATCAACGGGGATTACCGGAGCTGAGCTTCTCCCCTCTCCCCAAGATCGCCGTCGCTGCGAGATCGCCGGTGACGTTCCCTAGGGTGCGGAAAATGTCGGGGATCACTTCGACCGCGATGAGAATGCCGAGCAACTCCGTTGGCGCACCCAGCGCGATGCAGATCGGCGCCACCGAGGCGATGAACGATATTTGCCCCGGCAAGCCGACCGAGCCGATGCTGACGCCATAGGCGACGAACACCGCGCCTGCATATTGCAAGGCGCTCGGCTCGTGGCCGTAGAGATGGGCCACAAAGATGCAAACGGCCAAGTTTGCGACTGGGCTGGTGAACCGAAACACCGCCACGGCCAACGGCAAAATAACGTCGGCGACGCGTGCTGGAATGCTCAAGCCGCGCAGGGCGGCGTCCAGCATCGCCGGCAGCGAGGCCAGCGAGGATTGCGTCGAAGCGGCAATGGCCCATACCGGCGCCGCGGCGGCAGTGAAACGGCCGATGGGTTGGCGCCCGAACGCAATTGCGATCAACCAAGCAAGCACCGTGACGCCAAGCGTGACCGCCGAAACCACCAGCACGTAGTGCACCAACGTTTCCGTCGCGCCAAAGCCGGCGCGCAGGCCGACACCCAGAGCCAACGCGAATACGCCGAACGGCCCCGCGATCAGCACCCAGCGCACGATCACGATCATCGCTTCGGAGACCGCGCGGAAGAGCGTCGTTATCGCATCGCGCAAGGGCGCTTCGAGGCGGGTCGCGGCGAAACCGAAGAACACCGCAAACACCACGAGCGGCAGAATCGCGCTCTCCGCAGCGGCCTTCACGGGATTGGCTGGCGCAAGACCGACAATCCACTCCGCCAAGGTCGGCGGCTTTTGTGCAGGCGGCGCCTCCGCGCCAACGCCGCTGAGAAAGGCCGCCCCAGCGTCGGCATCGATAGGCCAGAATTGCAGTGCGAAATTGCTCGCGCCGATGCCATAGAGCGCAGCGAAGATCAGCAGCACGCTGAACAAGATGATCGCCCGTAGGACCAAGCCCCCGGTTTTTGCGGCGTCGGTCACTGAGGCGATGCCGACAATCAGCAGCGACACAACGAGCGGCACCACAGTCATCCGAAGTGCGTTCAGCCAAAGCCCGCCGAAGGCCTCAACGATGTTTGCGGCTTCAGTGAAGTGGGGCGCGTCCGCACGCACCCAGGCGCCGACAGCGATGCCGGCGATCAAAGCGGCGAGCACGATGAAGGAAAGAAGTTTCATGGGCGGGTGGGTAGCCGATGCAAGGGTTGCAAGCAAATGCTCCCCCGCCCTACCCGTCAGCGGCGCACGATGTTCGCCGCTAACACCCTCCCCTGGCGGGGAGGAAGGGAGACTCAGTCGTCGAGGTTCTTGCGCAGGCCAAGGCGCGTAAGCTGGCGATAGCGCGCGCCGGGTTTTTCCCTCCCCGGAACGGGGAGGGTGTCGCGCATCGCGCGACGGGTGGGGCGGGGCTGCCCAAGTGCATTGAGGATGGTCTCGACTACCCCATCCATCTCACGCTCCACGTCGGCGGCCCAAACGCGGAGGATATTGAAGCCGCGTTGACGAAGAAATTCGTCGCGCTGGCCGTCGGACTTGGATTGAACGTGTTGCGCGTGTTGGGCGCCGTCTATTTCAACGACAAGTCTCAACTTCCTGCAGACGAAGTCGAGAGTGTAGGGCCCTTCCGGCGACTGGCGACGGAAGTGATGCCCTTACCAGAGCGCCAGTTCCTGCGGCGTCATCTGCTTTCGGAGTTGGCGGGCGCGTTTGACGCTCATGTCTCACCTCCCTTCCCTCCCCGGAACGGGGAGGGTGTCGTCGCGGCGCGAAGGTGTGCGACGACGGGTGGAACGCCTGCAAGCAGTGGCGCCGCCGCCCCACCCACCCGTCATCGGCGAACTGCGTTCGCCGATGACACCCTCCCCTGGCGGGGAGGGTGGGGAGCCACCGCTGAGCGCGCTTGCCTGGCCGCAAACTCCAGCACCCCGTCCTCCACCTGCCCGAAGCGCAGCGCCATTATGTCGTGGCCATAGCTTTGGCTGAGCTTCCAGGGCGCGGTGTCGGTTTGTTTGGGCAAGAGATGGGCCGCGCGCGCGAAATAGCCGGAGGAGAAATCCACGAACGGGCGCGCCTCGATGTCGGCGTCTGGGGGCTGCGGCGTGGCCTGCGCGAGGCCGTACTCGCCCATGTAATTGATGACACGGCAGGCGTATTCGCTGATCAGGTCGGCCTTCAGCGTCCAGGAGGCATTGGTGTAGCCAAACACGTTGAAGAAATTCGGCACGCCAGTGAACATGGCGCCGCGATAGACATAGGCATCGCTGAAATCGACCTTGGCGCCGTCAACGAAAATCTCGACGCCGCCGGCCATTTGCAACGCGAGCCCCGTAGCGGTGACGATAATATCCGCCTCAAGCTCCTCGCCGGATGCGAGCTTAATTCCGTTTTCGGCGAACCTATCGATCGTATCGGTGACAACCGACGCCTTGCCTGCCTTTATCGCCAGGAACATGTCGTTATCGGGCACCAGACACAGACGCTGCTCCCATGGATTGTAACGCGGGGTGAAGTGCTTCTCGACCTGCTCTGCGCCGATCTGCTCGCGGATAAGCCCGAGCAGCCGCTCGCGCGTGCGCTTTGGCCGCGTGCGGGCGAGGCGGAAGAAGAGCTGCTGCATGCTGGTGCGCATCAGCCGGGTGAGGTCATAGGCCAATTGCGCGGGCAGCGTGCGGCGCAGCCAATTGGCGAATTTGTCCTCCGCCGGCAACGACACCATGTAGGTCGGCGAGCGCTGCAGCATGGTGACGTACGCGGCCTTGTCTGTGAGCGACGGGACCAGCGTCACCGCAGTAGCGCCCGAGCCGATGACGACGATGCGCTTGCCGGCATAATCGAGATTTTCTGGCCAGTGTTGAGGGTGAATGATCTGACCCTTGAAGCGCTCGGCGCCCTTGAATTCGGGAAGATAGCCCTGCTCGTAATTGTAATAGCCGGCGCAAGAGAACAGGAAGCGCGCGCTAAATCGTTTCGTGGCGCCCGCGTGCTCTGCCTCTATGGACCACAGCGCGGTGTGCGAATCCCAAGCGGCGCGCGTGACTTTGTGCTTGAAGCGGATGTGGCGATCGATCCCATATTCGCGCGCCGTTTCATTCACGTAGTCGCGGATGGAGGGGCCGTCGGCGATAGCTTTGGCCCGCGTCCACGGCTTGAACGCGTAGCCGAGCGTGAACATGTCGCTGTCGGAGCGGATGCCGGGGTAGCGGAACAGGTCCCAGGTGCCACCGATCGCGGCGCGGTTTTCCAGGATTGCATAGCTCTTGCCCGGACAATGCTTGCCCAGATGTACGCCCGCGCCAACGCCCGAGAGCCCCGCGCCGATGATGAGGATGTCGAAGTACTCGGGTTCGGGTGAATGCATGCCGTCCATAGTCGCGCATCATGGCGCAGGGCGCGCGTAAAACAAAGCCGGACGTAACGGCAGAGCTAGCCGTGAGCGGGCCGCTTTTCCACCTTGAGCAGGGACAGCGCCAAGCTCAAAGCCAGGACGGCGGAAAAGCCCCAATTGATCCAGAACCCGGCGGAGACTTGCCCGTCACCAGAGCTGAGGATCGGGTTGATCAGCCCGACGCCTTTGCGCCCGACTTGCTCGAGCGTGGTCGCCAGGATCATAAGCGGGAGCATCGCCCGATAACGGAGCAGAACCACGATGGAAAGCAGTTGGAGAATGAGCAGGCATAGCCCCCAGGATGCAAACATGAACACCACGACGGATGCGCTATAGGCGGAGAAGCCATCCACCGGAACGCCGTCCGCAGTCTGCAAGATGTAGCGGCTGCTAATCCAGGGATTGAGCCCGGCGACGTTAAAGCCCATCACCGTCTTGAGCAGCACAACCGGCACAAACAACCAAAGCGCCAAAGCGTGGCCCTGATAAGAATTGTCGATCGTGCGCGGGAAAAGACGTGAGAGCATAAGCGATACTCCGGTGTTTATGCGGGCGCTGGTTTTGGGTGGTAACGGCGCGAGAGCCGTACATACAGCATCCAGAAAAGGAGGAACGGCAGCGGCGCGAGCGCGGCCACGTAAAGTACAGGCGTCGCGCGCAGCCATTCTGGAAACATTTGCATTTGCCCGAGAAACAGCGACCCCGTCGCCACGAACAGCCCGAAGCACATGCGCCAGACATGGCGAGCGACACGCTGCGCGCCTGAAATCCCCCGGCGCAGCACGACCTTGAGATCGCCAAGCACGGCAATCGTGCTCACCAACACAAAGACATAGAAGCCCTCCGCCGGCGAACCGTCGAGCGTGCCGTCCGCGGTTTGTCGCGCCATATAAGTCAATGTGTAGATGCTGGCGGCGCCGGCGAGCGCAATCATCAATCCGCCGATCTCAATAGCGCCGACGCCCTCTCGCCGCCGCGCCGTCGCCCAGCCGGTGGCGATGAGGTAGAAGGTCATCAGCCCTGCCACGGTCGAGAGCCGGTCGTTCAGAAAGGGCGCCACGGCGCCGCCGATCCCCGCCATGATCAGCATTGAAACAACGAAAACGCGGCCGGCGAGACGGTGCAGAGGTGCGCCCTTGGGCGCCATTAGCGCCACCGCTCCGGAAATCAGCCCCGCCGTGCCGCCGCCGATGTGAAGATAGAGCAGCGCATCGGCGCCCAGCGTCATCCACCACGGCGCGGTCGGCGCGACTTCCAGGCGGTCCGCCCACGCGGGGCCAGCGGCCAGCAGCGCGGCGGCGAACACCACCGCGCTGCAAAGCGCCAGCATGCGCCTGCGCCCGGCGCCGCTACGGTGGCAGTTTGGGTTGGACATGGGCCTCCTCAAAATCGACTACTCGACGACCATATCGAATGACGATATGGTCTATCGGAGCTGCGGGGCGCCCGAACATGACCCTCGGCGCCAAAAAATTGATCCGTGGCGACGGAGGCGCCCGCGAACTCCATGCCGAACGCGACCATCTCTGCGGGTTATCCCCGGGCGCTTCTGAGTTTCGCGGCCGGCAAGGGCGGTGAGCGCGCTGCGCTTCTAGCTGACGCTGGGCTCAGCGAGGAAGAGCTCGCGCATCCAGACAATCGCGTCTCCGTTGAGCGCTACGTGGCGCTGATCCAGGCCGCCGCACGGCTCACCCGCGATCCCGCCATCGCGCTCAAATTCGGCGAGGCGGTGCGGATGCAGGAAATTTCCATCGTAGGCCTGATCTGCGAAGCCTGCGAAACCACGATCGATGTCGGCCGCGAGCTGAACCGCTACGCGGCGCTCGTGCTCGACGATGATCGCGGCGAGCCAGCAACGCTCATGCGCGGCGTATGGAAGGAGGACGGGGTATGGATCGAGGCGCCGCACGATCTATTCACCGCCAACCCGCTCATCGCCGAAGCCGAGTTCGCGCGTTTGGTTTGGAATGGGCGCATCATGTTCGCCAATTCCCCCGAATTTCAGAAGCTCAAATATCCGCGCATCATTCATTTCATGCACGCTGACCCGGGTTACGCCGACGAATACGAACGGGTGTTTCAGGCACCGGTAGTTTTCAACAGCCACTGGAACGCCATGCAGGTCGATGCCGGTTTCCTCGCGCTCAAGCAGCCGCCGGTAAACCGATACGTGTTCGGCGTCCTGAGCGAGCGCGCTGACGCTCTGCTCAAGAGCCTGCTGGAATCGAAGACCGCGCGCGGGCGTGTGGAAAGCCTGCTCTTACCGATCTTGCACACGGGCGATGTCAGCATGGATGCGATCGCCGACAAGGTGGGTCAAAGCCGGCAAACGCTCTACCGAAACCTGCGCCGCGAGGGCATCACCTACGAGCAGGTGCTGGACGAATTGCGCCACAAGATGGCGTTGAACTATCTCGGCGCCCGGAAGGTCTCGGTGAACGAAACCGCCTACCTTGTGGGTTTCTCGGAGCCTGCGGCGTTCTCGCGCGCATTCAAGCGTTGGACCGGGCAGAGCCCGAGCGCCCTGCGCAGAGGCTGATCCCGCCTTCCCTATCGGCGCGCCTCTGCTACACCCCGCCCCATGATCATCGCCGTCGATGGACCGACCGCCTCAGGCAAAGGCACCGTAGCCGCTGGGCTCGCCGCCCATTTCAGGCTAAAGCGGCTCGACACCGGCGCGCTATATCGCGCGGTAGGTTTAGCTGTGCTCGATGCCGGGGGCGACCCCGCGAATGAGGCTGCGGCGGTCGCGGCCGCGCGTGCGTTGAATCTCGCGGCGATCGACGAAGCCCGCATCCGCTCCTCGACCGTCGGGCTCGCCGCGTCCAAGGTCGCCGCCATGAGCGCGGTGCGCGCGGTGCTGCGCGAGACCCAGCGCGCGTTCGCCGCCGATCCCGCTGGCGCGGTGCTCGATGGGCGCGATATCGGCACTGTGATTTGCCCAGATGCGGAGGTGAAACTCTTTGTAACCGCCACACTGCCAGTGCGCACCCAACGGCGGCTCAACGAATTGCGCGCGCGCGGCGAACAGATCAGTTTTGAGGAGTTGCAAGCGCAAATCGCCGAGCGCGACCGTCGCGACACGGAGCGCGTCGACTCCCCGCTACGCCAGGCAGCGGATGCGCATTCACTTGATACAAGCGAACTGAGTATCGCCGAAGCAGTAGAAGCGGCGCGGCGGATCGTGGAGGGGGCGGTGCGACGCTGACGGCGCCGCCAGGCTGTGCGCGACACGTAATTCCTACCCCAGCCAACCCGGCCTCTTGTACGCCTTCCCCAAATCCTTCGCCACCGCCTCGTGTGCAATCGCGCCTTCGAACACATTCAGCCCGTTGGCCAGATGCGCATCGTCTTGCAGCGCCTGCTTGTAGCCCTTGTTTGCGAGCGCGAGTGCAAACGGCAGCGTGGCGTTGTTCAAGGCAAAGGCAGAAGTGCGCGCCACCGCGCCCGGCATGTTGGCGACGCAATAATGGATGATGCCGTCGACAATGAAGGTCGGCTCGGAATGGGTGGTGGCTTTCGAGGTCTCGAAGCACCCGCCCTGGTCGATGGAAATATCCACCAGCACCGAGCCGGGGCGCATGGTTTTCAGCATCGGCTTGGTAATCAGCTTCGGCGCCGCCGCGCCCGCCACCAGCACCGCGCCGACCACGACATCGGCTTCCCTAATCGCTTCCGCGATTGCAGCGCCGGTCGAATACACCGTCTCCAGCCGGCCGTTGAACTCACGGTCGAGCTCTTCGAGGCGGGCCGGGTTCTTGTCGAACACGGTCACGCGCGCGCGCATGCCGACGGCGATCTGGGCTGCGTTATATCCCGACACGCCGGCGCCGAGGATCACGACATCTGCCGGCCGCACGCCCGGCACGCCGCCCATCAGCACGCCGCGCCCGCCATGGGCCTTCTCAAGATAGTGCGCGCCGACCTGGATCGACATGCGTCCAGCCACTTCCGACATCGGCTTCAACAGCGGCAGGCGCCCGTTCGCATCGGTGACGGTCTCGTACGCAATGCAGGTGGCGCCGGATTTCATTAGCCCCTCGGCTTGTTCGGGATCGGGCGCGAGGTGGAGATAGGTGAACAGCGTGTGCTTGGGCTTGAGCCGCGCGATCTCGATCGCTTGCGGCTCCTTCACCTTCACGATCATCTCGGCTTCGCCGAACACGGCATCGGCGTTCGGCAGGATTTTCACGCCGACTTTTTCGTAGACGCTGTCGGGCGCGCCGATGCCTTCGCCAGCCTTGGTTTCGAGCATCACCTCGTGCCCAGCGCGCACCAGTTCCGCCGCGCTCTCCGGCGTCAGCCCGACGCGATATTCATGGACCTTGATTTCCTTGGGACAGCCGACGCGCATGGGATTTCCTCCTGGAGCAATGATTTTAGCGCTCAAATATCCCAAATGGAGCGCTTATTCTTCGACATTTCGCTGAAGGACTTGAATTGGACGCCCATTTTTGTGCAATTCTAGCCCTGTGTCGCAACAATCTCCCACCCCGCTCGACCCCTTCGACCACAAGATCCTGCTGGAGCTTGAGCGCGACGGCGCGCTGACCAGCGCTGCACTTGCCGAGCGCGTCGGCCTTTCACCGTCAGCTTGCCACCGCCGCGTCAGAGCCATGGAGGCCGCGGGCGTGATCGAGGGCTATGCGGCGATCCTCTCGGAAAAGGCGCTGGGGCGCGGCGCGACCGTGTTCGTGGCGGTGACTTTGGAAAACCAGCGCTCCGAGACGATGGAAAAATTCGAGCGCGCGGTAGCGCTCTGCCGCGAAGTGCAGGACTGCCATCTCATGACCGGGGAAAGCGATTATTTGCTGCGCATCGTGCTGGCCGATGATGATGGCTACGAACGCGTGCACCGGGAGACGCTTTCACGGCTGCCGGGCGTGCGAAGGCTGGTGAGCAATTTTACGATCCGGACGGTGTTTCGGCGTGCAGCCAGCGTGGGGCATTGAGGGCCACAAACGCGCGCGCCCTCAGCCGGCCGCTCCACGGCCACCTTCTCCGCGAGGGAGAACGAGCGCGCCGGCGCTTGTGTCGCCGCTACGAGTTCGCCAAAAGTCCGCCAGGAGCGCAACTTCATGTCCAACACCCCCACCTTCCCCGTTCCCCCCGATTGGGCTGCCCGCGCCCACGCCGATGACGTGCGCTATCGCGCGATGCATGCGTCGGCGCTCGCTGACCCCGAAGCATTCTGGGGCGTGCATGGGCAACGGCTGGATTGGATCAAGCCCTACACCAAAGTGAAGGACACAAGCTTCAACGAAGCTGATTTCCGCATCCGCTGGTACGAGGACGGCGTGCTCAATGCGTCGGTGAATTGCCTCGACCGGCATTTGGAAACGCGCGGCGACCAGGTCGCGATCATCTGGGAGGGCGACAACCCGGAGGATTCCCTTGAGATCACCTACAGGGAACTCCACGCGGAAGTGTGCCGCTTCGCCAATGTGTTGAAGGCTCAGGGCGTCAAGCGGGGCGACCGCGTCACCATCTATATGCCGATGATCCCAGAAGCGGCGTGCGCGATGCTCGCTTGCGCGCGCATCGGCGCTATTCATTCCGTGGTGTTCGGCGGTTTCTCGCCCGACAGCCTCGCCAACCGCATCAAGGATTGCGATTCCACCTGCGTGATCACGGCCGACGAGGGCGTGCGCGGCGGCAAGATCATTCCGCTGAAGCTGAATGTGGACGCAGCACTTGAACTGGCGCCGGGAGTGACCAGCGTCATCGTCGTCGAGCGCACTGGCGCGGATGTCCCTATGCAGGCCGGGCGCGATGTAAAGTACGAGGCCGAGGCGGAGAAAGCCTCCGCGGAGTGCGCGCCCGAGCCGATGGGCGCGGAGGATCCGCTGTTTATCTTGTACACGTCTGGTTCAACCGGCAAACCCAAAGGCGTGCTGCATACGACCGGCGGTTACCTTGTCTACGCCTCGATGACGCATCAATACGTGTTCGATTATCACGACGGCGACATCTATTGGTGCACCGCCGATGTCGGCTGGGTGACCGGGCACACCTATATCGTCTACGGTCCGCTCGCCAACGGCGCCACCACGCTGATGTTCGAGGGCGTGCCGAATTACCCCTCCTCTTCGCGCTTCTGGGAGGTGATCGACAAGCACAAGGTCAACACCTTCTACACCGCGCCGACCGCGTTGCGCGCTTTGATGCGCGAGGGCGATGGGCCAGTGGAGAAAACATCGCGCGCCAGCTTGCGCCTGCTCGGCAGCGTGGGCGAGCCGATCAATCCGGAGGCCTGGCTCTGGTATCACCGCGTGGTCGGCGAGGGGCGCTGCCCGATCGTCGACACCTGGTGGCAGACCGAAACCGGCGGCGCGCTGATCGCGCCGCTGCCGGGCGCAACCGCGCTGAAGCCTGGCTCGGCGACGCTGCCCTTCTTCGGCGTGAGGCCGGCGCTCGTGGACGAAAAAGGCGCGTTCCTGGAAGGTGCGGCCAGCGGCAATCTTGTACTCCTGGATTCCTGGCCAGGGCAGATGCGCACCGTCTATGGCGATCATCGCCGCTTCTTCGAGACGTATTTCTCCACCTATCCCGGCATGTATTTCACCGGCGACGGCTGCCGCCGCGACGAGGACGGCTATTATTGGATCACCGGGCGCGTCGATGACGTGCTGAATGTTTCCGGCCATCGGCTCGGCACCGCAGAGATCGAAAGCGCTCTGGTGGCGCACGCAAAAGTGGCCGAGGCCGCGGTAGTCGGCTATCCGCACGATATCAAAGGCACGGGGATATACGCCTATGTGACGCTGAACGTCGGTGAAGCCGGCGATGAGGTGTTGGCGAGCGAACTGAAGGCCTGGGTGTCACGCGAAATCAGCGCCATCGCCCGGCCTGACGCGATCCAGTTCGCAGCGGGACTGCCGAAAACGCGCTCCGGCAAGATCATGCGACGGATCTTGCGCAAGATCGCGGAGAATGAGCTGGGGAGCTTGGGGGATACGTCCACGCTGGCCGATCCCGGCGTGGTGGAGGATTTGGTGCGGGGGCGGGTTGGGGGGTAGATATTGTTCTTGGGCCAAAGTGGATATTGGCGCTCTCCAAGACCTCGTATCAAAAAATATGTCCTCAGTTCGTATATTTTGTGGTCTGCTCGTCGCTCTGACGATCATGGGCATTTTGCCGAAGGTGCGGCTGAATCCGGCGTCGATGGGAATTACAAACAACAACTGGAGCGGCGGTATTAGCTATCGATCTGCCAATGGAAATTTCGCCATTCACTGCGACTTCATGGGGACCGACTCATCGCCCTACTGGGAGGGCCAGGATAGCTTGGACGATGAGCAAGTTTGTGGCCAACTCCCAGTGTTCCTACATCAGGGCTTGCCCCCGCGCGTGGCGCACGTTCGTATCAACGGGCGGACCATTGAGGTGCGAGCGCCGCTACTTTGGGGACGCCTAGTCTAATCGGAGTGTCCGCGAACGCCGTCATTCCGGACGCGCGGAGCGCGATCCGGAAGCCAGGGGATCGTAGAGCGCGGCGTGTCGCTCCTGGGTTCCGGGTTCTCGGCTATCGCCGAGCCCCGGAATGACGGTGAGCCATATATTGTACCACTCCCTACCCGCTAACCTCATCCAACTCCGCCACATCCGCCGCATTCAAGTTCACGCGCAGCGCGCCCATCAGTTCGGTGAGTTGCGCGACCGACGTTGCGCTCGCAATCGGCGCAGCGATCGCAGGCTTGGCCAGCATCCACGCCAGCGCGATCTGCGCGCAACTCGCGCCAAGGCGCGCGGCCACCGCATCGAGCGCGGCTAGCACGGCGGGGCCTTTGCCCTCCATATATTTATCCATGCGTCCGCCGCGCGTGCTCTTGGCTTTGTCAGCGGCGGTGCGGTATTTACCGGTTAGATAGCCGTTGGCGAGCGCGTAATAGGGAATGAGCGACACGCCCGCGCGCGCGCACAGCCCCATCAGATCGGCCTCGATTTCGCGGTTCATCAGATTGTATTCGGGTTGCAGCGTGGCGAAGCGCGGCAGGCCCTTGGCGGCGCCGACAGCCAGCGCATCGCTCAAGCGCGCGGCCTTGAAGTTCGAAGCGCCGATGGCGCGGACCTTGCCGGCTTTGATCAGCGTAGCGAGCGCGCCCAGATATTCCTCCGCCGGCGTGACTTCGTCGTCGCGGTGCAATTGGTAGAGATCGATGCGATCCGTCTGCAGGCGCTGCAGCGAGTCCTCGCAAGCGCCAATGATATTTTCGGCTTTGATGCCCAGCCGCTTCGGCCACATGCCGACCTTGGTGGCGATCACCACCTTGTCGCGCTTGCCCGAGCGCTTGAGCCATTTGCCGATGATCGTCTCGCTCTCGCCGCCCGCATTGCCGGGAACCCAAGCGGAATACACATCCGCGGTGTCGATGGCGTCGCCGCCCTGATCCACGAACGCATCGAGCACGGCGAACGAGGCCGCCTCATCGATGGTCCACCCGAACACATTGCCGCCGAGCATGAACGGCGAAATGGCGATGCCTGATTTTCCGAGTTCGCGCTTTTTCATGAGCGGACACTAAGGCGCCGCCCCGCAATGGCAAATGTCGCGCACCTAGCGACGGCGCCCGGAGTCATACTTGCCTCGCCGCGCCGCCACCTATCCCCGGATGGCGCGAAGCGTCATTCCGGGGCCCATAAACGCGATCGGTTTGTGCTCATAGGCCCCGGACTGAATGCAGCGCATTCATCCGGGGATGGGTGGCGAATTGCTCCAATCGTGCCGAGCCTTACAGCACCTCCCGCACGGTCTCCTTTGGCCGGCACAGGCGCGTCCCTTTCGGCGTGACCACGAACGGGCGCTCCACCAGCACGGGATGCGCGACCATGGCGTCGATCAGCTTGGCGTCGCTGATTTTCGCCTCGCGCAAGCCCAACGCCTCAGCCTCGGCGGCTTTCGTGCGCAGCGCTTCTCGCGCGCTGAGGCCAGCGGCGGCGAACAAATCCTTCAGCTGCTTCTTGCTCCAGCCGACCTTGAGATACTCCACCACTTCAGGCGTTCGTCCCGCGGCCTCGATCATCTCCAGCACCTGGCGCGAGGTCGAGCACTTGGGGTTGTGATAAACGGTGACGGGAAAGGGTTTGGCCATCTTGCCCACAATCATGCCTACTTGTCAGCGCGCTGGGCCGCGCATAGAAGCGCCGCTCTTAGCCAGAATTTCGGGCCCACGCGAAGATTTTCTCTTCGCTGACCTGTCGGGCTTGCAATTGCCGCTTCCATGAACCGCTCCATGTGCACCCTCTATTGAATTGCCAACCTGGTTGGTTCGTCGGCGAGGAGCCCATATGGATCTAAAGGAAGAAGCCGGATTAGGCGAGGCAATTAACCGCCACTGGTACTACACATCAAAGGCCAAAATGGCGGCGGCGCACATTGGCCGTTGCCGCAGTGTGCTCGACATTGGCGCCGGCTCCGGCTTTTTCAGCCGCTGGCTCTTGAGAAACAAACTTGCGGAGCGGGCAGCCTGCATTGACACGGGCTATCCCAACGAGTGGGACGATCGCGAAGCGGGGCGCGAAATAGTGTTTCGCCGGTCGATAGTGTCGAGCGACGCCGACCTCGTCTTGATGATGGACGTGCTCGAACACGTGGACGATGACGTCAAGCTTCTCCGGGAGTGCTTGGACATGGTTCAGCCAGGCGCGCGCGTATTGATTACCGTGCCGGCGTTCCGGTTCCTTTGGAGCGCTCACGATGAATTTCTTGAACATCGCCGACGCTACACCCTTCCCCAGCTGCGGAGGACGGTCGAGAAAGCGGGCGCCCATGTAACAAGCGGCCATTATTATTATGGCGCGATCTTCCCACTGGCGGCGGGAGTGCGCTTGTTTCAACGGCGGCGAAAGCCGGATTCTTCGGACATGCGTCAGACGAATCCTGCACTCAATACCGCCCTCGAGGCCATCTGCAAGGCAGAGATAGCAATCATGCGATGGAATAAGGTCGCAGGCCTTTCGGTAGTCATGACTTGCTGCAAGTAATCTGGCCGCTCAGCTAATCTCTGGCGAGGCCGAACCTGGCTTGTCCCGAGAAGGCTTGAACACAATGAGCCTGCAAACGAAGAAAAATAGCACGCTGTACGTCGCCATACCCAACATTTGAGCCAGCAGCACCGGTAGGCCCATCGACATCGCACCGTGCAACGCAATGAGGTTGGTGCCGTAAGAAAACACGAACGCCAGAAAGAACCGCAGGAACATCGCCATGGATCGATTCTGCGCCTGGAAGGTCCAGCGCGCGTTCGCGAAATAGCTGACGATCAATCCCGCTGCGTAACCTCCGGCGTTCGACCAGTAAGGTCCGACATTTGTGCAGGTCTGCAACAAGACAATGGCCGCCAATCCGACCGCCGTGTTTGCAACGCCGACGGCGCCAAACCGAATTGCCTGACGCGTCAATCCCAACATCAGGATCTCCAAACCGCATATTTCCAGGCTGGGAGCGCTCGACGCTGCGGTCGAACCGCCTCAGTCTTTCGCCCGCTCCACGTAGGAGCCGTCTTCGGTCGACACGATCACGCGAGTGCCGGCGCCGATGTGAGGCGGCACCATGGTTTTCACACCATTCGAGAGCAGCGCCGGCTTGTAGGACGAGGACGCGGTTTGCCCCTTCACCACCGGCTCGGTGGACTCGATTGTCAGCGTCACACGGGGCGGCAATTCGATTGAGAGCGCCTGACCCTCAAACATGGTCAGATGCACTTCCATCTCCGCCGCCAAATAATCCGCCGCGTCGCCGACCATGTCGCGCGTGAGCGTGACCTGCTCGTAGTTTACGGGGTTCATGAACACGAGGCCGGAATCGCCGTCATCGAACAAGAACGTGTGCTTCACCTCCTCGACGAAGGCTTTCTCCAGCCCGTCGGTGGTCTTATGAGTGACGGTCGTTTTCACCCCATCAATGATGCGGCGCATGACGATGGTCGTTGTCGGCGTGCCCTTGCCGGGCCGGTAGGTTTCGTGGCTCATCACCACGTACAATTTGCCGTCCTCGTGCTCGAGCACGTTGCCTTTGCGCACGTCGCTGGCGATGACTTTGACCACGTAAACCTCGCTTGAGCGCCGTTACTGGCGCGCTGGCCTTTGGGAAGGGTTGGGATTTGGAAGTTCTCTTAGCGGTGTTTGCGGCGAAGGCCAAGCGCGCGTCGGCTCCTTACTTTGGCGGGGAGGGGGCGAGGGCGCGCTCCAACCTGCAACCTACAGCGCTCCACCCCGCGCCCGACCCCCTCGTTTCAAACGGAGGGGGTTCTTGAGCCCCTCCTGGTCCCGCGCGCGCCACGCCGACCGTGCGCCTTTCCTTGCCGCCCGCGTGGCGATCGTACGTGCGCTGCGCGACTGGTTTCACGCCGAAGGCTTCACCGAAGTCGAGCCCCAGGCGCTGGCCTTCTCACCGGGCGCGGAAGTGCATGTCGACGCCTTCGAGAGCGGCGGCCGCTACCTGCATACATCGCCGGAGTTTGCGATGAAGAAACTGCTCGTCGCCGGCGAGGAGAAGATCTTCTTCCTCGGAAAGTGCTGGCGGCGCGGCGAGACGGGTCCGCTGCACGCCGAAGAATTCACCATGCTGGAATGGTATCGCGCCGACGCGCCTTATGCGCGCGTGATGGAGGATTGCGTGAAGCTCGCGCGCGTGGCGGCGCGGGCTGCGAATGCAAGCGCGCTGCGCTGGCGGGAACGGAGCTGCGATCCGTTCGTGGAGGCGAAGCGGCTGACCGTGCGCGAAGCGCTGCGCTCCCCCTCCCCGAGAGGGGAGGGGGCTGGGAGGCGGGGTGAATCACAACTGCCTGAGTCTCACCCCACCCCCTACCCCCTCCCCTCTCGGGGAGAGGGAGCGCTCTCACACGACATGTTCAGCGCCGCCATCACGCGTATAGAACCTCACCTGGGTCACCCGACCCTCACTCTCTTGTACGAATATCCAATCAGCGAAGCGGCCCTCGCCCGTCGTTGTGCGCACGATTCCGGCGTAGCCGAGCGGTTTGAGCTCTACGCGTGCGGAGTCGAGCTCGCGAACGGCTTCGGCGAACTTGTCGATCCGGTTGAGCAACGGGCGAGGCTTATCGAGGCGATGGAGGAAAAACAGAAGCGATACGGCTATCGCTGGCCGATCGACGAGGATTTCCTTGCAGCTCTCGCGCATATGCCGCCCGCGAGCGGGGTGGCGCTGGGGTTGGATCGCCTCGTCATGCTGGCCAGCGGCGCCCGCCACATCCACGACGTGCTCTGGACGCAGCCATGATCAGAAGCGCCGAGGCCCGAGATCATGCAGCGATCCGCGCAATCGTTACCCACGCTTTCGGCCGCGCGGACGAGGCCAATCTGGTGGAGCAGTTACGCGCCGACAGCGACGTGCTGTTGGAGCTTGTTTCAGGCGACCATGCCGCGTTGCGCGGACACGCACTTTATTCCCGGCTGACAATCGAGCGCGGCGACGAACGCGCCGCCGCTGCCGCATTGGCGCCAGTTTCGGTGCTGCCCGCGTTTCAGCGCCAGGGACTCGGCTCAGCACTGATCAGAGCAGGTAATGAACGCTGCGCCGCGCTTGGCGTTTCCGCCATTATCGTGCTCGGCCACATTGAGTATTATCCTCGGTTTGGATTTTCCGCCGCAAAGACGGCGCGCCTTCAAGCGCCGTTCAACGGCCCCAGTTTCATGGGGCTAGAACTTCGCCCCGACGCATTGTCGGGAGGCGGGAAGGTGCGCTATGCGAGAGCGTTTGGAGTTTAATTCGGCGTTGGCCGCCTCGCCTGTCGCGTGAACCGGATTTACGCCACGCGTGCGCGACTGCAGACGTGGTACGGGGGGCTGTTGGAGTGCACGCGCTTCTTTTTCTCGGCGACACACGGATCCGATGCCGGACGGCGCTTCGGCCGCCTTCCCCCCGGGAGTTTCAGCCATGATGCGTTCCGACGCCGCCTGGCTCGGCGAAACCCTGGCGGGCCTCGATCCGAGCCAGATTTCGCCCCTGCTCAACCTCGGCAGCTCGAGCAGCAAACATCGCGAGGTCGACCAGCCCTACATCCATGAATTGGTGTTCGCCCCACTCGCGGCGCGCGGCGTTGAAGTGGTCCACTCCGATATCAAGGCTGCCGGCGGCGTCGACATCGTCGCCGACATATTCAGCGATGAAGGCGTAGCGGCGATGCGCGCGCGCGCGCCGAAGGCGGTGCTATGTTCGCACATGTTCGAGCATGTGACCGACCGTGAAGAACTTTCGCGCCGCATCCTCTCGCTGCTGCCGCAGGGCGGCCTGTTTTTTGTTACGGTTCCTTCTAGCTACCACCAACACAACGACCCGATCGACACCATGTTCCGCCCGAACCCCAAGGAATTGGCGGCACTGTTTCCCGGGCAGACAATTCTAGAACAACGCGAGCTTGTCGGCGGCTCCTACTGGATGCATGTGAAGAAACGCCCGGTAACGCTGTTCTTCCGTCACTTTCTACGCTTCTGGTTTCCCTTCCTAGGTTGGAATGGGTGGAAACGTTCGATGAGCAAGCTCTACTGGCTCTTCAATCCCTACAAAGTGGCCGCGCTCGTGGGCCGAAAGGCACACTAGGCATCGACCTCAAAACGTCAGCACTTCTCTGGCGGTTGGGGTGCCCCTGCGCTATGCCGCGCGCATGGAACGTGAAATGACGGCGGCGAGCCCCTCTAATCCGGCAGCTTCGCCGACCGTCATCGAGACGCCGGCCCGAGAGAGTGCGCTTGCCCAGGTCGCGGCGCGCTACGCTGTGGCCATCACGCCGACGATGGAGGCGCTGATCCATGATGACGATCCCGCCGACCCGATCGCGGCGCAATTTCGTCCGAGTGTGGCGGAGCTGATCCGCGCGCCCGACGAACTCGCGGACCCCATAGGCGACGAAGCGCACACGCCCGTCACCGGAATCGTGCATCGCTATCCTGATCGTGTACTGCTGAAACCCTTGCACGTTTGCCCGGTCTATTGCCGCTTCTGTTTCCGGCGCGAGGCGGTGGGGCCCGAGGGCGCGGGCGCCCTGGCGCCGGCAGAGTTTGACGCCGCCCTCGCCTACATCCGCACGCACCCGGAAATCTGGGAAGTGATCCTTACCGGCGGCGATCCGTTCATGCTCTCAGCGCGTCGTGCGCGGGAGGTCACGCAACGTCTAGCCGCAATCGAGCACGTGAAGATTATCCGTTGGCACACGCGGGTTCCGGTCGTCGACCCTGGGCGAGTAACGCTTGATTTCAACGACGCGATCAAGGCGAGCGAGGCGACAACCTATGTCGTGCTACACGCCAACCACGCGCGCGAACTCACGCTCGAAGCGCGCGCCGCCATCGCGCGCATCGTCGATGCAGGCATACCGATGCTGTCGCAGAGCGTCCTGCTCAAGGGCGTCAACGACGACGCGGCTACGCTTGAGGCGCTCATGCGCGCGCTGGTTGAATCACGCGTGAAGCCCTATTATTTGCACCATTTGGACAAAGCCCCCGGCACGTCACACTTCAGCTGCACGATCGAAACCGGCCAGACAATCACGCGCGACCTGCACGCCCGAGCCTCTGGTCTGTGCCAACCACGCTACGTGCTCGATATTCCGGGCGGCCACGGCAAAGCAGTAATCGCCGACGCCGATGCGCGCGCGACCACAAGCGGTCACGAAGTACGCGACCGCAATGGCACATGGCGCTCCTACCGCGACTGATCGCGGTTCACCACAAAGAGCGCGAGCGCAATTACCAAAGCGCCGCCAACAAAGGGCGCTGACGATCCCTGGTGCTCGAACAACGGCCCTGCTGCAAGCGGCCCCACGACGCGCCCAAATGCGCCAGCCGATTGCGAAAGGCCCATAACCGTACCGCGTTCCTCCTCGCCCGCTTCCGCCGCGATCAGCGAATTGAGCGCTGGCGTCGCCAAGCCAATTCCGGCGACCAGCGCAAGCAGCGCCGCGATCATGGTGGGCGCCTCGTTCGCAGCTGCCAATCCGCCAAAGCCAGCCACCATCAGCACAAGGCCGATCAGCAAGGTGAGCGGCTCGCCCAGCATGCGCGACGCTGCGCCAGCACCGCCGCCCTGCAGCAGAACCGCGCCCGCGCCGAGGCCTGCGAGCGTCCAGCCCACCTCGCGTGGCCCCCAGGCGAGGCGTGCATCCGCCCAAAGCCCGAATGTGGTCTCCATCATCGCCTGCGCGGCGATCATCAGCAGCATCACCATGGCGAAACGCGCGAGCGAGGGTCGCGAAGCGAGCAGCCGCCAGCGCTGCGGCGCAGGCGATCCCGCCGGGGCTGCTTTGGCGACATGGGTTTCGCGAAACAACATCAAAGCCGCAAACGCCGCCAGCGCGGCCAGCGCCGCCGACGCCATGCACACGTTCGCGAAGTCGGCGCGAGTTGGCGCGTCGCCGATCAAACTCGCGCCGAGCCCCGGGCCGGCGATGAAGCCGAAACCAACTGCGGCGCCCAGCAATCCCATGTTCCGCGCCCGCGTCTTGGCGTCAGCGAGATCGGCGGCGGCGGCGAAGGCCGCACCCACATTGCCAGCCATAAGCCCACCAAATAGTCGCGCGGCGCCAAGCTCTTCGACGCTGCTCGCGCGCGCGATCCAGAGATAGGAGGCCACGCCCCCGAGCAAGCCTGCAATCAGGATCGGCTTCCTGCCCACGCGATCGCTCAGACGACCCCAGAACGGCGAGGCGATCAATTGCCCGAGCGAATAGGCGCCCATCGCAATTGTGGTTGCGCTCGGGCTCGCGCCAAGTTCGAGCGACAGGAACGGGAAGATCGGCAAGAACACGCCAAAGCCGGTCATGCCGATGAGCACGACGCCGACCAAAGCCGCAAGCGAGGCGGTGTGGGATTTCATGTGATCGGATTAGACCAGGCGGCGCGCGATTACCTCGACCCAATCGCCGCAGCTACCCAGCCGCCGCCGGCCCAATCGGCGCTGGCGCGTTGGGATTGAGATATGGCCCCAGATCCGCCCAGGGAATCAGCACTTCGGTGGCGCCGTCCACGTGGCTGCCGCCAAACGAGAGCGGTGGAAACAGCAAGGTCAGGCCGCGTTCATTCACCAGCCAAAGGTGCGGCTTGGTGGCGGTTTCATAGACATCCCGCGGCGGGGGAAAATCGCGATAATCGCTGAACTGTCGCGAGATTTCCCGCACCGCGCGATCGGTGATGAAACGCTGCCAGCCGGAATCGGCGCGAAACACGTCGTTCTCACCAAGCGGTCGGCGCTCGCGCATCATGACATTGACGGCGCGGAGGGTGCTTGAGGGCGTCGCGGCGCGGAGCTGATCGTGATTGTAGACAAAGCGCACTGAGATGATGTCAGGCCCCGCATAGGCGATGACGTAATCGACGGTTTCGTTGGTGGCGTCCTGAAGCCGGAATTGCGGCTGCTGGGCGACCATGTCGTTGAAGGCGCGCACTTCCGGAGTTTGCGGCCCGTCGATGCGCGGAAAGCGTATATCGCGCATGATCGCAGGCTCTGGGCGGCCAGCCGCCGCCGCGATTGCTGCGGGCACAGGCGCTGCATCCACCAATTCCATACGTTGGAAAACATAACCGCCGACCTCCTGCACAGAGGTTTGCGCCTCGCTGGCGCGCGCTCGCATCCGGCTTTCCAAACATTGCGTTTGGGTCTCATCGAATGCGGCGGCTGAATCGGCGACGCCGCAAGCAACGCGCTGCGCTTCGCGCCAACGCTGCTGGTTCTGCACCAGCATTTGTGCGCCCGCCTCAGAGATATTGGCAGATTCCGCCACCAAGACATCGCGAACCGCATTATCCAAGGTGACCAGCTCACGGCGCTCGCACACATGAGCGGCGAACTCACCCCGTCCCTGGCCGCATACGTCCAGCGCTGAGGAGACATCCCCGCTCACGCCCTGCGCAGAGGGGCTGTCGCACGCAACCAGCAACGCCGAGACGAGGCCCGCGCCGGCGATCAAGCAACGATGGCGCAATTTCATGTCGGCAAGTCCCTCCCCCGTCCCCGGGCGCACTTCTGCCACAAGCGGGCGGCCGCGTCACGACCTGACAGCGCTCTAAGGTGAGGCTACATAAGCCTGATGCCAGCAAGCGCTCAATACCGGCCCGACGCCCGTTTTGCGCGCCTCGGACCCAACTTTGCCGATCCAGTGGCCCCGGCGCGCTTCCCAGCCGAAACCCTGCGCTGGCGCAATCAAGATTGGGCCGCACGGATCGGGCTTGGGACCCTCAGCGATACGGAATGGGCGACCCACTTCGCGCGTTTTGAGCCTCTCCCCGGCAACATGACCGAGCCATTGGCGATGCGCTATCACGGCCACCAATTCCGCAATTATAACCCCGACATCGGCGATGGGCGCGGCTTCCTCTACGCCCAGTTGCGCGACGATGCGGGCCGGCTCCTCGATCTTGGAACCAAGGGCTCCGGCCAGACCCCCTATTCACGCTCTGGCGATGGGCGGCTGACTTTGAAGGGCGGCGTGCGCGAGGTGTTGGCGGCCGCGATGCTGGAGGCGCGCGGTGTCAATACTTCGAAAGCGTTCTCGCTGTTCGAGACCGGCGAGGCGTTGTCCCGTGGCGATGAACCTTCGCCGACACGCTCCTCGGTGCTGGTGCGGCTCTCGCACAGTCATATCCGCTTCGGCACGTTTCAGCGGCTGGCCTTCTTTCAACAGCGCGACGAGATGTGGGTGCTGATCGAACACGTGGTGGAGAATTATTATCCCGAATTTCAGGGACTCTCTGGCGAAGCCAAGATCGCCGCATTGTTCGGCGCCATCGTCGAGGCAAACGCCCGGCTCGCCGCCAGTTGGATGGCGGCGGGTTTCGTGCACGGCGTGCTGAATACCGACAACCTCAACATCACCGGCGAGAGCTTCGATTATGGCCCCTGGCGCTTCCTGCCGACGAGCGACCCCAACTTCACCGCCGCCTATTTCGACGAGACCGGGCTTTACGCCTTCGGTCGCCAGCCGGAAGCCGTGAGTTGGGCGCTGGCGCAATTGGGCGGGGCGCTGACGCTCGTTTGCCCGGCGCCAGTCCTGGAGCGCGAACTTGCCCGCTTCGCACCCGCCTACCAGGTCGGGCTGCGCGAGCATTTGTTCGCGAGACTGAAGCTGCGTACTAGCGAGATCGAGTCCGACATGGCGTTTCTCGGAACATTGTTCGACTGGCTCACCGAAAGCCAAGCCGGCTGGGATCAGTTTTTCCATGACTGGATCGGCGGCGGGGCCAGCGTGTCGCGCGCGGCGGAGAGCCCGCAGGCGGCGCTCTATTCGCAGCCCGCCTTCGCAGAGATCCGCGCGGGCCTCGACAAGCGTGCAAGCGCTGTGCCTGCGCACCCCTCTTTCCAGCGCCCGCGCCCCACAAGCCTTTTGATTGAAGACGTCGAGGGGCTGTGGTCGCCGATCGCCGAGCGCGACGACTGGAGCTTGTTCGAGGCGAAGTTGGCCGAGATTGATCAAGCGCGGCAAGCGCTTGCGGCGTGACGTCGCGAGCTCAGCCGCGATCACCTTGGCGCTCCAGGCCGGGCAGGTTAGATTCTACCCCCGCCCTGCGCCAGCGCCTCGCACTCGCCTGCAGGGGCGCACGAACGATTCGATAGGCGTTGTTCGAGGGCTAACGCACTGACATAGATGAAAGCGACTAGGTTGGGGACGCAGAAATGAGAATGACGGCTTTTGCAATCGCGCTTCTGGCTGGATGCGTCACCGCGACGCCCGTACAACGCCCAGCGCCGGCGCCGCCCCAGGCCAATGACGCCACCTTCCGGTCCGCGGCGCAGCGCATAGCCGCGATCCCCACGTCGCCACGCGCGCGCAACGTGATCATCTTCATCGGCGATGGAATGGGGGTGGCGACAGTCACCGCCGCACGCATCTATGCCGGCCAACGGCAAGAGCGCGACGGCGAGAGTTACAGCCTCACGCTTGACACCTTTCCGCACACCGCGCTCTCGCGCACCTACGGCGCGGACGCGCAAATCTCGGATTCGGCGCCGACTGCCACCGCCCTGGTCAGCGGCGTGAAAACAGACGCGGGCGTGGTGGGGCTGACGGCCGCGGCTACGCCCGGCGATTGCACCAGCGCCGCCGGCGCGATCTCGCGCTCATTGTTCGAGATCGCCGAAGCTCAAGGCATGGGGACTGGCGTCGTGTCCACCGCACGCCTGACCCATGCGACCCCAGCCGCGGCTTACGCCCACGTCGCCGATCGCGACTGGGAAAACGACGTTTCCGTTGCACGCAGCGGCGGCGCTGCATGCACCGATATCGCGCGTCAATTGATCGAATGGCCTGAAGGCGACGGCTTTGAGATCGCGCTTGGCGGCGGGCGCGCAAATTTCCTACCGAATACCGCCGCCGATCCAGAAACGCCGGCCTTGCGCGGCGCCCGCGGCGACGGGCGCGATCTCGTCGCGGCCTGGACGGCGCGCGCGGGCCATGTGTTCGTGTGGAACGCCGCCCAGCTCGAAGCGGCGCCCGCGGACGCTCGCGTCCTTGGCCTCTTCTCGCCATCGCACATGGCTTACGAAAGCGCGCGTGCGAACGATGTCGGCGGCGAGCCATCGCTTGCGCAGATGACGCAAGCCGCCATCCGCCGGCTGCAATTGGAACCCGACGGCTACGTGCTTTTGGTCGAAGGCGGACGCATCGATCACGCCCACCACGAAGGCCGCGCCGGGGAAGCGCTGTCCGAGACCGTCGCCTTTGACGACGCCATACGCGCGGCGCTGGCGATGACCAGCCGCGCAGACACTTTGATCGTCGCCACCGCCGACCACAGCCATACGCTGACCATGTCGGGCTATTCCCCGCGCGGCGCGCCGATCCTGGGCTTGTCGCTCGGTCCCGATGGCCGCCCGGCGCTGGGCGCGGACGGACGGCCCTACACCACACTGGGCTACGCTAACGGGCCCGGCTCGGTGTTCGCCACGCCGCAGCGCAACGGCGAGCAACAGGCCATCACCCGCCCCGATCTCACCGGCGCCGACACCCAAGCGCTAGGTTACCGCCAACCGTCGCTGACGCCGCTGGAGAGCGAAACCCATGGCGGCGAAGACGTGGCGCTCTACGCCTGGGGGCCAGGCGATGCCATGGTTGCGGGTACGCTGGAGGAAAATGCCGTGTTCCACATCATGGCGCGAGCATTGGGGCTGAGCTGGGGTCCGGCCGAATAAACCTGAATTGCGCTAGTCTTGTGTATTACTTAAGTATTAACCCCAAGATATAGCCGTGAACGGACAAGAAACGAATCAAATGAGTGATTCGTCGATGATTCGTTCTTGTTCTTTTCTGTTCTTGAAATCCCCCGCCCCGCCTCCCAACCTCCCTCCATGAGCACGCGCGACCGCCCTGCCCTCAAGGCCGTGCTTGGCCCGACCAATACCGGCAAGACCCACCTCGCGATTGAGCGCATGTTGGGCCATGCGTCGGGCATGATCGGGCTGCCGCTGCGGCTGCTGGCGCGCGAGGTGTACGATCGCGTGGTCGCGGCCAAGGGCGAAGCGGCCGCCGCTCTGATCACCGGCGAAGAGAAGATCGCGCCGGAAACCGCGCGTTATTTCGTCTGTACGGTCGAAGCCATGCCGCTCGACCGCGCTGTGGAGTTTCTGGCGGTCGACGAAATCCAGGTCGCCCGCGATCTCGACCGCGGCCATGTATTCACCGACCGCATGCTGCACGCGCGCGGCTTCGGCGAAACCATGCTGCTCGGCTCCGACACCATGCGCCCGATGGTGCGCAAATTGCTGCCGGAAGCCGAGATCGTGCGGCGTGAGCGGATGTCCACGCTGGCCTATGCGGGCGCGCGCAAGATCACCAAACTGCCCAAGCGCTCCGCCGTGGTCGCGTTCTCGGCGGAGGAAGTTTACGCCATCGCCGAATTGTTGCGCCGTCATCGCGGCGGCGCGGCGGTGGTGATGGGCGCGCTTTCCCCGCGCACACGCAACGCGCAAGTGAAGCTTTATCAGGACGGCGAAGTGGATTTCCTGGTCGCCACCGACGCCATCGGCATGGGGCTCAACATGGATGTCGACCATGTCGCTTTCGCCTCGCGCCGCAAATTCGACGGCCATCATTGGCGCGATCTGCGCGCCGATGAGATCGCACAAATCGCCGGACGCGCCGGGCGTTTTACGCGCGACGGACAATTCGGCGAAACCGGCGAATGCGCGCCGTTCGACGAGGATCTGATCGAGCGCGTCGAGAGCCACGAATTTGAGCCGGTGGAGGCGATCCAATGGCGCAACGCGGAGCTGCGCTTCGACAGCATCGCGGCGCTGGTGCAATCCCTGGAGATGGCGCCGAACCGCCCGGGCCTTGCCCGCGTGCGCGGGGCCGACGATGAGATGGCGCTGAAGCGCCTCACTGAGGACAGCGACATCAACGCCGCGGTGCGTGATCCCCAGGCCGTGCGTCGCTTGTGGGAAGCCTGCCAATTGCCGGACTTTCGAAAGACCACGCCGGAAGAGCATGTCCGCCTCGCCGGACGCATCGCCGGCTACATCCTGGCGCCGAAAGGCCGCGTGCCGAACGAATGGGTCGGCGCCGAACTGGAGAAGCTCGACCGCGCCGAAGGCGATCTCGACGCGCTGCAATCGCGCCTCGCGCATGTGCGCACCTGGACCTACGCCGCGAGCCGGCCAGACTGGCTCCAGGACGCCGAAAGCTGGCGTCAACGCACCCGCGCTTTGGAAGACAAGCTCTCCGACGCCCTGCACGAAGCGCTGACGCTGCGCTTCATCGACCGGCGCACCTCAGCCCTGCTCAGGGGTCTGAAGCGAGAAGAAGCCCTGCTCGCGGGGATTTCCGAGGACGGGGAGGTTACGGTCGAAGGCCATTTCGTTGGCCGTCTCGATGGCCTTGAGTTCAAGCCCGATCCACGCGCCTCCTCCGACATCGAAGGCCGCGCGGTCCGCAACGCCGCCTGGCGCGCGCTGCGGCCGGAAGTCTCGCGCCGCCTCGCGGGCATCGCGGCGGCCGGAGACGATGAAATCGTTCTGGCGCGCGAGGGACGATTGCGCGTTCACGGCGCGGCAGTGGCGCGGCTGGCGGCGGGGGCGCCGATCCTGAAGCCGCGCGTCGCGTTGATCGGCGCAGAGCAGGCAGCGGAGCCGGAACGCACCGCCGCGCGCGAACGGCTGGAGCTTTGGCTGGCGCGCACGTTGGAGAAGGAACTGCGTCCGCTTGTGACGCTGGAGAAAGCTTGGCGCGATGGGCGCCTGCCTCCGGATGCGCGTGGGCTCGCATTTCGCATGTTGGAGCAATCCGGCGCGCTCGACCTCAATTCCGGGCCGCCGCCTGAACTCAGCGCACAAGCGCGTGCGGCGTTGCAGCGGCTGGGCGTACGGATCGGCCAGCACACGGCGTTCATGCCGGCGCTGATCAAGCCGCGCGCCGCCGCCATGCTGGCGGAGCTTTCGCATGCGGCGCATCCCTCGCCTCATGGGCGGTTCCTGCCGCGCCCCGGCGCTGTCTCGGTTCCGGTCGCGAACGCCTTGAGCTGGCGCGAAGCGGCTGCGGCCGGCTATCGCGTCTGCGGCCGTTTCGCTGTGCGTTTCGACGCCGTTGAACGCCTCAGCGAAGCAATCGGCGCTGCTTCGGTGCAAACGCCCGCGGCGTTGACGCCGGAAATGGCGCGGTTGATTGCGCGCCCGCTTGCCGATCTGCCAGAGGTGTTGCGAGCCCTGGGCTTCCGCCATTTGGCCGCCTCAACGGCGACGCCGGCAGGATGGGTTCCTGCGCGCCCGACGAGATCTGCGCGCCGCGAGCGGCCAAGTGACGGCCCCTTCGCGCCGCTGGCGGAATTATTGCCCTCCAAGCCCCCGCGGCGGCGGAGAAAGCGGGGCGCACTTTGAGCGATCGCCAGCGTGTGGACGTCTGGATGTGGCGGGCGCGGCTGACCAAGACCCGCACCGCTGCAAGCCAATTGGTCGCCGCCGGCAATGTGCGTCTGATGCGGGGGAACCTGAGCCGCAGATTGGAAAAGGCGGCGACGGAAGTGGAGATCGGCGACGGCCTCGTGTTCGCGGGGGCGTCGGCGCTGAAAGCGGTACGCATCCTCGCGCTGCCCTCGCGGCGCGGCCCGCCAGCCGAAGCGCGCGCGCATTATCGCGAGCTTGACGCGGATGGGTAGCTTGCGCGCGAGGCGCCCTATTCGACTACGACGAGATCACCAACCGCCACCGCCGCCGCCGCCGCCGCCACCGCCGGACGAGCCCCCGCCACCAGAGCCCGACGAACCCGAGCTTTGCGGCATGGCGCTGACGACGCCTGAATTCATGTTGGCGATGAGTGCGCTGGAGACAGCGCCCAAAGCGTGCGAACCCGTGAAATGTCCGCTGCTCCACGCGGGATTATAGCTCTGCGCCTCTTGCGGCAGCACGTGCTCAAAATATTTCGTCCACGGCGCTTCGACGCCAAGGGCGACGGCGTATGGCAGGAAGCGCTCATAGCGCTCCTTGGTCATCATAGGCGGCTTTTGGTCGCCGGGTGTGGCGGCGTTGAGCTGCAACTTCTCGGCCATTTCCATGTAGAGGCGCAGGCCCTCGATCTCGGTGCGCACCTCTTGCCCTTTCACCGTTGGCGCCGGCATCAAGTACATGAAGACAATGTTGAGCAGCGCGAGGGCGACGATGGCGAGTGAGTGCCAGAGCGTCCAGTTCACGATCTGCGTTGCGGCGATGGCGAACGCGATGGCGGAGACCACGAACGCAGTCAGTGTGTAGGCAAGGTTCCAGCGAAAGTACGTGCTGCCATATTTACGGCCGAGCTTCTGCTGGAACGACGTATATGCTGCGGTGAAGCTAGAATCGTACTGTCCGCCCAAAGTTCTCGTGTTGCCGCCGCCGAAGATAGCGCGTTCAAGCGCGGAATCTTCCCTCGGGATGTCGTGGGAGTCCGGCGCAGCTGGCGTTCGCACGAGGCGCGTTTCCTTCTTCCCCGAGGCGTCAATCGTGAGGCGGCCCTTGATGGCGAGATTTATCAGCGTCGCGATCAGCGCGCGATTGCCGTTGAGCGCGCGGTAATAGACGTGGTGCACGCCGGCCGGAGAAAGCCCGCTCGGGGCTTCGTAGCGTGGAAAAACGGGGCCCTTGGCCGGATCGCGCCCGACGCGGTCCCAACTGCGATAGAGGAAAAGAAACAAACCGCCGAGCGAGGCGACGAGGATCGCCAACGCGCCGTTGCGCTGCCACCAGAGCGCGCCTTGATCGGCGGCGGCCGGTGGATCGATCAACCCTTTCTCGAAGCCAATAGCGACTGTGAGCCCCTCGCCCGGTTGCAGCGAGCGTGTGGTTTCGAAATTGTGGCGATCCCCTTGCGCCTCATATCTGAATGCGCTGCCGGCTTCGCCAACCTTGCCGGTATAGCCGGCGCTCTGCGTGACGACTGCGCCAGACGGCAGTTGAATGATTGCGCGCGCTTGGACGATCGGAAACGCCCAATAATTGCCCGTCGCGTTCCAATAGATTTCGTCATAGGATTCGAAGTAACGGACCTGGTTGGAGACGCGGTAACGCAGCTCGTACACGTG